>PJEL010001921.1_pt1 | contig 19856 bp, 17 predicted proteins | sample 1853271 | NCBI WGS metagenome assembly PJEL01 (sample SAMN08108733, study PRJNA415343) | Invertebrate metagenome, whole genome shotgun sequencing project. | host: Globobulimina | place: Sweden: Gullmar Fjord | collected 2015-08
GGTGAAAGATGAGCCACGTAGTGTTATGAATGTACTTCATTGGGGGTTAACCATTGGTGTCCTTGGATTAGCATCTACAGCCTTGTATTACATCATAATGGAGCTGATACCTACAAAAATGTCACCAAATACCATATTTAATAGGGCATTTGAAGCCATTCAAAGGGATCCCGACGTTGCCAACCACTTTGGAACACCTGTGAAGGCTTATGGTAGAGATCATGGGCGGCACCGGGAAGGCCGTCGCAATTTTGTTGAACATGAGAAGTATACATCTCCGGTTGATAGCAGTAAGCGTTGCCGTGTGAGATTCAACCTCCAGGTGGGATGTATACATATATATATATATTAGATTTTATCAGACAAAATTTTGCAACCAGCAGGGTAAGGTGGTATCCGACAGATGAGCTAGTACCTAGAGATCACTATATTGTCATGGTGTTGCATAATCTCTAATGTTGTTGGCTCTCTTCATTTTTATTGTGCCACCCACATTCACCCTGCCATCGTTCTTGAACCGATACCGGACATTTTCTCACACCAAGTGTGGTTTGTTATTAGGGACCTTATGGACACGCGTTTGTGTTTGCAGAAGTTAGTTCAAGTCTACCCTCAGATGAATGGGTGTACCTCATGGTTCAGGACACTAGCACAGGGCATGTCATCTCAATAGTGGATAATAGATCACATATGCTTGCCGAGGCTGGTGCTAATTCCGAAGAGGAGAAAGCGGCAATTGGCCTTATGCTAAGAAGATAAACGAAAATTAACAAGAGCATAGGGTCAAAAATTTAGACACATTTATACCTATCTTCACAAGCAGAATATCAAAGATCCATACTTTTCATAATAAAAAAATAAATTACCCTTACCAAACATGACTCAAGGGTGACGTATGAGCATGCATGTATGTTCATGTCATCCATCACATTTTGTTTAGAGTATACATGTTGAAGACGCACCAAACTGGCTCACTATTCACACAAGGCAAATCGTCCAACTGCAGTCAACTACTTGAAGTACTGACTGCTCAATGGTTTTTAGCTGTAGCTGGAAAATGATCATCCCACTATGGTACATCATACATGTGTATAGACATATATATATAACCCTTTCAAGTTGGCCCGGTCCTATTACACGACATGGATTTTAACTGTTGTTTCATGGTATTGAGGTTCGCAGTTATGTTGGGTAACCCACATCCATTTCCTACTCACCACCAATTTCATTATGATCTAGTATCATTTTCGTTGCTCTTGCAACTACTTCACATGTAATGAAGGCTATTCTATCTTCCAAATTTCTCTCATTTTCTCTTTGCATCTTCATCACGGTCTGCGTCAGTTTCTCAATTCCATCCTGTGCAATTCTGACCTGCTTTTGTAATAAATGTATCCTTGCATTGGCCAGTGAAACTGTGTCACCATTTGACTTCAGTTCTGATAGCAGTTTTTTCTCTAATGCTGACCAGTGGACCTCCAGGTTCTGCAACCTTTCCTCCAGAAGCTGTTGCTGTTGATTACAATGATCACCGCCACCACCACCACCACCCTTATTATTTCCCACATCATTTTCAGTACATAATTTGGAAGAAGGCATAGCAGTAGCCTGTGCTGTTGACATTTGCGCTTCCTTATTCTTCACACCATCTTCCGATTGGTGCCTCTTTAAAGCTGCCGCCCAATCCTCTACCTTTGGGCCGAACAATTTATCAATCTGTGACGTCTTGCTTTGGAGAGCTTTCTGACGGCCTTCAACTGTGCTCAGTCGATGGTACAATCCTGTCCTACCCCTGGTGTAGCAAGCTTATTATTTTCATGTTTGGTGTATTTTCACTTTTATCGATTCAATAAAACAGAGCGAGTGGATACTAGAGTTCATACAGCGTACCTGACGGTGTCCCAAATGGCTGCAATATCCTTTGAGATGGCTGCCATATCTACAGACGACGATTCAAACGCTTCTCCCAAAAGCTTGAGGTTATTTCGGATGTCCGCTATATTAGGTTCCGAAGCAGGGATGCGGATTGATGACAGGTGCGGCTTTAGGGAGGATCTCATGGAGTCACACAGCGTATCTATTACACTATCCACGGTGTGAGGCGGAAGGTTTACACTTTTACCATCGCGGGAATCTAAAGAAGAGTATGTGTGCCAGTTATCCTGCCGACATTGAAGATGATTGATGTTATTTATTTCATGTTGCTGCTCCATTCCCACATATTGCACTCCTCGAGTTTCCTCATGTAGCGGATCTGATTGTAATCCCAACCTAAACGAACCAAGACTTGCTCTTTCCATTTCATTGCTGTCTATGTCTGCCTCCTGTGTACTGCCACACACCCTACTCCCCACTGGCATACGATATCCCTCTATATCTAGAGATGCGAGAATATTTTCTGGGTCATTATCTACTCCAGGGTACAAGCCACCAGCTACCGTCCAATCCATAGCACGAGAATCGTGGTACTATACAGTGCTAGCTTGTTAGGGTTATGGTTATGGTTAAGGTTAGGGTTAGGGTTAGAGACGAAGCAATCATTGCGCATTTTTCCCGAATCTCTGCCTGAGTAACGTTACATCGATAAAGGCGTACCTCCAAAGTAAGGGGTTCAAAAATCCTGTGTTGACCAGTAGTGGGGCAATTAACGCAGTATTGTGACGTGTGTAATAGCTTCAATGTTAAGGTGTGTATAGCTCCTATGACTTCTGTTAGTAGGTCATGGATGGGCTGACGCGCCTCACTCATTGCCCCCCTGTCACCATGTTTATTACAGTAATGCAACTAAATGGATCAAATTTAGAGTTGGACTTGTCTCCCTCTACTCTCAACCATGCACAAGTCCATACAGATAGTACCGTGTCATAGCGGTTACATTGAATCAATGATCCACTTTTATTAGACATCGCAGAGTGTGAGTGAGAGGCCCGGTAAAATCAAGTCATCCTCCTCTATGACGTGCATTAAAATGAAATAGTTCTCCATTCTCTATAACCCCTACAAAATGTGAGTACTACTCTTACAGGCAGCAGCCCATAACCCTCATTGTACGATGGAAACACCTTACATGTGCATAACCCTCCGGATGTTAGCCTTAACCCAAACAATGAGTCATTACATAGACGGCGCAAAAATTTGAGAGCGCTGACACACAAAGCAACATGTGGGGGGTTGGACTAGACTACACTACTGCTCATTGCAGCTCATTGCGTGGTGTTTATTAGTTCGAATAGTCTCATATTAGCGATCCCAAGTACGAGAACGGAAAGACGAACTGTGTCAATTCTCTGTGTAATAGTAGCACGCTGCAATCACTCCGAGGCAGGCAGGTCTCTACACGAAATCCCAACCCTTACCATGCTGTTACAGTGTGGCGTGTGACAGAGTAGTAACTAGGACCAATGTCCTTACTGACAAGACTTTGTTTTATTTTATGTAGTGTGAATAGCCATTATTGTATCCCCTACTTTCGTATCAAAAATGGCAAAAAAGGTGTGAGAATGGTATCTCTAGCAAGTGCTGCATCACTCCACCCCACCAAACACCTTTGTTTACAGTGTAGTAGTCATATTACAATAGTGAGAGAATCGTTGGAGGCTGAACTAGTAAACTTTGGTGAACTGTCACAACACCATCTGAAGCAACCAAGGCTGCTGCTAAGCGTGCAGTGAATGCAGCAATCATGCATTTTTACCCTTCTCCCTAGCCGACTTAAACCTGCAAAGAAAATCAAGGGCTACAGCATTGCTCCACGTGAACCCAACCTGTTGTCCGAATCCAAACAAAAGTGCCCATCAGTATCATCCTATATGGGCCATGTAGTACTACATCACAATCGAAGAAGAACCAATTGCAAATTCTCCCTCCCCTACCTGTGGTGTATATTCTCCTCCCGCTCCTGGCCCCTTCTCCGGCTCTTTGGCATTGTACTTCTCATGCATTAGGCCACCATGCTTTGTCATCATGACACAGACAGAGGAAAAAGAATATAGACACATTAGAAGAGCCAAAAATGCTATGCTAAATTTTAACGGTTGGACGAATATCCAGCAAAACAACAAAAATCTCCTATGTATTGTTAGTACTGCACTATTTGACCAGAGATACACAGTGGACTAGCTCTAGCTGTGCTTCATGCAGATCGCTTTACCTCCCACAAGCCGGACGCTGCATATAAATAGTTGTTGGCAACTGTTTCTGCCAAGCTCAATGCTGCGGGGGTACTGGGGGGCAGTAGTTTAAGGTGCTGCTGTATATCTAACAGAGTAGTAGTGTTGAGCAGCTTACAACAACAAAATTACACGTACCCAAGGGTGGTAAGGCTATCCACAATCAACCATTGAATCGGTGCCCAAGCATTAGATCCATCCCTGAATAGAGAAGAAAGTTTTTTGTTGTTTGGGACAAAAAAGCGGGCAATGATGAATGACCACCACCATAAAGCGCCCCGCCCCGCCCAATGGGTAGAGTAGAAAAAATGACAATAATCTCCTCACCACTGCTCGCTTGAGTGTTGGTTCAGCGTTGACATGACTCCTCCACGTTGGATTAGGCCACTTGCCTGTAGCAGGCACAAGAGAAGAGAAAACAAGGTCAGGTTTGCTTTGCTTTGCCTAAATGATACATCTTGGGTCCATATTCAAACAATCCGTCAATAGCTGAGATATAGCAATATAATACCTTCAATGTATCCACAGCTCGCTCCTCCTTGATACCCAGCCACAGTGGAAAAAAGCATGCAGGTGTAGTGTGCACAGAACGTTGCCATTCATCACCGGAAGCAGCTCCCTTATCCCTGCAGCGGTCGTCATCAGCAACATATCTCTCTCGTATATCATCATTCAGCTAGCACCGTTGCGCTAGCCTTGCAAATATATATAATGGTTGATATGTAAACATAGGGTTACCTGCAACCGTCTTTAAGTACTAGGTCCCTCCAGAGAGCTGCTTCATTGTCCCACATTAGATCATTTATGGCTGAACGAAGGCTTTCCGACTGACACAACAACAAAAAGAAATATAAGTATACGTTGCGTTGTATCTTTAAAGCGTGAGCTTACAGTGGTAGGTCAAGAGATACTTACCTTTTGCTGAAATCCTTTAGCCGATTCTTCATCATTCTCCGCCCTAAACATAGCTGAAATATGACTTGCAGCTCTTAGAGGGAAGGTAAGAGGGCCAGTCAGACTTAGTGTGTAAACACCACAACCAGGCTGGAGAAGTCTAATTATTCAAACCTTGCCAAAATTACATTCAAGTCAACCTATAGGGGTTTATGAAACCAAAAAACCAAAATAAGTCATTGTTGTTAGACTGGAAAACTTTATAACCACACGTACACAAGTGCAGCAGCATCATTTACCGGAACGATGCTACGAGTTCTCGTTGCAATGAGCCCTTTCCATCCCTCTCCTGAAGAAACAGCATCTCCACCCCAACGAGAAGAAAAGTCCCATCTTCAGAAATTGCTTTAGGGTTAGAACTGATACAGTGAGGGGTGGAGTGGATTTGGTGGTGACATCCACTGGATATGCAGCTCAGGCTCGGTTCACCACCATGAGTGAAAATGTAGACCAAAGGTGAGCACAGAGTACAAAAAAAGAGGGCAACGGGGTGGGGTGGCAAGTCGAGAAAAAGGGGGTCATAGGTCAATTCATTACCCAGACTCTGCAGTGGCTCGTATTTCAGGATAAAGTGCATCATTGCCAAGCTCAACGTCCTCCCTGAGAGAGAAAGCAGTGTAAAGGAAGTGAAGATGAATTTACAGACTCAGCAATAATAACACAAGAAAGAGAGAGAGAGAGAGAGAGAGAGAGCTGTGAAGTGAATGGGAAAGGCAAGGGGGGAAGGGAGCAGCAGCATTAGGTGTTCAGCACTGCATTTATGACTATTCTCTACCTGTAAGATTCAGGTCTGGGCCCCCAAGCTACACCTGCACCATCAGAACTGCCTCCTACCTCCCTTTCTCCATATGTGGCAACTTTATAACGACCGTCTAGTACGACACACTTCTTTGTCAACCAGTACTCAAACTCCTTCGCCAGCATAGGTAGTGCCTTCTTTCTCATTTGAATAGCTTCTTCTGTGTTTTCTCCCGCATCATTAATCATATCGTATACCATTTCCGTAAGTAAAGGTGGCTGGCTACGTCCACGGTAGTATATCCGGCCACCGTTGGGCACAAAGCCGTATTTCTCAACGTCAGAGAGTAAGTTACACACCAATCCCCACGCGGTGGTACGCATACCAGAAATGAGTAAACCCTTGATTGCCCAAGCTGAGTCCCAATAGTAACTTTCGCGAAACCGATCACCTGGGACAATTATTGGGTGTTGACGTTGAATCAATGTCGAATACGAGCACTGTGATGATACAATCCTACAAAGTGTTGGCCACAAACGATGAAGAGCTAGGGCAAATGGGCGGTATTGTTCCTGGATTTGGTCAAGTGATGGAAGATCAGGTTTGTAGTCATTAGGACAGTGCTCCTTCAAATCTGATCCAGGGGGGTCGAAGTGATCCAAGACGAATTCTCGGAGCTCGATTACATCAATCTGCCCCCCCTGGTTCAATATCCATTTCGAGGACAGGACCTGATAATCTGACAGCACCTTTGACGGACAAGAAGATATCTTTATAGGCATGTCTACAAAGTCCTTCCCATCTGGAAACACTTTCAACATCTGGACTTGATGAAGGAGAGGCCCAGTGCAGAACACGCGATCTATTTCCTCCAGTCCTGCAGATGGACCATCACTACCCTTCTTCATACACATATTCACTGGTCTGGGCTGGGATGCGATGCACCTGTTTCGTCCTTACCCCCCCTATTGGTAGAAAGGTCCAAGGCAATTAACGAAAACGGTAATTGCCTTGAGATGTTATTAATCCATTCATTTGGTTTAATGTGGTAACGGTCCGCCGTTACAAACATGTTTGTTTCCCTACGGTAACGGCTGGCGAACCTGCAAATCGGTTGCGAACTCACTATCAAACGGCTTCTAACTTATGTTAAGCGTTAGGCACGTTTGCCCCTATCTATGTCGCATCGCTCTGGCAGTGTCTTCTAATAGGTAATAACTTCGAATGGGTGTCAAGAAGTAAAAGAGCTCTTACGAGGGTTAAGACATACCTATCCGTGTGCGCCGTCAATATAATGACTCATTATTGTGGTATAGGTTAACATGCCAACTATGAATCATATAAATACCGGGTATACACGGGGCTTTCCACTGGGCCAAGCCCACTTCGGTTCATCTTCAGAGCCTAGTTAGTGCCATCCAGCAGTGCTGTCACCACCCATTTTTTAAGTCTGAATGTCCGCTGTCGTGTAATGGCATTGAAATTACTCTCCAACAACCCCCCTTCTCCGAGCTCAGAGCTCAGGGGGGGTAAGGTCGGTTCTAATCAGTTGATTTGAACTGTATTAGAGAAATACGGTGCTGAGTGCGAAGAGAAAGGTGGTCCTATGTGCATTCTATTGGAAACGACGTTGTCTAGAGTGGTTTATCTGTTCGTTGGGCGTGAAGAATGGAGAAAAAGCGCTGGTCAATGCTGTAGGGCTTGGAGGGATACTCCTGCACCGTTCGAGAGGGTCCAGGTTCGACTGCTGCTGCTGCTGCTGATGATGATGTTTTTTTTATAGTGGTGTAAAATTAGCTTATCTCTTACTCATCACTTGTTACATTTTTGACATCTTGATATTATCGCGCTTCCTCTCTTGCGTTGCAGGTCGTTAACGCGGCTTTAATCCAGACACTGAAAATTTTGGGAACTCGTTGTTGGTTGCTCGTAGCATGTGTCTCAAAAGAATGGAGGAAGGCATATCTATTCGTTACGGAAGGGTTGTGCATGACGAGCAAGGAACAATGCCTGTCTTCTGTGTCGGTACTGAATTATTGTCGAGAGATGGGGCTACGAATTGACTACAATTTAGAACACATAGCAGGGAGGATGGCAACGCTCGACGTATCTCTCTGTCTAATGCAGCTACATGGGAGTAATGGGTATTACCTATGCAATGGTGCTGCTGAAGCGGGGCGACTTGGACTACTTCAACAACTATGTGATGATTATAGCTGCCCATTCACTGGTTTATCGGCTGAGTATTATGCAGCAAAGGCGCCGTTACCTAATGTGCTTCAGTGGTTATATGAAAGACAAGACCATATGAACTGGAGTGATGCCAGATTGAAGAACATGCTCCGTTGTGCTGCAGAAAATGGCCGTGTTGAAAACGCCAAGTGGTTGCGCCGGGAATTGAAAGCTCCTTGGCATGATTGGACTTGTTATTGTGGTAAGAGCCTTGGATCGCGGACGAATCATTTGGTATGTAATTGCTTCTGCTGTAAGTTTCACCCCCTTTTTCTATTTCTTTTACACTATAACAGCAGCGGACGGAAACCATGTCCGGTTCTTAAAATGGTGCCGATCTGAAGGTGGGTGATGTTGCTTTTCTTCATTCCACTGGGACTGACACTCGCAGCACTAACTAATATATATATATATATATATATACCTACATATACGTACGTGTATCACTCAGGCTGTCCGTGGGGCAACATGGCACCTCTATTCTACGTAGCATCTCTGTGCATTAGAAATGTCAATAGGACTCGTGAAGCGTGGATTTGGCTCCATTCCCAGGAAGATTATCCATGCACCTGCCCTTCTCCTCGTCATCAGTTGCCTGAGCCTGACAATCCGCTATCGCATGAGAGCCGGGGCCCAGAAAGGTTCTAACACGTCACTAGTGCCACACCTCCGTGCCTTCGCTCACGGGATGTACCTTGGTCTTGCCAAGTAAGCAATTATTATATAGGTGGGCATGTTAATCAACCAACACTTACATTTCTGCAAGCGGGGATACCCCAAGGCGAAACGTTTTTGCACAAGCTGCCCTACTGAAATACAAAGCTTCACCTCTCCAGAAGGCTCCTGGTGGATACTCGATCCCTTAGGTGTGGTGTAGCGCCTGGAAATAAGCCCCACCCGGTGTTTTGGTTTCACATCTGCAACATAGACAACAGAACCTGAGCTTCACCTTTGGTATTTCTCCGAGTGACAGAAGGCCGGCTATAACTTCTCGTTTTCATGTCATAGGGACCTGCAACCTTCCTTCGTTTCAATCTAGCTGAAGTTGAACAACCGTGGCGACGACGACCAATCGTCCTTGAAGCACTGCTGGGTACATCATCCACACCGGGGCTATTAATCATTACCTTTGTTTGTTCTTTTTCCATTTTACCCTTCCTGTCGTCCTCTTCTTCTTCCTCCTCCTCAACAACAGAGCTATTGTTACCAGAGTCTTCTGAGTCTGATACAAGCGATGCTAAGGCCTGTAGCTGAACGTTCTGTATGCCATCGGCAGGAAGCTTGCTCCAGAAGAGTACAGGTGAAATACATTCTTCGTGCTCTCTTTTTTCAGAATCTACTCCACTCTTCTTAGTGTCCATGCTTGAGACTCAGTTAACCCCTTACTGGTGGCTCTGATGTTAGAGAGTTGTGCTTATATATCCTGAGAGACGTATGCCACGTATAAACCCTAAAGAGGATAGCAGTCATCATTGCTTGCGCCTTCATATATTTGAAGCATTGTTGTGGAAGAATATGCACACGAGAAGTTGACCCCGTTAACCCATTACTGGTGGCTCTGGCATTAGGGAGTTTTAGGCTTATTCTGAGACATAAGTATTTTAGGTTGTACCACGTAAGAAGTTCGTAACTTATGGTAGGAACGTAGAATGCTGTATTATCTATCACTCTTCTACATTAAATTTAATATAAAGTCCTCCTATCAGTAGTAAAGACATCGACTAGCGTTACTTTATCACAGGCAGCCACAACAGTGTGATAAGGGTTGTGAATTCGAGAGTAGAGCCACCTGTGAGTGATTAGCAGCACACAGATAATTCGAACATGGAAGGTGAGGATGGTTCAGGGGTAATGAACACAAAGAATTCAAAAAAGGATATCAAGGTTTATGGTTTAGGACTCAGGGTTAGAGCTAGGGTTTAGGGTTAGGGTTTAGGGTTAGGGTTAGGGTTAGCGACAAGTGAGTGATTAGCGCTAAACAGAGAGTTCAAACAACCCTATTATTACTCAGGGGTTGAAGACTATCGTAATACCACCACCTAACTCCTTAATACACCTCACCTAATGGTCCACGGATGGGTTAATAGCCTTCCTAATCCATCCGTGTAGTAGTTTGGGTGAGTTTGCGAGGTTTGGTTTATGTGTATTAAGTTAAGTGATTCGTCTTTGGGGATATTTTTGCCTGCATATTGTGATTCAATGTTGTGATTGGGACGAGTGAGTAAGGTGCGTATAACGAAGCAGCTGAGTAACGCAGAAGGTAAGGTTTAGAGTTCTAGGAAGGCAGTAAAACGTTCCAAGCGGGACATTATAGCCAACGTTCTTTGGGAACGTTACATGTAGGGGTTCGTTATTTTTGATAGGAATGTACGAACTACGATCATGGCTAACCACTCTACATTAGGCTAAAATAAAGAAGTCTTGTCAGTAAAGACATTGAGATTAGTTACACTACTACCCTATCACACGCCGTGACAATGTGGTTAGGGTTGGGAATTCGTGTAGAGACCTGCCTGTGAGTGATTAGCGCTACATAGAGAATTCAAGAAGACAGGCTAATGTTTGGCTTAAAAAATGGCCAATAGCAGCCTTAGTGAGGTGTGACATAAATAACTGGCCATTGGCTGGGTATGGCGAGAGGCAGCTCTACATATCAGTCGCTTGCACCTACATATAACCGAATTTGTAAACAGATCGCTTGCGCCGACGTATATCGAACCTATTGTTTACCGGTTCACTCGCTCCCAAAAATTAATGGCAAGTCATTGGTCACAGCCACAGCCACGGACCACCACTGTTACGATATTATGGTTCGTTACACCTCTATTGATACAATTACACTGTACCCTACCCCTAAGCCTTAAACCCTATCCCTAACTCTAATCCTAATATATTAGCCCTAAACCCTAACCCTAGTTGGTTTAGGAATAAAACCGACCCTTCGTGAAAAAGCCCAACAACTATACCAGAGGTGACGAGAACTGAAGCTGAGACAGTGAGGATAACAATACTAACTCTGGTTTAAGTTTCAATTGTGCTTTTAGAAGAGGAAGAAGGTGAGAAGTGAAGCCCTTAGCCGAATATGTGTATATAGCACCTATATGACTGTTAGAGCACGTATGAGATTATTGCGCCGATGTATGATATCTCATTATCAAGTGTGCTTGTATGTCTTTTTGTTTCTTTTTCTCTGGCTTGTGGGACTTTGTGTAATGAAATTAACTCTTGCTCTCTATGCCTTATTATCTTCCAGTATGCCACGACTGGGCAGAAAGAGAAAGAAGAGAAGGTATTTTTTTTTCAAGAGAAGGACACTTTGGCTTTGTGACTGTCAGTTGTTGGTCCCCGAAGTCACTTCACTCAGCCACGCCCTAAGCAGCATCCTCGTTGTTATTAGGACACATGTCAAGGCCCCCCCAGAAGGAGCAAATACTGAAGAAAGTACCTACAATCCTCCCAAGAGCTTTATTGTTCGTCATGGGAGGGTAGGGCCCGAGGTACTCAGTTGAATTACCTGTAAGGAATTGAGATCGATACTACTTAGAGAGTCATGAATCACGTCGTGCTACTACTACAACACAGCAATAGGAAATATCTCAAGTGCATTCCTAAATGACTATTTTTAGGTCTCACAGCTCGTGAGTGACTTGCGTGTTGTATTTTCTCCCTACACTGCTACCAGCCTGAGGTACTACCTCAACTCATCTATCCTTCCACGCATGTAAGATTCTAATAATGTACTGTTTTAACCTACCCCAAAGGGAAAGAGCTAAAAACTCACTAAAAGACTATGCAGTGGTAGCTGCACCTCTAGGTGTGTAACTGCTCAACCGTTGGCTAGCTCCATGGTTTTTTTGATGATTGTGCCAAAAAAATTAACAATACTTGCTTGTAAGAAGTGTTCTGCTCTCCTAAAACATTTCGTGCTCCTATGTTCAATTCTTAGGTGTGACTCATCTACTTGTGCTTAGTCAGACAGAGAAGACGCTTCAACTCAGAGTAGCACGGGTATTGTTAACATGGAACAAAAACCAGCACTTATTATGTAGTTATTGCTGACACAGTGCCCCTCCAAGGCTCCTCAAGGTCCCACTTTATCATTTAAAGTGCTGGCATATAGCCTGGCAGGAGCAGTGAGAGGTTCACAAAAGCAGCCAGCTGATCCATCGTCTGCCCTTTTCAGGTGGTATAGCAAGCGAAATATTCCAACACCTTTCTTTTCGCGCTTAGAAGCTGAAGCTGACCACGTCCTTGAACCTACCGCCACAATACCCCCCTCTGGTGTACTGGATTGAATGTTTTGCTTTAGCCCCCCCCTAGTTGTATTAAATAACTTTAGCTCAGAGGAGGAGGACGGTAAAGAAGTTGAACAATACATAAAATTGGCCAAGGCAAGACCATTTATTCAGACTTTGGGGTTGCACTGCAGATACTCTTCCCGCCTCGAACCCCTAATTCTTTTTTTTATCTTTGGGGATCTTATAATACCCCCCCCATCTTGTCAACCCCTGCTGCGTTACCATTATTCCAGAGCTTCTACGTCTCATACCTCTTCCTTCCTCCTGATCTTCAGGTTACACTGCAGCACATGTTTCCTACCATCGATGTTGCAAATGTGTGTTTGGCAGAGTGTAGGCGAGTGGTAAGTGACACAACTCATTATTGCAATGCTCAGTCATTAAAATGATTTACAATCATATTTGACACGGTGGAACATGCACGCTGAATATTGCAGGTCCTTTTTCATCTCGATCGCGAGACAAAGGCAAGCAAACCTCAGACTGAATATTAACTAGCTAGCTTGCGTTCTTTTTGCTCTTTGCTCCAATACAGAGCAATCCTTCTCGTCAGGTGCCAGGCACAGGCAACCACCGAAATGAGAAAAAAATAATCTTTCTATTCTATCCTTTTAACATCTCCAGGAAATTGAAATGCGCCACTACCTTATCAAAGCTAGCCCAACTGGAGTCTGTCGTGCTGTAAAGAAGGTATTTCACATTCACACCCCTCCTAAGCAAATCCCACATCACCATCCTTGTTCAGATGATACAACAATCTGCGCATTGCACAACTAAGCCACCTAGCCCTGGAATCCAGGTCATGCAATCCAAGGCACCTGATTTGCGTCGCTTGGAAGATATATCAGAATTTGTCCAAGATGGCAAGGTGGCTGGAGGGGCTTCAGATAGTGAGGTAAAAGATAGAGCTTAACAGGAATGAATGTCCCGAATAATATTGTCTGTCATATCAACCGCTTGATCGAAACCACGTCTCGAAGAAGATATCCATCACCTTACAAAACCAAAATCTCTCTCTCTCTCTCAATGTTTTGATCTGAAGATTGAGGATGAAGACTCACGCGTTTCGCTGCCAGACCGGTGAGTCTGGAGTCCGCGTGATGTTCGCAAGAAGCACTAGCTAGCCCCTACCCCATCTTGTGCTGAACTCTGAACCTCTAGTAGGTTTGATTGTAACTAACCCACTTAAATAGGTATGCTGGTAGAGGCAATGTACGAAAGCAGACTAGTGCAATTCGGTTGAAGGAATTGGGGCCACGTATTTCCATGTCACTTGTCAAGGTAAGTACGGCGGGCGGGCCCTTGAAGTATGTATAATCCTCCTTTTGTTCCACCACTAGTATTGAAGAGTACTGGCTGTACTGCCACACACCTAGTATGTTATATTGTTGAGCTGAGCTGCTGAGACTACCATGAGGTCTGTGCTGCTAACATTTGACAACTATGAACATGTGTCAGGTGGTACGAGGCCTTGGAAATGGTGATGTCCTATATCATGCTTTCATTACAAAGGTTAGTGTTAACAACGTGCACCATGCTGGAAGAGAGGCATATGGCTTAGTAGTAATGGCCAAGGTTGGTTTTCGCCATTCTACTTGGACAAGTTGGTTGTGTTTGTGCAGTCTTGGTAAATAATCCAATATACCCTTGTGGAGCGAAATGCAAGGTGGTTAGGTTATCTGTTTATTGTGAGTCCCAGAAATACTGGAAGCTGCTTTAAATTTGTCGTCTCATTGTATGGTGTATAGTAGTGCCTGAGATGAGGCAAAGTTGATGAGAAGGAGAGTAGAGGCCGGCGGACTTGAATATATATACCTCCTGACCGTCTCATTCACTGTACAGACAGATGAAGAAGTGTCAGCTTTGGCTGCTGCCGCAGAAGAGGCCAAGTAAGTGCAATATATTCCCATTCTGACCGCTAATCGAATCGAAGTGGTTGTACTAATCGTACCTTTTGTGACTCAGAGAATTGAAACGCCAACGACGGGCAGAGCAACAAGAGAATGTTGCTCGGTGAGTGCCGCTTGACTGCTCCTTTCCCAATGTTTGCTCAAAGTATTTATTTGCATAGCACAGCACATCATCCTCCTTATACTTGTTTTCTTATTTTTTTGTACTTTTTAAAAATTCAAAATTTAATTCATAATTAGCTACTTCTCTGTAGAGGCTGGCTTTCACATTTAGGTTAAAACATATCCCCACCGTTCTTCATTTCACGTCTTCTACCTTTCTCGTCTGCCCATCAGTAAAAAGGCCGCTGTAGCTGCTGGGGTAGAGCAGCGAGTAGGGGAAAAAGTGATTACGAGAGGAAAAACCGACAGCAAGGTAAGCAGCCTAGAAGTTGACATATCATCACCATCCATCTTTCTATCCACACCTTAACCCCTGGAAATTGGTGGTTAGAACGAAGCCAAAGTCAGGAAAAATGCCTATGGAAAGCAGCGCATATAAGCAACAAACTTTAGCGTAATGGAGACCTATTGTGGACCAACCAACTCTGTTGGGCCACCAATGTAAACCTACTGCACAGTAATTACACCGTATTGGCTATGACATCCATGCAAATGATGGGGGAAGACATTTGGAAGGAGATGAAGAAAAGTATGAAATGAGAGTGAGGAAAACAACGGATGTGAATGTGGTGGTTGGTTCATTTGGCATAGCACCACCACCACCATAACATTTTTATTAAGCCGCCTAATGTTGGGGGGGGGATCTGGGCTTATCATGAACAATTGTAATAGACATAATCATGGCCTGCAGTGCCAATAATTAATAATGTGACAAAAAAAAATTGAAATTCGTGTGGTGTAAATGTAAACTAACTACTGTCATATTCTCTTTTATGCGCTCGCTCTCCTAGTGGAGGTCAGCAGTGACTTTCCTTCTATTGCAGCTAATCTAACCTACCTATTGCCACGCGACACGACGATAAAAGAAAAGACAACTCATTTGCAAAGCTACTACATACGTGTTCTCCTTTTTTGTCATTCCATACAGAGTTGTTGTCCATCGATTTCTTCTATTAAAAACTACTCAACAGAGCCTTTATACCCCTCTGGCATGCGTATGTACTTAGGACTCTCTTAGAGAATAGCAAGCAAACAACACCATACATATGGAAATATACATCAGCAAGGTGGATGATGTAGTAGGTTTGAAATGATGGTGGTGTTCGAGAGAGGATGAAGAGCAAGCAAGTAAGAGCAGTCATCATATCATATGTCAGCGCGCCTGCCCCAAGGGTAGGTACTCCTCCCTCACTAGATAACACAAGACTCAAACACCGTATTATACTACAAGTCAGATTCTCAATGATGGATCTCACCTGAATTGGTAAAAACATTAGTGAACAATTCTTCAGCTGCCAGTTTCGGTGTAGCCTTTGCACGTTTGAGAGAATCCTAAGCACAGAGATTGCATTGTGATATATTATAAGTTACAGATAGAGAGCAGCAGCCTGACAGCAATGTGATATGCGGCGGTGTGCTTGTTTGCACCCAAAATAGTGCACTATGTGGTGAGGTGCCTGCCACGTGCCATAGCAGCTACAGTCGGATATATCCACGATATAACAAAACTAAATAATGAAGATGATGTTATTACCTGAACATTAGTGCGAATATCCTTTTCAATGGCCTTTATGGAAGGAACAGACAGGAGTAAGTAAGCAGCTCTAGAATTGTGCTGCTGCAACTGGATGACATACATATATATATATATATATTCAGGGACATGAAAAATTTGCTCTTATGACCATGTACTGCCCACCTTGAGCTCGTCAGAATCTGAAAGCTTCAAGTCCACCATGAGGTTCTTCACATACTCAATTGGGTCCCGGGCAGTTCTAAAGGTTGAATAAGTCAGACACACACCAACAGAATAGTTGTCAGAACAATTCAGGATCACAAAGTAGTAGTAGTAGTAGCAATGTAACGAGTCTCAAAATTCTGTTCTGCTGCTTCAACAGAGGTGTATGGCATGATAACAAAAGGAACGGGTGGAAGGATCAAGGCTCTTCATATGGGATTATCTCACCTCATGGAAGCAACCTCTTCACGATTGCGATACGTAGTGCCAGGGTCACTCATTGAATGGCCATGATAGCGGTATGTGTCCACCTTAGAGGTTAATTAACATAAAAGCCAGAAAGATTTTGTTGACTCTAATGCCAGGGCTGGTTTTCGATTCAGTTTTGCATCAACTTCGGACATGTGCAATAGATATTGGATGATCAATAGAGTATAGTAGGCTTGGGCTTGGGATAGGACTTATATATCATTGGTAGAAGTAGCCATCTTCAGACTGCTTTAACACACGATATGAACAACAACAACTGGGCAAAGAACTTATACATACCTCAACAAAAATTGGCCCATTTCCTTTGCTGCACCATTCCTTCGCAAACTTTATACCCTCTGAAGGTGTGTGGGGTTTATAGAGTTAAGCTAAGCTAAACACATGAGTTCTAGGCCCAGCAAGGTGTGTAGAAACTGTGCCAAAAGCACATGCTATCAGGGAGACACGAATCGACTTAGAAGGAAAATTACCTCTCACAGCAAGTACATTCATGCCGTCTGTCCTAAAAGTAGTCGTAAGGTTACTTGTACAATAGGGCTGGCCGAGACACCACACACATGTAACACAAAGCCACAAAAACAATCAACACTGGGTGGCTTACTGGAATCCTGGAATGTGATTTCCCATAGTGTAGTAGTCATTATTACTTGATGACCTGTGCAGTGCAACATGTAAATAAAATGAGAGAAAGGAAAAACCGAATGATAAGGGGTTTGAAGAAATGAATAAGAAGTAAACCCTAGTTGGATTTGATTACTGTCTGGATGAGTGGAGTCAAGGTCAGAAGTGATCCAGTATTTCGGAAACCCCTTACCGGTCCTTAGAAGTGCCCATGCCATACCTCCATCACAACGATGCAGTTATGTGCACAACATGACACAAATACAATAATGGGACGTCAGAGAGCAGGAACCCTAAACACTACGGCAGCACAACTACTGCTGCCACACAAACCACCAAAGAAACTCACTGGTTGTTCTCGATGCAAAATATCATTGGCAGCTACAAGATTTGGGAGGGATGATAGGAATGAAGCGTGTCAACTGCTGTCTATTTTTAGCAATTGAAAGTACTTAAAGGCGACAGACATGCCGGCCAGATTATCATGAATGGTTGGGGGCGGAGTGAATGACAGGACCACAAATTCAAAAACTGTGGGAAAAAAAAGAATAACATTTGGAATAGACCAGTCATTGGCTATTTTGACGACCTTCCACAAAGAGGCCATGTTGGCACTCTCCCAGATCTGGCCAGAAAAAAACACATTGAAGATAGTCAGAATCATCTTAACATGGCATAGTAGTCCTTGACCAATATTGGAAGAATACGTTACGTAGCAAAACCACGATCAATTGAATAAGGTTCCACAAGTCCTGGCATGGGACGGCAACAACAACCAACAATCCCCCTGCTACATGCGCACCTGGCCTTGGTTTGCTGCACCATCACCATACCTACAAAAAGATGAAAGAGACAGTATCGAGAGATGGATCAGGTTAGGTCTTGCTACCAGGGGCGGACAGTAAAAATGAGAGTATGCTATACAAGACAGAGGCATTGGGTATATATATATATATAATGAATTACACATCTTCATGGTTTTATACTCACAATGCCATAGCTACAGGAGTAGGCTCTCCTGAGGGACATTTATACTAGGAAGAAAGGAAAACAGGGTTTACGTCAGTTTATTGCTGAAGAAAACAGCGTCCTTGGAATTGAAGTACAGTGCAATTCAAGGCGTCATTTCTTCTGCCGCCTGCTTTTAGCAAAGAAAAAATGGCACTTGCAGATGGCTACCCATCCATACACCTATAAAGGTGTAAGTTGAATAACCATACCTTTGCGGCAAAGGCCAAGCCTGCCCCATTAGGAACCTGGGCTCCCACAATGCCCGCCCCCCCAAAAAAATTGTGCTCCTTGGAGTACCTGGAATACATATAATTCATTGCTACTCAGGAGTAGGTGACAGCCAGCCGAGGAATAGATAATGCAAACGGGGCAAGCACAAGGGTGAAGAATGCATTAAGAGCTTCAGTCATGGTGGTTGACATACATGTGCATTGATCCGCCCTTCCCCTTTGTCTGGCCTGATGTAGTAATACAAGAAAACGTAATAACAATCTGTACCGTCAGACACATCATTTTTTATAGCTCAAGGACGGTACAAATAGGAGTGGGTCATCTGAGCTTAGGTACTACTAAACTAAATCAGGGGTAAATGGCAATGGAGTTGTGAGAGGCCGACAGCCTCTATTTACTCTAACTCTCCTGCAGATTTGCCAAGTAGCTCTGCAAATATGGACTCAACAGTGCCCCCACGTAGAAGCACCCAGCAATGGCATCTAGTAAATGCCATACAGAGGAAATCTGGTTAATATATATATATATATATACCAATGAAGCGGTGGGGGTACAGACAGAAGTAGTATCTCAAGCCCAGGTTCATCAATGTACCTGTACGTAGTGATGATGGCATCACTTAAATCAAATGCTTCCGTGAATGAATTTACATGGAGAGAGATTTTCTTTAGTATTATCAGTTTATAAGGGGATGTATGGTGTAAATACGCAACGATGCCCCCAAAGTGCATCCACTCAGCATGGGAGGAGAATGAAGAAGCAAAGGTAATAGTCTACCTGCATCAACACCCGTAGCGACGGCCTCCTGTCCATCATATCTATGGCAACGACGGGAGGGAAGGAGGAGAAAGGGGTAAGATGGTTCAAACTGTGACCAAAGCTCATATCAAGAATAGGGCTGCTGTGGGTATGATATGGTGTGCTGCGCTGCTGTTGAATTTCATTAACCCCCTAATCTAAATAAACAACTCTGCTGGGGGGCCCTCTACGTTTATACAGGAATTTGGATGGAAAGTCAATCATGGCGAGTTGATGAGTGGTATAGCATATAGTTTCATATTTCATACAGGTGACAGAAACCCCGAATATTGCGGGCCTTGTACTCTGAATCACAGGTGATTTCCATTCGCCTCATTGTGTACATTTGTTTAAAGTAGAACATAAGCTCATCCCTTGATGTATTTACAGGAAGGAATATAGAGATGATAAGAGTAAGACTGCAGTTTGTTGTGAGTGACCCCCTCCAATACAGATTATTTTCCTTTCCCCTCAATAGACTGGATACATGTGTATTTCTATTCTATGAGCGTTGGTGCATACGAGACGCCCTATCTGTCACCTGTACACCTAACTGAAAATCCTTTCATCATCCCATGAAATAAAATCTAAAGCCCTTACACCTCAACAGATCATCCACCCTTTTCACTCTGCGTGTGTTTCCCGCCCCCCTCCAGTCCAACCCAATCACCAGTTGAGGTCACAACCACCCACGAGATTTAAACATTACGTAATATTCTCCCT
>PJEL010001922.1_pt1 | contig 19852 bp, 15 predicted proteins | sample 1853271 | NCBI WGS metagenome assembly PJEL01 (sample SAMN08108733, study PRJNA415343) | Invertebrate metagenome, whole genome shotgun sequencing project. | host: Globobulimina | place: Sweden: Gullmar Fjord | collected 2015-08
GTCGTTGAACGCCTGATCGGTCTGGATGGGGAAGCCAAAACAGATATGCATATCGATGGGCAGGCATTTCTCCCTGGTGAGTACTGGAAGGCCCAGAGCGATATCCCAATAAAGGCAGGAGAACATATTGTAGTTGAAGCAATAGAAGATTTAACACTAAAAGTAAAACGGAAAGAATAATTACATATAATAATTTTCAAAACAAAGGAGTTCCACTATGCCGCAGATAGGTCTTTCAGGATTAGTACTAGCGATTCTGTCAATACTTTTTTTTCTCTCAAGTGCTATCAAGGTCCTTCGTGAATATGAGAGAGGCGTCATATTCAGACTTGGCAGGCTGATCCCGATCAAGGGTCCCGGACTTGTCATTATCTGGCCGATCATTGATAAGATTGTACGAGTAGACCTCAGGACTGTAGCCTTTGATGTTCCTGCTCAAGACATTATCACAAAGGACAATATTTCCGTGAAGGTCAATGCTGTTATATATTTTAGAGTCATTGATCCTTCAAAGGCCATTACCGCTGTTGAAGATTTTCACTATGCAACATCTCAAATATCACAGACGACACTCAGGAGCGTCCTCGGCCAAAGCTCACTCGATGAACTCCTTTCAAAAAGAGATGAAGTAAACGCTGAGCTGCAGAAAATAATTGATGAGCAGACCGAACCGTGGGGAATAAAGGTAACAACCGTTGAAGTAAAGAATGTCGACCTCCCTGGCGAGATGCTAAGGGCGATCGCCAAGCAGGCAGAAGCCGAGCGTGAAAGAAGGGCAAAAGTGATCCATGCCGAAGGTGAATTCCAGGCATCACAAAAACTGGCAGATGCCGCAGCTATCCTGGGAAGGGAACCGTCCGCAATACAGCTTCGTTTCCTTCAGACCCTTACAGACGTAGCGACCGAGAAGAACTCCACAATAATATTCCCTGTCCCAATCGATCTTATCAATTCATTCTTACAAAAAGGCAAGAAAGAATCCTGATAGAATTTTATGGTATCATGGAGGGAATAGTCACAACATGGAAGCATATGCATAAGAAGCGCCTTAAGCCTTCTTTATTTAATCTGCTGCAATGAAAAGAAAAAAGAAAGACCCGATCATCACGACAATCCAACAGGCTAAACGTGTCATCACAGTCGTCACCGGATTTACAGTTGTTCTAGCCGGCATCGTCATGCTTGTTACACCTGGCCCCGGGCTTGTTGCAATCTTCCTCGGACTCGCAATGCTGGGAACGGAATTCTTATGGGCAAGAAAGCTCTTAAAGCGCTTTAAGAAAGAAGCGAATAATGTTAAAAACTCTTTTGTGAATAATTACATCAACAAGACAAATTCAAAATAGCATCCACAGATTAGGCAGTTTTTTTCGTCCACAGATTATTCAGATTTTCGCAGATTAAACAAAATTAAAGAAGTTAACGACTCCCTTAATTATCAATATTAGTCAGTGAAAGTCAGTGGCTAAATTCCGTTTTTAGATTAAACAAATAATCTGTGTAATCTGCGCAATCTGCGGATGGAGAAATTACGCGCTGATATCCATATTTCCTATCAACAAACTAGGTGACCCGACGCTGCCATAGAATTTAATATCATCGCCTACAGCTTCCACTTTCCTGAACAACTCAAGCACATTCCCTGAAAGAACCGCTTCCTTAATCGGATAGAGAGGCTTACCATTTTCAATCCATAGACCGGATATACCGACTGAAAAATCTCCTGAAATTGGATTGGCTGTATGAACTCCCATTGCACCGAGTATCAGTATCCCCTTTTCCATAGACCCTACAAGATTTCCGTTACTGGTAGCATTCGTGCTGATATAGAAGTTAGTCACCCCAACTCCAGGAAGGCTTTTTGAACTGCCCCTTGAGGCATTTCCGGTTGATGCAACGCCGTCCTTTTTCGCAGTGTACGTATTGTGAACATACCCCTTTAGCACACCGCTTGATATAAGGGTTTTGTTATTGGTAGGAACTCCCTCATCATCTACAGGTCTTGTGCCTGTACCCCACGGCTTTGTTGCGTCATCAATAACATTAATCATAGGACTTATAATTTCCTTCCCCACTTTGCCGATCAGAAAAGACCTCTGCTTCTGTACTGATTCAGCAGAGAGTGATCCACTCAGAATCTCCAGAAAATCAACTGCGACATAAGGGCTCAGTATTACCGGCACTTTAACCGCTGATATTTTCCGTGAGTCAAGAAGTTCCAACGCCCTTATGGCTGCCCCCTCTCCGACAGACTTTAAGTCAATATCTTCAATACGGCGGCTGCTGGCATAATCCCAACCCACCTGACTGTCACCGCTCTTGTCCTGGGCCATTGCCGTTACAGACGCCGAACAAAACGTGCTTTTATATGTAACATTCACACCCTTAGAATTTACTATTGTAGTACTTCCGGTCCCTGCTCCGACTTCGGCCTTTCTCACTCTCTGTATTCTCTCATCATACCGAAGAGCGCTCTCCTCCAGAATCAGTGCATCGCGTATCACGTCCTCATCACTTATGTCCCTGATCTTTTCATCAAAAATCTTCACCTCACCGTGAGGCATATTCTCAGGGATATCAATAAATTCATCATCACCTGTCCACTGGGCATAATCTACTGCTGCGTCTATTGCGCTCGAAATATCTTCCAGATTAGTCGTAAATGCAAAACCAAGTTTCTTTTTGCTTATTACTTTAATTGCAATGCCAAAATCCAACGAAGCTTCCAGGGCTTCTACACTGCCGTCCTTTGCCTCAACAGAGATACCTTTCGCATTTTTTATAAATACTTCGGCTGAATCACATCCTTTAGCAACTGCCTTTTTGATAATGTCATCCGCCATTTGCTGAGCTTCCATCTATATCTCCTTAAAATCGTTTTTCATAAGTATACCTTTCGAGAGATAAGGGTTCAAGAGCAATGAAGTAAGAGTTGTAGAGATATTGTTATGAGTATCAATTAAGTAGTTTATAACTTTATTAATAGGTAACCTGTTTCACACCACTATGTAATTCATTACATACACTGATAGCCGATTTAATCGTAACTCTTTACAAACATGCATTTTCAAATTCTAGCACCAGTCTTGCATACATATTATTAGAATGAATACTGGAATAGACATAAAGAAAGAAAAAGGTGTTTCCCTAATTGAGCTACTAATAGTCCTCGCCATTGTTGGAATAATTGCCGGCATTGGAATCCCTCAATACGGCGCATTTATAGCAAAGAACAATGCAAAAAGGGCAACGACCGATTTATTGCAGAATATCAGACTTGCCAGAACAATGGCGATCAAAGAAAACCGGAGATACTTAATCAGTTTTAATGAAAGCGCCTCAAATACATATAGAGTCGGATTTGATGGGGATACAAACGGCTCCTTGCTTGATGCTACTGACGAGTATGGAGATGGAGGACCAGTCAAGCTAGTCGATCTGTCAGCAACGTATGGAAACGACATTGTTATTAATAATGGTTTTGTAACTACACCGCCCAATGGTCCGAATGGGATTGCACTTACTTCAGCTCTATCATTCATTTTCGAGCCAGACGGCTCTGTAAGTTCTACAGGAACAGCATATATACAGCATAAGTCATCAAGCAGGGGATACACATTCTGCGTAGAGCTTGCCAACGTTTCAGGACTTACAAATCTATATCTATGGCAGGGAGATGTCTACAATAACACTGACACCGCCTGGACGGAGATACGATGAGACCATGCAATACACATAACAGAATTACAGTTATCAAAACTTCAGATACTGAATTGCATACGTCTTCTGCAAATGGATTCACTCTTATTGAGGTAATGATAGCCCTGGTCATCCTGCTTTTAGGGATGATGGGAGTAATGGGAATGCAGTATTATGCTGTAGCAGGAAATACCTCAAGCCGTGAAATGAGAATCGCCACAAGCCTCTCACAGGAAAAAATAGAGCAATTGAAACTAATTCAATACAGTGCTCTAAGCAACTCTACCGACACCCCTCTGCTTCAGTCTGAGGCTAGCATCTATGCCGGACAAAGCTATACCAGACGGTGGTGGGTCTTTGCGGACTGTGTTGCATTGAACCTGACCAATAATATCAATCCTTGCGCCGCCTCTATCTCTGCTACCTGCAGCCAGGACCCTGATGGTTCTGTTACGGTGCCAGCTTCTGCGATCAGAGCAAGGACGTGCTGGCAGGACAAAAACGCCGCATATCATTCAGTAACAATCGATTCATTAAGGTGGGATGATAGTGTTACACCATAAGCACAGCAAAGGATATACACTAGTCGAGGTAATGATTGCCATCGTTATCGGGCTTGTCCTGATCTCGAGTGTAACAGCAACATATGTAGTACAAACACGTTCATATGTTACCCAGGAAAGTGTTGCGGAAGTAAACAATCAGTCTAAAGTTGCTCATGACCTTATTGCACATGACATTAAAATGGCCGGATTCGGCACACCAGACGACATGAATCTTGACCCTATCAATACTCTTACAACCATGATAGTTCCTCTCGACAGTACTTCTTCATCCGATGCAATTACCATCGTCGGGGGATTCAGAATGATTGGCACCATTTGGCCCGTTGGAACGGCGTCAGGAGGACCATGTCCGGATTATCTTGAAATTGGTGATACCTCACTTGATATTGTTTTGTCTGGAGCTACTATTCCAAACATAACTGACATGAGCTACCTAACCTTTGACGGCATTCAATATGTTCGGGCCACTTCCGTAACCTCAGGAGGCACCAACATTACCTTCGATCCGCCTCTCCCTCGTAACTTTCCGCTGGTAGACTCCGATGGAGACGGTACTTGTGACACAGGAAGACCTGTATATTTAGTAGAAGATGTAACGTATTGTATTGATAGCAATTTAACTCTACGCCGAATAAGGAGAAACGCAGATGCGGCTTTATGCAAAGCCAGTAACGGGTCTGATGATGAAGTTATCGCTGAAAACATTGAAGACCTGCAATTTAGATATGCTCTGGACACCGATGGAGACGGTATTCTGGATGACCCCGACGGTGACGGTGAAATAGATTTCGAAGACGGGAGTTCTGTAGCAGATCCGTCTACAATTAAAGCGGTACGCATCAATGTTCTTGCGAGAAGTGACAAACCGGATCAGAACTATAAATTACAAGGGATGCCGCCTGCTATGGTAGAAAACCGCGCTCATTCATCAACATATGATGACTTCAGAAGAAGATGGTGGCAGACAACAGTAAAAATAAGGAACCAATGAGGTTGCTATGAGTACAAATAATGACGGCTATATTCTAATTACAACTCTATTATTGCTACTTGTTCTTACTATCGTCGGTCTTTCAGCTATCGGGACCAGTACTGTAGAGAATGCCCTTTCAGGTAACACTCGACTTAGAGAAAGGAACCTGACAAAAGCTGAAGCCGGAGCAGATATCAGTACCGCAGTTGTTGAGCACTCATTAATATATAATGACATCCAAGGGTACACAGACATAGTGAGTGATGCAACTCTGCCGAATGAATTATCAGTTGTCGAATTTGACCCGGATCAACCAGATACAGATCCTGATGTTAGTTTTAACGTAGACACAGGACTCGCAACTGTCGATATCGACAAGATGATGGTCTCCTGGATGTTCGGCTCCTCAATACAGTTTGCGTCGGGATATGAGGGAGTTGGCAAAGGTGGCGGAAGCGGATTTTACTCTTTTCAGAGAGTAAATTCGACAGGCGCCGGCCTCGTTGGATCATCGGCTGAAGTCGGTAAAATATACAGATACGTACCAAAGTAATGGAGGCATTATGAAAGCATATGCGAACACAGCGACTACAACCGGGACACGAGGCATTATGAAACGCATATTTAAATATACTTTTATCGTTTACACAGCCTTATTCATTCTTTCCATCCCTTCTTCGGGACACACACAGGTTATCGCAGATTATACGGCATACCCACCGTTTATACCCAGCGGCACTGATCCCAATCTTCTTCTCATGATCGACAATTCCGGAAGTATGTATGACTTGACCTATATAGATAACGGGAACGCTCCCACCAGGGAATCCAGTTATTGCTATGATCAGACATACATAAGCACAGACGCAAGCGGAGACCCTAACTACTATGAAGGATATTTTGACAAGGACCAGATATATACATATAACTTTACTGATACACGGTTTGAAGCAACAGCATTTCCAGCCTCATGTACCCATACTATTTCAGGGGAGCTCTGTGTGTACATTAGCGGAAGCCCAAGCGCTATAAGCGAATTTGCAGCTAGAGGGAATTATCTGAACTGGCTGGCTACTTCAAAACTTGATGTGCAAAAACAGATACTCACGGGTGGCAAATATAATTCTACAACAGATGAATTTGAGTCTGAGACAAGGGGATGTGTTGGAAGGCGCTTTATAAAAGAAGCCCTTACGGCAGACTATGTTGAAGGGGGCACTAACACTTCACTTGGTATAACCTTTGCTGTCACTGGTCCGATTCATGAGTACAACGCCTCCGCTCCTTCGCCCGGAGGACAAACATCTATCCAAATATTTGAAGGCGACTATAATGAATCATTATGTCAAACAGCGATCCAGACAATTAATGATGCGAACAACCCTGCAGCAATCAGGAAAGCAGTTGAGGACTGTTTGTCATATGATCCAAACGCGGCTGCGGGCTCCCAATACTGTCTTCTTGATGCTGCGGTAACCTGTTCTTCAGATTCAGATTGTGATACGGTTGACGTGGCCGGCGACTGCACAAACGTTAATCCCAAGAAAAACAGAGTATGTCAGTCCCCTTCCGACGCCAGCATGATAGGCCAATCATGCGTTGAGGATGCCGACTGTAATACATACACCAGTGTCGGACCCTGTGTCGGCGGTAGCTCGCATAGTGCATCAGTCAATACCAAAATTGTATTCAATCAATCCATACAGGAGTGCTGGCAGATATGGAGTGGAAAGAAAACAGAAGTAGGTCATGACGCCTGGTCAGGAGAAGCGCCAAAGTGTGCTGAAGTCTACAGTGGATATAAAATATGCGACGGAGGCACCAACGACGGAAACACCTGCACAACCAGTGCTGAATGTGTAGGCGGCGGTACATGTATTGGCGGCCCTGATGCACTCAGACCGGGGAATCCAGCCATAATGTGCAACTCTTCCTACGCTGGTTACTGTGCTACAACCAGCGATAACTGGGTAACAACAACATGGGTAGCAAAAGAATATGCAGACGAAGAGACATGCTTCCGCCAAAAGTATGGAGAGTTCTGTGGCGACGTAAAAGTTCCACAAGTAATCGACCCATCTGATACGCCCGATGATACGCCAACCACAGCGAATGTACCTGCAATTATCGCTGACATAGGAATCGAGGCTCAGCTTGGAGTTCCGATCGTATCTATGGATGCCAACAGGTATGATACAACCGCACCGACGGGGCTCATCAATGACTACAGTGACTCGATACGTTTCGGCGTGATGAAGTTCAATTATAACGGCTCAGCTGATGAGTGCAATATAAGTACCACCGACAGCCTGACCTGTCCAAATATCTGCAGTTTAAGTGGTGATGCCTGCAACACTGACATTGACTGCCCATCAGGTGAGACTTGCGGTACCACCAGCACCAACATAGACGCTGCTCTAGTTGTTCATTATATCGGGGAAGGAACCTGTTCTGTTACCACCAGTACCGCATGTGTTAGGGATGATGAATGCCCGACTGATGAAACTTGCGATCAAGTAATCGGTGACCACGATTCAGGCCTGATCTGGAAGATTGACGAAATAGAGGCAAACGCGTGGACCCCATTTGCAGAGTCATACTACAATGCTGTCGGATATTATGTACAAGGAGCTACCAGCAACCCGAATCTGGACGTAGCGAAATATACCGCATCAGCAGATGCAATTCAGAGCCCGCTGAATTCAGGTGACTTTGTCAGCACCAAAAACCCAATTGAATTGAGCTGTCAGACAAACAATATACTCATCATATCCGACGGTGGGGCTACAGCAGATCTCAATTCGACCATGACATCCAAGGTCTCATCCGCCCTATTTAATGACGCTGATGTTACTGATTCATCCTCTTGTGGAGCATATCTGGGCAGCTCCTACCTTGATGACTTAAGCTACTACTCCAACAATAAGAACATTTTCAATCCTTCTGACGCCGATCCTACTGATGACGACAATGCACAGAGAATTAAGACGTTTGTCGTATATACTGGGACTGACGCAAGCACTGAAACAGGAGAGTGTGTCCCCAAAACATTAATGGAAGACACCGCACTGAACGGAGGAACAGTCCTCTATGATCCCGAAGATCCGACAGAGCTGGCTGCGGCATTGAACAACGCGTTCGGAACTATCGCAAGTGGAGCATCGTCCGGTTCGTCTGTGAGTCTGCTTTCCACCAGAGGAGAGGGTTCAGGTGCGATCTATCAGGCATACTTTAATCCCGAACCGGCAACTGACCGTAAATGGTTCGGATACCTTCATGCACTCTTCACAGATGAATATGGAAATATTAGAGAAGACACCGATGGAAATCAAGCCCTTAGCCTGACAACTGACTTAATAATAGAAATGGACTATGTCCTTGACCCTGCTACAAATACGAAGAAAACTCTTGCAAATAGATATAATGATTCAGGCGGAGATGGCACAAAAGACTCTTTGGACTCAACAGTAACGATCGACGAGATAAACTCCTTATGGCGGGCAGGCAGAAAGCTTTGGCAAACTGACCCGGCAACTAGAACTATATTCACCTCAAGAGACGGGTCTACTAGTCTGGATTTTATAGACACAAATGCCTCCGCACTCAAAAACCGCCTTAGAGCAGCAGACGACACAGAAGCTGAAAACATTATCAACTGGACCCGTGGCACTGATCTGCCCGGCGTAACCGATTCGGGACATGCAAGCGGATACAGAGAGCGGGACATCACAATTAATGGCACATCTAACATTTGGAAGCTCGGCGACATCATCTACTCAACACCCACTGCGGTAGGAGCTCCCAAAGAAAACTATGACCTTCTCTATGGCGACGCGTCATATTATACATTTGAACAGGCCCAGGCCAAAAGAAGAGAAGTTGTGTATGTAGGTGCGAATGACGGAATGCTTCATGCCTTTAATGCAGGATGCTATGACAAAGATTCAAAAACGTATTACCCTGACGTTAGTGCCGGGGTCTGCACCACTGGGAGCCATACTTTAGGACAGGAACTCTGGGCATATATACCAAGAGGAATTCTCCCACATCTTAAGTGGAACACTATGATCGATTATACGCATGTGTACAGCGTTGATTTAAAACCTAAGGTGACTGATGCCAAGATATTTAATGGTACATGGGGAACCATACTCATCGGCGGATACAGGTATGGAGGAAAAAGCATCGACTGGACTGAAGGGGCCACAACCCAAACCACTGCTCCTGAATATTATGCACTTGATATTACAGATCCAGATAACCCAAGGACCTTATGGACATTTACCCATCCGGACCTTGGTCTGACTATGTCGTATCCATCAGTAGCCAAGATAAACGATGAGTGGTTTGCTATTTTCGGTTCAGGCCCTACCAACTACGACTCTGACTCAAACCTTACTGCATTTCAGCCAGGGAACCTCTTTGTGCTGAAAATATCAGATGGAACTAACGGCGTTATTGCGGACGCTGATTGGGTCGCGGGAACAAACTACTGGATTAAACCAACAGGAACTACAACTTCGTTCATGTCCGACTCAATTACAGTGGACCGTGATATCATTGACTATTCGGTGGATGTTGTTTACGTTGGTGAAAACTACGATAACGGAACTTCCTGGACTTCACGAATGCTGAGATTTCCAACAAAAAACTTAGCTCCTGGTTCATGGATCAACCATTCTACTTTATTAGATATAGCCACTGTGGCCGGCGCTAACGACGACTCCAAGAAAATCACTGCAGCACCGGCAGCAGCATCGGATGACAGAGGAAACCTATGGGTCTTCTTTGGAACAGGGCAGTTTCTTGGCAAAGATGATAAAAATCTTACAGATACAGGTGGAATGTACGCCGTCAAAGACGCTTGCTGGGACGGCTCCTGCACCGATTCATATACAGGATTGATTGATATTTCGAGCTCACGCGTGAACATAGATGGAAGTGTCTCAGGCATTAGCGGATCTTGTGACGGCTCAACAATCTCGACGTGGGCTAATCTTAACAGTGCTATCAACTCATGCGACGGCTGGACAATGTATTTCAAAAACCTCGTCGGAGCTGAAAGCACCGATTTCACCGGCCAGGCTCTTCAACATGTTGGTGAAAGAATGTTTGCAAGTCCAGTTGTTTTTGGCGGAGTTGTTTCATGGGCGGCTTATATACCCGGAACTGACGAGTGCGAAGCTCTTGGTGAAAGTAATGCGTATGCTGTATATTACAAAACAGGTACAGCATATAAAAACTATCTATTTAAAGAGCAGAAGGACCAGACTACCCCCGACACTACAGTTGCAAGGGTAAAACATCTTGGAGTGGGAATGCCATCATCTCCAAGCACACAGGTAACAGAGGATGGTAAAGCAAAACTATTTTTCCAGCAGTCAACTGGAGCCATCCTCACTATTGAAAACGATACTCCATTCCCCTTGAAGAGCGGAATCGCAGGTTGGAAGAGTGAACATATCCCATGATTAATTTTTTAACAATAGTTCTTGCATCCATGGCACTCTTCGTATTCGGCTGCAGTGGACCATCTAAAGATGCTGAAACGTATAAGACAAATAAAAGCACCGTTGAGTCCGGTTCAACCGACCCTAAGAGTGTACTCGACATACAACCGTTCAATGCAAAGGCAAATTCAGTCATCACTCTTACAATCAGTGACCAAAAATTAAGCCGTTCAAACATTCACTGGAATATCAATGGTGATGAAGATCAGAATGCAAGAACTGTCCGCTTTACATCAGATACTCTCAAAAAAGGAGATATAGTTCAGGCCGTATTGATCGAGAAAGACACCAAGCATACATCAAATGAAATCACTATTCTCAATTCTCCTCCGACAATTCAAAAAGCGCGGATATTTCCTGCCCTTCCAAAAAAATCCTCAAGGCTAAGCGCTGAAGTGACGTCACATGATATTGACGGCGATTATGTTGCCTATAAATATAGCTGGACACACAACGGTAAAACAGCAAGTGAAGAGAGCTATTTTGAAGGTGATTTTAATAGGGGCGATACTATTACAGTAGAAGTCACACCATTAGATAATGATGGCCCCGGCAAGAGCGTCACACTGACCAGCAGTATTTTCAACTCTATTCCTGTCATCTCGGAAGGAACTCATGAGTTTAACGTCGACCTCTACACATATCAGATAGCCGCTTCCGACCCGGACACCGACATACTTGCATTCACGCTCGAAGAAGGCCCCGAAGGCATGACTATCGACCCGTCTAGCGGTTTAATATCATGGAAAACCGGCCCTGACGATGCCGGAACACATGAGATCAAAGTCTCAGTGACAGACAATAACGGCGCAAAGATCATGGTTCCCATTACAACGGTGCTTAGTTTAACAGAGTAGAATCAACCCTTTACCTTTCCCCCTCTATAAGTATAGAATATATCCAGCGTAGGGCTTAGCATAATCCCATATAATTTCATCTTGATGTTTATCGATAGCCGGACAAGACGTGTGACACGCATCACATACATTAATATGCGTTAATCAAACAATAGGTTATGGACTTATACACCAATAGGGGATTCACTTTAATTGAGGTAATGATGGCTATCGTCATCGGCCTCATTCTTATATCAAGTGTTACCGCAACATATGTAGTACAAACACGCGCCTATACAACACAAGATAGTGTTTCAGAAATTAACAACCAATCCAAAGTAGCGCATGATCTGATGGCAAATAGCATAAAAATGGCAGGGTTTGGAACATCGTCGGATATGAATAGCGACCCTGTCAATAGCAGAACAACCGTAATTACGCCCTATGACAACACCAATGCACCCGATGCAATTACGATTGTCGGAGGATATAGAAAAGCAGGCACCCTTTGGCCAAACGGCGTGGGACCAGGTTCAAACTGTTCAACAACCCAGTATGCAAAACTGGGGAGCAATGCGTTTACTCTTGAGCTGTCCGGCACCGATGCTCCGAATACCACTGACAACAGTTCTCTTACTCTCAATGGCATTGAATACGTGAAAGTACAATCCGCCGGCAGCGGTGGCACTTCTATTGTTCTTGAAGATTCAATTTCAAAGAGCTATCCTGTGCACGATACTAACGGAGACAATCTGTGTGACTCGGGCAGGCCCGTCTATTTTGTGGAAGATGTCACCTACTGTGTCGACTCCAACATGACACTACATAGAATATATAAAAATGCAAACCCAACCGCCTGCACAGGCACTACTAATTCAATAGATGAAATCATAGCAGAAAACATTGAGGATCTTCAGTTCGCATTTGCTCTGGACGCTGACGGAGATGATATTCTTGATGATCCGGACTCTGACGGTGAAATTAATTTCTATGACGGGAACTTAGTGGCAGATTTTTCTACGATTAAAGCCGTGCGTATTAATGTTCTTGGAAGGGGTAACAGACCGGACGTAAACTATGCATCACTGGGGAAAGCCCCGGCTGCAATCGAAAACCGCAACCATTCTACCGTCTCCGATGACTTCAGAAGACGCTGGTGGAAGACAACCGTAAAAATTAGAAACCCGTGAGAATACCATGAAGACTTCAGATAACAGCGGCTATATACTTATCACAACACTATTGCTGCTTCTTGTTCTTACCATAGTCGGATTATCAGCGATCGGAACGAGCACCATCGAGAATGCTCTCTCAGGAAACACCAGACTCAAAGTAAGGAATGACGCCGTAGCTGAATCAGGCATAAACATAGCTTCTCCCCTGGTAGAGCACCTAATAAGAAAAGAGGACACGGAAGGCTTCAACAACATCATTCAGGATACAGCGCTGCTGCAGGAACTCAAAACATCGAACTTTAACGGCGATGATGTTGATGGCTCTCCGGATGTAAATTTCACGGTCGATACCGGACCGGCACTCGTTGATATCGATAAAATGGACATCCTCGGATGGGCAGAAGGAAGTGCGCTGGAACTGGCAAAAGGCTACTCAGGCCCGGGCCAAGGCGCGGCAACCGGACATGTAACATACTACAGAATTAACTCCACAGGAAAAGGGCTGGTCGGCTCGAAAGCTGATTCCGGAGCGGTGTATAAATATGTACCAAAGAATAAATAATTATAGGAGGACTAATGACTGCTCATAGCATATATAGAACACCTATAACAGTAGCCTTCCTGATCCTACTACTATTCATGCCATACACAATCCCCAGCACAGTCTTATCTTTTCAATCAATCGAAGAGGACGCTGAGATGACAATGCCCTATGACTATCTCGTTATCGGTGATATGGAGGATTATTCAAAAAGCTCAATTATCGTAAACAACAGCAGATACGACTTTTGCAAAAAGATTATTATCTTCTCACCACAGAATACTATGCTGCCATTAGAAGACATTGATGCAGCAGAGATAGTCAAGCTATTTATAAATGGAGGCTGCGTTAGAAAGGTTAAGGTGTTGAGATTTGCAACCTAGGAGATCACGATGAGTATTAAATCAAAGTGCATGATTACGATAGTAATCGCACTCTGTTGCTCGGTCATTTCTTTGAAAGCAACCGCCCAGCAATTAAGCGATTATACGGCTTACCCTCCGTTTGTAACAAACGCGGTCGACCCAAATATCCTTCTTGTCCTAGACCATTCTGGAAGCATGCAGTTTCCTGCGTATACCGGCTGTAATTTTAACAGCTATGACAATAAACGGGCTAAATGCGGAACGTCCGACTCAATCCAAAATCCTGAATATGTATATGAAGTAACGCACTCGTATTACGGCTACTTTGTAAATGACAAGTACTATCAGTATGGTTCTAATAAGTTTGAAGAGAATGCTGCATGTACATATATATCAACCGATCCTGAATTCATGATTGGTGATACTTCAGGAAACTGCATTTCAGGCAATCTTCTGAACTGGGCCACAATGTCAAGGATCGACCTTCTCAGAAAAGTCCTGATAGGAGGGAAATCGGTCTCCACCCAGACTAATGCCCATACCTTAAGAGCTGAAGGCGGCTGGAGAACGTATTCTGACCATAACCTTGGATGTACGTTTACGATCGACGACGGAAGCTATCCTAATCTTGACCATAAGGTCTCAATAAGCAACTATGGTCTGACCGGCACATGCGGCTATCTTACTGTCTGGGCCCACGGTACGCAGATATGGGGGACAAGCGACAGTTTCCGCTACGTTCACCAGCCTGTAAGCGGAGACTTTGATGTCAAACTCCGTGTAGTCAGCGCTCCTACGGAAACCGGCCAGACATATGCCAAGGCCGGACTGATGATCCGTGAAAGCACTGCTGCCAACAGCGCTCATGTGACAATCAACGCAACGTACGGCGCAGGGCTCCAGTTTGCCTATCGGGCAAGCACAGGAGGAGTTACTAATACATTTGCAAATAACAAAACCAGAAATTACCCGGAGTGGGTACGCCTGATAAGAAGCGGTAATCTATTCACCGCATATTATTCTGATAACGGCAGCAGTTGGACAAACCAGGGTAGTATAACGGTAAGCATGGCGTCATCTGTTCTTGTCGGCATGAATGCCGCGTCCTACTCGTCGAGCAGCATACTTGCTTCTGCTGAGTTTGACGAATTCATATGCGATGTCTGCACAAGTGATGACTTTGACGACTACATATTCGATTCATCCACCTGGACCGGGGTTGATATCGGCACTACCGGCGGCAGTCAGATAGAGAGCTGCGGAGGCACCTGTGCAGTCGGTACGCTCTCAAACGCAACCTTAAAAGTTGACGTGCCGGATACTACGAAAATGGGAATTATCCAGAATCTGTCTGACAAGGACAACAATGCACAGTGGGATGCCAACTCTCCTCGATTTGGCCTTATGATCTTCGCAGGCGACAACAGAGATGGTGAAATAAAGATCGGAATCGACGGCCAGAATATGTCTGCCTTTTTGACTGCCCTTCAGAATGAAACTCCGTACGATGGGACACCGACAGGAGAAGCATTGCGTGAAACATATGATTATTTCTCACAGACGAATACTTACTCCTATGAAGCAAATAACGCTTATATAGGAGGCCAGGGTTCTACAAAAGACCCAATGTATGACTCTGGTAACGCAGTCGCTTGCAGAAATAACTTTGCTCTGTTGATATCCGATGGTGAATGGAACGGAAGCGTAGACCCGGTCAAACCGGCCAGAGATAATTTTGCATTTGATATACGTACAGATCTTGCTGGATTTCAGAGCTGTGCGACTTATGCGGTTTATACGTTCGGCGATTCAACTGCTGGCAGGAACTCCCTTCAACAGACCGCCCTTTTTGGAAACTTCGACGATTATGACAGTAATACATGGCCCTATAACAGGGCTGCATATCCTGCAGACAGCAGAACGGCCACACTGCCCTCACCTCCATGCGCTGTTGGCTCCACAGATCCAAATTGCAGAGAATGGGACAAAAAAGGTGCAGGCGGCATAACGGACGGTTTACCGGACACCTATTATGAAGCTACAGACGGCAACAAGCTTGAATCTGAAATTATACAGGCACTTTCCGAGATACTAAAACGCTCTTCTTCCGGCACAGCGGTCAGCGTGCTAGCGACATCAGGGGAGAGCGAGGGTGCAGTCTTTCAGGCATACTTTCATCCGACAAAACTGGAGAACCTTGAAGAAAGGAAATGGCTGGGATACCTTCAGGCCCTTTTTGTTGATGACTCCGGAAACATGAGAGAAGATACTGACGGAAACAAAGCATTAAGCTTAACTGCAGATAGAATTATTGAGATGAGCTATTCAGACACCCAGGGAACAGAGGTCTATAAATGCACAGATTCAGATGGTGACGGCAAAAAAGACTCCTGCCCCGTAACTCCTGAAAGTCTTGATAGTATAAACCCAATCTGGAATGGTGGAAAACTCCTCTGGAATAGAGATCCTGCAACCAGAGATATTTTCACGTCTATTGACGGATCAACAAGACTGGATTTTATCACAGGCAATTCAACCGTACTTCAGCCGTATCTCAGAGGCGCTGACACCACTGAAGCTGCGAACATTATAAACTGGATACGAGGAGCGGATCTGCCCGGAGTAACCGATGCAGGCCATGCTGATGGATACAGAAAGCGTGACATTACGATCAACTCGGTCAACAACATATGGAAACTCGGCGATATAGTTTATTCAACCCCAACTGCGGTCGGAGCACCAATGGAAAACTATGACCTTCTCTATAGCGACGTTTCATACTATGCCTTTGAGCAAGCACATTATAAACGTCGTCAAGTTATATACACCGGCGCAAATGACGGAATGCTGCATGCCTTTAATGCCGGATGTTATGACAAGCAAGCCTCACAGTATTATTCTGATGTCTCGGCTTCGGGACAGTGCATCACTGGAACCCACACACTTGGAGAGGAGCTCTGGGCATATATTCCAAGAGGCATTCTGCCCCACCTAAAGTGGAACACCATGGTTGATTATACGCATGTGTACAGTGTAGATTTACAGCCCAGAGTAACTGACTTAAAAATCTTTAATCCTGACACCACCAATGTTCAGGGATGGGGTACGATACTTATTGGCGGATACAGGTATGGAGGCAAGGATATAAGCTGGACTTCAGGGTCTACAAGCTACAGTTCATCGCCTGAATATTATGCCCTGGACATAACCGACCCGTTAAACCCAAGAATTTTGTGGACATTCTCTGATCCCGACTTAGGGCTTAGCATGTCCTATCCTTCTATTTCAAAAATAGGCGATACATGGTATGCAATATTCGGATCGGGAGCCACTGACTATGACACATCCTCTAACCTTACTGCGTTTCAGCCAGGCAATATTTTTGTCCTGAAACTCTCCGGCGGAGTTGACGGGGTCATCAGTAGCTGGACTCTCAATTCAAATTACTGGAAAATATCAACCGGCAACAACACATCATTCATGTCCGACTCTATTACAGTTGACTTTGACCGTATGGATTTCGCTGCAGATGTAACGTATATCGGTGAAAACTATAAGCAGGGAAACAAATGGAATTCCTTAATGCGTAGAATCACAACAAACAACGGAACAGAAAGCGATCCTGCTGCGTGGGTGCTCTCCACATTAATGAATGTAGATACTATTGCCGGCAATAATGATGACTCAAAAAAAATAACTGCCGCGCCTTCTGCAGCCGCAGATAACAGAGGAAAGCTATGGTTATTCTTCGGTACCGGTCAGTTCTACGGTCTGGATGATAAAAACAGTACGGACACTGGCGCATTTTACGGAATCAAAGACGCCTGCTGGGACGGTAGCTGCACAACATCAGTCTCAAGTATAATGGATATCTCCACAGCTACTGTCGATACAAGCGGAAATGTCTCCGGGGTCACCGGTTCATGCACTTCCGGAGTATTAACCTGGGGAAACCTTACAGACGCTGCAGACGCCTGTGAAGGTTGGTCCATGTTTTTTGATAATCTAGGTGAAAACATCGACTTTACAGGAGCCGGACTTATCCATTCAGGAGAGAGGGTCTTTTCAAAACCCCTTGTTGTAGGAGGCCTTGTGGCATGGGGTTCATATATCCCAGGTACAGATGTATGCTCCTCTCTTGGCACAAGCAATGCATACGCAGTCTATTACAAGACCGGTACGGCTTTTACGGATTATCTATTTGAAGAACAGAAAAACCAGACAAATCCGTCAACCACTGTAGCCAGAGTCAAAAAAGTAGGCGAAGGTGTACCATCACCCCCAAGCGCGCATATTACAGAAAATGGAAAGGCAAAGATTTTCTTTCAGCAATCGACCGGTGCCATTCTCACCGTTGAACAGAATACTCCAATTAAATTAAAAAGCGATATTGCAGGATGGAAAAATGAACATATAGAATAAAGTAACCATTGTCTACTAAACTCCGCTAAAACTTCTTACTAACCTACTGTAACTGATCCGACTCCGAGTGCTCATAACTTACCGGCGATATGATATACATAAAGTATATTGCTAAATGCCTTTACTCATAATACGTCGCAGAAGCTGTTTCATTCTCCCAGACAGTAACGGACGAAATACTGCAATCATTAGCCTCGATTTTTTTCTTCAGCGTTTCGTGAATCCATCTCGCAATATTTTCAGAAGATGGATTAATTTCGGTGAATGGAAAAACCTCATTTAAAAACGAATGGTCAAGCGCCGATAAAGCCTCTGAAGCAATGGCTTTTAACTCGTGAAAATCTATAACCATCCCAATTTCATTCAAGCTATCTGAACTCACGGTAATTTGTACTCTCCAATTATGACCGTGCAGGTTTTCGCATTTTCCCTTGTATCCTCTGAGTTGGTGTGCTGCGGCAAACTGAGTTTCTATCTGTAAATCGTACATATTGCCTCCTGTAGCTGAGTAATTCAAAATACTATCCTCTATAATACTGATAATCGAATATTAATTACCATGCGTTACAGAAAACATTAGAGTGAAACGTTATGAGGGGGGGCTGATTACTCTTCGTCGTTGAATTTAAAAACCATTTCGCCTTCTTTTGTAAATCCGTATTCCCTGGCAAGCTCTTCAATCATCTCCGGCTCATTCTTCATTATATCAATCTCACTCTCAACACCTTCCTTCTGCTTCACTATCGAAATATTTTCAGCAAGTAACTGGTCTCTCATTGACTTGAGTTCAAGGTATCTAACAAGACTGCTTTCACCGACAGTCAGATCCACGGTTAAGTAGATTGAAAGAAGAATGCAGCAGGTATAGAAGATGACTTTCCTCCTCTTACTATCCTGCTGCACTTGTTTTCTTCGATTATTTCGCATAGCCCTTGTCAGAACCTTATCTCGTCCTATTTTAAATTATAAAATACTTTTTTCCCCATGAATACAGCGGCCGATCCCAGCTCTTCTTCAATCCTCAGAAGCCTGTTGTATTTTGCGACCCTGTCGCTCCTTGACAGCGAACCGGTTTTAATCTGTCCTGTATTCATCGCAACGGCAAGGTCTGCAATAGTAGTATCTTCAGTCTCTCCTGACCTGTGAGAGACAACTGCTGTATACCCTGCCCTCTTTGCCATCTCTATCGCCTCGAGTGTTTCGGTCAGCGTCCCGATCTGGTTCAGTTTTATTAATATCGAATTACCAATACCCTTTTCAATACCCTTTGCGAATATTTCAGGATTAGTCACAAAGATATCATCTCCGACCAGCTGGACCTTGTCTGCAAGCTTTTTGGTCATGGCTTCCCAGCCCTTCCAGTCGTTTTCCGATAGTCCGTCTTCGATTGATATGACAGGATACTTTGCAACAAGCTTGGCATAGTAGTCGATCAGGTAAGCGGCACTAACTTTCTTGTCTTCCCAGGTGTATTTACCTGCTTTGTATAATTCCGAGGCAGCTACATCAAGGGCAAGGAACACGTCTTTGCCGGGTGTATATCCAGCTTTTTTAATCGCTTCCATGATAATTACAATCGCTTCTTCATTTGAATTCAGACTAGGAGCAAAACCACCTTCATCACCGACTGCAGTATTCAGCCCTTTTGCATTCAAGAGCTTCTTGAGGCTATGAAAGATCTCAGCACCCATCCTCAAGGCCTCGCTGAAACTCGACGCTCCGGAAGGCATTATCATGAATTCCTGAATATCGAGATTATTGTCCG
>PJEL010001923.1_pt1 | contig 19847 bp, 18 predicted proteins | sample 1853271 | NCBI WGS metagenome assembly PJEL01 (sample SAMN08108733, study PRJNA415343) | Invertebrate metagenome, whole genome shotgun sequencing project. | host: Globobulimina | place: Sweden: Gullmar Fjord | collected 2015-08
ATGTCTCGGGTAATTGTCATGGCTGCAGGCAATCCCTCCTGAATTGCGCGGACTGCGAGCGCAACCTCGGCCATGAACATATCAAAAAGAGGTTGGCCGCGCATAAGGCCTACAACAACAGTAACGCCGGAAAGAGCCAGAATTGCATAGAGAACGATATTACTGAAATGGGCCATTTTCTTTGTCAGAGGAGTGTCAAGCTCTTCTGCTGCTGCGATCAACTCAGAGATGCGTCCTACTTCTGTCCCGTCTCCTATGGCAATAACAACACCCCTTCCCTGACCATATGTAGTCAGAGTAGAAGCGTAGGCCATATTCTTTCGGTCTGCCAGGACTGAGTCATGATCAAGGGCATCCGGTCTTTTTTCTACCGGTACTGATTCTCCGGTTAATGCAGACTCATCAATTTGTAGATCCCGCGAGTGGAACAGTCGCATATCAGCTGGCACTTTGTCGCCCGACTGCAGATAAACAATATCCCCCGGGACAAGATCAGCCGCAGAAATACGCCTTTTCTCGCCTTCACGCAAAACCGTGGTTTCGGTAACCATAGTACGGGCCAGGGCATCCATGGCTTTGACGGCCTTTGATTCTTGTATATATCCAATAACCGCATTGACCAGGACAACCCCGAAGATTACACCGGAGTCAACCCACTCCTGAAGAAAGGCTGTAATAGTACCGGCTGCTATCAGTATATAGATCAGGGGCTGGTGAAACTGGAGAAGAAAGCGCATCAACGGGCTTGTTCCTTTTTTCATTGTGATTAAATTGGGGCCGAAGTGTTTAGTTCGATGTTTAATCTCGAACAGATCCAGACCCGCTTTGCTATCACTATCCAGAATCCCCAGAACTTCATCTGCCGGGAGGTGGTGCCAGTGCTTACCAATTAATGTTTCCATCTGTCTCCTCTTTCACTGTTAGTTGTCATCCGCTCAATCAAAATAATATCAAACCTCCAAATGCAAACAACACCCCACCTGTTTTTTTCAATAAAAAAGACCTTTACCGCGATAATATTTTTATCGCAGTAAAGGTCTTGCCGGATAGATTTATCTAACCAGTGGTGCCGGCCTGTCTACGCATTCAGACAGACGTATTGACGACAGTCACTGTTAAGCTACTCCCCTTTACAGATTTTAAAATAGTCTAAATGTAATCAAATGTCAATCAAATAATTCTTGTCCTCATATTAAGTATTTATATCATCTATGATCATTTAGCATATACGAATACTATGAAGAAATTGTGATGAATTGAGTATGAATAATGTAAACTAATGCTTCATTATGCACGACCTTATTCTATTAAAATCTCTTGTAATCATTCTAGGGATATCGGCTGTTGTTATATTTGCTCTGGGCAGAATAAAAGTCCCTTCTATAGTTGGATTTTTACTGGCAGGAATGCTCCTTGGTCCCCATGGATTGCATTTCATTCAGGACATTGACACTATCAATATCTTTGCAGAAATCGGCGTTATCCTCCTGCTTTTTACTATAGGGATTGAGTTTTCCCTGTCCAAATTCATTAAAATGCGCCTCGAAGTCTTTGGCATAGGCGGGCTTTATGTTTTCATGACCGTAACACTTACTGCTCTAATTTCTTATCAATGGCTGAGTGATACTAATACGGCGATATTCACAGGCTTTTTAGTAGGATTGAGCAGTACGGCAATTGTAATGAAACTGCTTTCAGACAGGGCGGAGATAGATACACCGCACGGAAGGATAAGCATCGGCATACTGATTTTCCAGGACCTCTGCATCGTACCTTTCATGCTTTTCATCCCTATGTTATCTGGTGGCGGCGGGCTCTCCGACATGATACTAACTTTTGAAAAAAAGCCTTGCTATTATTGCTGTGGTTTTGCTTTCCGCCAAGTGGATAGTTCCGAATTTATTACATCAAATTGTTCGTGCTAGAAATAGGGAACTTTTGTAAAATCAATTTTAATCATGTGCTTTGGCGTTGCCTTTCTGACATCAGAGTTTGGGCTTTCTCTCGCTCTCGGTGCATTTCTTGACTGTTGAGATTTGCACTATTCACGACACTTCGCCTGTGTGCGGCAAATCTATAGAGGAACTCAGATTCAGAACAATAACCGGAGCTACAATAATAGTAATAGAACGCGAAAATCAGATGCATTCAAGTCCTGATCCAAAATTCAGTTTCAACCCCGGTGATTTAGTTTTTATCACAGGGAAAAAGGAAGATATCAATAAAGCAATTGTTTATCTTGCTGAAGGGACCGTAAGTTGATAATTCAATTTGAGATGATGGTAGCCCGAAATTGAAACTATGATTGTATTATAATCTCCTTGTATTAGGCTTGTGCATCAGACTCTATTACAATTCACAAAAGCGTTTCAATTCTCCATCCACAAACCCTATGCAACTCCCGGGGGCAAAACTGTCAGCTGTAGATTCCTGCATTTCTTGGTCAAACCGATCAGGGTACGGAGGACTCAGTAAACTGCCGGTAGCAACGTAAGGAAAGAGTTCGTCATATCTAAGTATCTTTGTAGCGCTTACCCTCCTGTGGATGTGTGACCGGTTCAACTTACCAGGGCTATCCAATCCTGATGCGGCAAGAAGCTCTACAACGCTCTTGACTGTTTCTGCGTGATAGTTGGCTACTCTTTGTTCCTTATCCGAGACAATTAATCCTTTGGTGAAATTCGGGTCCTGAGTGGCCACTCCTGTTGGGCAGGTATTATTATTGCATTCCAGCGCCTGAATACATCCCAGAGCAAACATCATAGCGCGTGCGCTGCTGCATAAATCAGCGCCAAGTGCCAGGTTCTTCACAAGATGAAATCCGGATAGAACTTTTCCACTTGCTATAATCCTGATGTCTTTCTTAAGATCAAATCCCATTAGACAATCAATAACAAAAGCCAGTCCTTCCCTCAGAGGCATTCCAACCGAATTAGTATATTCTAAGGGAGCCGCACCTGTGCCGCCCTCCCCTCCATCAACAGTAATAAAGTCAGGTTTGATCCCGGTCTCTACCATGGCTTTACAAATCGCCACAAATTCACTTCGCCTCCCGATGCAGAGTTTAAACCCAATCGGCTTGCCACCTGAGAGTTCACGAAGTTTATTAATGAAGTAGATCATTTCACGAGGAGTAGAAAAAGTCGTATGCGTAGGGGGAGAGTCTACTTGTGTGTACGGCTCAACATTTCTAATAGCAGCTATTTCAGGGGTGTTTTTATGCGCTGGAAGAATACCTCCATGTCCGGGTTTGGCTCCCTGGGACAGTTTTATTTCGATCATCATCACATTATCAATTGTTGAATTCTCTCTGAATAACTCCTCTGAAAAAGTCCCTTCCTTTGTACGACATCCAAAGTAGCCAGTTCCGATCTGCCAGATAAGATCACCGCCCTTTTCCAGGTGATACGAACTGATCGAACCCTCGCCTGTGTTATGAGCAAATCCACCGATCCTTGCACCACCATTAAGAGCAAGTATCGCATTATTACTTAAAGCGCCAAAACTCATGGCAGAAATGTTGAAAAGACTCGCTCTGTATGGTTGAGTACAATCCGGACCTCCGATCATTACTCTCAGGTCATGATCAAGATCTTTGTCGTGCAATGCTCCCAGAGAATGGTCCATCCATTCATACCCAACACGATAAACGTCCACTTTAGTTCCAAATGGTACAGTATCCAAAGCACGCTTGGCCCTCTGGTAAACAACCGTACGAAACATGCGGTTAATAGGGCCGCCCTCTGTCTCAGTCTCGATAAAATACTGATGGAACGGCGGACGCAGAGCCTCCATAATCCACCTCCCTCTTCCTACTACAGGGAAATTACTCCATAGTGCATGACGGGTCTGAAACATATCATATATGCCGCATATTACCAGGGGAACAATAATTGTGAATACCCATAATACCGGTGACCAATACAATGAAATTGAAGTAACTATGCAACAGCTAATAATTGAATACTTTATAAATTTCATGCGCATAATAAATACCTCTTAATATTAGTGTTCCTTCAGGCATTACGCCCTTGTTAGATGTTACGACATTAGGTATGAAATGGATGAAAATAGATCATGAACATTCCTTTAGCACGTGAGAGTTGGAGAATTTGGTGCACTTTTGATAACTTCATAATTAGGATTCAATGGTTCAGCCCTGCCCATTAAGACCTCTGTAGTGATCTTTATTTGCATACATAGACTTGTCAGCTTTTTCTATCAATTCGGACAAGGTACTCTGCTCATCCAGATGAGCACACCCGCAACTGAAGGACAGGGTATAATCCTCGCTCTCATATTGAGAGTTCCACTCGGCGATATGGTCTCTGACACGACTGATAACTGCATCATTTTCACAACTGGAGACACCTCGTTTTATTATTAAGAATTCATCTCCCCCGTACCGTATCAGTTCGTCAGTATCCCTGATTGATCTCTTGAGTATCAGCGAAAACTCCCTCAATACCCCATCACCATGCACGTGCCCGTATGTATCGTTTAAATACTTAAAATTATTTATATCAATCATGAAGATCGTTAGCTCCCCGCCGTATCGCTTTATCTTCTTAATTTCCTTTGCCGCGAATATTTCGAAGTAGTTTCTGTTATGAAGACCAGTTAATAAGTCATGCATTGCCATCGAAGTCATTTCATGCTGTTTGGTTCTCAAACTATGCACAAGAGTGATTAGGTGTTCGTATACTTCGCTTACCGGATCTGCCAGTACGGCTTTCTGATACACATTACAGTTAATGCAATTGCCATACTTCAATGCAAATTTACCCTGTGGCTTACCGCCGCACATTGTACCGGCAAGAAGCCAGCATCTGCCGCATGAATTCATGTAAGCAGGGCATGTTTTTTCATTGCATTGCTTAATCTCCCAGCACTTGACGTTAACTTCCTTATTTACCAAAGACGTCCATTGTTTCCATGAATCATCTTTTTCTTCTAACGATAGTTCCACAAAGCTCCTGAGGTCTTCCTTGAGGCGTTCGAAGGTCTCTGTTATATCCTTGTCATTTTTCATACTTATACTATAAGCCTATTGGTTTAAGTAACTCAACACGTGTATTGGGAGTCGGTTTAATGGATAAATATAATGTTCGTTCCTAGATAAAGCGGATTAAAGACTGAAATAGTTAGCACTCATTTTCAGTCAAACACGGTCTGTCTCGCAGGATCATTAACGTGAGCCAGAATATCGTTCAGGTGCCGGTTATTCGTGCGGTTAATTGAGAGCGGCGGAAGGTTGTCGAATTCGAAGAAATCAACGGCCATGGTTTCATCACTCGTTCGTGGCTCACCGCCGGTTATTTCGCAGAAAAAAACAATTTTGTATGCATGAAAAAACTCAAGCGGTCTGCCTTCACGGTTTGCGTCGTACACCCCTACTACCTTTTTAACCTCTACAACATAACCGCTTTCCTCCAGAACCTCTCGCGCAACCATTTCTGCTGGGGCCTCCCCAACATCAGCCCAGCCGCCCGGCATGCACCAGCACTCATCAGACCGTTCCTGTACAAGAAGGAGCTTTCCATCACGAATAATTGCTCCACGAACATCAACTTTTGCGGTAGCGTATCCGGGCTGGATACGGAAATTGTCGAGAATGTTATCTTTAGAAATAGTTGTATGCTTCTGAATAATATCTGCAGCAATTTCCATTAAGCGCCCGTATCTCTGAGTATCAAAACTGCTTGTGCTGTAGGTAAGGCCATTCTGGCTTATTGCCTGAATTTCACGTGCCCATTCAAGCCAGGGTGACGCATCCCGATCGTTCAATGCTTTAGTCATCGGTTACCAGAGTAGCCGGAAAGCCCGGCCAAACGATCAAGGCTGAGTACTCCTTTGTGCCATTTCCCATCGATAAACCATGTCGGGTAGGTCTTGATATTGTTTTTTATGCAGGCTGCCGCCTTTGTTCCTGAGCGTCCACGAGGGGAACACTCTATATAGGGCAGCCTGTCAACAGATGACTCGAACAGATCCTTCTGTTCCACGCAGGCTGGTCACCAGAAGGCGCCGTACATTACGGACTTCTCCAGGGTTAGATGTTCAGCAAGTCCTTTCAGGTATGGGTCTTCAGGTCCAGCTGCCGGATCGAACACACCGCTATAGTGCAAATGCATTCCCCCGACAATCACTAGAACTACAATAATCCCTTCAGTTGCCCAGGTCTTAAAATTAAAGTCAGGCAACCCTGCAGGCTTCTGGAGAGTCATTAATATGAAAATGGCTGCCATGATCGAAAGCGAAGCTAGACAGTAAACACACATAGCCTCAATTACGAACAGAGAAATAGAGTTAAGATAAATGCTGTAGCCAAGGCCAATTAGAGATACTGTCCAGGCATACTTCCAGTGTTTGCCAGCATCGCGAACCTTGAAGCCGATGAAAAACAAAGCTGTGTAGGTAATGAATCCCAGCAACGCAACCGGCAAACCCAAGAATGTACCCCAACGACTTCGCTGGACTATATCGCACGAGCTACCCTCATTGCAAAAAAGAGGGGCCTGTTCCATCCAGCCTACAAGAACAAGGTAAGCTGTCAACAACATCCCTGCACCAGACAATACCATTATGGGCCAATTCGGCCGCTCACGCCTCTTGATCACCGCCTGCCGTTTCTTCATTTTCCGTTCAACAGGTTTCCCTCCGGGTGAGGTCTCCACCCCTGAAAGGGGTTTCTCCGGCGATGGCTTATTTCGTTTTCCTTTTTTACCCAATTTATCTGTCCTCAAGTTTGTTGTAAGTTTATAATAGCAAGTTTAGTAAGAATATCAATAATGAAGAAGAGATGCAAGGATGTCCAGATTGCACTATTCAACCACTTATAAATCATTTCGCTTTATGATTTACAAAAATGTGGTATATAGTAAGTATAGATATATTGTAATTCTTGAAATACATTTAATATATAAACAAGACAAGGTATATTTATTAAATAGTTAATAAGTCATTGCCATGAATGATTCATTAAAAAAACATGTACAAAAGATCACCAAGCTTCCTACGCTTCCGGTGATTGCACAAGACATATTGCGACTTATTGATGCAGAGTTGCTTTCCGTTGAAAAACTCGAAAGCATTGTCCAGAACGATCCGGCCATCACGGGAAAGGTATTAAGCGTTGCTAATTCATCATACTTCGGCACATCTGCCCCCACTAAAACACTCAGCAATGCAATTATGCGTATAGGTTTTAGTAATGTGAAAAATATCGCACTCGGAGTTTCATTGATGTCAATCATGAAAGGCGAAAAAGCCGGAAATGTATTTGATTACCAGCAATTATTTAATCACTCCGTAAGCGTGGGATTTGTTGCAAGAGTTATTGCAAAAGACCTTAAACTGAAATTTGCCGAAGAAATGCTAATGGACGGCCTGTTGCATGATCTCGGGTATCTGGTAATGAATAAATTTTTCGTCGATACTTACAAAGAAGTCATATCTCTTTTTGAAAAAGACACACCGATTCTTGAAGCTGAAATGAAGGTTCTCGATTTTACTCATGCCGACATTGGTGCCTGGCTCGCTGAACAGTGGAAATTGCCCGGCAGCATTCGTAATTCAGTAATGTATCACCATCGCCCATCTGAGGCAACTAAAAACCATAGGCGAGTCGCAGTTATTCATGTCGCAGACTTCTTGACAACGAGAAGCGTCATGGGACCGACCCAAATAGACCCCAAATATCCGCTAGACCATTCCTCTCTTGAGTTGCTCGGCATATCTGAAGGTGATCTTGCTGATATCGAATCCAGAGTAAGCGGTGGCGTATACTCCGACTAGTCCGCCCTATTCCACTCCGATTACTAACGAATACTACTTCATGTATAATTACATAAACTATTACTCTATCAGGTGGTGTTAGTCTGTCTACGAATCTTTTTACATTAAAGGACGTAACGTATTCATATGAAGGCGGCCGGTCGATTTTCCAAAACTTGAATCTCGATATTCCCCAAAATGCTCTGATAGTCGTTCAAGGAGAATCCGGGGCCGGTAAGAGTACCTTACTGAAACTATTGAACCGCTTCTGCGAACTGGATAACAGCAATATCTATTTTCATGATAAGGCAATAAAAGATTATCAAATAGATAAACTGAGAAGCAGCGTTATTTACCTTCCTCAGCTCCCTTTTATGATAGAGGGTACAATTGAAGACAATCTCACTTTCCCATTTTCTTTTAATTCTAATAAAGAAAAAACATACCATGTTGAAAAAGCCAGGGAATGGCTTTTTTATTTTCAATTACGTACTACTTTACAGAGTGAGGCACTTAAGTTGTCTATAGGACAAAGACAGCGCGTTGCTCTCGTTCGCGCACTTCTGCTAAAACCCGAAGTTCTTCTCATGGACGAACCGTGCTCGGCACTCGACCCAAAGAACAAGAAACTAATCGAGCATAAAATAGAGTCACTGACCGCGGAGGCCCGACTCACAATCATAATGGCAACTCATAGCGAAGTAGCCTTTACCGGCTCGCACTACTCTTTATACAGGCTTGAAGACGAAAGACTTGTGCTGTTAACGCTATCCTCACATTCGATGGAGAATGTCGAAGGAAAGACTTTTTGATATGAGCGGATCAATAATTGACATATCATGGCTAAATGTTGCTTTGACTACATTGCTTGTCCTTGCCGCAGGAACATGTTCCATCTACTTAAAGCTAAATCTTGAGAAGGACATGCTTGTGGGTACTATTAGAACTTTCCTGCAATTATTCCTTCTCGGATATGTCCTTAAGATCGTTTTCGCACTCAACAACCCATGGGTAGTGCTACTGCTCTTTTCATTCATGATAATCTTTGCAGCCAGGATAATCTCAAGCCGTGTCACAGAAAAGGGCATCCCCTACTTTCTCCCTGTCCTTGCCTCGATGTTTTTGAGTTATATGGTAATCAACTCATTTGTAATGGCAGTGATTGTGCAGGTCAAGCCCTGGTATCAGCCTATATATTTCATACCAATCGGCGGCATGATTATCGGAAACTCAATGAATGCTATTTCAATCGCCATGAATAATTGGTTTGAAGGGCTAAAAAAAGAACGTGACCGAGTTGAATTATACCTCTCTCTTGGAGCGACCCCGATAGAAAGTTCAAAGAAGAACTTTAAAGAAGCCATCAAATCAGGCATGATCCCTTCTATTAATGCACTGATGTCAGTCGGTGTCGTATCTATTCCGGGGATGATGACAGGCCAGATACTGGCAGGTGTAAGCCCTCTGATCGCTATTAAATATCAAATAGTTATTATGCTGCTCATTGTGGGGTCCACCGCTATGTCCACAATCTTTGCAATGCATATTGTACGGAGAATTTCATTTACAATTAATCATCAATTGAAAGTCTGAGGAACTACGGTTAGCCAGCTTAGGTAAATAGATATATAAGAGAGATACTTAGACTAATTCAACGAGATCCAGCATGAGGCGCTCTGAAGCTTCCCACCCAAGACAGGAATCAGTGATCGACTTACCGTAGATGTTGTCGGATATCTTCTGCGTGCCTTCAACAAGATAACTCTCGATCATCAGACCTTTCACCTTCTGTTTGAGCGTTTTGGAGTCCATGCGGCTCCTCATAACTTCTTTGGCGATTCTTCGCTGTTCGCTGAACTTCTTATTGGAGTTTGCATGATTGGTGTCCACAATAATGGAAGGGTAATGCAGAACACGCTTCTTATATGCATCCGAAAGCTTGATTAGTGATTCGTAATGATAATTCGGTATATTCGTCCCGTACGGATCAACTGCCCCGCGAAGTATACAATGGGTAAGTGGATTTCCAGAGGTTTTCACCTCCCAGTCCTTATATACAAACACATGAGGTATCTGGGCAGCTTGAACGGAATTCAGCATTACCTCAATATCTCCTCCTGTCGGGTTCTTCATGCCGGCAGGTACGTCTATTCCGCTGATGGTCAACCGGTGTAGCTGGTTTTCCACTGAGCGTGCTCCTACCGCAACATAGCTGAGTATGTCCTCAAGATAAGGGTAATTTCCGGGATACAGCATCTCATCTGCAGCAGTAAGGTGTGATTCTTTCATTGCCTTGATGTGCATCTTCCGCATCGTCTTCAATCCCTTTACCATATTCGGGGCTTCCGATGGCTTTGGCTGATGAGCAATGCCTTTATAACCCTCACCAGTAGTTCGAGGCTTATTCGTATATATCCGGGGAATAAGTATAAGTTTTTCCTTTACTTTTTCCTGCACGCCCGCAAGTTTATTTACGTACTCGTAGAGGGCTTTTTCATTGTCCGCAGAGCATGGCCCTATGATGATGAGAAACTTCTCACTCTCACCCTTGAATACAGCGGCAATCTCTTCGTCCCTCTTCCTTTTTAGCTCTTGTAGCTCTTTTGGAAGCGGTATTGATTCCTGGATATCGCCGACCAGCGGCATTTCTCTGATATATTGAAAGCTCATATTCGATCCGCAGTTATTGTACTATATTTCTACAGAGAGGAGCAATGCCTATACCATCACGTGGATGTACTGAAACATGTAACACTAATTAGATTGAAAATATAATCGAAATATAACTAACTTAACTATAAACTTCGACACGGTTTCTGCCAATATTTTTTGCTCGATACAATACACTGTCAGCTTTATTGATCAGCTCCTCTTTTTGCAGCATTTCATCAGAAAAAGATGAGACCCCGAGACTGACAGTCACAGACGTTTCGCTTTCCACGGTTTTCCGGATTCTCTCGGCTACGTCGTATGCATCATTCAATAAGGCTTCAGGCAGTAGAACCACAAACTCCTCTCCACCATACCTTACGGCAAGATCAATCTCCCTTATTTCTTTTAAGATGGATTTTGCAATTTCTGCAATCAGAACGTCGCCAGCAGAGTGGCCGTAAGTGTCATTGTATTTCTTGAAGTGGTCTATGTCGAGAATAATCACTGAGAATATCTGTTTCAGCCTCTTCGCCCTTGCAAAGTTCCTCTCAAACACGATGTCCATAAGACGCCTGTTGGCAAGCCCGGTAAGAGGGTCATGCAGTGAATCCATCTTAATTTCTTTGTAGAGTCGCGCATTATCGACTACAATCCCTATCTGATTCGCTATAGATTTTAGCAGTGATATTTTATCTTCATCCACATAAATGTCAGGTTCAAGATAGAGGTAAATTACCCCGATAACAGTGCCCCTCGCATGAAAAGGTATTATAATATGCCCGTGAGGGAGTATGCCCGGAGGCCTGATAGTGTGACGGCTGTCCCCATCACAGTTTTTCGATATAATAATCTCCCCTTTTTCGGCTGCAAGTCCACAAAGGCACTCACCGATCTTCATGTTCGTATGAAGATCCAGAAAGTCATCATCATGCCCCAAGTGAGAAACGAGTTCCATACTCTCTCCATTAATGATAAATACTCCGCCTTTTCGTTCAACATGCAATATGTCAATCTCGGTAATAGTTCTCAGAATTGTTGTGAGGAGATCGTCTATATCGATAGTGCGTGTAATCGCAGATGATATCTTGTAAAGGATCGACAAGTTCTGATTTTTGTCTTTTAGTTCTTTAGTTGCAGCTTGTAATTCTTCGGTCATGTGTTTGAAAGCAATTGAAAGCTGACCTATTTCGTCATTTGATTCTGCGTTAATAGACACATCCATATTCCCTCTGCCAATTTCTACTGCCGCATTCTTCAGTTTTGTAACAGATTTACACACTGAATTGGACACATATAATCCAAGCAGCACGAGGAGAATCGTAATGGCAAGTGATATAAGTAAAATGCGGTCCCGTAGTGACGTTACGGGGGCAAATATCTCCTCTGTGTCATGCCCAATAATTAAAGTCCATCCAAGGCCCTTGAGACTCCTGTGCCCACGAGATTGAGCGAAAATGAACAGCCTTTCTCTTTCACCAGGGCTATTTTCTGAAAAAAAGTTGTTATGCAAGTGCTGTGTATTATTGGCAATACTACTAATGTGCTTGTCTAATATGTCTTTGGATAACTCCTGTTTTTCCGTTGAGTAAACTATATCCCCCAGCCCATTGATCAATAAATATCCCATTGTCATATGCTGTTTATGTAATGCATGCTTCTGTAGTTCTTTAAGTATACTTATCGCTTCTGATATATTTAGCACGCCTTTTATTGCACCAAGAAAAACGCCATCTTTATCATTAATGCGTATTCCAATGTCAAGATGATTAATCTCCTTTGTGCTGTCATCCGTAAAATCTGAAACAAATAATCCTCTATCCTTTACTGTTTCCCACCAGTCTTTCTTATCATGCCTAACAACAGAAGTTGGCCCGGATTCAGTGATAGTCATTCCATATTTATTTATAACGAAAACATCAGTGAAAAGCTCATCCCCGTATTCTTCTTTATAAAATGTATTTACTCCCTGTATTTCTCCGTATAGCCGCTCAAGAAGCACCTTCCCTTCCGGTGAGTATCCTGAAACATCTTTACTGTTTGATTGGAAAAGAATGTCTTGCAGTATCTTGTGAGTGGAATATTCTTTAAGTACTTCGATCCTGCTATATATATTCCTATCGATATTATTTAATACATCATTGGCAATCTGCTGGGAGGTTGCAATTATAGATTCCTGCAGGACTGTCTGGCCTTTAGTTATTGCAAGATAGCCAACAGACCATATCAGCAGAGCAACAGCTAGTATCACCAGTGTAAATTTATGTATTATCCGCATAGCCCGCCTATTTTCAACTACTTGGTCCTGAAAAAGATTCAGGGTAAGTAAATGCCGTTTCGCCTGATTACTTTATCGACAATTTCGGCATAAAACTTTACACTTACCTGACTTGCTATATATTTAGTGATAATTTCCAACTGGATACGTTTAAATGTTATTTACAAGCAGAGGATGAAACAATCAGGTAGGTGAAAATCAGCTTTAGGCCCTGGATGGGTCGGTGCCCAATAAGTCGTCGTAGCATCAATTGATTGTATGACCGCACTCACCGCTGCTTTTAGCGGACGGTCTGAGGGGAATATATTTTGCAAATCAAGATCCAGGGATATCTTCAATACTTCAGGCGTGTGCGTGACGCTGAACGGCAAGGAGCTAATAGCGGACTCTTCCTGCATGCCCTGGCGGTATGATTCAAAGCGATAGATATTCCAGTGCCCTGATGGGGAAAGGTTGAATTCCAAATAGGCAGTAGAATTCTTTGCACGAAGAAAGAACTCAAAACATGTCTCTTCCCAGAGACCGTTCTTACGGGATATAATCTCTGAGGCTGGCTGGACTATAATTTCAGATAAAGCGCCATGAAGTTCGTAGCTAATTTTAAGCCAATTGGAGCTGCGGACTATATACCCTCTGATTTCAATATCGGGCTTAGGGCCTACCGTAGGGAACGGTTTAAGTTTAAAAGCCTGTTCACTCATCTCATGTCCATGATAATTGCACGGATTTCCGGCTCCAATGACTCGATGCTTTCAGCCAGTTTGAATTGGACCAGCGCCCTTGCAAGATTGTGTTCCGGATAATCCGCCTTGAAGTATATATTGCCCTCCAAATAGTCGGTGAAAAATCGTACTCCTAATTCAAACGCGATCAGACAAATTGCATCATACATGTATTCATAGTCACTATCAGTCAGGAATGCATCTGCAATTGTTAAGTAGCCCTGCAAGACGGCCCTGCAAAGATCCGGTTCAAAGCGGACCAACTCCCACTCTCTGGTCTCCTCCCCCATGGGATTACAGCTCGAACGGAGGCAGTCACCTATATCATAATGAATAAGCCCCGGCTTTACAGTATCAAGGTCAACAATACTGACAGCCTGCCCAGTGACCTTATCTATCATTATATTATTTACCTTAGGGTCGCCATGGACAGGGCGGAGATGAAGCCTGCCCTCCTCTCTCGCATTTTCAAGCACATGTGCCCACTCTCTTCTTCTGCCTACAAACTGACAGCAATATTTTTCTTCATAAGATGTTTCTTTCGCATATTTCGCCAGGACTTCATCATAATGACTCAGGTAGAGTGGTGTAACATGAAAACCTGGCAGCGTATCCGCAAGAGTGTTAGAGGAAAGATCACTGAGCAGGTTCTGGAAGGTGCCAAGTGCATGACCAACCTCGCCGGCATGTGCTTCATCTTTAATGACATCAAAAGACTGAGCGTTCTCAATGAAGCTAATCGCCCGCCAGAAAGATCTGTCTGGCGCAATCCAGTGGTCCTTCCCGTCATTAGTCAAAAGCACTCTCGGCAGCTCCCAGCGGCGGTCTGAAACGAGAGGGGTATTTTGAAGGCGTGTAAGAACATGTCCAGTAATTTTGCGCATATTCATCATAACGCTCTCAGGGTCTCGAAAAACATTTGTATTAATGCGCTGAAGAATAAAGTGGTTCTCTTTCAATGAAGCTGAAGTAACAAGGTATGTATTGTTGATATTCCCGTTTCCGTACTCGCGAATGTCTCTGACCCTGCCCAGTGGTGTAAATTGACTTGCAATATCAATAAGATTGTCCAATAGTATTCCTCTTAGCCTTAGACTACAATATTCATAAATATCGTACACTAATAGAGTTACGACATCCAAATATTTCGGAGGCAATTTTAATTTTTGCGGGGGATGAAACGGATTTCAACACGGCGGTTTTGTTCTCGACCTTCTTTGGTTTCATTGGATGCGATTGGAAACTCTTCTCCCTTATATTTAATACGCACATGGCTATTGGGAATGCCGCTTGTCTTCATGAAGTAATCAGCAACACTTTTCGCCCGTTTCCGAGAAAGTTCTTTATTGTACTTATCATCCCCTAAACTACAGGTATGTCCCTCTATTATCATGTCTCTGTCCTTTAATTTACTAAACGTTTCATTAACAGTAGATAATACTTCTCCTGCTCCAGGTTTCAGCTTCCAGTCGCCTAGATTAAAAAGTACCTCCGAAGGGAGGAGCACAACAGGTTCCTTTTTTATTACTGCAGAGTCTCCGATCATGACAGTTCGATACTCCAAAATGGGATTTTCTTCGGATAATGTTAAGGATTCTATACGGGCGATTGCTACATTCTTATAAACATGAGAAACCTTCATCTTACCAACAGGTACACTAATAGAAACACCACTCCCGTCGATGGAATCTGCAACAACCTTTTCCCTGAATACATCAAGAACCATAGACTCTTTAAGACCGTCTTCCTCGCCGCCGCTTATGTAAAAATCCTTTTCAGTATCCGAAGAGATACTTTCTCCGGGTGTCGGTTCGATCTCAACCTTAAATACTGTAAACTCTTTCTGAGAGGCATTAGAGTTGGAGAGTAATCCTGCAACTGTAAGAAGCAGAATCATTGAAAAGGCGGTGGATAAAATACCCTTATAAATTAGTGTATTGCTCATCGTTCAAATAAAATCAATCAGTATCATAGTAATAAAAGCTCATATCTGCTTTCACTGTATTTATCGGCACAAATAATAATTACATTAAGTCCAATATAAGCAGGGCCTGGAAGAACCAGGCCCTGCAGGATACTAATGGACAGTAAAAGTCCGTCTAACTAAATAAGCTTATCCTCTTTGCTCTGCTCATGATAATAGTCGAGCTCTGTAAGAGGCACAATTACTGATGTAGCAATATTTGTTAAATGTGAGCACATCCGTCGAATAAAGCGGGCTATGAGAGTAAAACACACCGCTTCATTAACAGAGTAGTCACTCATTGCAAGAGACCTGACCACATCATCACACTTTCTCTTAATATTGATCTGGGATTCCCAGGTTTTGGCGGCTGTGACTTCATCCGAGTCTATAAAGGCGGATTCTGTTTGCTTAAAGAGTTCCAAGACCTCTTTATCAATACCATTAAAAAGATCATCGAACTTTGCCTTATCTATTGGATGCTCTAGCAGCCTGGTTACTTCAAGAAGGTTCTTGGCATAGTCACCGACCCTTTCCGCATCTTTTGAAACACTGAAAAGTAAAAGACATGCAGGGGAATCCACGGAAGGCTGGGCTGTCATATGTTCGATAATTCTTTGCCTAATCGCTTTTTGAAGGCTGTTTACGCGCTTGTCCGTTTTTATGATTTCATCTTCCAGGCCCGGTTCTTTCTTATTTTCAACTAGTATTGCATAAGATGATATGAACATCTTCTCGGAATCATCAAGCATGACTTTAAAATCTTGCATTACCTGGCTGAGGAAATCTTTCCCCTTCCAGAACTGAATCAGGTTTTTAAACATGACGCCTCCTATTTAATCATCCTGGAAATCACGATAAGCAGTGTAGGCAGTACAAAAAAGAGACCGACAACATAAGCAAGTGCATATCTTCTCTTTCTGAAAGCCAGATTCCCAAGTCCTTTGGCAAGTGCTATTGGAATTGTTCTAAATATTTTAATCGGATAAATACATAATACACCAATTATATTAAAAAGGAAATGAACAAAAGCTATAGTTATTGCAGCTACATTTCCGGTTGCAAATGAAGCAAGAATTGCAGTCGTGGTAGTACCTATATTGGCCCCCATCGTAACCGGAAATGCCATATCAACAGTCAGCAGCCCTGCCCCAATCAACGGAATTAGCAGAGAAGTTGTTATTGAACTGCTCTGAACAATGACTGTAAACGCCAGACCGGCAAGAATGGCTATTATGCCCTTGTCTCCAATTACCGCGTGAAGCCCTGATTCTACCCTCTCAATTACAAGCGACTTCATAAGCTTAACAATAAAATAGAGCGACACAAAGAGAAATATTGCAGAAACTATAAGAACTACCGTATATCCAAGATTATATGGAACGGTAATTTCTTTGGTGAAAAAATTAGCTATGTACTTTATCGTAGGTTGTGTAATTGTCTTAATGGGGCTGGTGAATTTAACGCCACCAAAGGAGACAAATGTTTCTGCTAAATAGGTTGCCGTTTTTTGCAAAAAACCTGTTGCAAGTTCCAACGGAAACATAATCCCCACGCATATCAAGTTGAAAAAATCATGAACGGTAGCACCCGCTATTGCCCTTTTAAATTCTTCCCTCCTGGTCACATGTCCTATGGATACCAGCGTATTTGTAACCGTAGTTCCGATATTGGCCCCCATTATAATGGGAACGGCATTACCGATTGTCAGCACACCTGAAGCGACCATACCAACTACTATAGATGTAGTAGTTGAAGAACTCTGAACGAGGCTTGTTGCAAGAATTCCTATAAATAGACCGATAAATGAGTTAGATGTGGTACTAAGAAGTCCTTCTGCAAATCCTTTGCCGAAGCCCTTAAATGCGGCTCCCATGAGACCTATACTGACAAGGAATAAATAAAGAAAAAATACTACGAGGAGTGCTTTAATGAAAACTATGAATGGACTGTCTTGAGCTGACTTTTCTATCATGTGATATTCACCTTGGAATAGAATATCAGATCCACTGTGTAATGAGTATGAAGCGTTTGTGAAGATTAGGTGAAGATTTGTAAAAGCAGAAGAGACTAAGCTTATCTTCCTTTAGGAAGAATAACAGTAACTGTTGTTCTCTTGTTTTCTATACTGTCTATATATATGTCCCCGCCATGCAGTAAAATTGCGTGTTTAACAATTGAAAGTCCTAATCCAGTCCCTCCGACTTTTCTTGAACGTGCCTTGTCGACTCTGTAAAATCGTTCAAATATCCTGTTCAGATGTTCAGCTGGGATTCCTATTCCGGTATCTTCTACCGAAATCATAAAATGTTCTGGCTTGTCATGTACCTGGATTTTAATGCTCCCGCCCTCACCGGTATATTTCATCGAGTTATCGAGAATATTTACGAGGGCCTGGTCCAATTTCTGGATGTCGGCATTAACCATGAAATTGTCCCCGTAGTAATCTTCCTCCAATTTAAAATGCTTCTCAGCAACGATGTGCCCGTATCTTAGTAATACCTCCATGATGAATTCTTTTAAGTCGAACGATGTTTTTTCTATCCTGTCTTTCCCGAGTTCAAGTTCAGATAATTTAAGCAGGTCATCAGTAATATTACTCAACCTCTCAGCGTTCTTTTTAATAATAGACAGAAAGCGTCTCGCATTTTCTTTATCATCGATAGCACCGGTTTCCAATGTTTCAATAAAGCCTTTAATAGTAGTAAGTGGTGTTTTAAGTTCATGTGATACATTCGCAACAAAATCTGTCTTCATCTTATCCATGCTGCTAAGACTGGTCATTTTAATCTGCAGTTCGTCGGCCATCCTATTTAACGACTTTGCCAACAATCCCATTTCGTCATCACTATGAACTCTGGCCCTTTTATCAAAATCTCCCTCACTGATTGCCTGGGCAACCTCCTTCATTTCGCTTATAGGGTTTATGATACTTCTTGAAATGAAATAGCCGCTAATGAGAGTGAAAAATATTGCTATAATCCCACCGGTGAGAATGACTTCATAAATAATGCGGAACTGTGACTCCACTTCACGCATCGGCAGTGCAATCCTTACAATACCTATGCGGTTATCGTCATACTTAAGGGCAATTGCCACATACTTCATATTGTATGACAGGGTATCACTGTATCGCGTACTTTCTCCCTCACCTTCATTAAAGGCGATGATAACCTCCGGCCTATTTAAGTGATTTTTCATGCTGACAGGATCTATTTCTGAATCGCCGAGGACTGCACCTGATCTGTCGATTATTGTGATTCTTGAATTAAGCTTATCAGACAGTTCACTGACTTTTATCTGGATTTTATCGCGGTTTCCGAAGACAATGTCTTCTCTAAGAATATCCCCGACTAGGAGGGCATTGCTTCTGAGTCTCAGTGATATTTTCTTTTCATATTCTCCCTTGAGTTTAATCCCAACATAAAAATTTAGAATCAAAACCGAGAGCATTATCAGCATCGCAAACGCAGCGATAAATTTTCCTATAATTTTATTACCCATTTCAGAACTCTTTGAACCTGTACCCGATGCCCCTTATTGTTTCTATCGCATCTCTTGCCTTACCTAATTTTTTCCGGAGAGTCTTGATGTGTGTATCGATCGTTCTGTCATATGCATCTGAACTATATCCAAATACGTCATTCAATATTTTTTCTCTGGATAATACTTCACCGGAGCTGCGCGCCAGGTATTCAAGAAGCTTAAACTCCGTGGCGGTAAGTTTAGCAGATTTGCCTCTTATAGTGACCTTATGTTTAATGCTATCAATTGCGACGTCCCCCACATTTATTATGGTATCCTGAGCGGGTAACTTTATCCTTCTCAAAACAGCTTTCATTCGAGCCATAAGCTCTCTCGGACTAAACGGTTTTGTAACATAGTCATCGGCCCCGAGCTCAAGGCCTACTATTTTATCGATCTCCTGTGACCTGGCAGAAAGCATGATTATAGGTATATGCGATGTTTCGGTATGACTTCTTACCATTTTACAGACATCAAACCCGTCCATCTTCGGAAGCATTAAATCAAGGATGATCATGTCCGGCTGTTCGGTCCTAGCAATTTTAACTGCGTCTTCGCCGTTATAAATTCGAATCGTCTTATATCCCTCTTTTTCGAGATTATAAGCGATCATCTCCATAATATCTTCTTCGTCCTCTACTATCAGGATCTTCATATTTGCCATTAATTCTCCGGTATTGTGATTAATAATTATATATGAAAGGAAGTGTTCAGTGTACAGCTTTCGGCAGCAGAAATAAAAAAGCCCTCTCTCTATAAAGAGAAAGGGCTTTAATCCTGAAAAGCAGCTTCCAGGAAGTAATCCTACATTAAATGCATCCCGGTGGCCTTGGCAGACCTGCTACTTTGTACGCACCTTTCACCAGGCCGCACGGGAAAAGAGCACATAGGGCATCCATTGAAATGCCCGAGTTCTTAGCCACCTTAACAGCCT
>PJEL010001924.1_pt1 | contig 19840 bp, 20 predicted proteins | sample 1853271 | NCBI WGS metagenome assembly PJEL01 (sample SAMN08108733, study PRJNA415343) | Invertebrate metagenome, whole genome shotgun sequencing project. | host: Globobulimina | place: Sweden: Gullmar Fjord | collected 2015-08
GAGGGAGGAGGCGAAGCCGGAGGGAGAACGCCGTTCTCCCTCTAATGGTAGCTCCCCTGGAACCTGTCGACGCGGCTCTCTATGCAGCCCTGCGTCGCCACCAACCGTCCGGCCGCGCCCTTCCGGTCCGGCCCCGACGCTTCCCGGCCTCCTCCGCCAGCGCAACATCAAACGCCAGGCTAGGCGGTCCGTGCCTTGACGAACCAGCCGATTACCGCCGACCGACCGGGGCGAACGCGTAAGTGATCGGCATTGGGCCTAGGCCGGCACGCTCGAGGCGGAGGAGCCTTGTTGGGTTGATTGGTCACGCCACTCGCGGCGCAGCAGGCCAAGGATGATGGAATCTTTGCATGCGCGGAATCGACGAGCCCACCATCGCAGGCTCCGGTTGTGCCCCTCAAAACTTCACTTTAAGTGACGCACTGCGTGCGCCACACCTGAAATGATTCCAACATGTTCGCTGCACAAGTACCGTCGAAACTTCGTTTAGACGGTACGTTGTGGTCGACCATCCGCGGAATATGTATCGGAAGGCCGCTGTCAGTGCCTCGCCCATGTAGCCCTGGCCCCAAGTATCGCGCGCCTGGGCGAAGCCAATTTCGCCGTGACGGTTCTCTTCATCGACCTGAAACAGCGTGAAGGTTCCGATGATACGATCGTCGCTGCGTCGAAGTAGCCCCCACCCGAACAGCTCACGGGCAGCGAAGACGCGATGATTGCGAGCGATGATCTCCGCGGCCTCGCCCAACTCGCTCAACCGTGCCGCCATCGGTTCTACGCAGCTACTGCATGTAGCCGAGGGCCTCGAGCTGCGCGTTCAGGTCCCCGTCCACCTCGGCCCTCGTCGTCTCACCGTACGCCTCGCGCTCGGCATTTCGCGCCTGGCGCCACTCCAAGAGCTCGCTGGTGAGTTCCGGATCTGCGAGGGGACGCTCGAAGCCCTCGTCCGTTGCGCGCTCGAAGCAGCCTTCTACCCACGGCGGATCGTTGAGGGGAGAGGAGCCGAAGTCCTCCAAGCAGGCTCTCTGGCGCGACCAGACTCCCGTGCGCTTGACGGTACTCATCCAGGTGTCGGAGAAGGCCCACTCGCGTTCGGTTTCGTGGACCTCTCCGCGCACCTGCGGGGACCAGTCCCGCCCCGCCAGCTCAGGCGCGGGCGCCCCGAGCAATCCCAGGATCGTGGTGCTGACATCCACGCCCGAGGCCAGACCTCGCACCACGTGTCCACGCGCAACACCCGGTCCGCGCACGATCCACGGAACTCGCGTCACGCTCTGGTAGAGCGTCTTGCCATGACTCCTGCTGTGCTTGTATAGCCGCAGCCCCTCACCGTGATCCGATACCACTACCAACAACACCTCGTCCTTGCCGTAGCCACGGCGCTCCAGGCCAGTGAGCAGACTCTCGAGGGCCTGGTCGAGGATGTTGACCGAAGCCCGGTAGACCGCCAATTTGCGCGGCACCGACTTGGACTTGAAGGGCGCGACTAGCTCGGCTTTGGTCGCACGTGGCCCGTGGGCATCTACGAACATCGCCTGCAAAAAGAGCGGCCGATCGGGGTGCTCTCGGGAGTCGACGAGCTCCAGTGCCCTGGCCACCACTTCGACCCCGTGGACCTTGTCCAAGCGAATCAGCCCGTCGGAGTCCTGGTAGCCGTCAAAGCCCTGGGCCAGTCCAAAGGTGGTGTTGAGGTTCGGATTGCCGCTCACGCCGAACGTCTCGTAGCCCATGGACCACAATCGCTCCGCCAGGGTGTTGACCGAAGACGCCAGGACCAGGTTGTTGCGCTCCTCGCTGGGCTCGACCATGCCCACTGTCATCGGGTGCAGGCCCGACAACAAGGCCACCGAGGCCGGTTTGGTCCAGGGGGCGGCTGCGATCACGTCCTCGAAGCGGGTGCCCTCTGCAGCGACCTGCGCCAGGAAGGGCGTCACGTTCGCAGGCGCGCCGTACGGCGTCAGTTGGTCGCGGCGCGTCGTGCAGGTGATCAGGAACACGACGTGGGGCAGGTTGGGCCTGGCGGCGGGACGATCCCCCTCGGGGCTGGTCTTCTTCGCCAGCTCGATTGGGGGCTCGGCGAAGCCTCCCAGGAGGTTCCAAGCCGCGAACCCACCCACCACCGCCAACGCGACCAGCCCTCCAAGCACGACCTTCCACCGTTCCAAGTTGCCTCCTCGGGACTCAATAGCACCCTCGCCAGCCAGCTTGGGACAAGTTGCGCCATGTCGTCGTCGAGTCCGTTTCTAGCCGAGATGTCCCCGTACTGAACCTCAGCCTGGTCTCGACACTTCACAGGCTGTAGGGCTGACAGGATCGGGAAGTCGCGGTTCGGCTGCGACCGGTTGGATGACGCAGGTTGCACCGTAGGCCCGGGTCTTGCATCCGGTCTGTGGAGGAGAACCAATATGCTTGCTCTTTTGCTGATCGTCGCCCCAGCCCTCGCGAACCCCATCGCCACCGTCGAGGCCGAGGCCGCCCTGGCCGGCACCCGCGCAGTCACGTACGAGTCCTCCGATGAGGACTACAAACGCTCGGGGCTGCCCCTCGGAGGACGAGCGACCCTGCGCATCCCGCAGACGCCAGTCCTCATCGCCGCGAGCGGCAGCGTCGAGCGCACTCACCTGGGACCTCACGCGCGCGGAACCCTCCATGCGGGTCTCGGCCTCGCGCCCGAACTCGGTGTCGTCTCGCCGGTGCTGCATGCAACCCTCGGTGCCGAGCTCGCCTCATTGGAGGACACCCACATCGGCTTCGGCGGCGCGCTGCACGCCGGCCTGCGAGTGGGGACAGGTCCAGTACGACCGCAGGCGACAATTGGCGTGCATACAGCGTTCATTGACGGCGGGTACGGCATCGACTCCGACGACACCGACGGCTCGTGGTGGACGCTCAGCTACAACCCCCTCCGCACGCACTTCGTGGCGTCGGTGGGCGTGGCGTTCTGACCCAGAAGCAGCAAGGGCAAGGTGCCTGACGATCGTGGCGTTACTCCAACGCTATCCCGCGTTGCCGAGCTCCTTGAAGGCCGGGAGGATCCGATGGGTCAGGATATCGCGCGCCTCCGTCAACTGAGCGAACTAGGCCTCATCTCCCGATGTTCCGGCTGCGATCTGGTCCAGCATCTTCGTCATCGCCTCCATCAGCGTCTCGATGTCGTTCAGGAAGTAGTTCGTGTCGTCTTGCTGAATCCAAAAATCGCTGCCGCTGAACTCGTCTTCATCGCATTCCTTCTTGTTGAACCACGACATGTCTACGCCGGATTGTCGCAGACGCCCCCATGGTCTTGCTGCAAACTGAACGCCAGCTTCGCTAGGCGGAATATTCCGTCGTCGACCTCGGCTTTGGGCTCTTTGGAGTCGTCGTCCTTGAGATCACCGAGCGTCGCAGAGTCGTGTTCGTCGACGAAGCTGGTGATGAGCGTTGCAATATCCGTGATGTCCTGGCCCAGTCGTGGGATGGCGAGGGATCGCCGGCCGAGTCAGCGAGCTCGCGCGGTCAAGTAGATGTTTGCCGTCCCGCCGTGAAGGGCTATTAACCCCCAGTCTGCACGGGGATGTGCGATGCGCGCGCTTTGGCCTTTACTCCTGATTGTGGGGGCGTGTGTCGAATACGACGTCACCGCCTCATACGAGATCCACGGCGTGAACAACGCTGTCACGCCCGACACGCCGGCCCACACGGACCGGCTGGTGCAGCGGACTGTGCCCGAGGTCGACATCCTCTGGACGCTGGACAACAGCTACTCCATGACCGAGGAGGCGGGCAAGATCATCGACAACTTCCCCCGTTTCCTGGACTTTTTCCTCGATTCGGGTCTCGACTACCACATCGGCATCATCTCCACGAATATGGAGTTGGCGGGCCATCGCGGCGAGCTGCAGGCCGCTCGTGGCCACAAATGGGTCCAGCCCGACACGCCGGATCCGACCGATGTTTTCGCCGAGATGACTCCCTTCTACCCAGGCGTCTCGCACGACGAGAGCGGGCGGGACGCGATCCACGCGGCCTTGGCGCTGCAGCCCGTGCTCAACGATGGCTTCCTGCGGGATGACGCCGCGCTGCACGTGGTGCTCATCAGCGACGAGGACGATCACAGCATCACGATCAGCGAGGACGAGTTCATCGAGTATCTCGACACGCTCAAGCCCGAGCCCGGGCGGCTGACCTTCAACTCCATCGTCGGCATTCAGGTTCCGTGCGACGGCTCCTTCGAGCGCGGCCGTGACTACATCGACTTCAGCGAAGCCCTCGGCGGCATCGTCTGGTCGATCTGCGAGAGCGATTGGGCACCGGTCGTCGATTCGCTGGGTCTGCAGGCGGTGGGCCTGCGACGTGAGTTCTACCTCGCCCATCAGCCGGTCCCCGGTACCATCGACGTGGAGGTCGTGTCCGATGCAGTCACCTACGGCTTCATCGAGGGCGACGACTGGTATTACACCGCCAGCCGCAACAGCGTGACCTTCCACGAGTACGTGCCCGATGCGTTTGCCGAGGTCCTCATCACCTACGACCAGCTCTCGGCCCTCGAGTTCTAGAACGCGGCCTCAGCGCTCTGCCTGTGAGGATTCGTTGTAGGAGCACATCGCCTCGTGGAAGACGTCGAGGTAGGTGAAGGCTGCTGCACCCGGTAGGCCGGTCGCTGCGACCGAGCCAATCTGCCTCCGGGAGGGGGAATGCGCGGACGAACGTGCCCGTGAAGTCGCCGTAGGTGCTGCCGCTGCCAGGTCACCTCCATGGACATATCCACGCCCCGGCCGTGGAGGACGACACAGTCGAGCCGATCCTCGGACGTTTGAGGCAGATACCGGCGGAGGACGGGTCCGAAGCGGCATCCACCCGACCGAAGCCGGATGCGCTCCACGGCGCGCCCGGCAGGTGCACCAATCCCGGCGCCGACCACCCCAACTGGCTCGGCGGGCCGCATCTCACCCGCCGGAGACTTCGACAACACCGGGGGGTGCCGGCATACCCTAGGACATGCTCATCCTGACTTGGCTGGCCTGCACAGACCCGATCGTCGAAGACCACCCGATACCTGCGACGCTGCGAACCGTGCACGTGGATCGCACCGCACGGCGGCTGTACCTCCTCGATGACGGGGTCGTGGCAAGGGAGGAACCCATTGGCATTGGCCGTGGCGGCCTCGGAGCCAAGGAGACGATGCAGGACCTCATCACCCCGACGGGAACGTTCACCGTCGACCTGATCCTGAGCGAGTCGGGAGTCAACAACGCCGTCGCGGCAGCGGTCCCGCCTCGCTTCGCAGGCGACGCAGAGTTCGCGAGCCTGCTGGGCGGTGAACCTGGGCTCGCCGGCCTCTACCGCAACATGAGCATTATCGATTTCGACGCCGATGGCGACCCTGACAAGGCCTACGGCACGGCGTACATCGGTCTCGACGGCGCGGTCACCGGACCGAAGATGCGGCGCTTCAAGGGCACGGCCTATTGGTTCTCCATCGCCTTGCACGGCACGCCGAATCCCGAGAACCTCGGTGAGGCGAACTCCGGAGGTTGCGTTCACGTCGCTGCCGATCTACTTGGCGAGCTGATCGAGGACCAGATCCTCACCATCGGCAGCACTGTGACCATCGCCGACACCGGCCCGACTCATCGTTGATGCAGACACGGTCAGTCGAACGGGCGCTCGTCGACCCCCCAGCACACCACGGCGCCGGCGGCGTCCAACGCACAGCCGTGGAAGGAGCCGACCTCCACCTGGACGAAAGTGCACGCTGGCCCTGATCGCGGGCAAGGACGCCGCGGGTATCGGATCTGGACGTGCAGACGCACCTCAGTCTCCGGCAAGGAGCGGACCAGGTCTTGGCGTGATAGCCCGAGCGCATGCGTTCGCCTCTCTCCGTCCTGTGCCTGGCTTGCTTCGCAGCTGCCTGCGGAGACCGTCCGGGGTGGATTCAGACCGACATCGATGCCGAGCTGCCAGTGTCCTTGGGCGATGTCGGTGTCTACAGCGATCTCGAGAACCTCGAGTTTCGCGAGGACCTGGTGGCGTACACGCCGGCGTTCCCGTTGTGGACCAGCGGTGCCAAAAAGCAACGGGCCGTCTACGTCCCGCCGGGCGAGGCAATCACTCCTGGAGACGTCTGGGACTTCCCCGTTGGCACGGTCTTGGTCAAGACGTTCTCGATCGACCGCCCCCTGGAGACGCGCCTGCTGTTCCGCCGCAAGGCCGGCTGGGACTACGCGGTGTACGCCTGGGACGAAGAGGGCAAGGGCGCCGAGATTCGCGACGGCAACTGGGTGGCCCAATCGGTCGCTGGACTCGACTACACGATTCCCGGAAGGCTCGATTGTCGGGCCTGCCACGAGGCGGCAGAAGAGCAGTTCGGTACGGCAGTTCTCGGCATTGGCGACTTGCAGATCGACGACGACCTGGCGGGCAGTGAGCTATTCGACGGCCGCCCCGACGTCGTGGATGTAGCGGGCAGGACCGAAGCCGAGACCGATGCGCTGGGGTACTTCGTCGGCAACTGTGTGCACTGCCATGCCGGTGGCTACGGCGAGAACGCCTCGTTCAGCCTGCTCCCTGACGCCGCCGTCGCCAACACCGTCGATCAGCCCTTCGAGGCTGGACGGGGGGTGCGCGTCGCCCCCGGAGATCCCGACGCGAGCGGCCTGTACCTGGTCGTGGTCGAAGGTGGCGCGACCGCCGAGGACAGCATGCCTCCGCTGGGGATTGACCGGCGAGACCCGGCGGCAGACGACATCCTCGCCACCTGGATCGAGGGCCTATGAGCTGGCGCATGCTGATGCTGGCGACCTTGATGGGCTGTAGCGGCAAGCCGGAGCCGAAGCCCGCGGCAAGGCTGTCGCTGGCGTTCGAGAACCTTCCCCAGGAGTCGAACCTCACCCACGTCTCGGACATGGTGTTCCTGCCCGCGCCCTCGAGCCGGTTCATCATCATCGACGTTCTCGGCGGATTCGCGCTGATGAACATGGGTGAGGAGGGCGCGAGCCTGGTCATGGAAGGCACCGTGCCCGACGTGCACGTGGACGGTACCGGCGGGCTGGTGGGGGTGGCCATCGACCCCGACTTCGAGACCAATCGCTTCATCTACCTGGGCATGACCAACTCCAAGTCGACCAACGTCCTGCGCCGCTACACCCTCGCCGAGGGCGACACCCAGGCCACCTGGGACTCCATGGTCGAGATCTTTCAGCTCGGCGACAACACAACCGGGCTCGCCCACAACGTGAGCTCCTTCGGGTTCGACGAGGATGGCCACATGTGGCTATTGGTCGGCGACAAGACCGTGGCCGAGGCCGCGCAGGATCCGAAGGACTGGCGCGGCTCGCTGGTGCGGATCGACCCCTCCAGGACGCCGGGGGAGGGTGGCTACACCGTGCCGGACAACGGCAGTCCGCTGGGCCCCGACGCCGATCCGGCCATCCTGGCCATGGGCATGAGATCCCCCTGGAAAGGCCTCTATTACAGGGATCGATGGATCTTTGGTGACGTGGGCAGCTTCACCATCGAGGAGGTGAACATCATCGTCGACGGCGCCGGTCAGAACTTCGGGTGGGGTGAAGTCGAGGGGCCCTGCGAGCTTGGCGTCCTGCCCGACAAGCCCGACGACTGCGACCGATTCGCGGACCCCTGGGTCCACTACAGCCATAGCAACAGCGATCCCTTCGTCATAGCCGACTTCGACGCCAACCCGGCGACCCGCCGCTCGATCTTCGCCGGGTGGATCTACCAGCCCAACGACGCCGATCCCTACGACGGGCTGTGGGACGACGTTCTCGTCTTTGGAGATGCCTTTGTCGGGTTCCTCCGGGGGATCCAGTTCGGAACGCCCGGCGACGACAGCTGGCACGTCGGACACCTCGAGCTCGCAACTGCCTGGGCACAGGGACCCGACGGCTACGTCTACGTGATGTCTCTCGACGGGTGGCCTGCGAAGGACGACGCCGAGGCGTCACCGCTGTATCGAGCCGTGCCTATGGAGTGACCTCGGCGACGTGGCGCGCGAGCTCGTCACTGAGCCGTTCATAGGCCGCGTGCTGTTCCGCCGTCAGCTCGCCAGCGAGGAGGTCCTCGCCTTCGAACGATCGGCCCTCGAGGTCGTAGAACTCGTCGAAAAGCGTGTATTGAATGAGCTTGTAGCGTGCATCTCGCACAGTGCGTTCGTAGTTCAGGCCCCCCTGTTCGCCGTTCGCACCGTACTGGCCCACATGGATGTACGCTCGGCTGGACGGTGTCGCGGGGTCCGTCAGATACGAAACCATGCTGATCGAGTCGAGCATCGGCATTGCGAAACCAGAGTCGTTTGCCGGATCGACACCCGCGATCTCGGCCGCCGTCGCGAACAAATCGGTCACGTGAACCAACGCCTGGGACTCGGACCCTGGCTGTCGGACCAGCGGGCCGGCGACAATCATCGGCACGTTGATGCCGCCCTCGTATAGCGTGGCCTTGGCGCGCTCCGGATCCCAGGGAGGAAGCACGAACTCGCCGATCGACCCGTTGTCGGAGAGGAAGATGACCGTCGTGTCCGCCAGCTGCCGGGGATCCATAGACCCCAGCAGGTTGCCGATCTCGGTGTCGACGGCCTGCAGGGCGCCGCGATACTGCTCGGTCTCGCTGCTGGCTTCGCTGACCTCGAGGGTCATCAGCTCGGGCGGCGGGACGTGCGTGGGGATGTGTCCGGCGTTGAAGGCGACCCACACCAGCCACGGCTCCGGGAGCGTCTCGATCTGCTCCAATGCGTCGTTGACGGTGACGCGGGTCGCGTATTGCTCGGTCGTCGCGATGTCGCCGTCGTCGTACTTCTCCCAGTTGTAGTACGACCCGAAACCGGCGTCGGGACTCTGGAAGCTGCCGAGGTTTCCGATGGAGCCCGACCAGTGGGCGAAGCCCATCCGGCTCGCGTGATCGAAGCCCGATTCCGACACGAACGAGGACAGATGCCACTTTCCAACTGCGGCGTTGGAGTACGAGAACACCGGACTGCGGGTCAGCATCGTCGGCAAGCTCAGCTCGTCGACCGGCACTTCGTACTCCGACCCCTTGGTGCGTACGTTTGCGCCCAGGCCGAAGCGTCTCGGGTCCCGGCCGGTGAGGATAGCGGCACGCGCCGGACTGCATAGCGGCTGTGCGTAAGCGTTGCGGAACAGGACGCCGCGCGCCGCCAGGCTGTCGAGGATCGGCGTGTGCAGCGTGTCGGGGTGCTCGTTGTACGCCGAGATCTGATCGATCCCCATGTCGTCGGCGATGATCAGGAGGATGTTGCCCCCCGGCGCTGCCGGAAAGTCGATCGACGCCTTGGACTTGCCATCGAAGGGCTCTCCCTGGGCGTTCTGTGCGGCGCACGTCCACTGGTCGTCGACGCGGGTGACGCCGGACGGAATCGTGTCCCCGGGCCAGAGCGTCTGTTTCGTGCTCCCGTATGACTCGCCGTTGCGGGTCCAGGAGACGCTAGCGTCGCGCTCAGAAGAGACGACACAGGTCATGGAACGCCCAGCAATGGGCATCGCCGGCCGGATCTCCACAAATGCCGTGCCGTCCTTGCACGCCGTCACCAGCAGGGCTGCGCTCAGGAAGTGGGCGGGTCGAACCATGCCTCTTGGGTAACCTCTGTTCCACCGTCCGCCAGCAGCCGTTTGCCACGCCTCACTCCACATAAGAATGGACTCGGCGCTGTTGCACGAACGGGGCCTTGTCGTACTCCGGCCAGTTCCGGACTCGGTACGCCGTCTTGACGACTCGCCTGTGGGGCTCGTTCATGTCCGGCAAGGCACGGATCCGCACCGCCGTGTCGTGTGCAGTGGCAAGGTCGACGAGCTGTCGAACCCGCTGGCGTTCCTGGGCCCGTCCAGCCTCCTCCTCGCGATGGCGCTATTCCTCATCCGCACGGCGCTCCCGCTCCAGACGCTGCTGCTCATCGCACGCCTTGTAGACCGCAGAGGCGGCCTGAATGCCCCGCGCGATGTCTCTTGTCCTCCAGCCTCCCGGGCGCGTTGTCGATCCATCTCTGACGCGCACCCATCCCTTCGCATGTCCAGGGTGTGTCGGGTGCAGGCCGTGATGCGTCCCTTCCTGGAGGCGCTGGCATGAGCGCTCGCAAGACAAGCAACATCGCGGCTTCGGTGCAACGCCTCCTGAACCGGGCTCGGGCCGAAGGCCGCATCTTCCAGGAGCTGGCCACGCTGTATGCGATGGAGCGCTTTCTGTTCCGGCTCGGTCGCTCCGAGCACGCCGAACACTTCGTCCTCAAGGGCGGCCTGATGACGCTGACCTGGGCGGGAGAGCATGCGCGCGTCACCCGCGACATCGACCTCCTGGGCTGGGGTGCCAACTCGGTCGACGCGGTGATCGAGCGCATCCGGGATGTGCTCGAGGTCGAGATCGAGGATGGCGTCGTCTTTGACGTCGACTGTCGAGGGCCATGAGATCACGGTCGAGACCACATATGTCGGGGTGCGGGTGTCCTTCCGCGGCGATCTGGCGGGGATGGTGCTCCGGATGCAGGTCGACGTGGGCTTTGGGGATGCGGTGGTGCCGGAGTCGACCTGGGTGGAGTACCCGCAGCTTCTCGACCTCGGAGCCCCAAGGCTGCTCGGCTATCCCGCAGAAGCGACGCTCGCAGAGAAGCTCCACGCCATCGGGGTGTTGGGCTTCACGAACAGCCGCATGAAGGACTACTACGACCTTTGGACCGCGCAGCGCTGGGGTCGTGACGACGGAGGGTTTGGGACAGGCGATTCGGCACACGTTCGCTCGGCGAGATACGCCGATTCCAGTCGAGTTGCCTGAAGGGTTGACGGAGGCGTTCGCCGAGGACTCGTCGAAGCAAGTGCAGTGGACGGGGGTCGTGCGGAAGTCGAGGCTAGAGGCGCCATCGCTGTCAGAGGTCGTCGAGGCAGCTGCCTTGTTGGCGACTGAGGCGTTCGAGGCGGCGCGCGGCGGATAGACGACCTCATGTGGTGGGGAAACCGGTCGACCAGCTTCCATGATGTCTTTCGACGCCTGCCGGGATCATGCTTCCCCTGCAGGATCGACCCTGCTCCTTCGTTCCTTGAGCGCCTCGCCCGAAGCTGGCGTGATGACGACGATACGCTCGTCGCTGCATGGTGGTCAGGCGGCTTTTTCCAGCAATGGATAGAGCTGCGCATTCTCCGCCTTGATCCGTTTGCCAAGTGCGCCGAGCATGCGACGAGTCTCGAGACTGAATCCGGCCGGGTCCTCGGCGATGGCCGCCGCGCTCCAACTGGCGTTGTGGGCCAACAACGCCTCGCCGAATCCGCACATCTCGAACTGGAGGCGCTTCGCCGTCATCCGGACCTGGGTGTCCTCGGAACCGAGCATGCGGGGATAGAGCGACCTGTCCTCCCAGTCCAGGTGTAGGTTCAGCTTGCCCAGCATCGCCGTTAGGATTCGGCGGACTTCGCGAGACTCGTCCATCAGCAGCCGGACGTCCCTCAGATAGGGGATCAGCTCGCCAGCAACGGTGATGATTTCCTCTTGCTGGCGTCGGAACAAGTCGGTCTCGTACATTGTCTGGCTCCCCATGGCGGCGCCCACCTGACATGTCGGAACATCGGCGGGCTTCTGTAGACTCGAGCCCGAGGTCCTCCGGGGTTTGGTGCACGAATCGGAAGTGGCTTGACGACTGGCGGCGGTCGAGGGGTTGGTGCCCGAATGGCGTTGGTGCACGGCGACAGGCTCCCCGGAACCAGGATGCTCCGTCTGCCTGCCCCGAGTCCCGTCCATGAACGAGCCCCACAAGCGAGCGCGTCGTCATCCCAGGTACAAGACGGCGTACCGAGTCAGGAACTGGCCGGAGCACGAGAAGTTCCTTCGAGCTCCCCTGGCCGGAGACCTCACGGGTCACCCTTCGGGGCTCGAAAGCCGCGCGCGTCGTTCGGGCGCTCTGCGCAGCCTGCCCTCCCATCGGTATCCGGGAACTCGCGGAGGAAGCGCACACCACTCCAGGGTACGCGTCGAAGCTCGTGCGCATGCTCGACGAGCAGGCCGCAGTCCGTCGGACCGAGGGCGGCCAGGTCGGCGAGGTCGAGCTACGGCGGCTCCTGGTGCGATGGGCCGACGATGCACCGCTCGAGAAGCGAGCGAGGACATCGAGCTGGCTCGCGCCTCGAGGCCTGAGCGCATTGCAGGAGCAGCTGAAGACCGTCGTTGTCCGGTACGCGGTCACTTCGAGCCTCGCGGCGGCACAGCGAGCGCCGATCTCACCGTCGCGCGTAGTCAGCGTCTACGTGCAGGACCCCGATGCCCTCGCCAAGGCGGTGGAGCTGCGTGAAGCGGACGCAGGGGCAAACGTGCTGCTTCTGGCGCCCGACGACGACTATGTGTTCGAGGACTCCTGGACCGACCAGGGGCTGCGGTTCGCCTCGCTACCCCAGGTGGTGGCCGACCTGTTGTCCGGTCCAGGACGCGGGCCGGCGGAGGCCGAGGCGCTCCTGGCTTGGATGATCGACAACCGGGATGTGTGGCGTGGATGAGCTGTATGTCGTCGCCCGTCGCGTGCTGCTCGATGCACTGGAGGCCCTCGGGGACCACAGCAATGCAACTGTAGTCGTCGGCGCGCAGGCCATCTATCTCCGGGCCGGCGAAGCGGATCTGATCGTGGCCCCCTACACCACCTCGAGGAGGCGCTCCTAGACGCTGACTTCGTACCCGGCGGGCGCGACGCAGTCGGCGTGTGGCTCACGCGCCGGGACACCGACGCGACCGTGCTGCCCGGCGCGGTGGAGATCGCCGATGGTCTCGACCAGGACTGTGACGCCTACAGCGCTCGTTCAACCGGGCTGGTCGATCCTGAGGGCGATGTTGGACCCATCCCACGCGCGCGCCGCATCTTCGCCCTGCAAGTGCTCGGAGAGAGCGCCTGAGGCCATGGCCTCGTTCCAGTCGAGATCCAAGGTGTAGCCGAGGCTGACCTCGTTCGCGTCGAGGGTGCTCGGCACGCCCGCGACGTCCGTATGTTCGCTGTTGAAGCGAGTCGTGCCATCTTCGAGCACGGCGACATCTCCAGCAAAGACTTCGTCCTCGACCGAACCGTCATCGGTGCTCACGACAACCGTGGCGGGGACTGAGAGGCTTTCGATACCGCACCCTCTCTGGTGCTCGGCGTTGTCCACGTCCAGCAAGATGGAGAGCGTGGCGACGGTCTCCGAATCATCTACCCACTCCGCGGCGTGCTCGGTATCTGCTTCGATTTCAGCAGCGAGGTCGGCGGGCGTGGTGCCGAGGGCCTCTTCGTCCGCGCTCACCGCCGTCACTTGGAAATAGCACCTCGCGGTCGAAGGATCGCCTTCGGTACAGGCGAATAGCAGGCTCAACGAAACGGAGAAGGAGGCGAGACGGATGAACATTGCACACTCACAGAACCAAGACGATGTGGGTCATCGGACTACCAAGGCCTCTGTTCCAATAGGGAGACGATCGAGGCCCGCGGCCGTCCCAAAATAACAAACACCTGGGCGTGGGGCGTTGGCAGGAGAGCGAAGCCCGGACATGCCGCCAAGCAACCGGGGATCCTGCAGGCACGCTCAATCATGGAGGAGCCTTTCTTCTGTACGCTGCGCCAAGGCCGATTGATACGGGGAGGAACTTGGGATCTGCAGGCTCCCACCACGTGGCCGAGCTCGTGGGTCAAGGTGAAGAGTAGATCGTTTTCAGCGGCCCCGGGAAGACCGGTCGACCACAGGCGGTCGACTATCCTCTCAGGCCACGCGGCGGACGGCGGCGGAACCTTGGGCGGGCTGGCCGAGAGCGGCCTCGACCTCCTCCCGCAGCTGGCGAGCCGCGGTCACCAAAGCCTTGTGCTCTGGCCCAAGACGCATCCAGCGCACTGCGCTCAGGAGTGGGAAGCGCACGAAAGCCAACACCACCCACAGCGGCTTGTTGGACTGGTAGATGGTCTGCGCCGGGTCCACGACGGACGGCGGGTCCACGTCCATCCCGGGGGAATGAAACTTGGCGCCACGGAGGATGCGCTGGGCTCTCGCGTAGTAATTCTGGGCGTTGATCGGTGCGATCAACGAATCTTCAGCGTTGCCGAGCCCGGGCAGAGCCATGATCATGCTGAACACGCCCACCACCGAACCGAGCACCGCCGAGGCGACCATCGCGACGCTGGCCGCCATGAAGATATCCAGCACCGGCCACGATCCTCCGAGGGTCATGTCCAGGTAGAAAGCACCGGATCCGACGGTGACTCCGGCGACGAAGAGGGCGGCGTAGGCGGCCAAGAAGTCCAGATCGCGCACTCCTCGAGGCAGCAGGCGTCCGATGTTGTCTCCGGTTCCCTCCGCCGCGATAAGCATGGATAGCGCTCTGCGCAATGCCGGTTTGTTCATCTCCCCATCCCCTTGTTTGGCCTCCGGCAAGGTGGGTTCGACGAGGGGCATTCGAGACGTGCGCCACAGGGCGACGAAGTCCCACAGCGGCTGCGCGAGGCAGATGCTCCACCCCACCACTAGCAGGGGAATAAAGACCCAAATGGCCACGGTCTGCAATACGTATTCGAACATGTGCTCTCCATCGAAAAAACGGCGTTCAACGCCACTCCTTCAACTTGCTTCGCCACCCCGACCCGGGCATCTTAAGTTCTCCTTAAACTCCCGTTGTGTCGCCAGACTTGTTGCTGGCGCTGCGCTGAGGTGTCCTCGGGAGGCGTCGCGCCCACCCCGTCATCTGGAGTCCAATCGTTGAAAGACCGCACCCCGCTCCCAAACGGCGCGATCGCCATCGCGATGATCGAGGAGCCGCGGATCAGCCAGCTGTGGGTCGAGAACCCCGACAGCGCCGAGGCCCTCGACCGCGCCCTGCTCGACGCCGTGTCGCCCTCCTCCGCCGTCGAGCGCACTGCCGAGGGAACCCTGCGGGTCATCACCGACCCACAATCGGGGATGTCGTGGGCCCGAGACGCCATCTCGCCGACCCGTCGAATCGCGGTTCACGTAGCGGATCCTCCACGGAGAACCGACCCTCTCTCGGGCAACCAGACCATTGTGGGGCCGGACAGCGTGCGTGTGAGCGAGATGGTGCGGCGCACGCCCTTGGGGACCATCAGCCTCACCGCGGAGGCCCTCGCAGAGTCGCCGGACACCGTCACCCGACCGTTGATCGGCGCCGCCGATGCCTACTTAGTAGGTGTCGGAGAAAGAGAGCTTCCCGAGCCCACTTCGCCGCTGATTGGCAGACGAGAGGAGCTCGGCGCCGCGGTGGCCCTACTGAGCGAGGCGTCCCACGTGACCCTGGTGGGGCCCCCGGGGGTCGGTAAGTCCCGGCTCGCGCTCGCGATCGGACACCAGTTCCCTGCGGCTCTGTGGGTGGCGCTGGGCGAGCTAAACGTGCGCTCAGCCATAGCGGCGGTCCTCGGAGTGCGCGCGCCGGCCGTGCCCGCAGCCCTCTCCTCGCGGGGGGCTGCGCTGTTGGTGATCGATAACGCCGATGGCTGCGAGGCCGAAGTCCGCGAGCTGGTGGAGTCGCTGGACGCCCCCCACCTCAGGGTGCTGGTCACCAGTCGGGCCCACGTCGTGGGAGAACAGATCGACGTGCACCCGATGCCCCTCGAAGGGGCCGTCGAGCTCCTCCAGAGTCGGTGGCCCAGACCCCTGGCCGAAGACGCGGCTCACACCCTAGCCCAGGCCACGGACCGCCTGCCTCTGGAGCTCGAGCTCATCGCCGCGCAGGCCGGGAGCCTCGACGACGAGACCCTCACGGGCCGCCTCGGCCAGATCATTGAGAACGGGGTCAAAGCCGCAATATCGTCATCCTGGGAGCTGCTGACGCCCGAGGACCGCGAGGCCCTTACCTGCTTGGGGGCGTTCCGGGCGACGTTCTTGGCCCCGGCGGCAGAGGCGGTCATGGATCGCTCGCTGGCCACCCTCGAGCGCCTGGTCGACCGGTCGCTAGTGGTCCGGAATGCCGACGCGACGTATCGGTGCCTCGATTCCGTGCAGATCTTCGTGCGGAGGCAGGGGGTGCCCGACGACGCATTCCTTCGCCACGCTCGCTGGTACGCCCGCGAGCCGAAGTCGCTGTTGCTAGTCGACGAGCAGCGAGAGCGGACGAAGCGCCGACGGCGAGAGGCGCCCGATCTCCTGGCCGTAGCCGACCGGTATCCCAACGCGCGAATGGGGGCGTTGGCGGCGTTGGACGTCTCGGCATGGGGGATCGGGGCTCTCCCCTACGAGCGCCTCGAGACCATCCTAGTGGCCACCGAACAATTCGACGACCAAGCGCTCTCGGGTCGAGCGACCGCTTTTCTCGCCAAGTTGGCCCAGCGCACCAACCAAACCGACAAAGCGGGCCGCCTATACCGGGAAGCCTACGACCGCCTGGTCGCGGGCGGCGAGTGGCGGATGGCCTCAGGGGCCGCCGCCGCCATCGCCAATGGGCTGTTCCAGGACGAGGGCCAAGACGCCGCAGCCACCGTGTGGTTTGACCGAGCCAGCGACTGCGCCCGTCGCGTCGGAGACGGCGGATTGCTGGCCAAAAACGTACTTGGGCGCGCCCGAATGCTCGCTCACCGCACGCCTCCCGACCCCCGGTCCAAAGACCTGTTCGATCAGGCCGTCGTCGCGGCGGTGGAGTCCGCCGACGGGTGGGCCGCTCCCCTGGCGCTCTTCACTCGCGGAGAGTTCCTGGCACGCGGACTCGACACCGAGGCCGCCCTAAGAGACCTTGCCAGCGCTGTGGCCTATGGACCCTTCGTCGTCGCCACCGACGCGCTGGTCGCAGCCCACTACGAGTCGCTCATTCGCACGCACCTCGGTCACTTCGAAGCGGCGGTGCAGGCGGCGCAGCGATGCCTGCAGATCAGTCGCGAGATCGGCAACCAAGCCCGGGTTGTATACGCCCGTTCGGCGCTGGCGTTCGCGTGGTTGCACGGGGGAGATCCCGCTGCAGCAGCCGAGGCTTGCGGCGGCGTCACCGAGACAGCCGAGCGCGCCGGCATGCTCTCTATCGCCGCCCATCTGCACCTCGACTGGGGCATGGCCCTGGTCGAATTGGACCAGTTCGAGGCCGGCTTGGGTCACCTCGATCAAGCCGACGCCCTGTTCGGCCGCATGGGCAAGGACGGAGACGCTACAGACGCGAAGTGGTTCGCCGCGGCGGCCGTCGCCATTGCCGGAGCGCCTGCGGATCGACCCTTCCCAGAGCCGACCGCAGACGCCCCGTTCAAGCGGCAGCTGCAGTGCGTCGTTCACCCGGACCCGACCGCCCTCGATGAAGCCCGGCTGAACGCCGAGAACAGCGTCCCGAACGCCAAGTTGCGGATCGCCACCCGCTGGCATGCCCGCATGTGTGCCGTTCACAATCCCCCGGTCCGCCTCGATCGGCGTGGAACGGTGACCCTCCAGGATGGCACCGAGATCGACCTGCGCCGCCGCCGGGCCATCAAGCGCATCCTGGTTCAGCTCGGGGAGAGCCGGGTGCGGGATCCGGGGTCGGCGACCACGCTCGACCAGCTGGTAGCGGTGGGGTGGCCCGGGGAGAGCATCCTCCCGAACGCCGCTACAAACCGCGGTTATGTCGCCATCGCGACACTGCGGAGAGCCGGTCTCCACGAGCTGTTGCAGACCGGACCCGATGGCTACCGCCTCGACCCCCGGGTGCCTCTGGTCATGGTCTGACCGACCCGCTCTGTCGAATGCCGGAGTTGGTGCATGAATCGCCAGGTGGCTTGACGATGGGCTCTTCGGAACCAGGATTCGCAGGGCATCGCAGCCCCGAGATCCCGTCGATGACAGAACCCCACAACGAGCGCGTCGTCATCCGAAGTACAAGACGCAGTACCGAGTCAGGAACTGGCCAGAGTACGACAAAGCCCTGCGAACTCGCGGTGACGTCACAGTGTGGATCAGTCAAGAAGCTCGCGACGCTTGGACACCTTCACCGGCGGGAAACCGCGGTGGGCAGCGGCTCTATTCCGATATCGCCGTTCAGACGGTCCTGACTCTTCGGCTCCTCTTCCACCCTCCCCTGCGAGCAGCCGAGGGATTCGTCACCTCCTTTTTCAAGCTCGCCGGTCTCGAGCTTCCCGTACCCGACCACACCACGCTTTCCCGCCGCAACCGGACCCTCTGCGTCGATGACCCAGCGCGGAAGGCGCCTTCCGGACCCATCTCTCTCATCGTGGACAGCTCTGGCCTCAAGATCTGTGGACAGGGCGAGTGGCACACCAAGAAACATGGCCAGAAGTCCCGTCGGAAGTGGAAGAAGCTCCACATCGGCGTGGATGACGAAGGCTGGATTCGAACCTCGCTTGTGACAGACGGTCACACCCAAGATCCGACCGTCGTTCACGAGCTTCTTGAACAGGTTGACCTCGAGCTCAAGCGCTTCGTAGCGGACGGCATCTACGACAACGCGACGGTGTACCGGGCCATCGAGGCGTATCAATCTGGAGTTCTGGTCGATGTCGTGGTGCCGCCGAGAAGGAACGCAGCACCATCGAAACATGCGGCGAGCTCGCCGACGCAGCGTGACGCCCACATCGCAACCATCCAGGCCGACGGGCTCTGCCAGTGGCGTTGGGAGTCCGGCTACTACGCCCAATCCGGCGCTGAGAACGTGTTTTCAAGGTACAAAGCCATCATCGGCGGGCATCTGCGAGCGAAACGACAGGATAGTCAGGAGAGGGAGGCGCTGCTCGGGTGCGCCATCCTCAACAAGCTTCGTGCGCTCGGAGCGCCCTTGTCGGTTCGCGCGGTGTAGATCGTTGGTCTTGGCCGGAGGTCTGAGCGCCGATCGATTCGTGCAACAAGGCCCTCGACCGCCAGGTTCAGCGAGGACCGCAGCAACGCCAGCACCAGCCTCACCGTCCCCGTGCTCAGGCGCTTCGACAGGTCCCTCTCGAACCGCGAGATGCGAGCCGGCGTGATCTCCACCAGCTTGAGTCGACCGAAGGCCGGTCGCAGATGCACCCGGAGGCGGCTCTTGTCGTCGCTGAGGGACCGCTTCCGGTGCTTCACCTCCAACCAGAGGTCGGCGAGCTCGTCGAAGGTCTTGCCCTGCTGCACGACCGGAGTGGAGCCCGAACGCACGGCGTCCGCTTCCGTCGCGAGCCGTCGCAGGGCCGCGACCGCCTCCTTGTGGGAGGGGAAGGTCCGGTAGCGCCGCTTGCCGGTGCCGTCCGTGTAGTTGATCTGCCAGCCGCTACCATGCTTACGCGGTTTCGCTACCTTGGGCATCAATCCTCCCCGAATGTGCCAGGAACGTGCCAGGCGACACTTTCGGGGGGATTGTACCTCAAGATATTCGGCTTTAAAAGGTGGCTCCCCCTGGTGGACGGTCTTCGAACTCTCGGCGAGGACATGGGCTTCCGCGCAAGTCCCCTTCAGATGAGGGAATTCGGGGTCCTGAGGTCCTGGGCGGAGCGGCGGCAGGCGCATGCCGACGGCCATCGCCACCCCTCCGGTGAGGGTTGAACAATCGACTCGGGGAAACGTGCAGGCATGCCTCCGGGGTCAAACCCAGAGGGTCCGAGTTCGCGTCAAAGCGACTCGAGACCCGGTCGTCGTGCATCCCTGCTCCGATCTATAGAGCCCTCACAGCATCGTCGTAGGCCTCGACGGCGCCTAGATAGTCACTATCGTCGAGGTACTGGTCACCGATCGCGAAGTCGTCCCTGGCGTCAGCCACGCCGGCCTCCCCGACCTGCTCGGACGCAGTCTCGATCGCGAGCAACGCAATCGCCCTGGCGAAGAAGGCTAGGCTTGCCTGCAGGGACTGGGTGTCGTACCCGACCATCTAAGCGTCCAGGAGATCTTCCATACCCAGGCGCACCTTCACCAGTGCTGCGTGCTCGTTGCCTGACTCAAGCTTGTCGGTCGCGCCGTTGTTT
>PJEL010001925.1_pt1 | contig 19833 bp, 14 predicted proteins | sample 1853271 | NCBI WGS metagenome assembly PJEL01 (sample SAMN08108733, study PRJNA415343) | Invertebrate metagenome, whole genome shotgun sequencing project. | host: Globobulimina | place: Sweden: Gullmar Fjord | collected 2015-08
ACAGGGGATGAAAGGCCAGAATCTTGGCTTTATCATAAGCTCAATCCGGCTTTTCTTTAAGAAAAACCCCATTGAGCGTTCAGGAAGCCCCCTTACTTTAGTGGGGGGTTTTTCACAGGATAATTTGGATATTGCTTGATGATGTAGAACCTGTTGGTTTCACGGATTGCGATACCCACTTAAAGTAGTGGTTGATTTGATCCGGTGAAAGGGTTTCCATCATTAGCACTGCGTCGGTAAGTTGTTTTAGCATATCTTGATCAACCCCACCACCACACCCCATAGCAACGATAGTACAAATATCCCAGGTTCGATTTTTTAACACATTGACCTCATGTTGCCAAACGTCAAAATCGCTCGGTAGACCATCAGTCATTAGGAGTACCATGGCTTTATAGTCACCTTTGTGGCTTGGAGAATCTGGGATGATGTCATGATCCAGGGCTTCCCTCAGAAGTCGAAGAGCCGCCCCCATAACCCGCGCTCCTCCCGCTTGCAGTTGGGGCGGATTGAATTGCACTAACTCAGTCAGGGGTGTTACTATTCTGGCCTGGTCGGCAAATACAATTATCGAAATATGCACTGTTTCAATAGCCATAGGGTCAGCCATTAACTCGTCGTAGAGCAATCTGACCCCCTGGGTTATGGCTTGAATCGGCGCGCCCGCCATTGTGTTGGATGTGTCGAGCAATAGATAAATTGGCAGGCGACGTGTTGGTATTCCAATATCAAAGTTTAGGTCCATAGGATACACCTTTTATTCGTAGGTTACAAACCCTCTTCTAGCCAAAAGTTAGTGCCATTAGGTTACAAACCCGCTTGGAGTCTAATTTAACATAACCAAACATCTCAATCAGTCCGTTGCTTCTCAATTCGTATCTGCGCCATCTGGATAGTGACCAGAATATGGGTTAAATATTCTGTTGCTGCCTCATGTTTGCCTGCCTCGGCCAGGGTTTGGGCGTGCTTGAGAATGGCCTCCGGCGTGGGAGGGTTTTGGATTTTAGATTGGCTTTGCCTACTTGTTTTCTGCTTGGCATACAGAGGTACTGTTGGCCGGGATTTTACTATTTTATCTTGTTCGGCAGCATACACGGCGGCACCACGGGCCAGTAGATTTTCACGGGGTTGGATCAACTTGGTGGGACCAAATAGAGTTTTCAGGCCAGCCTGAAAGCTGGGCAAGCGGGTGGAGCCGCCTACCAACAAAACCTTATCTACTGCTGCCGGTGTTGTTTGGCCCGCGGTCAAGACCTGGCTTACTGTGGCCATGGCTTGGTCAACATAACCTTGCACCGCGGCCTCAAAGTCGGCAACCTGTAGGAGTATCGGTAATGGAAACTTGTTGGTCACGCTTGCGGGTAGGGTGATCTGGATATCCTCGCCCAGACTCAGCCGTTTTTTGGCATCTTCCACCACCTCTCGAAACTCCAGCCAGATGTATGACTCATGGCTATTGATAAATGACAGAGGCGTATTTCGTTGTTCAGCCTGGGCAACACAAGTTTCCATCAAGAGCCGGTCAATATCTCTGCCCGAAGGATCAAATCCCCCTCGTTCCTCGATTTTGTGGCAGCCGGCCTGATCCAACCTTACCAAACTGACCTCAAAACCCATAAAACCCATGCTAAAAACAAGCAGGTGAAGTGTTTGTTCCAGGGGAGTCAGGGTGGTATACCCCAAAGCTGCGGCCTGGCAATCGCTGATGAGTTCGACCTGTTTAAATCCGACTGCTCCGGCTATTCGCCGGATTGTGGCTTGCTGGCTCTCCAAGTAGTAACCTGGCACAGCAATCACGACTCGGCGGGTGGTGCAACCCGCGTAATCCTCGACCCGCGCTTTAAAAATAGTCAGCAACTCGTGAACACGATCCGTAACTGTCTTTCCTTCCAGGCCAAAAAGAATCGACTGCTCGGCCAGGTTGAGGCTGGATTTTAGACTTTCAAATAGAAAAGGTTTAGTCGCTTGAGGACCGGCTGTAAAAACTGCGCCGGACCAGGTCCGCTCAACATCCGGAATCGGAACAGGCACCACTTCATGATCAAGCATATAAGCGGCTCGAAAGAAGATACTCCCAAAATCGAGACCAAGGTCAACAGGTTCTAACATAGCTAACCTCCTTGTAGTTTTTCCAATAACAAACCTTCAAATCCAGTTTCTTGTTTACCATATTGTTCACGTCGCACTTTATCTTCATAGAATTGACCCACGCGCGTGCCCAAGGCGTTGGTCAATTGCTCTTCGCGCTCTGTATCACCACGTTCGTGGGCGGTATGCAACTCGCGTACAGCCCGCTTGAGCAGTTGGGCATCCTGTTTCCCTACATTGTCAACAATGCGTTCTACCAAGAACAGTTGCGTAGCCGCACCAGAGCCCATAACGGTCTGGAAGATTGCATCAGTAATCCGTTTTCCCTCGGCTACGTTTTCCTCACGCAGCGCCTGCCGACCACGTTCAATATCGCTGATTAACTTTTTCTGGATGCCTGAAGCCAGATATGACCCATATTGGTTAATAAAGTGATTAGCTATCCCAATCATATTCTGGAGACTTTCTTGCCAGTGGTCCTTTGCCTGGGCTTGGGGCTGGTCCGGTTCCGTTGTTGGGCGGGCTGGATCACGTTTGACAATCTGCTCAAAAGCCAGATGGGGATAGCCCTGAACCTGGACGGCAACGGTCAATATCTGATCACGGTCGAGGCCAAACATAACTGTCACCGCTGTTTTGGGCGGGACGTTTTCCGGAAGATCGAACTCGACGCTGGCCTGTAGTTCGTTACGAGCGGCTAATTCATGCTCTCCCTGGTAGATTGGTAACCGGAGACGGTGGTCAGAGGTGGTATAATAAATCCGCTCCGTCCTGAACGGGTAAGGGGTTCCCTTTTCGATAATAGGAGAAAACACTCCAGATGTCTGGGCACGTACGACCTCAAGTCCCAGAGAGTGGGGAGTAACTTCACCCAGAGTGATGTATCCTGTGGCAGTTGTCTGCTCCAGGTTATGCTGACACGTCTCACACTTGGTGACACTCTCTGGGTTTTCGTAACCGCACTGGGGACATTCGATCATTTTCAGACGGGCAGCCAGAATACCTGCCCCCAGGGCTACGCATTGCATCGGGTCTACATCACGCCGTACCTTATCCTGACCGAATATTTTATAGGCTGTTTCGTAGACTAAGGGTATATTCGTTGTGCCGCCAACCATCAGCATAGCCGTGATATCGTCGGGGCTAAGGTCCTGGGCAGCCAACACCTTGCGGACTAGAGCCATAGTCCGCTCTACATCAGGGCGAATCCAACTCTCAAACTGTGAACGGGAGATTTCCAGCTCGATGGTGACGACCTGTCCCGTTTCAGTTTTGAAATCTGCATAAATTTCAACCTCTTCCTGCCCACTCAGAGCGACCTTGGTTTCTTCGGCTTTCTTTTTAGCAGCAGTCAAGAAAACTTTATCTTGCGACAGATCCATATCTTTGTTATCCCGGAGCCAATCAAGCATACCTTGAACAATCTCCAGGTCAAAGTCATCACCGCCCAGTTGGTTATCTCCTTCAATCCCTAACACTTGAAATCGTTGCTGAGTTGCCTGAATCAAAGAGATGTCAAAGGTACCGCCACCCATATCATAGACTAGCAGTCGGTGTCTTTCATCCGGATGATCCATACCAAAGGCAACAGCGGCTGCTGTCGGCTCGTCAATAATTTTCTTGACAATCAGACCAGCCTTTTCCGCAGCCAGCCGGGTAGCCGCTCGTTGCCGTTCGTTAAAATAGGCCGGTACGGTGATGACGGCATGAGTTACCGCCCGGTTGCCAAGGGCACGGAAAGCATCCTCCTTGACCCGGCCCAGGATCATAGCCGATATATCTACTGCTGAAAATTTATCCGGGCCAAGCTGCACCCGCAAGCCTCGGTCTTGCGAGTCATCAGCCGGAACGATCTGATATCCAAATCGTTCTTGTTCCTCCAAAACTTTTTTAATGTCTTCATCCTCAAAGGTGCGCCCCATAAGGCGCTTAATAGAGAAAATCGTGCTGGTCGGGAACATTCCAATCTGCTGCCATGCCTGACGGCCGGTTGACATCCTGTCCTTGCGCGTGTTGTACGAAACCACGGATGGTGTCACGGATTCAGTGTGGCTTGTCAACAAAATCCGCACCTTATCGTTTTCAAAGTATCCTGCGCCCGAATTAGTCGTACCGAGATCAATACCAATTGCTTCACCCATCATATACCTCCTTATGTTTTACTTTTTGGTGACCACCTGGCCGCCAGTATAAAAAATCAGCAACCAGACGGGTTTCAATTTTGCGCAGCCCATCCCAGGCGTGACGCTGCGTTTTTGTCATTCCGTCGGGTTGTTCCATCAAGTCAAAACTCACCTCACGTATTTGCTCCATCGTTGAATCCGGAGTAATGCCAAATGGGGCCAAAATATCGTAAAAAGTTGCATAAGTTATTTGTTCTTTGTTTTTCATTATTTGTTCTTTAAAGTATTACAATATATGCCAGGCCAGCAAGGATTTAGCCTGAGTTAGTGCCTCAAACACGGTGTTTAGCATCCGGGTCAATGTTTCCTTATCGTTCATATTGAGGAGTTCGCAGCGTAATATCATTGCATCATCTGAAGCCAGCGTGAGTTTACACAATCTGGTTGAGCTATTCCAGCCCATCATTCGTTCATACAAGTTGTGATCTAGCTGATATTGATTACCAAGATATGCTTCAAAGGTGACCACCGGGGTCTGAAAATTGAGATGGATAGGCTCTCCAGGTCCAATTTGGCGATTGAGCCGGTAGACATAATCTCCAGTGAGTGTACATTCCAGCCCCAGCTGTCGGCATTGGGCTAATAACCAGCTTTGCCAGCGTTCAAAGTCCTGTTCGGTTGATGCTTTTTCTGCTTGTAAGGAGAAATTGCTTGCATACTTGTCCATCACTTGCTGCAAGGTATTCAGGGATTGCAGATGAGATAAGGTCAGGTCTACCCGGCAGGCCAGACTACGGACTAATTGCTCTAAAAAGACAGGATTCAACGAAGCAACCGAAATTTCAATCATCAGGCCATATTCTCCACCCGGGGTGCGATATGCCTTGCATAATGGCATATTCCAGGTAATTTGCAATAGATTGTGTTGAATGTCGGCCTTAAAAGGCTCTGTAAACCTGGGGAGGGGGGCAAAAATTCGGACCAGATCCCCCTCCACTTTTAGCTTGGCGATGACAGACACATACTTCTGGTTAAGTCCAAAGCTATAGGTATGAGCTTCCACCAGGCTGACATTGTATACCAATTCTGTTTGGGGCAGATATAAAGCCACCTTATAGCCCTGTTTCAAATAACGATACGGCGTTTTTAGAAGACGGTGTTTGTCTAATTTGACATACCACTCAGCGGCTGTTTGACGGGCAAACTCAACTTGCCCTTCGTCAATTAGTTGTTCAAGCCACTTAAGCAACAACTGAGCCAATTGCTCTCGTGTATCTTCGTCACCAGGGGTCGCCTGCAACATAGTGTACAATTTTTTGACCTGCTCTTGCCAGGGGACAGCGGCTTGTTCTGGTGGCTGAGAATCTATGTTCTTTAACAAATCTTCCAGGTCAAATGATCCACTTGAGGGTGTAGGTTCTTTATTCGATACTTTATCTTGATGATGCATGATTTGGAGTCTTGTTAAAACTGGCTCCAGACGCGAAGTAAAGCCAATGATTTGCTTGGCAGTTTCAGCCAAAGCCAGTTGTAGACGTTGTTTACTCGCATCTTCAGTAGGGAATTGGAGATAGGCCAGGGCCTGATCCTGGATCATTTCGATGGATAAATCCGTGTTGTCGATTGAATCGCCCAGAGAGATGATCTGCGTCCATTGGGTGGCAATGGCTTCAACATCCCAATGTTCACGTTGCAAATATGTATTGGCTAATTGGATCTGAATCCGCATAGTTAATTCAGTTCGGTCTTTTTCCCAGACCATTTGTTTATCTGGCAACAATTGGTAGGCAGGGTTAAAGCGGTCAAAATCAGAGTCCCTTTCTTCTACAGGTAAAACAGTGAGCGCACGCTCAGGCTGTGAGCGGTTCAAATAGGCCACACTTCGGCTTAGTTGGGAGTAATACAAGCGCACTTCCTGAACATCTTGATGGGCCTGCTTTGCGTCCTGGGGAGAAGTCAAGAGAAACACAACATCTTCAGCCGCCCTGGTGCGTTCTAAAACCAAGCGGGCTAATGTTTCCTCCAGACCGAGTTCAGATAATAATGCGGGACCAAGCGTTGGTATAAACATGGGTGAATCAAATTCACTCACCTGGATACGTTTCAAGGCCTGCGTTCCGGCCCATTCGAGTTCCCAATCCAGGTTCAGTTCTTCGTATACTTGCCGAGTTTCCTCGGGGCAATCTGGGGGGAAAACAGCGCTCTTCTTGGTAAACTGGCTAATAATATGATCTTGTAGTTGTTGCTGCAAGTTAGTAATGTGTCGGGGCGCAACGCGTACTTGATAAGATTGTGCCCGCTTTGAAGTCCATGACATCCAGAAATCATCAGCAGCTAAAATCCACACCCAGTTGGCAATAGCCTTGCGCCAAGAGGTAATTGCTGCACCTATTTGCCCTTCTTGCTCTTGTTGTTGAGCTAAAAAAGTGTAGGTTACTGCTAAATTGTGGGTTACAGTCGGCTCAATCCGCTTGACCTCAGTTCGCTGGATGTCAGTCCAGGCAAGCAGACAGTCTTCACGCCGATTAAGCAGTAACAAGATTAGGGGCCACTCATTTTGTAGAGCTGGGGGGATTTGTTCACTGGGTGGCAGGTGGTGATGTCTTGTTAGATGTTTTTTAACTTCGGCTACCAGTTCATGGCTATATTCCAGGCAATGCAAAAAACCATCCACCAACAGTCGAGAGGGGAGTACTTGAAGCTGGTTCCATGCAGCGCGTTGTGGTTCGCTCATTTGGGTGAGTACACAGTCCCGAATTTCGCGCATCGAGGACCTGGGGCCAATAAATAATGTCTCCAATACGCTATAAGGATTATCTTCTTGCCAGGGATCAATTACCCAACCATGTCGTAAGCCGGATGTGATCGTTTGAATAAGCTGATTGGACGACTCAGGAACTGCTCCTGTTGGTACAACCTGGTCAACCTCACTATAATATTTAAGCGCTACTTCGATGGCTTCGAGCAACGCTTCAACTGTCAAGTAACGCTCAGATGGCTCATAAGCCAGACCTTTTTCAAAGATGGGGTCTAATTCGGGGGGGAGAGTCGGGTTGCGATCTCGAGGCAGCACTAAGCGGGCACGGGTTACAAATAGATGCAAAAGCATACCTAGACCCTTAATTGGTGTTTTCGAGTGGAGGTAAAAATTGGAGCTTAGAAACTGCTCGTCTTCTCCGATAAAGCTGTCGCAAAGCATTTCATAGAGCATCACTACGACTGCATATAAATCATCTTGAGCAGTAACCTCAGCTATGTTTAATAATAATTGAGGCGTTTGGTATAGCGGTGTGCCAGCCGGACGATACGATTGTCCACCCAGTTTTTGAGGCACATAAGCACCAAAATCTGTAACCTTAACAACACCGCGGTCATCAAACAAAATGTTGTCGGGTTTGATGTCCCCATGGATAATGGATGGTGTCTTATTGTGCGCTATTTGTAATCCATAACAAACATCCAAAGTTATCTTCAAGGCTTCCGCCGGCGGAAGCCTGCCATGCTGATGCAAATGCTGGCGCAGTGTCCCCCCGGCCAGAAATTCCATCACCACCACGTATCGGTGTAGTCCATCAGGTGATTGATCTGCTATAACGTCGTACACCTGAACAATATTGGGATGTCCGGTTTGCGCGGCGGCACTGGCTTCTTCAACTAATCGTTGGGCAACTTCATGTCCTTGGTTCGCAAGTTCCTTGATCGCTACTTGGCGGTGAAGTAGTTGATCCTCCGCCAACCAGACAATGCCATAAGCACCTTCTCCCAGCTTTTTGTGTACTTTATACCGCTCAAAATAAATTTGCTCAGCTTCCATCACCTCACTACCTCCCCATCTTATTTCATCAGGATGAGCTACCACTTTGATGGTCTGGTGTAAGCAGGCCATATACTTCCACCTTTATATTTTTTATCAACTGTTCACCTTTGAATTCTATCTGCACCCGAGTGTTTTGACCCATTTTTAGACCCTCCTCTATTTTCCATGTTTTTGCTGGATTAACATGTTGGAGCATAATCAATTGTTGGAGACTTGAATCGCCAATACAGACCTGATTTGGGTTTGCAGCTGATTCCAGACGTGCGGCTATGTTGACAGTGTTGCCAACAGCTGTGTACTCTAATCGTTTCGGTGTACCAATAAAGCCTACTACAGCCACTCCGGTGTTAACCCCAACCCGAATAGCAAATTGTTCCTCGTTTGGTGTCTCTGCCATCAGTTGGCTGTGCCGCTCTAGCATAGCCAGGGCAGCCAGAACAGCTTGTTCGGTGTGGTTCGATGAGGCAATGGGCGCTCCAAAGATGGCCATAATCCCATCGCCGATGTATTTATCCAGGGTGCCATCAAAGCGAAAGAGAACATCGGTCATTTCGGTCAGATACCGGCTTAATAACCTGACTATTTCAGTGGGTTTCATCCGGGCGGCCATGGGGGTAAAGTTCTTGATATCCGAAAAAAGGATTGCCACCTCGCGCTCCTCAGCAGTTGTGGAGAGTTCTCCCTTTTTGTGCGTTTGGCGGATGATTTCTTCTACCACGCTGGGGGCAGCAAAACGCTCCAGGTGGCTACGTAGTAACATCTCACGTTCCAACTTCTCGTGAATTCTAACCCGTTCAACTGCCTGGGAAACCTGAGTAGCAATGGTACTGAGCAATTCCAGATCTCCTTTTCTAAATCGTCGACCGCGACGAGAGTCATCCAAATAGATCACCCCAATCACCTGCCCACTTTGTAATAAAGGCACACAAAGTATCGAGTAGAGATTGCTGTCGCCTTGATCCTGGACATCATGAGTTAAGAAGGCCATTTTCTCTTCAACAACATAATCAACCGCAGAGCGAATGAATGAAACCTCTGCGGCAACAGGATGCACAATTGATTCGCCATAGCTGGCCTCGGGTGTCAGATCAGCTTGATCCGGGCTGATCAGTAAGAGATGTGCTCGTTGTGGATAAAACACCTGAAAAGTGTCACTTATTGCTTCACGTAATTTTTCGCGTTCCACCACCCTGCCCAGTTGCTCAATAACTGTACGCAAGACTTCAAGATCGTGATCTCGTGTACGGGTTGGATCATCTTCCTTAAATACCCGGGTGGGAACCGGGGCACCTGGCTGCTCGACCGTACGTTTTGTGAATGTCAAGGTATAGCTACCGATGGTGATTTTGTCCCCTTCTTCCAGGCGTTTCTTCTCAATTTTCATTTGGTTGACAAAGGTACCATTGTGACTGTGATAATCATGAACCCAGAAATCTCCATGCCGGCGGGCGATGGAAGCATGATACCGGGAGATAAGGGAATCACCTGGCCAAGCAAGGTGGTTATCCTCAGCCCGCCCAATGGTGACAACTTCAGTCTCCAATAAATAAACCTCCTGGTGACCATCCGGGGTACTAATTAATAATTTAGTCATTTTTACCTCCTCTGAAAATAAAACTCTAAAGAGCCTTAAGTTATTAACGGACAACATCTCAAGCTTGCCAAACACGTAGCCATGTTTGTCCTACCTTAAACCGAGCCCCACTGATGAGGGGCATTACTCCTGTGATGGGTGTATTCCATTCAAGATAAGTGCCTCCACTACTGTTCAAGTCTTCAAGAGTGTAGCCAACATCAGTTATGATTAGGCGGGCATGACGGCGCGAAGCACGAAAATCAAAATTTAAGACCACATCATTGTCGTCTGCCCTGCCAATGGCAATGATTTGCCGTTGACAAGTGACAGATTTTCCATCTTCCGGCCCGCTCAAATAGGTGAGTACAGTTGTACCGGTCAGGTTCTGACCGGATGGCGATGAAGTAGGCGGCTGCCAGTGCGGTATTTCCTGCATGGGTAAACCCAGGGCAAGCATTGTTTGCATTGGTACGCTTTCGGGTTCTTGAACAATTGCGTACAGAAAATCCAGCTCGTCCAGGGCCTGGGTGCCACGGACACGGGCCAACTCAATTGCCCGCAGGAGAACCTGACGCAAACGCGGCGTAAAATAGGTAAAATCCCAATATTCGACCCCTTCACCGGTGCCAATATATTGGCGTATTTCGTTGCGCATATTGATTGGAGCAATCCCCAGTTGGTACAGCGTTTGTTGCGTCAAACCAGCCTCTACTTTGGTCAACGAGAGAAATAAGTGCGCTACCCCCAAATAATGTTGTCCTAACCGCTCGGCTTCGGCAATGGCACGCTTGAAAAGGGGGCTATGATGCCAGAATTCCATATAGGCAAAGTTACGCCTGAATCGAATATTCTCCAGTTGTTCGGTCAATGATTTATTCTGGGACTCGTTAGGCAGAGTTTGTTCTAAAATCGCCTCTGCCTCCTCCAAGATTTTGCGGGCTTTTTCATAACTCTTTTCGGCTGCCAACTGATCAGCCTGGCGCTCCAGCGAAGAAAGTAAATTACGGCGGATTTTATCCGACAGTGGATTGAGTTGCTGGGCTGTGCGCAATGCCGACACTGCCCCGCTCCAATCACCTTCTTTTGCTCTGGAAACGGCTACCCGACTGAGCGCCTTGGCCCGCTGGCCGGTCAATTGCTCATTCTCTGTGTCAATTACGTTCGCTGCCATTTCCAATACTTTGGCAACCCGTTGCCAGTGGCCCGCTTTTTCCATAGTTGCCACCTGAATTAAAACCGAATCGGTGATTCGCTGGCGGATTTGGTGTTTGAGTTCTTGGTACCAAGCCAGATTTAGGGTGTTGTCCCACAGCGAACGGATTTCGGTGTATTCCGGCTCATCTTCGCGCAGCAGGTCGCGAGCAGCCAGAATACACACTTCAATGGCCAACTTGATGGTGTCGGCCCACAGTCGGTTCCAGGCATCTGGTAGTTGGCCGTAGGCCGGGTTGTTGTGCGTAAATTGGGCGCAATCAGCGTGGCAAATTTCAATGGCTTGCTTGCCGCCAGGCGAGCTGTTCCGGGCTGAGAGGGGTGAACAAGCATCACATTGAACGTGACGCAAGAACTCCACTACTGCCGCCGATTGTTGCTGCTGCACGTAAATAAGAGCACCCCCCAATTGCGAATAACAGAGCATCAACTGTCCCAGCTGCTCCGAGGATGAAAGTTCCTCCTCTTTGAGTTCACCCAACAAAGAGTGAAGCATAGGTAAAAAGTTGTCGCTTACCCCATGCTGCTGGGTTTGAATAGCAATGAACTGGCCAAGCGACTGTTCTTGTCCCAACTGTTTGAGCAGTAGAGGGCCAACTAACAAGACCACTGGACTGTCGGTGGCAGATGTGGTGGCAAACTGCTTCAACAGTCGCAGGGCCGTTGTTTCGAGCTGCATCCGGATGGACAGGTAGTCGTGGTAAGGCAACTTCCGCCCAGCCTGCTCATCAAAATGGGTTAACTCGGCCAGCAGCAATTGCCACAGGCGCTCGCGGGCAGCAGATGCGGTCTGGGGGTTAATGGGGGTATCATAAATCTGTCCTTGCTCTGCTGCCCAGGTTTGCCAGTAGTCGTCATTATCTAGCACAATAGCCCAATTGGCAATAACCTTTGTCCAATAGCTAGCCATCTGCTCAAAATCAGCCTCAGCTAATTCAGCAGCATTATCTAATTCCCGGTTAACCTTCTGATAGTAGATGCAGCCCAATTCGTGTGCCAGGGCTGGGTCGGTCGGTGTTTGGGTCTGGCGGGTTTCCAGGTTGTGGGCCAGGGCCAGCCAATCTTCAGTTGGGAAATTTTCTTGCTTTGTTTGGTTATTATATTCTCTGCTCATCAAGAATACCTTTTTTTGGAACTCCCTTAACCATCACCTTGGCGGAAACCGTCGGTGTTTAAAGGTATAATTCAGTGCCTCACCAAAGCCGTGTTTTTTAAAGAGGGATCGTATTTGGCGAAAACCTTTACCGTAGATGGGGTCGGGGTCTTTTTCCAGGACTCGGACCAGGTAGCGGGCCTCATCAGTGTCACGCTCTTTGTATAGAATGTAGCTGAGTAGGTTACAAAAACCCTCCTCGGCCCAGAGTTCCAAGCCATCTACTTTAGCCAGGTAGAGCCAGGCGTGGCCTAACTCGTGAGCCATTACGCCTTCAAACAATTCACGGGGCAGACCACTGAGAATGGTGATACCGTCCACCTTACGTTGCATCCGTAGGCCCTGAAATCTATTTACCCTGCGGATAAACCCCAATACTTGACCTTGTCCCAGGCCAGTTATGCTGGACCGATCCCCATACTTGCCCCTTTGAAGTTCGTGGGCCTTACCCAGGTCAATTTTCAAGATCAAACCAGTGAAACGCACCCCCCGATCATAGAGCCAGCGGGCCACGCCCTCTACAATCGGTTTGGCTTGCTCCTTGGTATCCACGGCCGTTTGGCGGCAGAGGTTGCAAATAATTCGCCCATCAGGGTAGGTAATACCCCCACCAGTCAAGTGTTCGCAAACTAAGCGGTGACAGGCTTTGCAGTTGGGGTATTCCTGACTGTGTCGTTCGCAAAACTTATTACCCCACAAATCCATCATCACACGTCCTGCCAGCAATTGACCGCACACTGCACAACTGATTGGGGGCATTACCTTGATCAATTTGGGCATTTAACCCGGTTCCTGATAAAGTATTACCAAGGTGCGGTCATCAAACGAACCACGTTTTTCATACCCGATCAATTGAAGGAGTGACTCAGCTACATCTCCTTTTTGGTAATCTTCCTCGCGAGCCACTACCTTGGCCAGGTAATCAAAAAGCCCGGGTAAATAGCGCTCGTAAGGAATAAAATCATCGGCCACCCCATCCGACATAACCGCAATTAGGGTAGGGGAGTAATCCGGAGATTGAACCAGCCCCCGTCCTTGCCATGCCTTCGCATCCCGGCTGGTCAAAAAAGTAGTTTCACCACCGTAAGCGCCACTGTCCTTTTCAGCCAGGGGTTCGATGGTTTCATTTTGATACTTGATGGCCATCAACCCATCGCCCACCTGAATGGAGCCGATGATATGTTTTGCTCCCACCTGGCGATGAACCAACAGCAAGAATGTGGCCGAGAACTCCTTAACCGACAAATTTCGCTGCTCTGCCTCCTGGTGGATAGCAGTATGGGCTGCTTGAAGCGTTTCATCCAGAATCTCGGACAAGCGCTCTAAAGAGGGTTCTGGTTCTGAGTTCAAAAGCTCTTTTATAGTAGTCGTTGCTATTTTAGTAGCCAGAGAAGCCCCAACCCGTGAGAGACGGCAGGACCCGGCCCCATCGGACACGGCGATGATGTGCCAAGATTCGGCCACGTCGATAGCAAAAGCATCTTCTCGATAGGTACCCTGGTGAGCATGCATTTTACCTCGCCGACTGGCCCCGGCGAATTGCCAACCATCTATGCCCGCCAGCAGTTGGTGAACCTGGTGGGGTACCGAGTCGGTAGTATCGTCCGGTTCGAGTTCCTGCCAAACAGTAGACTTGGCCGGAGAGGTTGTTTCCGGCTCTGCTTTAGGTTCTGCTGGTGTCTCAATAGCCACTGACTCTTCAGTCTCCGACGGTAGCTTAACAGCCACCGACTCTTCGGTCTCCGACGGTGGCTCGGTTGCCAGAGGTCTTGTGGGTTTTTTTACAACCTCTGGTTCAACAGTTGGTTTTGCTTGTGAGTTTTGTAGTGGTTTGTTTGAAGCAATGTAAATATTCCGTTGTCGCTGCCGATAAAGCCAGAAGACATAGGCTCCGCCGGTCAGAACCGCTGATATAAACCATCGTTTTTGTTTTTTTCTCATTTGTACCTCCTTATTGGAGAAGCCGGAAAAACTGCTTTACACTACAAAGCTTTAGGCTTCAGTGCCCCACACAGTGGGCTTGGGATGAGTTCTCATCAGGGATGAGGGGCCAGTATCTTTTGTCCTTATGTGCTCAAATCGGCTTCTCCCTGCAATATCATCTCACAAAAGTGATCCAATGTTACATTGTAACCGGGGGCCAGGGTACTCAAATTATCAAGCTTAAAGTGAGTTATGGATTGACCAATACCATGATCGGCAAAATAATCAAGGGTGATGTGTCGCCGGAAGAAATAATGGTAGGCGTAGCGTAGGGCTAACTCTTGTTGGAGCGGTGATAGACGTTTGTCTTTTTGGATCCGGTTTAAACGCTCAAAGTATTTGATGGCCGTGGTTGGATCTTCGGTAAATCCCTTTTCACGGTAGAAAGCCTCACCCGCCACAACAACAAGTAAACCCCTGGCGGCAAACTCTAACCCCACCTTGCTGGAATAAACCACCGTTAGGTCAAGCAGCTCGCTGAGCGTGTAGGTACTCAGGTTGCTTTCAGCCGGAATAATTTTGATATGAGGCGGGAGTTGCGGAAACTCGGCCCGGATCACATCAGCTATTTTTTCGCGGGTTATGCTTTTTCGTTTTACTTCAGCCGGGTGACAACGAATAACCAGTTGCAAATCCGCTTGATTGAGTGCCCAGCGAATGGTTTCCGTTACCCAAGTATACATATCTGGAAATGTCGCCGAGCGGAACAACACGGCAGCATCCCAGGCCAGGTTGGTAAACATTCCTACTGTGAGCTTAGCCGGGTCTAACCCCAATTGTTGGGCTATGTCCTGGCGATTGACATTGGGATGGGGATGATATGATATCCAGTCGAGCGCCCCGTTGACCCGTGACTGCAAATAGGTCACAATTTGTTTCCTCTGCTTTCCGGTCAAAGATTGTTCACACCAGTTAGTTACCGGTTCAACCAGTAAATCGTGATGGTAGGTGACATCTTGAGAAACCAAAATGGAGTTTCGACGATAGCCATAACCATAGACCGTTACCCGCACTCCCTGCTGACGGGCATACTCAGCTATAACACCCCAGGTTACGTAAATTCCGTGAGAGATGATTATTGCTTCAGGTTGAAGGTGTTTCAGGATTTCTCGACTGACTTCAGCCATCAGCATAGCTGTGACCAAAAATTCGCGAAATTTGGCCCATTGAGCATCATCCACCAGACGACCTCGTAGAAAATGACGCAGTGTTGAGGCATAAGCAATCCGGCCTACATTTACCCCTAAATAGACCGTCTCAAGTAGCTCATCACGCGGTATGGCTGCCACTTGTGTTTCTAATCTTGCCAGACGTGATTGATTAAAGAAGTGGCCGAGGTAGTGGATAGGCAGGCCAGCAGCGGTGAATAATTCAGCGGCATCACGCTGGCAGGTTTGGCATGCTTCAGGTGTATTGTGATCAATGTTACGGTGGTCACAGGCCGGCATCAGTTGGTCGCACAAAATGACATCCACCTGTGCTTTATGCAGACGCAAGGCGTGAGCCAGAATCATCTCAATTGGACTACCGATGTAGTGGTATCTTACCGAACAAACAAGCACCCGAGGCCAGGTGGAAGCATGTGAGTTTTTGAGCAAGGTTGACGGGGTGCGAGCCAGCAATGTAGCGGTTTGTTGAACCAGATTAGACATTTGATTTGACCTCTATTTCTTCAGTACAGTTCAGGGCAAGTTCCTGATTCAATAATTGTTCAGCAATCCAGATATCATGGAGTGTGTCAATATTTACCGAAACATCCGGAGGCATAACATAGACCAGGGGGCTTGAGCCATACAGGCTGTTTTGTTCCATAACTACCTCCCGGCGAGTCACATAAACGGCTCCATTTCGATAGTAGAGAGGGGGTAAAAGTTGGCGACGTGGGTATTGAACCGGGCCGCCATTAGCCAAAAAAGGAGTCATTTGATTGTCTGAATTTATTGTAAACAGCCAATAAGGGTTGAAATGAGCCGGTATAGGCGTTACACTGACCACAGCTTCAGCGTTGCTATTTAGTAAAAGTTGAATGGCTTCATCAATGTGTTGCCCCTGGCGCAGCGGAGCTGTTGGTTGTACTAATACAATTAAATCAGGTTGGTATCCTTCTGACTTTTCCAGAAAAGTAATCACGTGTTGAATAACATTGAGGCTGGGTGTATTGTCTTGGGCCAATTCAGATGGACGTAAAAAAGGTACCTCAACTTGATGTACTTGCCCATAAGCCGCAAATTCTTCATCGTCCGTACTTAGGATGGTCCGGCTTAATAAGGTGCTGGTTCTGATTGCTTGAAAGGTGTGCCAAAGCAGAGGTTTACCCGCAATGGGGTACATATTTTTACGCGGTATGCCTTTAGAACCAGCCCGGGCAGGAATAATGCCAAGAATATTCATAGGGGTATCCTATAGGTGTAATCTCTTTTGTAATCTAAAATTGCTTGTAGCCAGTATCTGGGCAACCTGTTGACCGGTTTGGCCAACCCCATAAATTGTCTGGCTTTTATAACATCCATGAGCTAATTGCCGATGCACTGCCGATAAAATTTTGTCACAATCGTAACTGACGTCCATCACATTTGAACCCCGCTCACGTCCAGCCTGTCGGTTACCGATATTTACTGCTGGTGTACCCAAAAAAGAACCTTCACGTAAAGCACTACTGGAGTTGCCAATAATACAGGCGGTATTGGCCAATAAATAGGTATAATGTTCAGGTGTAAAATTATGAGAAAAATGAACAAAGTCTAACTTATGTCTCTGTTCAAAATCGCAGATAGTAGTGGTCATTTCATTATTACCAGCATCTACATTAGGAGTTAGCATAAGGGTTTGCATACGTAACTTATAGAGAGCTTGTAAGGTTGTTTTTATTTGCGCCGCCGCCGCTTCATATTCGGTAGTAACCGGATGTTGCACCACCAATAAGTAAGGTTGTTTGAGGTTAAAACCATTTCCAATGTGATTGGTAACTTTCTCTGCTCCGTTTGGATGATGTATTGTCTCAAGAACCAGGTCAATAGATGGACAGCCGACAAGATGAACAGTATCTGGTGCTTCCCCCATTTTGATCAGCCGTTTGGCGCTCAATTCAGTGGCTGGAAAGTGCAAGTGTGCCAGACGGGTGATGGCATGTCGCACACTTTCATCAATTGATCCCGACACCTCACCTCCCTGTAAATGAGCGACAGGGATATTCATGTATGTCGCTGCGACCGCGGCCGAGAGAACGTCATAACGATCGGCGATAACAAATAATACATCAGGAGTCAAGTTCTCAAATACGGTTGCCAATTCTATAATGCCCAGCCCTGTGCTGATGGCCATCGTGGTTGGTGTTTGCCCTTCCAGTACAAAATTTACGCGGGCGTTCACCTCAAAGCCATCAGTTTGGACAACATTGATCGCTTCTCCAAAGCGAGGCAGTAACATAGATGAACCTACGACAAGCTGTAGTTCTAATAGAGGATGTTCCTTAATAGCTTTGAGAACGGGTTTTGCCCGGCCATAGTTGGCCCGATTAGCCAGTACTACACAGATTTTGCGTTTTGCCATAGGAGTTACCTATTGTCTCCCCATTTGCCAATGTAGATATGGCGCAGTCGTAGTTCCTCTTCACTCAAACCGGGGTGGGGGTTTCCGATTAATGTTTCTACCTGAGCAGCATAGTCGGCCAGAACATGGAGTTCTTCAGGCTCAATTGAGATAGCCTGATCCTTACCGGGTAACTTGCGGCTCAAAGTGAAGTGCTTTTCCAGGTAGGTTGCTCCGCGTGCAATGGCTAATTTACCTGCTTCCACACCCAACGAATGGTCGCTGAAGCCAACCGAAGGGGTTAATTCGCGTAGCCAGTCCATCCGAATCAGATTGATCCGCTCAAGCGGGGTAGGATAAAGTGAGACACAATGCATAAAAGTAAAACTGCTATCGGACAGCAAAGCCGCGGTTTGACATATCTCTTCATCATGGGCCATGCCGGTGGAGATGATGAGATGACCAAATTGCTCACGTAGCAGTTTAATCATGGTGTGGCTGCTCAGATCCGGACTGGCGATTTTAATGGTTTCTAACCCCAGGCTGGCCAGAAACTCAACCCGGCCAATATCGAAGCAAGTGGTTAAAAACTTGACTTGGTTGGCCTGGCAGGCTTCGATTAGCCGGTGATGGGCCTCGTTAGAAAGTTGGGTCTTTTGATAATATTCAACGTCGGGGTAGCCAGGTTCCAAGGTTTCGGCCTGCCAAGATTGAAATTTGACCCAAGCGGCCCCGGCTTGCGCAGCCGCTTCAATAATCTTGATTGCTAGTTCAATATCACCCCCGTGATTGGCCCCAACCTCGGCAATGATTTGTGTTTTTGCCATTTTGTTTATACCTCCTTGTCTATAGATGATTGAATAAGTTTAACTATTCTCTCAGTTGCTTTGCCGTCATATTTCACATAATGCTGACGAAACGCCTGTCGTTCGGTAGCCAGCCTACCTTGAGTTTGCTCATCTGAGAGTATATGCTGAATTGTGGGTAGAAAGTTGGTCCGTTCGGTTACGTGTAACACGCCTCCGGCGTGTGCCCACATATCATAGCCGGGCGTATGATAAAAATCGAAAGTCAGCACTGGTGTACCCAGAATATGGGCATCGAAGACAATGGTTGATCCCTGACAAACTAACAATTCACTACAAGCAATCAGTTTGGCTATTTCATAACGATGAACAACTGTAAAATCTCTGGTATGACCAAGCAGATACGGTAGCGAAAGTCCCTCATCACGGGGATGAATTTTGACAAGTAAATGATAATCACGGCTAAGGTTCAAAAGATCGTCGATAACCTCACGTAAATAAGCTACCATCTGTTCCGGGGAAACATGCCCGGCCCGGGTTCCCTGGAGAATATGGGATATCGGTGGTGGCCCCAACACAATTAACTTTTTCTCAACTGGTGCGCCAATCTCCCGGCAGATGGTTAAACGATCTTCGTTTTGCCAACGTTTACTTGCTCTATACAACTGATCGTGGCGTGGGTGGCCGGTAACTACAATTTTGTCAGGCTGAATACCGTGTTCAATAAACATCGTTCGATAATATTCGCCAATAACAGTAACCTGGTCAGCCAATCCACCCCCAAAAATCCAGGGCTGTTTTGGGTAAGCGGCAAATAAATGTAGCCCTAACACGGCACTGGGCGGCTGCCAAAGTAGTCGGCGGTCACCATCAAATGCAACTGCCTGCGGCACAAGCCAGCAGGTCAACCAACTCAACAAACGCTGTAAATTTGTACTTGATCGATTATAGACAGCTTTTTGCCGCCAGGCAACCATAGCCTCCCGGTTGTTCGTTGCCGCCCACATCAGCACCAAGGTAGGGATACGACGTGATTTGGCTTGGTTAATTAGAAATGATTCAACATAACGTCGGTCGTCGGTCATTACCAGTATAGCTGGTTGTACCTCAGCACAAAACTGCCGGGCAAATCGTCGGGCCTTGAGTCCTTCCTGGACAAACTGAAGCGGGCCCCCAGTCAAATGTCGTCCCCACCGAAGTGGAGGGATGAGTTGTTTTGGTAATTCAAGCTGATCGCAGAGACGTTGCGAAGCCAGGTCTTGTAGGGAGAGCAAAAAGCAAATTTCATGTCCTTCGACCCGCAGTTGTTTGGCAATAGGTAGAAATGTTCTAATGGCTTCATGGTAGTGCGGCATAAAAACGATTGATCCGGTTCGATAGTTCAGCGGCATTGTGAAAAACCCCCCACTAAAGTTAGGGGGCTTCCTGAACGCTCAATGGGGTTTTTCTTAAAGAAAAGCCGGATTGAGCTTATGATAAAGCTAAGATTCTGGCCTTTCATCCCAAGCCCACTGCGTGGGGCACTAAAGACCAGGGGCTTTCCCGGC
>PJEL010001926.1_pt1 | contig 19831 bp, 15 predicted proteins | sample 1853271 | NCBI WGS metagenome assembly PJEL01 (sample SAMN08108733, study PRJNA415343) | Invertebrate metagenome, whole genome shotgun sequencing project. | host: Globobulimina | place: Sweden: Gullmar Fjord | collected 2015-08
GGCTTGTCTTGATACGCCGAGTCGTTTAGCTAATTCTTCTTGGAACCAATTTTTGTCGGCTCTGAGTACTTTAATTTTATTTTTCATTGCTGTCTGCTCTTATTAATAGCTGCAGTACTAAACCATGTCCGCCGAATATAGCGGGTAAAATAAAAGCGACATTAAAATCTGGCATTGATATTTTCATTGCTAGCATGCCATAAATGAATGTTGCGAAACTTAAAATGCCAATTACCCACAAAAAAGCTTCACCTGTTAATCGCTGCATGTATTCGTCTAGTGCTTTGAAGCGAGCACGATAAATAAAAAATGCCCAAATTAACGGTGTAACGGGAAGTAAAGTCACCGCAATAACTTGCCACTTAGCGAGTTCTAAAAGCTCAATACTAAAAGTTTGAACGGCGATAAGTGCTAAAAATAGCATCATTGCTAACATAAACCGTTGAGTGAAGTGTTTTTCGGTATTTTCAATAGCAGTCATTTTTCTATCTCATTGTCATGTTTTCTTGATATTATGTAAGGTAAGCCTTACATGAAAATATGTCAAGCATACCTTACATAATGTTAAGTGGGTGTTAGCTAGCGATGTACTTTAGTAATAACAGCGGTATAAAAAGTATTGAATGAATAAAGAAGGGAGTTCAGCTTAAGAGATAATTTTCTTAAGCTGAATATAGAAATTGGTATTCTTCGTTGCCTTCTTAGGCTTCGTTATTTTCTTGGCCTTCAGGAAGTATGTGTTCTTCTGCGGCATTGTTATTAAACCAGTCGCAAATAACTTGGTTAGCTTGATCTAAGCCTGTTTTTTTCAAAGATGAAAAGCCTTGAACTTTTATATCGGCGTTTAGTTCAGCTAGGGCTTTTTTCACTTTTAATACTTCAGTTGCTTGTTTACCTTGCGATAGTTTGTCTGACTTGGTCAGTAAAACTAAAATAGGTAATTCGCTGTCTACCGCCCAGTGAATAAGGTCTAAATCAAGATCTTTTAATGGGTGACGTATGTCCATTAATACCACAAGGCCTTTAAGGCTATCGCGTTTTTGTAGGTATTCACCTAATGCTTTTTGCCATTTGTTTTTCATGGCTAAAGGTACTTTGGCAAAACCATAACCGGGTAAATCAACCAAGCGGCGATTTTCGGCAATTTCAAATACATTAATTAGTTGCGTACGGCCCGGTGTTTTACTGGTTCTCGCTAGGCTTTTTTGATGAGTTAATGTATTTAATGCGCTTGATTTACCAGCATTTGAGCGACCAGCAAAGGCTACTTCTGTACCACCGTCTGATGGCAAATGGCGAATGTCAGGCGCACTTATGGTGAATTTTGCCTGTCGTAAATTAATTTGTGGTGATGACAAGTTAGTATCCAAGAGTTAATGGGTGAAATTGCATTATATCGTTTTTTGCACATAAAAATGAAAAATGTCTGCTATTTTTTTCATTGGGCTGTTACACCTTGGGCGTATTCGTGTAAAATGCTGACACTTTTTCATAACATTTTAACAAGATACGTTCTAAACAAGGTTATCTTGCTAGAGCAAGCAGAGAGCACTTCAATGAAAAAAATAATATTTTCTTTATTATTAGGATTAGGCGTTATTAATACAGCAGCGGCAGTTTCAGGCGATGCTGCAGCGGGTAAAGGCAAAGCAGGCATGTGTGCAGCGTGTCATGGTGCTAATGGTATTAGCGCTATGCCAAATTATCCTGATCTTGCGGGCCAACATGGCGCGTATATCGCAAAACAATTAGCAGCATTTAAAGCGGGCACGCGTGTTGATCCGGTAATGGCGCCAATGGCTGCCGCTTTATCAGAGCAAGATATGGCTGATTTAGGTGCTTATTTCCAAAGTTTAGGTAAAGCAGCGGCACCTGCGGCTGATGGCGCAGCACCAGTTGCCCAAGCAGCAGCTCCAGCGGCAAAAGAAGAAACAAATGATTTTGTTGCAGCACCTGAAGTTGAAGCTGGCTTTCCAAGTGTAGCGGCAGGCAAAAGCAAGTCGGCAGCATGTGCGGCGTGTCATGGAGCAGACGGCAACAGTTTAGTACCTATCTATCCTAAACTTGCTGGCCAAAGCAAAGCCTACCTTGTTAAGCAAATTACTGAATTCAAAAACGGTACGCGTGTTGACCCAGTAATGGCACCAATGGTTGCTGGTTTGTCGACTCAAGATATTGCTGACATCTCAATTTATTTCTCTACACAAAAAGTTAATGTAGGTAATGGCAAAGCAAATGATGCTGGCCATAAACTTTATTACGGTGGTGATGCAGAGCGTAAGATTACCGCTTGTGCAGCATGTCACGGTGCAAAAGGTTACGGCATGGGTAAAGCAGGTTTCCCAAGTGTTGGTGGCCAAAATGTTGAATATTTGAAAGTGCAACTTGAGAAGTTCCGCAGTGGCGCTCGTGCAAACGATTTGAATGGCATCATGACAAGTATCGCGAAGAAGTTAACTGATGAAGATATTGCTGCATTGTCACAAACAATGTCTGCATTAAAATAATCAATCTTTGATTGAGAGAAAAAGCAGCGATTTTCGCTGCTTTTTTTATGTCTAAAATTTGTGTCTTTATGATCGAGTATTGGCTGAAATACTTGGGTAATACCAAACGGATTAATTAATTGACCAACTTAGAGCTTCAATAGCGAGCTTAGAATAAGCAAAATGTATTAAACATAGTTATTCTATATTTGATTCATTTTACGAAATTATCAGGTTGCTACTGAGCTCCCGAAGGGCGATTTTAAAAGGCTTACATGCGGCGTTATTGATTTTGAAAAGGGAATAACCACTCTCTTCAATCAATGCCTTGCCTACATGGATGTAGGTACTTAGGTTTAGTCTGGAACATAAACCTGTGCCCCTAAACCTTTTAATTCTCGCTAAGTGATCAATAAATTAGTCCGATTGGTATAACAACTATTGAGTTGGCTAATTAGCTGTCTTACCGTAAACTTAAGTTATCTTAATTATTTACCTACTTTTTATTCATTTAGATGATTGAAAAACCACTCGATATAAAACAGTTAATTGCTTGCCCAAATTGTGACGCTTTGTCGCAAAAAGTTGTGCTGCATGAAGGCCAAAAAGCACTTTGTGCTTGTTGTGGCTCCAAGCTGTTTTCTCATCGACCTGATGCAATAAATCGTACCTTGGCTGCTTCAATCGCCGGTTTAATGTTTGTTATACCAGCGATGACATTGCCTCTAATTGGTGTTGGCTTAGTTGGCCGCTTTAATGAAGCATCATTGGTTGAATGTATTGCAGATTTAGTGGCTAATGACTTTCCTATTATTGCGCTCTGTGTTTTCTTATTTACTATCGCTGTACCTATTGTCAGGCTGGTAACTGCTTTTTATGTTTCTTATCGGATTAAAACTAAAAAGATAACACCGCATTTATTACAATTTTTTCGCTCTTACCACACCTTAGATAATTGGGTAATGTTGCATGTGTTTTTGTTGGGGTTAATCGTTTCAATGTATAAGTTGGTTTCTATGGCTGAGTTGTCGGTAGGCATTGGGCTTAGTGCTTTTATACTGTTACAACTGTGTTCAACTCTTGTTTCGGTAACACTTGATCATTACGCCATCTGGGAAGAGTTGGAGTATGCTAATGGGCGTTCTTAGAGCCAAAGATATTGGGCTAGGTGTTTGCCCTAAGTGTTTAAAGTTAAACCATATGTATAATGAAAGGCAGCGTTGTTTACGTTGTCATGCCATGTTCAGCCAACGTCGTCCGAGTAGTTTGAAGTTAACGATTGCATGGACATTTACTGCGATTATCTTTTTAATACCCGCTAATTTATTGCCCATGATGACCTTTAATAAAATAGGCAGTAGTGAGGCATCAACTATTCTAGAAGGCATAAATTACTTTATTCTCCAAGGTATGTATCCTGTTGCTATTATTGTATTTATTGCCAGTTTTATTATACCTATCGCCAAAATTGGCGGTTTAATTGTACTAATTAACAGCGTAAGAAAAGGCTCGAAATTAACGCCTAAACGGCGTGCACAACTTTTTCATATCGTTGAATTTTTAGGCCCGTGGTCGATGCTCGATGTTTTTGTTGTCGCTTTGATGGTTGGGGTAGTTAATTTAAGTTATGTTACCTCGATAGAGGCTGGCCCCGGCAGTACCTATTTTGCTTTAATGGTAATTTTTACCATGTTTGCTGCGCATAGTTTTGATCCACGTTTAATATGGGATACACAAGAGAATGACTAAAATAACACGTAATGAGCCACAATTAGTGAAAGTAGTAGAGCGTGAAGGGCTCTCTGCGGTTTGGCTTATTCCTGCTATTGCTTTGGTTTTTGGTGCGTGGCTGTTATATAAAGCAGTATCGAACCAAGGCATTATGATCGACATTCAGTTTGATAGCGCTAGTGGCATTGTCGCTGGTAAAACAAGTGTGCGTTATAAAGGTTTAGCGGTTGGTGTTGTTTCGCGAGTTGAAGTTTCAGACGATTTAAAGAGCGTTGGCGTTGAAGTTGAAATGATCCCCAGTGCCGAGAATATGCTGACAGATAAAACGTTATTTTGGTACGTTACTGCGGATATTTCATTTAAAGGGGTGAAAGGGTTAGATACCTTGCTCTCTGGTAGTTATATCAATATTCAACCATCAATTGAAGAAGAAGGCGAATCACAAAGAGCCTTTATTGCCCTTACCGGCGAACCCGCAATAGATGAAACCCAGCCCGGTTTACATATTCTGCTGCAAACCGATGCCTTAGGTTCTTTAGGGAAAAATTCGCCCGTTACCTTTAAGCAAATTCCTGTGGGTTATGTTGAAGGCTTTAAATATAACGACGTAGACAATAAGGTTGATATTAGCGTATTTGTTAAACCTGAACATGCGTATTTAGTGAAAGAAAACTCGCGTTTTTGGAATGCCAGTGGCATTGAGTTTAATGCCTCGTTAAATACTGGCGTGCATATAAAAACAGATTCGCTCGCCTCAATTATTGTTGGCGGCATTGCCTTTGATCATTCAGAGTACGATATTATTTTACCGCCAGCAGAAAGCGGGCAAAAATTTGAGCTGTTCCCTAACTTTCAAATGGCTGAAATGGGTCATACCATTAAATTGACACTTGATTGGAATTCAGGCGTTGATGTTGGCGCGTCAGTTATGTATCAAGGTTTAACACTTGGTCGTATCACTACTTTTACCAAAATAGACCCTGTTGCTAGAAAGATAACAGCTAAAGTTGTGATTAACCCTCGTGCAGTACCTTATTTAACTGAAGGAACTGAATTTTATGTTGTTTCGCCTCAGCTCGATTTAACGGGGATCTCTAATGTGCGCACCTTGTTATTAGGTAGTCATATTGGCGTACGTTTTAGCTTGTCGGGTAAAGAGCAAGCCTCATTTAACGTTTTTAATCAAAAGCCTGCTTACAAATATTCAGAGCCGGGATTACATCTGGTACTTAAAACTACCGAGTTAAGTTCATTGACCGTAGGTAGTGGTATTTATTACCAGCAACAAGTGGTAGGTAACATTCAAGCAATAGAGAATATTGGCCCAGACGAATTCTTAGTTCATATTTTTATCGAACCTAAATACCAAGCTTATGTCGGTAAAGACAGCCGCTTTTGGAATGTTAGTGGTTTGAGTATTTCGGGCGGTTTACAAAATTTTGAAGTGAAAGCGCAAAGCATTCAATCCATTATTAAAGGTGGCATCGCTTTTGATAAAGGCATGAGTGAGCCACAAGAAAAAGCAGAAAATGGCGAGCAGTTTTACTTGTTTCCCAGTTCAGAACGAGCGAAAGAACGTATTGCCGCTCAATTAACAATTGCTAGCGTTAAAGGTGTTACTGAGGGAACCCGCATTATGTTGCGCGGTGAAGAAATTGGTTCAATTCATCAGATAAATCGTATTGAAGGAAATCTTGTTTTATTAGTGGGTTTATTGCCTGAGTTTGAATACGTCTTACGTGAAACGTCTCAATTCTGGTTTGTTCGTCCACAAGTTTCATTGTCTGGTTTAACCGATACCGACGCTTTGTTTGGTGGCTCTTATATTGGTTTAAATGTGGGTGAAGGTGAGCTGAAAAAGCAATTTACCGTATCATTAACATCTCCTGCTAAACATCATAGTGCCGATGGCTTACAACTAACATTGAATGCTGAAACAGGTAATATCGTTAGCCCAGGTAGTATGATCAGTTATCGCGGCATTACGGTTGGCCAAGTAGATAATGTTACCCTTGATCAAGCACAAGATGGCGTTGATATTAATATTACGGTTGATGAGGAATATCGTCATTTAGTAACTGGCTTTACTCGCTTTTATGATGCAAGTGGCGTCACGTTAAGTGGCAGTATTGGTAATTTTATTGTTAAAACAGAATCAGCAGATGCTGTACTTAAAGGTGGTATTAGTTTTTATAACCCTGAGGAAAATAGTGAAAATGTGCTTGTTCAGGAAGGTGATAAATTCTTTCTACATAGCAACATAGTGCATGCACAAAAAGCAGGGCAGGCGATTAGCATTCGTTTTCAAAATGCTGCGGGCTTAAAAAGCAATATGAAAATCCAATATCAAGATCAAGAAGTCGGCATGATCGCGCATCTTACTTACGATATTGACGGGTTTGGCCTAACAGCTGTTGCTTATTTAAATGACATTGGTCGAAAATTTGCAATACAAGGTAGTAAATTTTGGTTTGAACAACCAGAGATTGGCTTAGTGGGTACTAAAAATCTTGGCGCAATTTTAGCTGGTGGCTTTGTTGCGGTATTGCCAGGTAAAGGTGAAAAGAAAACAGACTTTATCGCCCAAAATACGGCTCCTGTTGTTAAAGAGCTAACTTATGGTTTAAATCTTAAATTACGTGCCAATGTTCGAGGTTCGGTACGAGTGGGCAATCCAATACTTTATCGTCAAATAGAAGTGGGTAAAGTTATTGGTGTTGACCTTGCACCAACGGCTGATTATGTCGAGATTTATATCAATATTGATCAGCGGTTTTCACCACTGGTTAAGGCAAGTAGCAAGTTTTGGAATACCAGCGGTTTCAAACTAGAAGCGGGCGTATTTTCTGGGGTTAATATTGATTCTGAATCGATTGAAACCTTGATTGCTGGCGGCATTGCCTTTGCTACGCCAGAGAAAGATGAAGACAGTGAAGAAATGCTAGCACCTGTTAAGCAATTACAAGAGTTTACTTTGCATACTCATGTTGATGACGACTGGCAAGCATGGCGCGCAAAAATTAATATCGCGCGCTAGTTAATATCGAGCTAACAGTTAGTTAAACGTTAGCCGTATCTATAACCATAGCCATAACCTATAGCTTACTTTCATTAAGGAGCTGCTGGAAATCTTGTACTGCTTGTATTGGATTTTCAGCTTTAGTGATGGCGGTTACTACGGCAATGCTGTCAACGCCTGTTTGCCAAACCTCTTTGGCTCTTTGCTGATTTATTCCGCCAATAGCGACCACTGGAATATCGCTGCTTAATTTTAGTATTTGTGACAAGTTTTCAACTCCTTGGATTTGTCCGGTCATGTCTTTTGTTTGGGTCGGAAATATCGCGCCAATTGCTAAATAGGAAGGTTTGAGCTGCTGAGCCAATAAAAATTCGTAACAGCCATGGGTGCTAATACCCAAACGTAGCCCGGCTTTATTAATCGCGGCTAAATCTGCGGCTAACAAATCTTCTTGGCCGATATGTACGCCATATGCACCATGCTCTATCGCTAGTTGCCAATAGTCATTTATAAATAAGCGGGTGCTTGAATTTTTACAAAGTGTCACCGCTTTTTCTATTAATTGACTTAAGGTTTTGCTGTTTTCTATATTTTTTAAGCGCAGTTGTATAATGTTCAAATTGAGCGGTAATAGTTGCTCTAGCCATTCGATTGAATCAACAACCGGGTACAAGCCTAATTCCTGCTTATTATTACGAGAGATCCCTAACGGTTTAAATGCGGGTAAATTGTCAAAATGTGCATTAGTTTTATCGCTAACCGTAGGAAAACAAACATTACTATCAATGTTAGCCAGAGCGGGCTGTTCAAATGCGCCGTAATAATCAAACTTTCCTTGATTGAAAACCAACCCTTGCTGCATAAATGCTTTGCTGAGTGTAAAAGCATCTCTTAATAAATAACCATCAGCCAAATAGGCACTAAGGCTGGTTGCAAAACTACAACCACCGCCATGAGAATAAGAAGTCGCTATTCGCTCACTGGTTAATTGGTAGGCAGTTTGTTCAGCCGAATTTAAGGTATGTAAACAGTAGTCAGTTACGGTACTTTTTTTACCGTGATGATCTACTTTGCCGTCAGCATTATTTTCAATATCGCTATTATGATGGCCACCTTTTATGATGACCGATCTTACACCATAACCAAGAATGGTTTTTGCCATCTCTTCTGTGCTTTGTCGGTAATTAGAGTCGCTGCGATTAGTGGACAGGGAGTTAGCATGCTCCCAATTGCTTACTATTAAATTATCAATATTTCTAGGTGAACTCAGCTGAATGGCTTCAGGTAAATTAGGCGTAACAATGTCGACCCATTTAAGTAAAGGGCGTAAGTCGGCTAATGTTAATGAAGAGAACTTACCGCCAACACTTGCTTGACCAACAGGGTCGAAAACCACAATGAGCTTTGGCTGTTGCTCTTTTAATTTTTGTAAAAGGTGTATTAACCATTGAACTTGTTCTTGATTAGCAAGCAGGCCAATTTTAATAACGCTAGGTGGTTTATCTTCAATAAGAGCGTTTGCTTGTTGTGACAAAATAAGCGTTGAAATAGGGTTGACGGCTAGCAGTGTTTTTGAGTTTTGCACGGTATTGGCGGTGATTAAATGACATATCTCGACACCCAATGCATGGGCTGTTTTTATATCAGCAGCAATGCCAGCACCACCAGAACAATCAGCACCAGAGATGGTCCAAATAATAGGTTTGCATCTTTGATTAGCGGGCATTAGTTTACTCCTGGCTGATGCCAAAAAGGCGTATCGAGTGTTGGTGTGCTGGGTTTGGCAGTTTGTTGCTCGGGCATTAAGCCTGAAACATAACCTTGTGCTCCTGCATTAATGGCGCTGGCAAAAGCACTAGCCATGCCAATGGGGTTGTCTGCTAAGGCAATTGCACTATTGAGTAAAACGCCATCAAAGCCCATTTCCATTGCCATACAGGCATCAGAAGGTTTGCCAATACCAGCATCTATAATCAAGGTTGCATTTGGCAGGCGCATTCGAATTGTTTCAAGATTATAGGGATTCATCAGCCCTTTACCAGTACCAATAGGTGAGGCCCACGGCATAATTACTTCACATCCTAGGTCCCAAAGCCTTTGACACAATACTAAGTCGTCGGTGCAATAAGGCAAAACTTTAAAGCCATCTTTAATTAAGGTTTCAGCCGCGCTGAGTAACTCAATAGGGTCGGGTTGCAGGTTGTAGTCGTCGCCAATAACTTCCAGTTTTAGCCAGTCGGTTTGAAAAATTTCTCGACTCATTTTTGCTAAGGTAATTGCTTCTTTAGCGCTTTTACAACCTGCCGTATTGGGTAATAAGAAACCGTTAACTTGAGTAATAGTCTCTTGGATATAGCGCCACATTTGTTGTCCTGATTGCTCATTTGGATTCTGTCTTTTAAGCGATAGCGTTACCACCTGAGAACCGCTAGCTAATATTGCACGTTTCATTATTTCTGGTGAAGGGTACAAGGCTGAACCAATAAGCATACGATTATCAAGCTGTTGTCCGTAGATATTAAGTGACATGAGTATTCTCTTTTATAACAATTGCTAGTGACATTTATCCGCCCTGAATAGGAAACAATATATCGATACTGTCGCCGGTAGAAATTGCTGTTGTCTGGTAATCCTCTTTACCAATAAAATCACCGTTAAGTGCAACTGCGAAGGTACTTTGTGGTTGATGGTCAAAAAATAAAACTAACGCTTGGGCGAGGTTGGTTAGCTCGGTGCTACTTTTGTTAAATTCGTTGCCATTAATAAATATCGTTTTCATATTGTTTTAATTCTGTTTGATCGAAAGTAAAGGTGAATAAGTAAATGATTGCTCGTTTAAAAAGCGGGTAATTGAAGCATTGCTGTCAAATAGCTGATTAGGGTTATTTGCTGATAATTGAGCTACCAACTCGCTTATTTGTTGCAGTACAACGGGCGCAATTAAAAAACCATGACGATATAAACCGTTCACTTGAATTAGGCGCTGACCTAAACAAATTTGTGGTTGATTGTCGCTAAATGCGGGGCGACATTGGCTAACATGCTGACGAATATTTGCTTCGGCAAAACCAGGGTGCACACTGTAAGCGGCACTGAGTAGCTCCATTGCTGAGCGAACGGTCATTGGTGAGCTATCATCGCTTTCAATTTCTGTTGCGCCAACCACATAAAAGCCTTTGCTTTTTGGTGCGATATAGAGCTGATACCTAGGATGCATTAAGCGCACAGGACGGCTGATATTTACCTGTGGTGCAAACAGTTGAAATAGCTCACCCCTTACTGCTCTTAAATCTTTTAGCGCAGCTGTTGATGCACTTGATGATGTTTTTCGAGCTCCTGTGCCGCGGCAATCTATCACTAAGTCAAAATCGCAAGACTGTTCTTTATTTTCATGCACATAGCGAATGCTAGTTTTGTTGGCTGTTGGTTTTATTTCAATAACCAAATGGTTAGCCAGCCAAGTTACCTGTTCTTGTTCAAGCTGTTTACGCAAAGCAATTAGCAAGCGCCTATTACCAATTTGACCTTCATCAGGCAAATACATGCCTTGATGAAAGCTACGAGCTAGCTCAGGTTCGAGCTGCTCGAGTGATTGTCGGTTTAGATGGTGCACGGTTTCTTTTGGCAAATGGTTTGCTAAAAAACGTGCATGATGATGATAAGTACCTTTATCTTGTTCATGACTAACCATAATGGCGCCACGTTGTTGAAAATAAACGTGCTCATCCAAAGTGGATAATAATTTGGGCCAGAGTTTTAGCGATTCAAAGCCCATAGCGACAATATTTTCAGGCGAGTGAAATGCTTCACCTAACGGGGTTAATAAGCCCGCGGCAGCATAAGCGGCACTTTGGTGACCATTTTTATCGTCTTTATCAAATAAGGTGACGCTAAACCCTTGCCGGTGGAGTGATAAGGCGATTAATCGCCCAATCAATCCAGCGCCAACTATGGCAATGTTTTGCAGCTGATCAGTCGGCGACATGATAGATTTCGCTACCCGTGGCTTTAAATTGCTCTGATTTTTCAGCCATGCCGATTTCATTGATACTTGGTTTATCAGCAGCTAAGTCGCTAGTAGCCCGAACATTAGTCGCTAGCTCGTTGACATTGACCGTAATGGTTTCATCAAGCAGTTTTATCGAGATATTATTTTGCTCGAGTTTGGCGGCATAATCTCTTACTTCTTGGGTGATCTTCATTGAACAGAATTTAGGACCACACATTGAACAAAAGTGCGCTACTTTACCTGATTCTTGTGGCAAGCTTTCATCGTGAAAAGCACGAGCTCTTTCTGGGTCTAAACCTAGGTTGAACTGATCAATCCATCTAAATTCAAAACGTGCTTTTGAAAGTGCATTATCACGAATTTGAGCGCCCGGATGCCCTTTAGCTAAATCACCAACATGCGCAGCAATTTTGTAGGTAATCAAACCTTCTTTAACGTCTTCTTTGTTTGGCAGGCCTAAATGCTCTTTTGGCGTAACATAACAAAGCATGGCACAACCATACCAACCAATATTGGCGGCTCCTATACCAGAGGTAAAGTGATCATAGCCTGGAGCGATATCTGTGGTTAATGGCCCTAAGGTATAAAATGGTGCTTCATGACAAAGGTCGATTTGCGCATCCATATTTTCTTTCACCATGTGCAATGGGATATGGCCGGGTCCTTCGATGATCACTTGAATATCGTGTTGCCACGCCACTTTAGTCAGTTCGCCTAACGTAGCAAGTTCAGCTAATTGTGCTTCATCATTGGCATCTTGAATTGAACCAGGGCGTAAGCCGTCACCAAGTGAAAATGAGACATCATAGGTTTTCATAATTTCACAGATGTCTTCGAAGTGGGTATATAAAAAGCTTTCTTTGTGGTGAGCCAAACACCACTTTGCCATAATAGAGCCACCGCGAGAAACAATGCCGGTTAAGCGTTTTGCTGTCATTGGCACATAACGTAATAAAACACCGGCATGAATAGTGAAATAGTCGACACCTTGTTCGGCCTGCTCAATGAGGGTATCGCGGAAAATTTCCCAAGTAAGGTCTTCGGCAATGCCATTTACTTTTTCAAGTGCTTGGTAAATTGGTACTGTGCCAATTGGCACTGGTGAGTTTCTGATGATCCACTCACGTGTTTCGTGAATATTTCGACCAGTTGATAAATCCATGACGGTATCGGCGCCCCATTTGGTTGACCAAACCAGCTTTTCTACTTCTTCTTCGATTGACGAGGTAACAGATGAGTTACCAATATTAGCGTTGACCTTGATTAGAAAATTTCGACCGATGATCATCGGCTCTGCTTCTGGGTGATTGATGTTGATTGGAATAATGGCACGACCACGAGCAACTTCGTCACGCACAAACTCAGGGGTGATTTGCTCTGGAATGCTTGCCCCCATTGATTGACCAGCATGTTGGTGTTTCAAAATGTCGGCTTTAACTTGTTCACGTTTCATATTTTCACGAATCGAGACATATTCCATTTCTGGGGTAATAATGCCTTGGCGAGCGTAGTGCATTTGCGTGACGTTTTTACCTTTTTTGGCACGGCGTATGGTAGGCAAATGCTCAAAACGAATATGGTCTAAACCTTCATCGGCTAAACGTTGTTGACTAAAATTAGAACTAACACGATCAAGCGCTTCGACATCATTACGTGACGTTATCCAGCTCTCGCGCAGCTTAGGTAAACCTTGATGTACATTAACTTGGATATCAGGATCGGTATAAACTCCTGAGGCATCATAAACGCATATGGCTTCATTGGGTTCATAGCTAGGGTTATCTTCTTTGCCACCGATTAAGGTATCGGCCTGTGATATTTCTCTCATGCCTACTTTAATGTCGTGTAGCTGACCTTGAACATAAACTTTTTGAGAATTGGGATAAAAATCTTTAGACAAATTTTCGATGAACGCTTTGGCGCTGTCACGGTTTTGCCTTCTGCTTGGTTTTTTTTCTGGAGGGGGAGTTTGGTTATTAGCTTGGGTATTGGTTGAACTCATTATTCTCTCACCTGTAATTTGCTATGTCGCAAAATAAACGTAAACAGGCGGAGCCTTCAGGCAGAATAAACAGGAGTATTGGTTAGAAATATTGCTGTACGAAAATCATAATTTTAATATTTCGTTCAATGCTCTCTTGTTCCCTTCGCAGATACTAATCTGATTCAGGTTCTACGGATCCCGCTTTCGCGATCTCAGCCTATGGCACTCCGACAAGTCATTAAACACATCATGGATAACCATGAATATGTACATTGATAGTAACGTGAAAGGGTAAAAGTGAGCAAGTGATTAATTGCTAATAAAGCGGTGCTGTTTGTCAGATAAAAAACAGCAACCGAAGTTGCTGCCAAATATTAAATGTATGAAATGAGTTAAGTTGTTTGTGCCTTGAACCCGATTCGAAAACCGCCCCAGTGTTTGCCATTAACAATTATAGGGGCTGATACATCGTGCATAATTTCCCCGGTATCGCGCTTATAAGTTTGCAATAGAAACTTTTTGGTATGTTGGCCACAACGGATCCCTGTAGGGTCATTAAACATACGTTTTGTCCGGTTATGTGAAAAATCATGATCATAATTACCGGTAAGTGCCTGACTAAAACAATTATTGTGCGTTGGAAAATAGCCGTTTATATCAACAGCACCTGCGTAAATCATTTCTTTAAATTCATTTAATAGTGGTTCTTGAATTTTTGGTAGTACTTTATCGGTGAACTTGTCGAAGCTAGTAGAGAATTTTTTCGGGTTGGTATTGGTTATTTCTTGGTAGTTAAAATTAAATAAATTTTGCTGTGAAATGCTATTTGAACCTATGCTTTTTTCGAATAATTTGCCGATTTCTTTAGCGGCGGATTGTGCTTGTTCACTCATGATTTCTATCAATGAGTCGGTTTTAAATTCACTTAAGTGGACAAAGATGGCTTCTGTTCTGTTTGATAATACCGATGCTTGTTCGGAAACGGACAGTGTTTCTTTACTTTTATTGACGAGAAAGTCATGCAAGTTTGCTATTGAATGAGAAATGTCTGTTGCTGTTGTATCATGATGTTGTAAGGCATTACTGATTTGCTCACTGGCATTTGATGAATTTTCCATTAATGAATTGATTTCTGTTAGTGATGCTGAAAGCTCATCCATGGTTGCGACCACGGTAGAGGTTTGAGTTACAACATTAGACATTACTCCATTTGTTTCAATGGTTTGTTGACTTATTTGATTTAACATCTCGCCAATTTGTGCGGTGGCATCTGCTGTTTTTGAGGCAAGAGCGCGTACTTCATCGGCAACAACAGCAAAACCTCGACCTTGCTCACCGGCACGTGCTGCTTCAATTGCTGCGTTGAGGGCAAGCAGGTTAGTTTGACCAGAAATTGAATTGATCACATCAGTAATGCTTTGAATTTCAGAAGCTTTTTGCTCAAGTGTTTTAATCTTTTCTGAGGCGTCATTAACGCCAACATTAAGTGCTTGTACCGTTGCCATGTTTTGGCTGAGTCTATTAAAGCCGGATGTACTCGCTTCCATTGCTCTACTTGATTGCTCTGAAGCTACAGCAGCATTATCATTAATTTCTTTAGTATTAGATGACATATGCTCTGCGGCATTGGCTAGGCGGTCAACATCATCACTTGACGATTCAATATCGCTTGATAACTTACCTAGAAAAAAACTGACCTCGGCTGAATTAATGGCTAATTCGCCTGCCTGATTGTTTATTTCTTTGCCGACACGGGCAATGCGGCGATTGCAATCATTGAGTTTATTTTCATCAGAATTTTTTATTGTTTGTCCATTTGATGATAATTTTGTAAAGGCAATAAAACTACCAATAGCAATGACGATAAAAAGTGATGAAAACTGTAAAATTTGAGAAGAAATGATAGTTGCACTGAAGTAGCTGAATAGGGTGATTACAAAGGCAAAGATAGTTGCCGTTGCGGCTGTATTACTATGTTTTTTATTCATATGACTCTTTTTCCCAGACGATAGTTTTAGCTAGCTAAATATATAGGCAATAAGAGCAAAGTAGCATAGTGCCTTTTTTAATACGATTGCACTTTAGTATAGGATTGCTATTTGTAATTGCTTTTTTATTAGACAAAACTTTGATCTGGATATAGATTTATTATTTATCTACTTAGTGAGTAGACAATTGCGACCAATGAAATGCTGAACAGGTTAAACAGCCTAGTAGTTTTTGTTCGTTCAATGCCACACTAGCTACAACAAACTAGCTACAACAAATAAGAGTAGAGCTAATAATGATTAGAAAATTTACCGGGTTAATTATCTTAACGTTGGTCGTAACCTTTACTGCTCAAGCAGAGAATCAACGTAAAATAGCCATTGATGAAAGTATCGTCACTAAGCACAGTACAAAAGTTAACGGTAAAAAATTTAGCTATACCGCAACCACAGGTACTCAACCTGTTTGGAATGAAGAGGGCCACCCAACGGCGACACTTTTCTATACCTATTATCAACGCAGTGATGTTAAAGATAACAGTACAAGGCCATTGCTTATTTCATTTAATGGCGGTCCGGGTTCAGCGTCGGTTTGGATGCATGTTGCCTATACTGGCCCTCGTGTTTTAAATGTTGATGATGAAGGTTATCCGCTACAACCTTATGGTGTGAAGGATAATGATTATTCCATTTTAGATACGGCTGATATTGTTTTTGTTAACCCAGTCAATACTGGCTATTCAAGAGTATTGCCTGATAAAGAAGGCAAAATGCCGTCAAAAGAGCAGCAAAAGAAAATGTTTTTTGGTGTTAATGCTGATGTTAAATATTTAGCCGAATGGATTAATACTTTTGTTACTCGTAGTGAACGCTGGCGCTCACCTAAATATTTAATTGGCGAAAGCTACGGTACTACGCGTGTATCTGGTTTGGCTTTAGAATTACAAAAGCGCCAATGGATGTACCCAAACGGTGTTATTTTAGTTTCACCGACAGATATTGGTTTAAAACGAGATGGTGCGGTGAAAGCGGCTAATCGTTTACCTTATTTTGCGGCGGCGGCTTGGTATCACAAAGCCCTTGATGCTTCATTACAAGTCAAAGATTTAGATGAAATATTACCAGAAGTAGAAGCTTTTACACTGAACGAATATTTACCTGCGTTGGCTAAAGGGGGTTTTATTGATGCTGTTGAAAAACAAGCTATCGCTGAAAAAGTAGCATTATATTCTGGTTTATCTGTTACTGAGGTTTTACGTAACAACTTAGATATTAATACATCATATTTTTGGAAAGCCTTGCTTAGAGATCGTAACCAAACGGTTGGTCGTTTAGATTCTCGTTATTTGGGTATAGATGAAAAGGCTGTAGGCAGTCGCCCTGATTATAATGCGGAATTAACTTCATGGCTGCATAGCTTTACCCCTGCAATTAATTACTATTTGCGCGAAGAACTCAATTATAAAACTGATATGAAATACAATATGTTTGGCAATGTTCACCCATGGGACCGTCAAAATAATCATACCGGTGAAAACCTTAGTGCAGCGATGGCACAGAACCCTTATTTAAATGTGATGATCCAATCGGGGTATTATGATGGTGCAACTAACTACTTTGATGCGAAATACACCATGTGGCAGCTAGACCCTAGTGGACAAATGAAAGATAGACTGTCGTTTAAAGGCTATCGCAGTGGTCATATGATGTATTTACGTCATGAAGATTTGAAAAAATCTAATCAAGATTTAAGAGATTTTATCAAAGCGACGCTACCGAATAAAACACAAGCAGCAAAATACTAAAATTTATTGTACAAGCTCATGACTTAAGTAATAAAACCCACCTTCTTTGGTGGGTTTTTTGTATCTAGTATTGAAAAGTTACACTATGATGAATACATGTCTGATTTTTAATAACCTTCATTGTAGATTGCTTATGAACAACAGTATCAAAAAAACGACTGAGCAATGGGTCGATATTATTACCAAGAGCGAGCTACCTGCCATCACCTCTACGGCTAAATTACTTGATAGCTTTTCAAATGATGATGTTTCATCTTTGCCGCAATTAAGTAAAGCTATTTTACACGACCAAGCGTTGTCTTCTTGTGTGCTAAAAGTGGTCAACAATATCGGTCATATCGGCCATAATAAGGTGACGACAGTATCACGCGCTTCGGTTGTTCTGGGCATTCATTCGGTTAAAAATATTTGTTTAACATCCAAATTGATCGAAGGTTTACTCAAAAATAAGAATTTAGGCCCGCAAGTTTTTGAACGCTTAACACGGTTAATGGCAACCTCTTTTTATTCAGGTGTATTGGCGAAAATGATGGTGCCTGAATATGATGAAAATACCCAAGAAGAAGTGTATTTAGCGGCAATGCTCTATCGTATTGGTGAAACCGCATTTTGGAGTTGCGGCGGTGAAGCAACAGAGGTTTTGATTGAGCATGTGCATTTGCCAAAAAATGAATTTGATGAGCAATCGAAAGCTATTGTTGGTACAACCTTTATTGATCTTAGCCGTGGGCTTGCTAAGCAATGGGAACTAGGTGATCTGTTAGAAAAGTCGCTTGATGATCCTGAATCTCGAACTGTTGAAATGCAAATTATATCGCTGGCAGATAAATTGGGACACTATATAGACAGACCTCCGCAATCAATTGACGATTTTAATGCCGTACTTGAAGAAATAGCGAAAATCAAAAATATTAGTGTTCGCCAACTTAAAAATAAACTTGAACAAACACGTATTGATGCGATTGCTTTATTGAAAGATTATGGCGCATCTATACTTAAAGATTTAATCAAACCTTTGCCAACAATAGACGACTTTCAAGCACAAGATGTTGCTGAGGCTTTGGAAGAAATTTCGCCAGAGCGAGCACAACTTAATGCCGTAATGGAGCTAACTAAGTTAACGCAAACCTCAAAAGATTTTAATGACTTTCTGTTATTAGCGTTAGACTGCATTGCCTTAAATATTCGTTTTGAACGCAGTGTTTTTTTCATGCAAACCTCGGATAAAAAACAGTTACAAGCGCGTATTTCTTTTGATCACTTTGCGGTTAGCGATCATTACAAAGAAAAACTGAATATCAAACAAACTGAAAATGTTTTTTCATACGTTATTCAATCGAAAAAATCACTGTTGATGAATGATCCAAAGGGACTTAAGTGGCGTAATTTTATCAGCGAAGATGTTGCTAAAGTGCTAAATAACGGTGTTATGTGTTTAGCACCCGTTAAAATAAAGGGCAGTGTTATTGGCATTATTTGTGGGCAGCACTTTAAAAAAATGAGAAAGATAACAGATGATGAATACCAACAGTTTTGCTTTTTAATTGAGCACCTAAATATGTGTTTGTCGATGCTCTCTCGTAAATAGTGAGCGTGATGCTTGTTAGTGAGTTTATGTATTTTTAAGTTCTATTTTTTTGCATCTTAATTTTTTTTAATTCTTATTTTTCATGCGTAACATATCGTGTTGGTATGCTACTTTTATCACCAAATTAACTTTCGACCATGGCAAGAATTTTTGTCGCTTTTTCAAAATGATCTAATTCATGAGTTTCAATCCACCACGTCGCCGCTTCCATTAACAATGCCGGATTAGTATTTTTATTGGCAAAAAAGGCATAAAACGATACGCCAACATTGTCACTTTTAGTGGCAATCTTTTTCTGACAAACCGCTATTATTTTTTCACGTAAATTCGGTGTCATTTTCTATTCTATTCCTTAGCCTTTTTCGATAGAGAGTTTTATTTAGCTATCAATAAAACTGCGCTTAGCCTAGGGCTTAAGCGCAGTTATCTCGGTATAAATTATTGCGAGGTGACTGAACTAAATATAGGTTTTATATTTTAGTTCAGCTGCTAGTTAGATTTTATAGTCAACCACTTGATAACCTAAGGCTTCAAGTTGCGGCTTTAATACTTTTGCATCACCAACAACGACCATTAACATTTCAGAAAGGTTTAAGTGTTTCTTTGCCAGCGCATTGATTTCTTTTTGACTTATGGTGCTGACAATGTCACTTCTTTGATGGACAAAGTCAGGTGATAAATTGTGCTCCAAAATTTGTGCTAAGAAACCTAATTTTGCTCTTGGCGTTTCATACTTTAAAGCATCTCGCAGTAGTTTGCAAATAGTGATCTCAAATGCAGATGTGAGTTGCCTTTCATAAGACGATGCGTTATGCCGTAGTTGCGCTCATTGAACAAGCCCTAGTGCATCAATTACACTTCAACGTTGGCGTCCACTGCCTACACCACTGTGTGCCGGCTGCAACAAATATCTCTTCGTTGATAAATCGGGGGAATTGTTTTGCCTAAAAAAACATCTTGCGGCGACCATCGCTATTATCACTATTGTACGTCCAAATTGAAGGAAGAGCGGGACCGAAGCATGCCCACATATATGTAGCATGAACTCGGGATGAAGAGGAGGCGATACGACCGGCGATAGTGGGCGTAATCACGACAATATTACATCGGAGGGCGGCCGATCATGATGGCGGCCGAAGCCGTGTGTAGAGGACACACAACAACCCCACACACGCAACCACGGCCAAAACCAACGGTCAACATTGATCATATTGGTCCCGT
>PJEL010001927.1_pt1 | contig 19826 bp, 13 predicted proteins | sample 1853271 | NCBI WGS metagenome assembly PJEL01 (sample SAMN08108733, study PRJNA415343) | Invertebrate metagenome, whole genome shotgun sequencing project. | host: Globobulimina | place: Sweden: Gullmar Fjord | collected 2015-08
CAGCGGTTGTCTACCCTGGTTACTAACCATTAGCAGAAACTTTCGACAATTATCACTGGAATTAATGAAATTTATTCCGGTTTCCGTAGATTTTTGGGAGAAACAGGTAATGCTCCCCTCTACTTCCATATACTGTTCAAAATCAGGGTGACAGGGTATTGTATGTATTTCTCCTGTCTTGGTTTTTTCTGTTACTTTCCTTGCTGATACCGACCGATGGATTGTGAATACACCATTTTCAAAATCTATCTTGTGCAATGCACATGCTTCTCCAGGTCTTCTTAAATGATACTTTAAAAAATAAAATATAGGCTGGTGGTCCTTTGGGATCTGCTCAATCACATTTAACTGTCTTGCTTCTGGCAACCACACAATCGGTTTCTCGGTAAAAGAATATTCTTTCTTTTTTGGGAATGGTGGTATGCCCTGGATACGTCTTGATTCCCAAGCAGAGTGCAAAATTGCATGTAAGCAAAACATAATATTCCATTGCATCTTGGGAGATAACCCTTTTTTCTCAAGCGATTTTCTGAATTTTCGTAAAATATCAATTTGAATGTCAGGCATGGTCAATTGATTGTGATACTGGAAGAAAGGCTTAATATGATTCTTGATATAAGATTTGTATCCTTTATATGTGGCTGCGCTCAGACCATCTATATTTTCAAGCCAATTTTCAATGAATGGCACAACATCGGAGAAACCTTTTGTTGTGTATTTCTCAATATAGAACGTGCCATTTTCATAATCACCTTGCATCTGTGATAGTAGCTTGTACGCTTGAGATTCGGTCCCTAACTTCATCCCCTTATAGTGGTAAATCCTAAAATCGCGTTTGTGAGTTTTTGACCACCATCGAACAAATATTGACCCGTTTTGTTGACCTATCGTACCCGACATACACTCACCCCCCAAATATTTATGGGTAGAATTGTTATATTTTGAGTGGCGGTGTGTCAATAGTTGTCCTTCGTTTCCAAATTAAAAACGCTGTTATTTTTTTCAATTAAACTTAATATAAACGTTTTAATTTTTTTAATAATGCTGGTAGTCTACTGGAGTATTTAATTTTTGAATTGAATAAATTTGAGATGGGAGTTGATCAATGGATGAATTTGGGTATTTAGAGCTTGATAAAGTTTTTGGCAAAGAAAAGCATTCTCACAAGACATTTATCCAATTCTATAATTTCACAATCAAATCATTTAAAGGAACTCCAGAATATTCATCTATTATAAAGGATATGAAGTCTCTGATTTCTATGAGCGAATCTGAATTAGAAAAAAGAATCAAAAATGTCACTTTCAGCATTAAAAATTTCAATAATGCTGAAGGAGTTAATAAAGATGAAGAACTCTTAAATGATGCATGGTCAGGTATAGACCTTAAAAGCGAAATTGATTTTTTAAAAAAATTGCAGTTTGAGAATTTATCTCCGAATGATACAAACTTGGATTTTATTTTTTTGCTTGGAAAAATACTGGTGGCTGAATATGAAGTTAAATTTAGAGGGGACGAACTGCTACACAAAAATAAAGCACTGGTTCAATTTTTAACCAACATCAATATGGAATTGAATTTCAAAAAACTTATTTCTTTTCCTGAATTTCAAAATCTTCCCATCGATATTATTTACAAAATACGGGACATAGGTACTGATCATTCTTTATTTGATTCTACAGAAACCCTGCAAAACAATCAGCTTCAAGAATTGATGCATAAAATAATTTCCAGTCGAAGCAGAAGTAAAGGACACGCAAAAAGACAAAACAATTATGAATCTGCTGTTGATGATGCACAATATCTTTGGGGTGAGCAAGACGATACACAAAATATCAACGAGATGGTTACATATTTATTGTCCAAAAAAAAATACGGCAGTCTTTCCGAAAGAAGTCTGCGTAAAAAAATTCATGAAACAGCCCAAAAATTTAACAAAATACCTGGTCGTGGTAGACCCCGAAAAAACAAATAAGTTTGCCATGGCTGAAATCATTTTCAGACTTTTTTAAACCCATCTGTGTAATTATTTCCATCCTTTCTCTGCCCGCCCCTCTCTATACAATTAATGGTTCAACTCTAAAGTATCCTTTTTTTCTCTGCCACATTCTTCCTTTTATAATTTTTTAAACCCTCCGGTAGACTACCAGCCGTTTTAAGTCATTTTTTCCATCTTAATCTATCCGTATGTGCAACAGAAACCTACATAATACGGAGAGAAAACTTGAAAAAAACGAATTCCATACAAAAAAGAGCACCGCCCTATGACGCAGGAAAGTCTGCGCTTCGCAATGATAATAAAAAACCAAACTACATTTATAAGAGAGGTAAAAAATGAGTATTGCAAAGAAAGATGAAAAAAAGAAGCCTGAGCTTACCAAGAAGCCGCCAGCTAAAAAAACTGCCAAAGGTACTGGCACATCCCAAAAAAGCAAAACTGAATTAAGTGGTCAGGCAGCGGCAACTGTGAAAAAAAGGGAAACAGCTTTGGAGACGAACATCTTTATGGGTCCAGATTCAACACCATTTAAGGATATCGCTTTTCCCAAAGCAGTTGTTGATAAGAAAAGACTGGCGGTACATGCGTGGCTGGTTGAGACTGAAAAAATGGATGGTATCAGTAGTGATGATAGAATTAAATTTATTAAAACTGGTATTAAAAAGGTCTCTTCATTGGTGGCATTTGCCAATAAAAAAACAAATCAGGCAGCGAAAAATTTTGCGGACGAAGCAATAGATGTTGGATTGGTTGGCTTGCGACTTAAGGAATTAAATGTGGGGTCCTCTATCCCTTGGGGTGTGTTCGCTGAAGAGCAAATGCCTTTTCTGAGCAAAAGAAATCGCCAGAAATATATGATGCTTGCCGCCAGGGAAGATTGTTATCCATTTACATACTTGGGCGTTGATCAATTAGAGGTACTTTGTTCACTTACTAAAAAGTCCACGGAAAAAAATGCCATTGGCAAGTTGCTGTCCGATTATGACATCCCGTTTGATGAAACCTCTGAACTCGATATGGAATCCTTCAAAAAAGCTGTCAACGTTGCTATTGGAAATGAACGCCTGAAGAAAGGCGGTATAGAAATCGCTTTACAGCTTGTCGAAGATACCATCCATAGTGGGACCAAAATCGATAATAAACTGATAAAACGACTTAAAGATTCCAAGAATAGTAATGGCGACCCTGCTGTGCTTTTGCAAAACATTATTGATGATGACGACGAAGATGATACCGAAACCACGGAAAACCGCCTACAGGACTTTAACACGCTGGGGAATCGGTTGGTCGTGACTGTTCATAATATCCTGCAAGATTATGACAAGATGGAGACTACTCATAAGGAGACTCTTGAAGCGCTATTTTTAAAGCTACAGGAGTTAAAAGCGATCATCATGCCTGATAAAAGCTAAACATTTAATTAATAGCCCCTGTCTGTAAAACAGATGGGGGTTATTAATGGGAGGAACTTCATGGCAAAAATTTTGCAAGCATCATTTTTTTTAAGCGTATTAAAATTGTATCACAAGCTGTTCCCGAAGGAACCACCCAATGTTCTGGTATCCCTGGCATATAACATGAACGAATGGAAATCTTTTCTCGTTAAATTCCGTCATATGATCGGGGTTTTATTTGGGGATTCTGGTGCATGGTCGTCTGCTCAAGGCACGTCTGATATCTCGCTGGACAAAGTTATTTTTCTTTTTAGCAGATATGGACCACTATTAGATTTGTATTCTAATTTTGATTCAAACTTCAGCGAACAGGGTTTTGAAGACAATATTTCCAACCAGTTAAAAATGGAGCGAGCTGGGTTATTCCCTGTTCCGGTGATACACAATTTTTTCTCGAAAGAGATAGAGTATTATGTTAAATCCGGCAAATATGACTGGTTGGCATTAGGTTCAAGTCAAAGCAGTAAATTTGATAATTTTCGATATGCTATTGATAAAATCAAAGGACTTAACCCGGACATCAAGATCCACTGGTTTGGCGGCAGCAAGTACGAATGGATGATAAGGTTGCCGGTTGCTTCATGTGATACCACGTCCTGGGCAAAGTCCGGTTCTTTCGGGAAAATTAATTACCATAACCATCAGACTGGAAAAAGCGACCTTTTGTACATTGGTGGTAGGATGCCAGAATTTAAAAAAGGGGAGTATCATTTTCTTACATACCCTTGGCGTAAAGATGTGGAAAGTTATCTGTATCAGACCTTCAAGCTGACTTATCAGGATCTTCTTGGGTACGATGACAAAGTCAATATGCAGCTGGTAAATACCAGGTTTTATGTTGAACTGGAGAACCGTATTAATCAGGAACGTATCCGAAGAGGGATACCATTAGAATAGAATGCAGGAAGGTCTGCGTTTTTTGGAGGGGGTCGGGCAAGTATTGTCTGACCCCTTCTTACGTTAAAAAAACGATAAATTTGAATTCAAAAACGCTGTCATCAAAGGATCTATAGAACAAATGATAAAAGGATAATTTAATCTATAAGGAGGCGTATCATGCCAAAGTCAGAAAAAGTTCAATTAAACCTTTATGTCAGCAAAGAAGTCCGCACCCAATTACATCTTATCGCTGCAAAAAAAATGTTCAACGACCCACAGAAAAGTTATTCCGCTGCCGGTGTTGGTGCTGCGTTCTTAACAGAATACCTGAAATCACTGGAGCAGGAAGAGAAAAATTAAACTATAACTGAAAATTAATCATGTTACAGGCAATTACCATGGAAAAAATAATTATATATAAAACTTACCAGGCGACCGAAAAACCATATCCCAAAATCTCCATTCCGGAATTTATTCAGCTTCTCAAAGATAATAAGAATGACATTTACAATGGAAATACCGGTATCTATCTTGCCAGAGAAATCGAATGGGGTGACCAGAAATTATATTTCTTCTTCATTGATGTTGATGGTGATCGTAACCTTAGCGGACCAGATAAAATACAAAGCGCCATTACCAATGCAATCCTCACATATCGGATTCTCAAACACCTCAATGCGGCTCAATTCTTTACAATAATTGCCACAGGTGGTGAGGGATTCCGGTTCGTATCCAACAAGCTTGTAAACCATGCCGCTTACCAAGCATTTATTGATTTCATTAAAGCAGAGATGCCGCATATCACCGATACCGGACCGACTGAGGATAAAGGGATGCCTCATCAGCTTTTCACCTATAAAGGGCATAGCAATCATAGTAACAAGGATTTGGTAGACAGACACTCTGTTGTTGTCCCTGCAGAAATGTTTGAGCATGGAAACTTCACGGAAATTGATTACATAAATTTTACAAAGGGACGGAGTGATCCGGATATCGTTATTGAATTTATGGATCATTTTTTAAATTTTGAACTTGTCCCAGACCTTAAATCCTTGAATGATCTGGGCGATAAGCTGATTCAATACCAAAAAATTTTGGGGGAGATCAAAATCAATCCCTTTAATTATTTGAAGTTTCGAAGGGATCTTGATAACCCCATTTCCCTTGAAACCATGTATGAAATGTTAACAGAGCAGAATATCCATTGTGTCATTGCAAATCGAAAAAAAATGGCAATATCTTTTCAAGGGTTAAAATGTCCTGTTTGTAATAGTATGAGAGGTAATGCTGTTGCTTACCCTCCATATTATAATCTTAAATGTTTTAATGCAAATTGTGCGGCTCCATCTCCAAGAGATAAAAATAATAAAGGGTTGCCATTGTCCAAATGGACAAATATTAAAGGGCATCAGGATCATCAAACCCAGAAACCCGCCTCCCCTATCATGCAGTTGCCATCACAATTTGAAACCATAGAAGATGCTCGAAAAATAATTCAGGTAGAACTTCAGACCAAAGATGACAGCCTTATTGTCGTTACACCTGGGGTTGGAAAATCTTATGCGGCACTTGAATATCTTGTAAATAAAATGATCGGGAAAAAGGTGATATACAGCTGTTTCAACAAAGACCTTCAAAAGGAAGCATATGACCAGATTCGCGAACTCTGCCCTGACCATGAGCGCTTTTCTCTTATCCAATCAAGGGAAAAATTATGTCTTAAAAAAGATGAACTAAAAGAAATCACTTCGAAGGGGTTCTCTCCTGCAGAGATCTTATGCAGATCCTGCGAACATAGAAAGACCTCCTGTCGCTACTACGACCAATTTAAAAATATGAACCATGATGTTTTTTTTATGACGCATCATATGTTGAAGTATTCTGAAAAACGAATCGAAGATCCTGACCTTATTATAATGGATGAAAATTTAAAGTCTGGACTGCTTTTAGAAGATACATGCACCGAAAGGCAAATGCGAACTCTTTCAATTGTATTGAATGATCTGGACTACTTGTTGATTACCACCCTCTTTGACTTGGGGCATAGAATAGGAGATCGAATTTTTAAAGAAAATGCACACCCCGAAATTATTAACGGCAGGAAACTTGCTGGTACTGACCAAACAGAAACTTCCTTGATAGGACTTTTGGCAAAATATTCTGACCGTGACGAACAGCAGATAAAAGATCAATTTAAAAATATAATCACAGCCTTTGAGCAGATCCCCAATACCAAGTTTTATTATAAAGGTGTGAATCTCAAAGCAGTAAGTTGGATGAAAGGATTACAGGACAACAATATTTATTCATACCTTCTCATAACCAAAAAAGGCAAGCTTTTCTTCAATTATAAATACATCACACCTTTAGGGTTTCGTGACGCGCCCTTAAAGATTTTAGATGGTACTGGGAATAGCACAGTGACTCATGCACTCACCCATAGGCAAATAAAAACTGTCAACGCCGATGTTCAATGGGAAAGCAACAGAGTTCATTTCATTGTCAATTCCTTCCGCTCATCCATGAAAAGAAGCACGGACAAAGATTTGAAAAGACTTCTGGTTGAAATGCTCAATGAAACAATTGCTGAAAAAATCATGATCTATACATATGAATTTCTTGAAATAAGAGTCCTTGATATATGCAGTCAGATTGATAACACCAGAATTTACATGGGGTATCACTTCTTTGGTGACCGTGGTATCAATACTTTTAAAGAATGCGATGCTGTTCTTGTAATCGGACTGCCCATTACAAATATCAACAGTGCTGGACAGGACGCTTTCATTTTATTTCCAGATAAAAAAGATGAAGATATCCGTAATGAATGGGTTAATATTAATATGGAATGGGAACTTAACCAGGGCATCCATCGCATAAGACCTGTTAACAAAGATTCTGTTGATATCATCATTGCAGCAATGGTTTGGCCAGAGTTATTACCGGCACCCAATAAGCAAATTGATAAGTCTCAATCTAAAAATAAAGAAACTGCAGCAATAGCAGCCCTTGAGCCATTTGTCAGAGAATTTGGATTTTTGAATCAGGATTTAGCTTTTATTGCCAATGTCTGTGTAAAATCAAAAGCATCTATAGCAAAAGAATTTCAAAGAAAAATTATTCAAGTTTTAAGAGCTAATTGTCCAGAAGAAGTAAATGACATTACCAACCCATTGTATTTGGGGGAGGAGGATAATGCTAACAAGGATATATACAAAGAAAATGATCAGGAATGTGAAAAATGGCAATTAGAGGATCACAAGTCAAAAGAAAGGTTAATTTATGTATTATATAATATATTATACAATAATTTACCTTGTCCAAATAATAACCTTCCAGCCAGAATATCCAAATGCTTAAGCCAATCTCTTTGTAATCAAGGCTATGTGTCACCAATAATTTTCTCCAATACCAAACAATGGGCTGATGTACTAAAGCACTTTAAGGATAAATACAAACATTTTGAAAATTTTAAGATTAAATTGCCACACGCCTGGGGAAATTCTGTAAATGGTGTTGGATGTAGAGACCAGGTATTAGATTTCTACAAGCAGATTAATTCATATGAAATTTTCAAGACGATTGATCTTAAATCCTATGTACGGAAAGATACTGTGGGAGAAATCTTAACTCCCATCCCTGATAAATTTGTTGTTATTTATATTCCTGAAGATACAGATGATTTGATTTATATTGGCGCTGGTACTGCTGTTTCCCCAAAGTCATTAAAATATGATTCTGCTTGGTTTGAAGATTTTCTCTGCAGGCTGTTTTTGGGTGGCAGGCAAATTATCACAAACAATGGGAAGGTTCTGGCTAAAAAAATCCTGGGTCTTGAAAAAGATGGTCTTGAGAAGGTCAAGATAATTGATGTTGTCTTGAATGAAAAAATTATTCGGAATGGAGGAGTCCCTTTAAATTCAATCTCACCGGATTCTATTTTTAAACAGTATGGTTTGATAGAGAGACCTGACATTGCATTGACCGTATCACAAATTTATACGGTCTCGTTTAAGCAAAGAGCATTGAAAAAAAGGTTGGGGTTGGGGAATGTTTTTGAACTTGAATCAAGGTTGATATGGGTAACAGCCAAAATAGAGATGACCGGCATGGAGATCGATGTAGTTTCAATGTTGGCGTATCAAGAGGAACTTTTAAAACAGGGTTCGGAAGGCAAAGAATATAAAGATATTGATAGATATATTGATCTTGCTGATGGCGGTGACTGCAAGGTTCGTGATGAAATAAATCAGCTTGCTACAAAAACAGGGCGGTTTAACCGTGAACTCCACCGAGTTAAAAAGGACGGTCCTATGAGATCGTTCTTCATTGCACCTTCCGGATATAAATTGATACGGGCAGATTATTCTCAACAGGAAGTCAGGATCATCGCTGCATTGTCTGGGGATCAAGGTTTAATAGATATTTTCAAAGCAGGCAAAGATATTTATCAGGAATTTGCCAGGACCATCTCAAATGGATCATCTCTTAGTTCTTCGGAATTAAGGGCGATTGCCAAAACAATTGTCGTCGGCATCAATAACGGCATGACGCCATATGGAATTCATGAGGTTCTTACCAAAAAGGGTTTATCGGTTTCTTTCCAAGAGGTTCAGGGTTTCGTTGATACATATATGCGATCGTTCCCAGACCTGTTTAAATGGCGTAAAAAAACCGTCAGGGAATCCAGGGTTAATGGATATGTTGCCACAAGAGCGGGCAGGCGGATGGTTGTCACAAATTCGACAGAGTCAAATTCGATTGTAAACTTTCCTGTCCAGGGAACCGGATCTGACGGGTTTAAAATTGCGTTATTGCTGCTTGATGAAAAATTAAGGGAACTGGACACCAGGGTTGTGCATATCCTTCATGACGAGATTATGGTTGAAGTGAGAGCTGACAATGTCGATAAGGTTTCTGGGGTCGTGAAAGGGTGCATGGAAAGAGCTTTTGTTGAGATGAAGCTCGGAGTGCCGATGCTTGTTGAGCCAGTGGAAGGAGATGCCTGGGGTTGATCTGTTAAAATAGAGATATAAATTCAAAATTCGAGAAAATATACTGATCAATTAGTTTGTCTAAAGTCGGATCAAAGTTAGTTTGGTGATGGAAATGTAATCTCTTGCCTTTCTTTTCGTCCTCATTGCTAAAAAACTTTGGCATGCTTTTTATGATGTTTGGTTCTTCTTTTAATAAATATTTTTTAAATTCTGGTTTTAATTTGGGGGTTGAAGTGCCGTTTAAAAAGACAATAGTATGCAATTTGCTTTTTAAGCGGTGATGATCTCTGACTTCTCTTGGAATAATTTTATCTTTAAATTTAATTATTTTTTTTGCAAGGTTTGATTCATTTTGGCTAAATTTTCTTATTTTATCTTTCAATTCTATGCAAAGTGAGTCAAATGAATAAGTGCTTTTAATATTTTTATCCAAAAAAAGTTGTCGTCCTCTAATCAGAGTATTTAACCACAACTTTTTTTTGCTTGATATGTGTTTCGGTAATATTAAAATAATTCTATTTTCCAACTTTTGCCATTGAGCACATGCTTTATTATAAAAATTTGGTTCTGTGGATTTAATCATTTGAAGAATATGAATCTCATTCTCAGCAATAGAATATCTGGAACCCCCATATGGTGGAAGATAAGAATCAGAGAAATATTTTTTAAGATAAGGTAATAGGTTTTTCCTTAATTGTAAAATTTCAACTTTGGTAGTTTTATATGGATAGAGTTGGATAACATCTTCGATGTTTCGGAATTTTTCCTCTGAAATCTGAATTTTTTCAAAATCTTCCAATTTTAATATTGCTCTTGAGAAACTTTTAATAAAGTTACTATCAATATTGCCTCTCCCTATTGAATCGCAATAATTTCCTTTTAACGTAATAGATCTATTATGGTTTGCCAACTCCCATAACATTTTATTACGGAGTACCGGTTGTTCTCTATTTTCAAGATAACTTAATATTGACTTCTGAATTTTTCCTGGACCACGAGACATGATTTTAATACTGTTTTAAGTGTAGATTATTCTATGAAGAGAGTGATCTACCAAAAAGATTTTTTTTAATGACAACATCAGAAGGGTTGCAAGACATGAGAATAAAGAATTAAAATTTTCAAAAAGGTCGAAAATATTATTAATTGTTTGAATAAAATCATAAAAATTCATTAGGTGCCCTCTCAATTATATTGTATTTATATTAATTCCCATATGTGCAATTGTCAATATAAATGTAGATTTTTAGTCACTATTTATAATGTATTTTTAATGGGCAGATTAGATTGCTCGGATAATCTAATAGAACACTGGGCAAAATCACCCATATACTTAAAAGATCACCTTATAAATCGTATCAATAAATAAACACCTATTGCGATTGCGAAGTGGTCTTTGACTTCAACATCAAAATAATTCTATCCGAGAAATTATAGAAATGATATTCAACAGAGCATAAAAAATATATAGGGAAATTATGTGGAAACCAAAAGAAATAATTATAAATGAAAAAGTAAAAAACGACCCTGCAACCAGGTATTTTTTGAATCAATGTAAAGGCGTACCTGTTGTTTACGTGGATAATGGGCGCAGCACTAATATCGTTGAGAATTCAAAGGTATTGCAATCGTGCGGCACTAAAATGCTGGATAAAATAGTCGCAGGTAAACAGGTCGTATATATTTCCCCTGCAGGGACAGCCGTGGACCAGTTTGATATGCCTGATGATAGGATGCTGTGTCCCCATTTTGATCGATTAAAGCTGGCATCCAATGGATGTTTTTATCAGTGTGACTGGTGTTATCTAAAATTGACCTATCGGGCGGCTTTCCCCTTTATTACAGTTAAAGCAGAGTATGAAAAAATTAAAGCTCAGTTGGCCAAAAAACTTGCCAAAACAAATGATCCTGTAATTTTCAATAGCGGAGAACTTGCTGATTCCCTTGCCATGGATCATTTAACCGGTGCTGGTAGAGAATTTATCCCCTGGTTTGGAAATTCAGCAAACGGATATCTGTTTATGCTGACCAAGAGTGACAACGTAGATGATATTCTGGATCTCGATCATAAGGGGCGTACCATAGTTGCCTGGAGCATGAATCATGACAGTATATCAAGGAAGTTTGAAATCGGTGCTCCCACTTTTGAAAAAAGACTTAATGCCGCAGTAAAAGTCCAGAATGCTGGATATCCCCTGAGAATAAGATTGGACCCTATTGTTCCGTTTGATGGCTGGAAAGAAGCTTACACAGAAACCATTAAATCTATCTTTGACAAGGTTTCTCCTGAACGTATGACCATTGGGACCCTTCGCTTTGAAAAAGGTTTTTATGGTATGCGAAACACCATATTTACCACGGGTCCGGAATTGCCTGGAATATTGGACAATATGGAACCAATGTTTGAACCTAAATTGTTTGATGGGTTAAAAAATCCCAAGTCTGGTAAATATAGTTTTCTTGAAAATGACCGGATCAATATTTTTGAATTTATCATCAATGAGATCCGAAAATATTCAGATTGCAAAATTGCTTTGTGTAAAGAATCGGGAAACGTTTGGGATGCTTCAGGACTTGAAAGGTCGAGATGTAGTTGTGTATGCCAGTTGGATTATGCAGATATGAGTTGAGCGGTAATAAATTTAGGTATTTCATTTATTTTATGAAACATTCAAATTCAGGTTGCCATTAAGTTTTAATTTCGATAAGTCTTTTCATAAGTAATTCTTAGTTAATTTATATAGTTCCATTGATCTAACTTCTTAGCACTCAGGGATTTGATGATGGTAAAAGACATTAACAAAGAAGTATTTGACGAATCCACACTTTTAAAATTGGAAATATTCGGCGATTGTTTTCGTGAATGGTTTCCCGTTTTCATTCATAACCCTTTCATTAAAAAAATTTCCATTTATGATTTTTTTGCCGGTAGCGGTAAAGATCCAGTTGGGAACCATGGTAGTCCACTCGTACTGCTCAGGGAATCAATGGGAAATGATAGATCATATTGCAGCAAAATTAAAAAACCCATTGAATTTATTTTTAATGAATCTTTAAAAAGAAAATCAAGAACCCTTGATGACAATGTAAGACATTACCTTTCAACCTGTGAAAATGATAAAGGTTGCAATCAATGCGTTTATGCAACGTCAGTGGAAAATGAAGAATTTAAAGATTGCTTTTATGATTCAAGAGTTCAGGGGAATCTTAGAAATGAAGAGATTGGGAAGTTCATATTATTGGATCAATACGGTTTCAAAGAAATTGACAATCAAATTTTCTTGGATCTTGTGAACTCACCCAAAACGGATTTTATATTTTTTATATCCTCTTCATTTATAAATCGATTTAAAGAAGAACCAAATACCAAAATACATATTGATACTGAAAAAATCAATTTCGATGCATCATTGCCCAATGAGTGTCATAGGGTTATAGCTAATTATTTTAGAAATATGATCCCACAGGGCAAAGAATATTATTTACATCATTTTTCAATCAAAAAAGGCGGTAATTATTATGGATTGATTTTTGGGTCAAATCATAGTCTTGGCATGGAAAAATTTCTGAAGGTCTGCTGGGAAAAAGATGAATTATCAGGTGAATCCAACTTTAATATTGATAATGATTTTGAAGAAGATTCATTATTCTATAATTCAGAGAAATCTAATAAAAAACAGAAGATCAAAAAAAAGATTCAAAACAAAATATTGAACCAGGAAATAAGAGATAATATTTCAGGAATGAAATACACATTAAAAAATGGGTGTCTGCCAAGATTGTTCACTGAGGTTATAAAGGAATTGGAGGATAAAAACACAATAAAGAGATTCGGTGATTTAAATTTTGCTTCAACGAGCATTCATAAGATTAAAGAATATGAAATAAAGATCTGCTAATTCGACTTGTAATTAGAATAAAGGATTCGATATGAAACAAAAGTATGAAATTTTTTTAATGCTTTTTAACCAGTTAAAATCTAAAATTGATCATTCTCCAAAGAAACTTACATGGTTAACAAACGAGAAACCGGAGATAGGCGATATCTGTTACAAGTTAAATGAAACATACAAACAAATAAATCGTCATTTATCGAAACAATCAAACAGATCAACAATTGTCCCACCCAACTTTTCCAAAAACTGGGATGAATACAATGGTAAATATAGAGAAAAAGTTGCAACTATAGCTTCGCCTCTGAGGGATAAATATATTAAAGATATGATTGATCAGTTATCTGGAGAAACTGAATTAAAAGGACAATCAAAAGAAGAATTCTTTGAAGGATTAGTCGATTTATTTTCATCCAATACTAAAAAAGGAGACTCTTTTGATCCAACGGAAGATAATCCATATTCTCTGGTAAGTGAACTTCTCGTAATAGCTCAAGATATTGCAGACTTGGAGATGCATGGTCTTGGTGATAAACATATAGGTGCAATGCAATATTTTGAAGATGTAATAGGTGTAGATCTTGGGGAAATAAACTTCAGGTGGAATAAAGTTCCCAACTTATATTTATCTGAAAATATAAACAAAAAAACAGATAAATTGATCGAACTCTACAATGAAGCTGCCAGATGCTATATTTTTGGGTTAAATGTTGCTGCTACAGCAATGTGCCGGTCATTACTTGAGCACATTCTTGTTGAATATTATAAAAGGAAAGAAGAAAATTTACATGATATGATAGTTTATGCTGAAAAGAAATTTAATAAAATAAGATCCTTGAATTTACATAAATTAAGAAAGGATGGAAACTCTGTAATGCATGATTATGAAAAGAAATCAAAAATAGAGGATCAAGCAGTAGTTGAATATTTGATGACTATTCGTTCTTTGGTTGACCGTTTATCGAACAGATAATGGACTAATATTACGCCACAACTGATTTGAAAAATTCATTTTAACTGATATTATAAAATCAACCCTTGGGATCGGTCTTTTTTATATATCAAGCTGAATACAGGAAAAGAATCTAATGGTTTTAAAATTTAACCACTTCCAATGATTAGTAATTATTTAAAGGGGTGGGTGGTTAAATCACACAAATTCAGCCAGACTAATACGCTTCTACACCATCACTATGAACTCAAAAATAGCCTATACCGAATTGGCAATTTCAATTTTTTAAAATGTGTTATGGAACATTAATAAACCCTTGAACTCACCTCCCAAGTGCAATATACCAATATTAAACTCGGTTCCATATGCCAACCTGAGAGATAATGTATATATTTCCAATATTGCCTGAGATAATATAAACGAGGTTGTGGGAAAATAAAAATCTGGATAACTTAATTTAGTTGCTGTTCTTAAAATGGAGAAAAAATGAATTCAAACCCATCTGAAATTGAATATTCATTGCTTGAAAAGAAGTCCCATAATATTTCCGATATTGATAGTGGCGGTCGCAACGAGGGATCTATTAATTCCTCTAAATTTTATGAATCATCTCTTTATTGGAAGAAATATCATTGGGAATTCAAGCGGCGTTCTCCTGAATACCAAGAATATTATAAAAAATGTCAAGAAGCTTGTAAAGAATATCAAAATCGCATTAAAAATTTTCAAAAAGATTACGATGAATATTTAGACCGCGTAGGATGTGAGGAAGAATCGAAGAGTTACTCTCATGGTTATTTAAATACCTTTCACACCGATTTAGACTTGCTACGACAAAAATATAGGATTGAAAATGGAATAAGTTCTACCCCAAGCCCCAAAGCATCTTTTGATGAAGCATTTGATTCCGATATTGAGATAATCAAACTTCAAAAAGAATATTCCCGTCAGATTAATAATGGGAAATTAACAATTACTATTGACTTTGCAAAAGTGAATTCCATACCTACATTGAAACGCCATGTCTCTAACATGATCGAAAAAGGTTTCAAACAGTTCAAACAAACAAATGTTAAAAAGAAAACTAAAAAACAAATCGATTATAGTGTGATTTTGATGGTCGGAGATTTAAGAACTGATGGATCAACTTATGAACAAATCGCAAAAAAGATTTTTCCTCAAGATTTCAAAAACAATCTGTCAAGTAATCCAGAATCGGCAATCCGAAAGGTAGGGCAATATAATGCGACATATAAAAAATTAACAAATGGGGGGTATAAAGATTTAATATTCCCATAAAATGCTGATCCCAAAGAAGCAATTGCTTTTTTTCCCCATCATTCCTTTTTAAGTAAAAACTTAAAAGTTATACACTTAACTTCCAGCCGTACGGATTTTTTATTTTTACATCATTCTTTTAAAAAAAATAATATTATAAAATAAATAACCTTGCGAAGGAAAAAACCTTCAGCTTTCTATCATTTACAGTGAAATCCGAATTTGAGATCTTTCGTTTAGATCGAAAATTTATAATAAAAAATGAAGATTTCATAAAATGGTAACAACGCAGCAATATTTCAATGAAAAACAAGTTTCTAAATTAACTGGTCGGGAACTCTCAAAATTAAAGAATGAATGATCAAAAGGCTCGGGTAGTGCTTATTGAAAATAAATTAACACAATTGCAATAAGAAAAACCTATCAAGTTATATTTTATCTGTATATAGAAGTTCGTTAGGGAATAATACAATAAATTAAATATTTTCATAGTCAGAAACTATATTTATTTTGTGTGTTATCAAAAACTTTTATAAATTTTTGGAATGACATAGAATAATTCATTTTTGGAGGAAAGTGCCTTTACCGTTGAACAAAGCTTCAAAATTAACTATAGAGATGAATAGAAAAGCTGAATTCCAGACAATTTCGGCGTTTTGAAGTTGTCAATTATTAAACGGTCATAGAAATAGAGAAGCTGAACATGGATAATCGATTCTTTGAAAAACCAATTTTAAACTCTCCGTATGAATATCCATCTCAACATTGGGAACTTGATGAGGATGGTCAACCTACACAAAAAATTATTAATAAGCGAAGAACTGCAAAGTTTGTTACACCGATCCCAAAGCCGAAAAAGCGCAAAAAAAAGGATACTCAGTTAGAGTTAGGATTAGAATTTGATGAAGGTAAAGGGTTGTCAACTGAAGAGCAAAAATATGATCCGACACCAATTATTAACCAGCTCAGACGTCATGTTGACCAATGGAGAAAATTTAAAGATCCAAATGATTGGCGTGTAACCCCAGAAACCGCAAGGTTACTAAAACATTGGCGGGACCATACTTTCAGTAGTATTCGACCATTTTTTTGTCAGATTGAGGCAGTAGAGACCATTATTTGGTTGACAGAGGTAGCACCGAAGTTAAGAATAAGTGAAAAAGGTTTTCTTGAGCATCTTAAAAATGCCAATAATGATGCAAATCCTGAATTGATGAGATTGGCACTTAAATTAGCTACAGGTGCTGGGAAAACAACTGTCATGGCAATGATCATAGTATGGCAGACAATCAATGCATTAAAGAAACCCTCAAGTAGGAATTTTACCCGTGGCTTTTTGATTATCGCCCCTGGTCTTACCATTAGAGACCGTTTGCGTGTTTTGCAACCAAATGACCCGGACAGTTACTATGCAAGTCGTGAACTGGTTCCAAATGACATGTTGGTTGATTTGGAACGAGCAAAAATAGTCATCACCAATTATCATGCATTCAAATTAAGAGAACGTATCAAACTTTCAAAAGGAGGACGTTCATTACTCCAAGGTCGTGGAGAAGTCTTAAAGACCATGGAAACTGAAGGTCAAATGATCCAACGAGTTTTGCCAGGTCTCATGGGATTGAAAGGTATCATGGTTTTAAATGATGAAGCCCATCATTGTTACAGGGAAAAACCAGTAGATGAAGATACCATTAAACTCAAAGGTGATGAAAGAAAAGAAGCTGAAAAAAACAGTGAAGCTGCCCGACTTTGGATAACTGGTATTGAGACCATCAACCGCAAACTTGGAGTCAAACGAGTTGTAGATTTGTCTGCGACGCCATTTTTTCTCAGCGGTTCAGGTTATGCAGAAGGGACATTGTTTCCCTGGACTATGAGTGATTTTTCTTTAATGGATGCCATAGAATGCGGCATTGTAAAACTTCCCAGAGTTCCTATCGCAGATAATATCCCTGGTGAAGAAGCACCCAAATTTCGTAATCTATGGAAACATATCGGTCCTAAAATGCCTAAAAAGGGTCGTGGAAAAGCAAAAACATTAGATCCCCTCAGTATTCCTGTTGAATTACAGACTGCACTTGAGGCGCTTTATGGACACTATAAAAAGACATTTGATTTGTGGGAAAAGGAAGGGATGGATGTGCCACCATGCTTCATCCTCGTATGTAATAATACATCTACTTCAAAATTAATTTATGATTATATTTCTGGTTTTTTTAGAGAAAATGAAGATGGTTCAACTGCCTTAGAAAATGGTCGTCTCGAATTGTTTAGAAATTTTTCTGAACATGGGGATCCTATTCCAAAGCCTCATACTTTGCTGATTGATAGTGAGCAATTGGAATCAGGGGAGGCGTTGGATAGAAATTTCCGTGCTATTGCATCAGATGCTATTGAGCGTTACCGAAGAGAAATAATTGAACGGACAGGTGATAAACAGCAAGCTGACAACATAACAGATCAGGATTTACTCCGAGAGGTCATGAATACTGTTGGGAAAAAGGATCGTTTGGGTGAATCGATCCGTTGTGTTGTATCAGTTTCAATGCTCACAGAAGGTTGGGATGCCAATAATGTGACCCATGTTTTAGGAGTGCGGGCATTCGGTACACAATTACTATGTGAGCAGGTCATCGGTCGTGCATTACGCCGGCAGTCTTACGATCTTAATGAAGATAACTTGTTTAATGTTGAATATGCAGACATTTTGGGAATTCCCTTTGATTTTACAGCTAAGCCCGTTATTGCTCCACCTCAACCACCCAGAGAGACTATACAGGTTAAAGCTGTTCGCCCTGAAAGAGATAATCTTGAAATTCAGTTTCCATGTGTAGAGGGGTATCGTGTTGAATTGCCTGAAGAGAGGTTAACAGCGGAATTTAATGATGATTCAATACTTGAATTAACTCCTGATCTTGTTGGACCTTCTATTACAAAAAATGCAGGTATTATCGGAGAGGACATCAATTTAAGCTTGAAACATCTTGGGGATATGAGAAAATCTACTTTGTTATTTTACATTACACAAAGGTTGATTTACACAAAATGGAGAGATCCAGGAGAAGAACCAAAACTATATTTATTTGGGCAATTAAAACGTATAGCAAAACAATGGCTTGATAATTGTCTTGACTGCACTGGCGATACTTATCCTGCTCAATTGATGTATCAAGAATTGGCAGATATGGTTTGTGAAAAAATCACAGCTGGGATTACCCAAGCGCTTGTGGGAGAAAAACCAGTTAAAGCGGTATTAAACCCTTATAACCCAACTGGTTCCACGATAAATGTCAATTTCAATACTTCAAAAAGAGATCGCTGGGAAACAGATTCCAGACGATGTCATGTTAACTGGGTCATACTTGACAGTGACTGGGAAGCAGAATTTTGCAGGGTTGCAGAATCACATCCTCAGATAAAAGCGTATGTGAAAAATCATAATTTAGGGCTTGAAGTCCCTTATCGATACGGTTCAAATATGAAAACTTATATACCTGACTTCATTGTATTAGTAGATGATGGATACAAAGATTTTTTACATCTTATCGTTGAAATAAAAGGATATCGACGAGAAGATGCTAAGGTTAAAAAAACAACAATGGATACATATTGGATACCTGGCGTTAACAATAATAACCAATATGGGCGATGGGCGTTTGCTGAATTTAAAGAAGTGTTTCAGATTCAGTCGAATTTTGAAGAAAAAGTAAACAATAGATTCAATGATATGATAGCCGCAGTTACAGGGTAGAAAACTGTCTAAGGAAATACAATGGCAAAACAAGAAAAAACAATAGAAACTATAATTCATGAGGAAGCATCTCGGAAAAATATCCCAACAGCTGAATTTCAATCAGTAATGCGAAAAGAGGACCAAACGCCTATAAAGTTGTTATATAAGCGTCGAAATCAGGATTTGGATCCACAGCTTGTTTGGCAAGGAAAAGACGAGCAAAATTTGTCTGACCTTATTGTTCATGCCCCTCCTCTTTATATACAAGAAAAGATACATCCTAAAATACTAATAGAAGACCTTAAAAAACATACTGAAAAAGATTATGACCATTCCATACCATTAAACCTTTTCGCAGATTTTAATGGTATTAAGGAGAAAGAAGCTAAAACCGAATTTTATCAGCACGATGCAAATTGGACAAATCGATTGATTTTAGGTGATGGACTTCAAGTAATGTCTTCACTGGCAGAACGAGAAGGTCTTCGCGGGAAAGTACAGTGTATTTATGTTGATCCTCCATATCCCTATGTGTCAGGATAGTTGTCGTCTGAACCCATCACGAAATATTTAAACATTAATAGGGCGGCTAAAGGACATTGATAGTGGAATATACCCGAGAATTCAAAGAGGCCATTATT
>PJEL010001928.1_pt1 | contig 19823 bp, 14 predicted proteins | sample 1853271 | NCBI WGS metagenome assembly PJEL01 (sample SAMN08108733, study PRJNA415343) | Invertebrate metagenome, whole genome shotgun sequencing project. | host: Globobulimina | place: Sweden: Gullmar Fjord | collected 2015-08
ATTTCAGAAAGAGTGTAAGACTTGTTAGTTAGCTTAATTTCATCGTTGGACATCAACTCGCATAGTGAACTATGCGTCGTATCGTCCGCCTTGAACTAAAGCCAACTTCCGTCGTCTAGATTATATATTTATAGAGGTATTTATTTTTTTGAATAAATGCCTTTATTATTAAACAAATATTGTGGGTATGACCATGAATTATGAACACCGTAAACCCTTGCCTGGCTATAAAGTCGGCGGCGTAAATATTGATTATTTTGATACACGTAGTGCTGTTAATGCAATTAGTGACGGCAGCTATGCAAAATTACCTTATACCGCACGTGTACTAGCCGAGCAATTAGTACGTCGATGCTCTCCTGAAACCTTAACTGATTCGTTAAAGCAGTTGATTGAACGCAAGCAAGACTTGGATTTTCCTTGGTATCCAGCGCGTGTTGTTTGTCATGACATTTTAGGGCAAACCGCCTTAGTAGACTTGGCTGGTCTTCGAGATGCAATTGCCGATCAAGGTGGCGACCCAGCTAAAGTAAACCCCGTTGTACCAACACAATTAATTGTTGATCACTCTCTTGCTGTGGAAGCACCGGGTTTTGATTCCGATGCTTTTCAGAAAAACCGTGATATTGAAGACCGTCGTAACGAAGACCGCTTTAAATTTATTGAGTGGAGCAAAACAGCCTTTAAAAATGTTGATGTGATTCCTGCGGGGAATGGCATCATGCATCAAATCAATTTGGAAAAAATGTCACCGGTTATTCAATTACGTGATGGTGTGGCTTACCCTGATACCTGTGTTGGTACAGATAGCCATACCCCCCACGTTGATGCTTTAGGTGTTATTGCCATTGGTGTCGGTGGTTTAGAAGCTGAAACAGTGATGCTTGGTCGCCCATCAATGATGCGCTTACCTGATATTATTGGTGTAAAACTTATTGGTAAACGTGCGCCAGGTATTACCGCAACGGATATGGTACTTGCCATCACTGAGTTTTTACGTAATCAAAAAGTAGTATCAAGTTACTTAGAGTTCTTCGGTGAAGGTACAACAGACTTAACTATTGGTGATCGAGCTACAATCTCGAACATGACACCTGAGTACGGTGCATCTGCGGGTATGTTTTATATCGATAAACAAACTATCGATTACTTAAAACTTACTGGCCGTGAACCTGAGCAAGTTGCATTGGTGGAAACTTACGCTAAACATACTGGCCTATGGGCTGATGATTTAATGGAAGTAGAATACGAGCGTGTGATTGAATTTGATTTATCGACAGTATGTCGTAATTTAGCGGGACCATCTAACCCACATCGTCGTCTAGCTACAGCTGATTTAGCAGCTAAAGATATCGCTAAAGATTTAGATAGTTGTAAAGCACAAGAAGCCAAGGGTGAAATGCCTGATGGCGCGGTAATTATTGCCGCAATCACTTCTTGTACTAATACTTCAAATCCGCGCAATGTTGTTGCTGCAGGTCTTGTCGCTAAACGTGCAAATGAACTAGGTTTAGTGCGTAAACCTTGGGTTAAATCTTCATTTGCGCCAGGTTCAAAAGTAGCTAAGCTCTATTTAGAAGAAGCAGGCCTTTTATCTGAAATGGAAAAGTTGGGCTTTGGTATTGTTGGTTATGCTTGTACTACATGTAACGGTATGTCGGGCGCATTAGATCCTAAAATCCAACAAGAAATTATTGACCGTGATTTATATTCAACAGCGGTACTATCAGGTAATCGTAACTTTGACGGGCGTATACATCCACACGCTAAACAAGCTTTCTTAGCATCGCCGCCATTAGTTGTTGCCTATGCCCTCGCTGGCACCATGCGATTTGATATTGAAAAGGACATTCTAGGTCAAGACCAAAATGGTAATGATATTACCTTGAAAGATATCTGGCCAAGTGATGAAGAAATTGATGCAATTGTGGCTTCAGCTGTTAAACCTGAGCAATTCAAGAAAATCTACACGCCAATGTTTGATTTAGGTGCGTTTGAGCCTGCAGAAAGTCCATTATACGATTGGGATCTTAAAAGTACTTATATTCGTCGTCCTCCTTATTGGGAGGGAGCCTTAGCAGGTGAACGTACCATGAAAGGTATGCGTCCCTTAGCGGTATTAGGTGACAATATCACCACGGATCATTTATCACCATCAAATGCGATTCAGCTAAATAGTGCTTCAGGTGCTTACCTTGATAAAATGGGTGTGCCGCATGAAGACTTTAACTCATATGCAACTCACCGTGGCGATCATGAAACAACACAACGAGCAACATTTGCTAATCCAAAATTGTTTAATGAAATGTGCCGAGATGAAAATGGCGAAGTTAAGCAAGGTTCATTAGCGCGTATTGAACCTGAGGGCACAGAGTCTCGTATGTGGGAAGCTATCGAGACTTATATGGAACGTAAACAGCCATTAATTATCATCGCAGGTGCTGATTATGGTCAAGGTTCATCACGTGACTGGGCAGCAAAAGGTGTTCGTTTAGCAGGTGTTGAAGTCATTATTTCAGAAGGCTTTGAGCGTATTCACCGTACTAACTTAATTGGTATGGGTGTTTTACCGCTTGAATTTGTTGATGGTAATACACGTAATACTTACAGCATTGATGGTACAGAAACTTACGACGTAAATGGTACAACAGCACCAGGTGGTGCTATGACTGTAATTATGACGCGTAAAGATGGTGAAGTGGTCGAAATACCTGTTAAGTGCCGTTTAGATACTGCTGAAGAAGTCACCGTATACAACGGTGGTGGTGTGCTTCAAAAATTCGCCACAGATTTCCTTGAATCAAACGCATAACTAGTTATTTGATTTAATAGCTTCGTTTGAGGTGCTCATTGACGTTCGTCAACTCCGCGCCTCCGCCTTGCTCTAAAATCAAATTCCTACGTTCTACGTAAATTCAAGTGATTGTTAAAATGGCATATTTTTATTAAAAATAATGTGCCATTTTGGTATAAAAGATTTATAAGGAGAGAGCAAATGGCTTTCGCATCTCAAGTACATTTACCTCAAGTAAAAATTCCTGCAACCTATATGCGTGGCGGAACCAGTAAAGGTGTATTTTTTAATTTAACAGATTTGCCTGAGCGTTGTCAGATGGCAGGTGAAGCACGTGATAAAATGTTATTGCGTGTTATTGGCAGCCCAGATCCATATGGTAAACAAACCGATGGTATGGGTGGAGCAACATCAAGTACCTCCAAAACAGTTATTTTAGCTAAATCTGAACAGGTAGATCACGACGTCGATTACTTGTTTGGTCAAGTGGCGATTGATAAAGCCTTTGTTGATTGGAGTGGTAACTGCGGTAACTTAACTGCTGCTGTTGGCTCTTTTGCGATTATGTCAGGGTTAGTTGATTCGGCTAGAATTCCAGACAACGGTGTTTGTACCGTACGTATTTGGCAAAAAAACATCGCAAAAACAATTATTGCCCAAGTGCCTATTACCAATGGTGAAGTGCAAGAAACGGGTGACTTTGAACTTGACGGTGTTACTTTCCCTGCAGCAGAGGTACCGGTTGAGTTTATTGCACCAGTAGATCCTTCTGAAGCTATGTTTCCAACAGGTAATGTTGTTGATGAACTTGAAGTTCCTGCGATTGGAACTTTTATAGCAGCTACTCTTAAAGTGACAATGATTACTGCAGGTATCCCTACAATATTTTTGAATGCAGATGAAATTGGCTATACAGGGACTGAATTGCAAGAAGCAATTAATGGTGATGTTAATGCTTTAGAGCGCTTTGAAACTATCCGTGCTTATGGCGCTGTTAAAATGGGCTTGATAAATGATATTTCTGAGGCTAAAGCACGTCAACATACACCTAAAGTAGCCTTTGTTTCAGCTGCGCAGGATTACATTACTTCAAGTGGAAAATCAGTTTCATCTTCAGAGATTGATTTGCATGTTCGAGCTTTATCTATGGGTAAATTACATCATGCCATGATGGGGACAGCAGCGGTTGCTATCGGCACTGCGGCCGCTATCCCTGGAACGCTAGTGGCGCTCGCTGCAGGGAAATCTGCTGGTGAAGCTTCAGAGTCTGTTACGTTTGGTCATCCATCAGGTACCTTAAAAGTTGGTGCTCAGGCAACTAAGCTTGAAGGTAGTTGGGTAGTAAATAAAGCCATGATGAGCAGAAGTGCTAGAGTCTTAATGGAAGGCAATGTGCGCATTCCAGCTGACAGTTTTTAATCATCTTTAAGTTAAGCTTTAAGTTAAGCTTTAAGTTAAGTTTTAAATTTAATTATTATAGATAGCGTTAAAGTAAAGCCTGAATAGTATTATTCAGGCTTTTTTACTGTTAATTCAAACGAATGCAGTTTATAAAGGGTACTGCTTATAAGTAACTCAAAGGAATTTAACCTTGTCTAAAATAATGGCTAAGGCTTCAGCGTCTAACTGGCAACAGGCTAGCTTCATCTTTATAGCACTACTATTAGTCAGCTTTATTTCACTTACCGCAACGGCAACTACACTAACCATCAGTGATAACTTAGTATTACGTGATATAGATGATAAAGCTGTTGAGCAGAGTTTTTTCTCTAAAAAGCAGTCGATAACATTAAGCCAAGGTAAACATACATTAGTGCTTAAATATAAAGATGTTTTTGAAGATTTAGATTTTGCCGAAGAAAGGTTAGTCAAATCAGATTATTTTGTTGTTAAATTTTTCATAGAAAACCAACAAGACCTCGTTTTATCGACCACTAAAATTAATGACTTAGCGGCAGCAGAACATTTTGCAAAAAATCCAGAACTAATATTATTAGATGAGAGTAAGCAAGAAATAGTCTTAGTCTTAGAAAAACTCAGTGACTATGAGTTAGCAAAACAAGTTACAAAAGTTGTAACCACATTGTCAGCGCCTATTGATAAAGCACAGAGTCACTCCGAAGTAAGTGCAGTAAATAAAAAAGAACAAACATTTAGCAAAGATGTGATCAAGCAAGTTGATGCTATGCCCATGTTAAAATATTGGTGGAAAAAAGCTAATCAAGAAGAAAAGGCGAACTTTCGCCACTTTATTAATCAGCATAATGATTTAAAAAAAGACGATTAGGGCAGGACTGTTAAAGTCAGCCGTTGACACTTTGCAGGTTAACCATTAACCATGCATATGAAAATAAGGAACTAAGATGAATTTGTTATCTATTACTCAATCACCAGCAAGTATTTTATCCAAGCTCAAATACTCTTTTTCTAATAGCCTAGTTGTGATGGCTTTATTCTTCTATCCTGCTCATGCTTTTGCTTTCAATGAATCAGGTATCGAAGTAACAGGTCAAGGCAGTGTTGTTGTTACACCAGATCAGTTCTCTTTAACGTTAACTATCACTGAACGTGGCCTAGTTCCAAGTAAATTGAAAGCTTTAGTTGATAAGAAAAGTGATGCGGTTATCAGTGCGGCAAAAAATCTTGGGGTAAAAGAGCAAAATATATCATCTGCAAGGGTCAATTTACGCATGATAGAAGAAAAACCTTCAATTCAAGTGCAAGGTGTTGAGTTAAGAAAGGCAAAACAAGGTAGCGTTTTTATTGATGGGAAAGACCTAAGCCAACAAATAAACAAGCAGAGCACACAAAAGAAACCATTGTTTGAGTTAAGTCGGCAAGTAACCGTGAATTTTAATAAAATTGATGAGTATGATAGTTTCTTAACACAAGTTATTAAAATTAACGTAAGTCATATATCCTCACTTGCTATGTCAGTGAAAGAGCGAGATGAATATTATCAACAAGCATTATTACAAGCTATTAGTCATGCCAAAATCAAAGCCCAACGTATGGCCAAACAAGCTGGAGTAAGAGTGGGGGAATTGTTGTTGGTAAAAGAGCTTTCAAGTAATCACTATCGACCTATGTATGCTGAGGCAATGATGAGTGATTCTAGTGCTAAAGCACATAATTCTTTAATAGGCAGCCAAACCATTACTGCACGAGTTTCAGTTAGATTTTCCCTTGAAGATTGAAAAATGAGCGGATAAGTGGCAATAGTTGGGCAATTGTTAGAGAAAAGCTTTAATTATGGCGTGTTTTTAGGTATGTTAGCGCTTTTTATTATAGCTTTCTTAAATGGAGCTTGTTGATGAGTAATCAAGCTGAGTTGTATCATGAGTTATTAGGGCAAACTAAAGCGCTAATTCATGGTGAATCTGATATTATTGCCAATATGGCAAATGTAAGTGCTTTACTATATGAGCGCTTAGCACAAGTTAATTGGGTTGGTTTCTATCGTGTTATTGAAGACGAATTAGTACTGGGTCCATTTCAAGGAAAAGTTGCTTGTATTCGAATTCCTTTAGGGAAGGGGGTATGTGGTACTAGTGCTGCTAGAGGTGAAGTTCAGCGCATAGAGAATGTGCATCAATTTGAAGGTCATATTGCATGTGATGCGACGACTAATGCAGAACTGGTTATTCCTGTAAAGGTAGCTGGTAAAGTAATTGCTGTATTAGATCTTGATAGCACAGCGCTTGCACGATTTGACAAGCAAGATGAACAAGGTATTTTGGCTATAGTTCAGATGTTTGAAGAGCAGTTATCTGCTTAAAAAATTAAAGCGTAATCTGTAGTTTAAAGAATACACAATAGAAAGTGCGATAGAAAAGTTGAAAACTTAATGAAAGAATTTGTAGTCATTCATGACTATCTAGTTAGCCAAGAGATTGTCGGTGACTGGGATGGCCAAGAAGAAGAAGTTGCTGAGCGTATTAATGAAATTTATCATACTCTATATGACTTAGCCGAAGAAGATATTGAGACTGAGCTTTTAGAGCAGTTGTTAGCATTGGTTTGGGACACATGGATAGGCCAAGAAGCGCTTGCTGAAATTGAAACAGATGATATATATGATTGGTGTAGGCACGTGATTGAAAATCCTGAGCAGCATCTCCAATCTGAAGAATAAAGAAATGTAAATATTAGTGCTATTTTCTGGTTAGTGTTAAAAAGATTTAAAAAATACTAGCTTAAATTAATTTAAATTGTAAAAAGTGTAGTTATGGAAACTGAAATTAAACGTACAAGTACAAAAGATATTATTGCTTATTTAGCTGAAAAATTCCCTGAATGTTTTTCAATTAAAGGCCCTGTAAAACCACTTAAAATTGGCATATTCCAAGACCTAGCTGAAAAGCTTAGTGAAGATGAAACCGTGAGTAAAACACGTTTACGTCAAGCATTAAGGCACTACACTAGCAGCTGGCGTTACCTTAAAGTTATCAAAGTTGGCGCTTCTCGTGTTGATGTAGATGGTGTAGAGGTTGCTGAGATTGATGAAGAGCAAGCAAACTATGCGGTTAAAACGCTAAAAGAAAGCCAAGAAAAGTTTGGTAACAAAAAAGCGACAGACAAGGATCCTAAAAAGCCGTATAAAGGTAAACAAGGCTCGACAGCTGCTGGTAACAAGCCTGCAGATAAAAAGCGTGACTCAGCTAAATTTAAAACAGTTAAGTCAACAAGCAAACCTGCAGCTAAAAAAGAAGTTGCACCGCTTAAACCTGTTGAATCAGCTACAATCAAAGTAGGTAATGCTGTTAGAGTGCAGTTAGGTAATTCTCCAATGAATGCCACAATCACTGAAATTTCAGGTAAAGATATCAGTGTACAACTTGACTCTGGCATGGTTATTAAGACTCAGCTTAAAAATATCTACTTATAAAAAGTATAAATAGCCGTCAGTTTTACCCTGACGGCAAGACTTAATAAAGTTGTTAAGTCTTATTGAATTTGAATAGGAAGTTAATGCATGCAAAAATTTTGTCGTATAGCACTCGCCGTCTCTCTATCGTTAGGTTTGTCAGTAAGCGCCATTGCGTTTGAAAAGCCTCATACACCAGAAGAACTCCCTGTCCTCATGCCTGAAACTCAGCATGCAACAGCAAGCAAGCGCATTACGGCACGATTCACTCGTGCGCACTATAAAAAAGTAAGCATAGATGATGCATTGTCTGCTGAAGTGTTTGATCGTTTTATAAAACAACTCGATTATGCGCGTAATGTTTTCTTAGCAACGGATATTGCTGACTTCCAAAAATATCGCCTTGAATTTGACTCAGTGCTAACAAGAGGTAAGTTGGACGCAGCGTACGAAATCTATAACATCAATATGCAAAGACGCTTAGAGCGTTATGAGTATGCTGTTAGTCTTCTAGAAGTTAAAGACGATAAAAACCCTTTCGATTTCACAAAAGAGGAAGTGTACTCTTTTGATCGTGAAGAAGCCCCTTGGCCATCTAGTGAAGCTGAACTTGATGAATTATGGCGTTTAAAAGTTAAATCAGATGTTTTAAATCTGACTCTAACTAAGAAAAAATGGCCAAAAATCAAAGAAGTATTAACTAAGCGTTATAACTATGCCATTAAGCGATTGAAGCAGAGTGAAAGTGAAGATGCTTTTCAGTTAGTAATGAATAGCTTTGCTCGTGTTGTTGAGCCACATACTTCTTATTTGTCACCTCGTAATGCAGAACGTTTTCAAGTTGATATGAATTTGTCCCTTGAAGGTATTGGTGCAGAGCTTAGATCCATTGAAGATTATACTGTTATTCACCGTATTGTTACTGGCGGACCAGCAGATAAATCTAAACAGCTTAAATCAAAAGATCGTATTGTTGGTGTTGCACAAGGTGATAAAGACTTTGAAGATGTTATTGGCTGGCGTCTTGATGATGTTGTTGAGTTAATCAAAGGTGCAAAAGGTACAACTGTACGCTTACAGGTTTTGCCAGGCGAAAGTGATGATGATGCTAATGTTAAAGTCGTTTCAATTGTTCGTGATATCATAAAGCTAGAAGATAGAGCCGCTAAATCGGAAGTTTACCTAGAGAATCCTGAAGTAGCAGACAGTAAGAAGTTAGGTGTTATTACCATCCCTAGTTTTTATAATAACTTGTCGAAAGATGTCAAAAAAGAAATCGCCAAGTTAAAAGAACAAGAAGTACAGGGCATTATTGTTGATTTACGCGGTAATGGTGGCGGCTCTTTAAGTGAAGCAACTTTACTGACAGGTTTATTCATTGATAAAGGGCCTGTTGTTCAAATTAGAGATGGTGCAAACCGTATTCAAGTTAATAGTGATAGAGATGGCGTTAGCTTTTTCGATGGACCATTAACAGTGATGGTTGACCGCTACAGTGCTTCAGCATCTGAAATATTCTCAGCAGCGATTCAAGATTATGGTCGTGGTGTCATTATTGGTGAACATACCTTTGGTAAAGGTACTGTTCAACAGCATAGAGGCTTAGGTCGTGTTTATGACTTATACGAGAAGCCTTTAGGAAGTATTCAATATACTATTGCCAAATTCTATCGTATTAATGGTGGTAGTACTCAGCACCGAGGCGTTTTACCAGATATTGCCTTTCCAACAGCGATTAATCCAGAAGATTGGGGCGAGAGTAAAGAAGAGAATGCGTTACCTTGGGATCATATTCAACAGGCTAAATATACTCCGCTTAATGAATTGAACAAGGATATTGAGTATTTAGCCTCGCTGTATCAGCAGCGTATCAAAGATAATCCAGAGTTTAATTATTTACTGGAAGATATTAGTATTTATCAAGCAGAGAAAGATGATAAAACGATTTCTTTAAACTTGGCAAATCGTAAAGCTGAACGCGAACAGCGTAAAACTAAACGTCTTGTGCGTGTTAATGAGCAACTTGCACAGTTAGGTAAAGAAAAGATCACTGATTTAGATGATTTATCTGATGAACTTGATGATCTTGATGCCTTTTTAGATGAAGCCGCTCGAATTACCTTTGATTTTATTTCGTTAGGTAAAATAGCCAAAAAATAATCACCCTAAGCAAGATTTAAAACCGCCAAATAAAGGCGGTTTTTTTGTATGTTAATGATTTTGTCTAGCGCGTAAACTCAATAAATTACTTGCAAGCCATGCTTTCACAAGGCATGTTAATTGCCATCTTAAATTAACTTAAAATAAAAAATACAATATTAAGGTAAACTGCATTTATGTCTGTATCGATTCAACCCAAAGCACCAAGCATGCTTGATTCTATTACCCCTCTCATTGCCCTTGTTGTGATGTTAACGGCCTCAGTACAATTATTCGGAGACAACTCTTCTTTTGGTCCTAATCAGATTGCTTTAATGCTCGCTATGGGTATTGCAATTTTAATAGGTTTAAAGAACAAACATACTTGGGTATCAATAGAAAAAGCTATTATTAATGGCATATCAATTTCATTAGGCGCTATTCTTATTCTATTAGCCGTAGGGGCATTAATTGGTACTTGGTTATTGTCGGGTACAGTGCCGACGATGGTTTATTATGGCTTAAAAATAATAGATCCGAGCTGGTTCTACGCAGCAACTTGCTTAGTATGTGGTATTGTTGCAATGAGTATCGGTAGCTCTTGGACTACCGCCGCAACAGTTGGTGTTGCTTTTATTGGCATTGCGAACGGTTTTGAAATGTCGACAGCGGTCACTGCAGGCGCCGTTATATCTGGCGCATATTTTGGTGATAAACTTTCCCCTTTATCAGAAACTACAAACCTTGCACCAGCAGTAGCCGGAACAGAGTTATTTGCTCATATTCGCTATATGCTTTGGACAACAATTCCATCAATCTCTATTGCTTTGATTTTATTTTTGTTTATTGGTTTTAATCACTCTTCAACGAATACCGGTAGTACTGAAAGTATTCAAACATTAACTACCATATTAGAATCTACTTATAATATTAGTGTGGTAAACCTGAGCCCACTTGCTGTTTTACTTTTTTTGGCATTTAAAAAAATGCCAGCATTTCCAGCTGTAGCTATAGGCGCAATAATAGGTGCTGTGTGGGCTGCCGTTTTCCAACAAGAATTGATCATTTCAATGGCTGAAGAGGGATTAAGTGGAGTTCAAGCAACACTTACTGTTGTTTGGACCGCATTTTTTGATGGTGTTGTGGTTAAAACGGGTAATAGTGAAATTGATGAACTACTGAGCCGTGGTGGTATGTCTAGCATGCTAAATACTATTTGGTTGGTAATGTGTGCATTAAGTTTTGGCGCAGTGCTAGAGCATTTAGGTATGTTAAAGCGGTTTGTTGATTCAATTCTAAAAGCGGCTAAATCTACCGGAAGTTTGATCACAAGCACAGTGGCAACTTGTATAGGCACTAACCTTATTACGGCAGATCAATATATGGCCATCGTAATGCCGGGCAGAATGTATAAAGAAGAATATAGCCGTCGTGGATTACATCCGACTGTATTAAGCCGTACACTGGAAGATTCAGGCACTATAACTTCACCACTGATCCCTTGGAATACCTGTGGTGCATTTATGTTTGGCGCTTTGGCCTTAACCTCTTATGATTATATATTCTATTGTTTTTTCAATTTAATTAACCCTGTACTGGCTATTATTTATGGCTATGTAGGCTATAAGATAAAGTATATAACTGAAAAAGTTTAAGCTAATAAGCTTAGGGGCTGTTGAACTTTCGAGATTGCTTTTACAGCAACTTGTTTGGTATTTAGACAAGGCAGAGTATGTGACGTGTAGCTGGCTACTCAAACATACGATAACGTAGTGTAAATTTCGAACAAGTGCTGCCCTTAAGGGTTCATTTAAAACCAATTTACTCATTGTTGCTCGCTTTTTTAATAGAATGACTATGATACAAAGCTCGCGCCGCGATTAAATCCGTTTTAAATTGAATAAATTTTAACCCTGGAAGGTCAACAGCCCTAGTTTAAAAGTTAATAACAATCTAATTTATAAAGCCTGTACCCAGCAGGCTTTTATGTTTTTAAAGGTAATAATATGACTGATTCTACGCCTCGTTTTTTAGCGGACTACCGCACAGCGGACTACACCATTAATACAGTAAACCTAACCATTAATTTAGATGATACATGTAGCCGAGTTATCAGTGAACTTTCCATAGTTCGCCAAGGTGAAAAGTCACGAGCGCTGCAGCTTAATGGTGAACACTTAACTTTGCTATCCTTAGTCATCGATAATCAGGCGTTGAGCAAAGAGCAGTATCAACTTTCGGATACATTACTGACTATTCCAGTGAGTAGCTTACCTGATAGTGATAACTTTACTCTGACTATTACTACCGAGATTAACCCACAAGAAAATACTGCCTTAGAAGGTTTATTTAAATCAGGCGATGCATTTTGTACGCAGTGTGAAGCAGAAGGCTTTCGACGTATAAGTTATTATCTTGATAGACCCGATGTAATGGCAACTTTTACCACAAAAGTTATTGCCGATAAATATTTGTACCCGTACTTATTATCTAATGGCAATAAGGTAGATGAAGGTGAAATTGCCAATAACAAGCACTTTGTTACTTGGCATGACCCATTTCCAAAACCTTGTTATTTGTTTGCTTTAGTTGCAGGTGATTTTGATTTACTTAAAAACTCTTTTACTACAGTATCAGGTCGTGAAGTTGCCTTAGAAATATTTGTTGATAAAGGCAATTTAGTTAAAGCTGAACACGCTATGGTGTCATTACAAAAATCGATGGCGTGGGATGAAGAAACTTTCGGTTTAGAATACGATTTAGACATCTACATGATAGTTGCGGTTGATTTCTTCAATATGGGCGCAATGGAAAATAAAGGCTTAAACGTTTTTAATTCTAAATATGTACTGGCGGATAGCCAGTGTGCAACTGACAGCGACTATTTTAATATTGAAGCCGTTATTGCACATGAATACTTTCATAACTGGACCGGGAATCGAGTTACATGTCGTGATTGGTTCCAGCTTAGTTTGAAAGAAGGGCTTACGGTTTTTCGTGATCAGCAGTTTAGTGCCGATATGCACTCTAGTGCGGTAACCCGTATTCAAAATGTGCGTTTATTACGTTCACAACAATTTGCTGAAGATGCTGGCCCAATGGCACACCCCATTCGTCCAGAGAAAGTATTAGAAATGAATAACTTCTATACCTTGACTGTTTATGAGAAGGGCTCAGAAGTCATTCGCATGCTACATACTTTAATTGGTGTCGATAACTTTAGAAAAGGTATGGATCTTTATTTCTCGCGTTTTGATGGTATGGCCGTAACCTGTGATGATTTTATTAATGCGATGAGTGATGCTAGTGGTAAAGATTTATCACAATTTAAATTATGGTATAGCCAATCGGGTACTCCAGTCATTAGTGTAAAAGAGCGTTTTGACTCACAAGATAATATTTATACCTTAACCTTGTCACAGCAATCACCGGTTACTAAAAATCAACCGGCACCACAACCACTGCATATCCCGATGAAAATTGAATTGATTAGTGCCAGCAATGATAAAGCAACACAAAATGAGTTATTAGAATTTACCCAGCAAGAGCAAAGTTGGCAATTCACCGGCTTTACTGGTAAACCAACCCTTGCAATGCTTAGCGACTTTAGTGCGCCGGTAAAGTTAGTATTTGAACAAGATGATGCCAGCTTATTAACTATTATGAAGCATGCTGGTAATACATTTTGCCGCTGGGACGCTGGGCAGAAGTTATTAATGTCTTATATACAGCAATTAACTTTCTCAGCAGAGTATGACATTCCTAATGAATTACATGGGGCGATAAATGACCTATTAACTAGCGGTGAAGATCGTACATTTATAGCTGAACAGCTTGTATTACCAAGTTTTGATGAAGCAGCAAGTTTGATGATAGATGTTGATCCCATTGCTTTAAATAATGCCATTACCTTACTTTCTTCTTCTATAGCACAGAGTACTCATCAGCAGTTACTTGCAAGCTATCAAGCCTGTCTGAAAGATACTTCTAAAGATAATGCTATTGCAAATAGAGCACTTAAAAATGTTTGTTTAACTTATTTATCTTCCTTATCTGAATATCAGTACTTGGTGCGTGAACAATATCAACAAGCGACTGATAATGATGATGTATTGCAAGAGAATATGACAGATAGTCTTGCTGCGTTAACTTGCAGTGCGAAACAAAACTTGCCGGAGCTAAATAATCAGTTGGTTCATTTCGAACATAAATGGCAACAAACGACCTTAGTGATGGATAAATGGTTTGCCTTGAGTGCCAGTGTGGTAAGTGAAGATATATTTGAGCAACTTGCACAATTATTAATACATCCACTATTTAGTTTAAATAACCCAAACCGAGCACGATCGTTAATTGGAGCTTTTGCAATGAACAATCCTAAATACTTTCATTGCCAAACTGGAAGAGGGTATAGGTTCTTAGCAGAACAGGTTGCTAAACTTAATGAAATTAATCCGCAGGTAGCTTCAAGACTTATTACGCCGTTAATTCAGTACAAGAGTTTTGCCCCTTTACATCAACAGTTGATGAAAGCAGAGTTACTCAAGTTACATGCATTGCCTAAATTATCTAATGATCTAAAAGAAAAGCTTGATGCAGCCCTTAGTGATTAATTGAGACTCGAACGAATTAATCTGCACTAGCTATAGCTAGTTCACTAATTAACTAATTTATTAAAGTGCTTACCTTCTGGGGTAAGCACTGATGCATTACAAAACACATGAAATATTACTTTTCTATTAATATAACCGCTCAAGAATTCCTACCTTATTACCAAGGCACTATTCAAAATGTCGTTGCCACAACAAACCAAGGCATTAAAGTGCAATTTCCCGCCATGCACCTGCGAAAGTACCTCACAGCAAGTGGTATTCAAGGATACTTTTGTTTACAAACACAGCAAAATAAATTTTTGTCTTTAGTTAAACTGAAATAATTTAACTTAAAATTTATAAAATAGAGTAATAACTTGAAACAGTGGTCAGACCATTTTGTTTGTATATTTATAGCTATGGCTACAACAAAATATCGCAATTTCATGAACTTATAAAACAAAGACAGTTTTGTTAACTTTTGTTTTTAAACGCTAGTTTTAAACATAACTTTGAAACATGTACTAAGTTATGTGCAAGTCATTAAAATATAGCGCTTTAACTCTTACCTTTACCCTTGCTACCTAAGTCAAATGATGTAACTATTGTTGCCGTTAGCTAAACAATAAAACAAAAACTAACTTTTGATTACAAATTATATAGATGAACTTTCTGTGAGATTTTATCTTTAAAATCATGTTTGAATAGGGGAGAGAATAGATGAAAAACAAGCCTCAACATGGCTTTGCCAAAAAACCTTTAGCTGTAGGTGTTGCTGCCGCGCTTTCAATGTCGTTGTTAACCTCAGTGGTTAATACTGCTCAAGCAGCAAGATTCGAGCTAGGTGATGTAGAGATCAGTTTTGATTCTACCTTTAGTGTCGGTTCAAGCTGGCGTACAGAAAATAGAAATTGGAATGATAATGTTGGTAAGTCGAATAATGCCAACAATGGTCTTGATTTCACTAACTATTCAATATTCGCGCCATCACCACCTAAAGAAGATATTTGGGCACAAGGTGCTGGCGGTTATTCAACCAACGGTGATGCTGGCAATTTAAACTACAATGCCGGCGAAAGTTTCTCTAAAATATTTAAAGGTGTGCATGAACTAGATATTCACTATGAAAATGTTGGTGTTTTTGTTCGTGGTATGTATTTTTATGATTACGCCATGATGGATGAAGATAGAGCATCTTCTAATTCCCTAACTGGCACTACCTTCGATCCGTGTCGTGATAGCGAAGCAAAAGAACAAGTTTGTCAAGATGTTCGTTTACTCGATGCTTATGTTTACGGTGATTTTGAAATAGCTGAAATGCCTTTTTCGGTACGTCTTGGTGATCAAGTGATCAGCTGGGGTGAGAGTACCTTAATCTCTCATGGTATCAGTGAAATCAACCCTGTTGATGTTGCTCGCTTACGTGCACCAGGGGCAGAAGTTAAAGAAGCTTTTATTCCTTTCGGCGCGTTATGGGGGTCTTTAGGTATTACGGATAACTTTAACATCGAGGCTTTTTACCAATACAGCTGGGAAAAAACAATTCTACCACCACCAGGTAGCTATTTTTCTAACAATGACTTTGCTGGAGACGGCGGACAATATAATAACGTCCAGCTAGGTTTCGGTGGTAATCCAGATATGAATCTAGATTATTTAATGTCAGGTTTAAATGATATTGGTGATCTAGTCAGAGCTGCAATGGCTACAGGAGATCCTACGGCCATAGCTCAAGCTCAAGCTCAAGCCGGAGCAATGTATTCTGCTTATGCTGGCAACTTGACACTTAGAGCACCGGGATCAAAAGCTGAAAATGATCCAGATGATGGTGGACAATACGGTTTACGTTTGTCTTGGTTTGTTCCTGAGCTAAATGATACTGAATTTAGTTTATATCATGTAAATTACCATAGCCGTCGTCCAATCTTCTCTGGTGTAACGGCAAATTTCAGTGCAGAATCAATCGGTGGTGATATTGGTTACTTAGCACAAAATCAAATTACTGAAGATAACTATAATGAGTTAAACAGCTTTTCCCGAGTAGAGCTGGATTATGTTGAAGACATCAAAATGTATGCGATGAGCTTTAACACTACAATAGGCACAACTGCTTTTGCTGGTGAAGTGAGCTATCGTCAAGATGAACCATTACAAATTGATGATGTTGAACTTCTTTTTGCTGCTGTACCGCAACAGTTAGCTAATACTGGTAATCCTGCTTATGCTGCTTTAGACGGTGTTTCACAAATGGTTCAGGCAGATGGTACAACATACCAGCCGGGACAAACCGCAAACGGTTATATATTATCTGATACTGTGCAAGCACAAGCAACGTTAACACACTTATTCGGACCTACCTTTGGTGCTAGTCAACTGGTTGGTTTACTAGAAGTAGGTGGTATCAATATTAATGATATGCCAGAGCAAAGTGAATTACGTTTGAATGGTCCAGGTACAGCTCGAAGTGGCAGTACCAGTGGCTTGATGCAAGTATTACAAGGTGGTACTGAGTCTAACCCATTCCCAACAGAATTTGCTTGGGGCTACCGTGCAGTAGTTAAAATGGATTATACCAACGTATTTGCCGGTATTAATATGGCACCTCGTGTTGTTTTTGCACATGACGTTTCAGGTATTACACCAGATCCATTGTTTATGTTTATTGAAGATAGAAAGTCAGTATCACTTGGCTTGAAGTTTGACTATCAAAGTAAATGGACTGCAGACCTAAACTACAATAGTTTCTTCGGTGGTGTAGGCACAACTAATAAGATGGAAGATCGTGACTATGTATCTTTCAGCGTAAGTTATTCAATCTAATTAAGGCAGAAATCATGAGAAATAACATGAATAAAGTCACTTTATTATCCTTAACCATCTCTATGGTCTTATCGACAGGTGCTTTAGCTAAAGTACCTGCTGGTGAAGCGGCAAAATTATCATCAGAATTAACGCCTATGGGCGCTACACGTGCAGCCAACAAAGATGGTTCAATTCCAGAGTGGACGGGTGGCATTACTAAATTACCTGCAGGCTATACGGTAGGTGATCACCATGTTGATCCTTACCCAAATGATAAAGTTAAATTTACCATTACAGCTAAAAATGTTGCCGATTACAAAACGTTGTTAACACCTGGTCAAGTTAAGTTATTTGAAACTTATCCAGAAACATACAAGATGAATGTTTACCAAACACGTCGTAGTGCTTCATACCCTGAGCATGTTTATCAAGCAGTTAAAGATAATGCGACACGTTCAGAGCTAGTTGAAGGTGGCAATGGTATTAAGCAAGCAGCTGTTGGTATTCCATTCCCTGTACCAGCTACAGGTCTAGAAGCTATTTGGAATCATACCTTACGTTACCGTGGTGAAAGTGTTAGTCGTTCAGGTGGTCAAGCCGCTCCAACCGCATCAGGTAATTATACCTATGTCGGTTTAACGGAAACATTATTATTACCTTATAATGTTAAAGGTGCTTCTGCCGATGAACTTGAAAAGACCAATATCCTATTTAAGTTTAAGCAAAAAGTGACTGAACCAGCGCGTTTAGCGGGTACTGCACTATTAGTACATGAAACGATGGACCAAGTTAAAACACCTCGTCAAGCATGGACTTATAATACAGGTCAACGTCGTGTACGTCGTGCACCTAATGTTGCCTATGATGCACCAGGAACAGCGGCTGATGGCTTAAGAACTACAGATGATTTCGATATGTATAATGGTGCTCCAAACCGTTATAACTGGACATTAAAGGGTAAACAAGAATTGTTGATCCCATATAATGATTATCGTCTGCACAGTGATAAAGTAAAATATGATGATATTTTACAGCCAGGTCATATTAACCCTGATCTAGTTCGTTATGAAAAACATCGTGTATGGGTTGTTGAAGCCAACCTAAAAGAAAATACTCGTCATACTTATAAAAAACGTGTGTTTTACATTGATGAAGATAGCTGGCAAGTTGCTGTGACGGATATTTATGATAACCGTGATGAGTTATACCGTGTTGCTGTTGCCCATGCGATTAATTATTATGAAGTACCAACACTTTGGTCAACGCTAGATGTCTATCATGATATTCAATCACGTCGTTATTTGGCTATCGGCTTAGATAACGAAACAAAAATGTACGATTTCTCGACAAAACTTAATGAAAGGGACTTTACTCCCGCTGCATTAAGACGTGAAGGTCGTAGATAAAACGAAGCATGGAACGGCTGACAATTGTCAGCCGTTTTTTTTAGTCCTATATTTAATTAACCATTATTTGAAAACCAAAACAGAAAGAGTGTTGTTATGCGTTTACTAGTTGCTTTTGCAGTTATTTCTATTATTTCCCTTTCCCCAGTATTTGCTGATAGTACAACATCAACTATTGCAAGTGTGGCTCCTGCAACTGAGTCCGCTTTAGCCAGTAAATCATTATTATTAGATATCTCTCCCCTTGGTCAAGAAAAGCTAGTCGCTGTTGGCGAACATGGTCATATTTTACTATCAAGTGATGGTGATAATTGGCAACAGGCTAGTGTTCCTGTTAGAGCGACCTTAACCAGTGTGTTTTTTCTCAATGAAAAGTTAGGTTGGGCAGTTGGACATGACGCAACTATATTACATAGTCAAGACGGTGGACTTAATTGGCATATACAACAATATTTACCAGACCTTGAAAAGCCTCTACTAGATATATATTTTAAAAATGAACAGCAGGGCATTGCTGTTGGCGCTTATGGACAAGTTTTCCGTAGCAATGATGGCGGAACTACTTGGCAAAGTGAATTTCATCAAGAATTTTTGTTAGCAGATGATGTTGACTATATAAACGAACTTAAAGCAGAGGATGAAGCTGCTTATTTAGATGAAATCGCTTTTATTTTGCCGCATTTTAATCGTTTAGTACAAGATGGTAGTACTTTGTTCCTATTAGGCGAAGCGGGCCTTTTGGCCAAAAGTAATGACTTTGGACTAAGCTGGCAACAATTCGAAAGCTTTTATCAAGGCTCTTTTTTTAGCCTAGGGCGCACTCACCGAGGTAGCCTTTTAGTAGCAGGGCTGCGAGGACACGTTTTTCGTGATAAAGACAATGCAAGTGATTGGCATGAAATCGCGACAAACACCACGGCTTTATTCAATGATATTGTCTTTGCACAAGATGAACGTATCTTTATTTTAGGTAATAACGGTATGTTACTTATCAGTAAAGATGACGGTGAAAGCTTTATTAAACAACCTCAGCAAGACGGTAAAACTTTGATTGCCGGTGTGTGGTTTAAAGATAAATTGGTTGCTGTCTCAGATGTCGGTATTAAAACGCTTAAGTTACCAAAAGAATAAATAACAATTACCAAATCACCTTATCAAGTTAATAATGTTCGGAATTAAATAACTATGAAAATTTCTCTGGCTAGTCGTATCGAAGTGGGCCT
>PJEL010001929.1_pt1 | contig 19801 bp, 16 predicted proteins | sample 1853271 | NCBI WGS metagenome assembly PJEL01 (sample SAMN08108733, study PRJNA415343) | Invertebrate metagenome, whole genome shotgun sequencing project. | host: Globobulimina | place: Sweden: Gullmar Fjord | collected 2015-08
TGCGTGGCCGATGCCGAGGGCTTCAATCCCGGCGCGCGTTACATCCGCGTGGCCCTGGTCTACGATAGCGCCGTCACGGAAGAAGCCCTCAACCGCATCGTCGGGGTGCTGGGCAACGACGCGGCCGCCGGGGATATCTCCTCACCGGCAGACGGGCCGCGCACCGCGGCTCTGGAAGGCTAGGGACGTCATGGCCATGCGCAGCAACAGCAGCACGCGCGAAGGACGCACCACCCTGCTGCCCAGCGGCACCAGTGAGTTCTTCAAGAAGCGCGCGATCGAGGCCGGCGGCGGCGCCCTGGTGGTCCTCGCCTTCGCCCTGCTGATCGCCTGTTTGACCTACAATCCGCAGGACCCTTCCTGGAACGATTCCACCGCCGGGCCGGTTGCCAACCCGCTGGGGGTCTTCGGGTCCTACAGCGCCGACGTGATGATGCAGTCGCTCGGCCTCGCCGCCCTGCTGCTGCCGCTGGTGCTCTTTGCCTGGGGCTGGCGCCTGCTGCGCGAACGCCACCTGCCGACCCGCTGGTGGTGGCGCCTGGCCGCCTTTCCCTTCGGTCTGATTCTGCTGGCCATGGCCCTGGAGGCCCTGCCGCGGCCCGCCACCTGGCCCCTGGACAACAAGCTCGGCGGCTTCGTCGGCGACCTGGTCCTGGGACAGACGAGCCGCCTGTTGGACGCACCGGTCTGGGCGCTCGCCCTGATCGCCTTTCCGCTCGGCCTCGCCGGGCTGTTCTTCGCCCTCGGCTTTACCGCCAACGAGTGGCGCGTCCTGCGCGCCGCCGTAACCTGGGTCTTCGGTGGCGCGCGGCGCGGCATTCGCTCCGCCATGGAACGCCAGAGTGCCGTCGAGCCGGGCGAGGCCCGCGCCGCCCGGCGCGAGCGCCAGCGGATCGAGCCGAAGCTCGACGAAGACGACCTCGACGAGGCGGTCGAGGAGGACGGCGACGACCAGAGCCTGACGGTGGCCCTGCGCAAGGCCGACCGGCAGGCCGCCGCGGAGGAAGACGCCGAGCTGGTGGCGCCGAAGCGCAAGCCCAGCAAGCCGGGCAAGCGCGCCAAGTCCGCTTCCCAGGGCCGCCTCGACCTCGGCCCGACCGGCGCCTACGAGGTTCCCGCACTGACCCTGCTCGACCTGCCCAAGAGCACCGGCAAGGGCGAAGGCCTGAACCGCGATGCCCTGGAAAAGAACGCCCGCATTCTGGAGACCGTGCTGGAGGACTTCGGCGTGCGCGGCGAGATCGTGAAGGTGCGCCCCGGCCCGGTGGTGACGCGCTACGAACTGGAGCCCGCGCCCGGCACCAAGACCAGCCGCGTGATCGGGCTGGCCGACGACATTGCCCGCTCGATGAGCGCGGTCTCGGTGCGCGTTGCCGTGGTGCCCGGCGACAGCGTGATCGGCATCGAGCTGCCCAACGCCAAGCGCGAGACGGTCTATCTGCGCGAACTGCTGGCCTCGGAAAACTACGAGCAGAGCGGCGGCAAGCTGCCGCTGGTGCTGGGCAAGGACATCGGCGGCAACCCCTCGATGGTCGACCTGGCGCGCATGCCGCACCTGCTGGTCGCCGGCACCACCGGCTCGGGCAAGTCGGTGGCGATCAACGCCATGATCCTCTCGCTGCTTTATCGTCTGGGGCCGGATGAGTGCAAGTTCATCATGGTCGACCCGAAGATGTTGGAACTGTCGGTCTACGACGGCATCCCGCATCTGCTGGCACCAGTGGTCACCGAGTCCAAGAAGGCGGTGGTCGCCCTGAAGTGGGCGGTGCGCGAGATGGAAGAGCGTTACCGCGCCATGTCACGCCTGGGCGTGCGCAATCTCGAGGGCTACAACGCCCGCGTCGAGGAAGCCCGGCGCAAGGGCGAGGTGCTGACCCGCAAGGTGCAGACCGGTTTCGATCCGGAAACCGGCCAGCCGATCCACGAAGAAGAGCCTTTCGATCTCGATCCCCTGCCGCTGATCGTAGTGATCGTCGACGAGCTGGCCGACCTGATGCTGGTCGCCGGAAAGGACGTGGAGGCCGCGATCCAGCGCCTTGCCCAGATGGCCCGCGCCGCCGGCATCCACCTGATCGTCGCCACCCAGCGCCCGTCCGTGGACGTCATCACCGGCACCATCAAGGCCAACTTCCCGACCCGCATTTCCTTCCACGTCACCTCCAAGATCGACAGCCGCACGATCCTGGGTGAACAGGGCGCCGAACAGCTGCTCGGCCAGGGCGATATGCTCTACATGCCTCAGGGCGGGCGGATTCTGCGCGTCCACGGACCGCTGGTGACCGATCAGGAAGTCGAAGACATCGTCAACTTCTTGAAAAAGCAGGGGGAGCCTTCCTACATCGAAGCTATCACCGAGGAGAGCGAGCTGGATTTCGACGGCGGCTCCGGCGGTGGCATGAGCGGCGAAAGCAGCGGCGACGAACTCTACGACCGGGCCGTCGCCGTGGTGCTGCAGCAACGCAAGGCCTCGACCAGCTTTGTGCAGCGCCACCTGCAGATCGGCTATAACCGCGCCGCCCGAATTATCGAACGTATGGAGGCCGAAGGCTTGATCTCCTCTGCAAATCACGTCGGCAAACGCGAAGTCCTGCCGCCGGGCGGCAGCGACCTATGACCCTGATCAACTCCGTACTCAGGCGGCCTCTGCTGGGCGCGCTGGGCCTCGGCCTTGCCGTGGCGCTGCTGGGCACGGCGCCGGCCGGCCTGGCCCAGGAAACCGCGCCGCAGCGGCTTCAGGTTGCGGCCCTTTCGCCCGACGACGTCGCCGCGGTGACCCGGATCGAGCGCTATCTGAACGACATCAAGACCATGAGGGCCCGCTTCGTGCAGGTTTCCTCCAACGGCTCCTACGCCGAAGGCGTGGTCTTCATCGACCGGCCGGGCCACATGCGCTTCGACTACGACCCGCCGAGTCCGGTGCTGATGATCGCCAACGGGCTGACGCTGCTCTACTACGACAAGCAACTGAAGGAAGCGACCTTCCTGCCGCTGTGGGAAACGCCGCTGTGGTTCCTGATCCGTGACGAAGTGCGGCTCGACGAGAACGTCGAGGTCGTCGACATCGAACAGGCGCTGGGCACCCTGCGCATCACCCTGCGCGATCCCGACACGCCGGACGCCGGCGCCGTGACCTTGGTGTTCAGCGACGGACCGCTGATCCTGAGGAAATGGGAACTGACCGATCCGCAGGGCATCAGGACCCAGGTGTCGCTGGTCAATCCGGTCTACGGCGAGGAAATGGATCCCAAGCTGTTCAAGTACGGCGACCTGGAAATCCACAACAGGCCCCAGAACCGCGACCGCTAGAGCGGATCCGCTCTAACAATCTAATTTAGGCGCGCGGCCCGAAACGGAAAGGGTGCAGGAGCAGGGAGACCAGCCCCTCTTCGGCGCGGCCCTGCGTGCCGATGACCATCTCCGGATCGCGCTGCTTGGCGCTGCGCGTGCCAAAGAGCGGGTCCCAGAAGCTGAAGATCGTGCCGTAGTTGGAATCCGTATCGGCGCGTGTGGCGTGGTGATGCACCCAGTGGATCGACGGCGTGATCACCACCCACGACAAGGCGCGCTCCAGCCCGGCCGGCAGGCGCAGGTTGGAGTGGTGGAAGATCGCCGAGAACAGCACCAGCACCTCGAAGACCAGCACCGAGGCAAAGGGAAATCCGAGCAACAGGATGACGCCGGCGCGGGCGAGCGCGGAAAGCAGCACCTCGCCGAAGTGAAAGCGCAGCGCCGAAGTCGTATCGAGGAAACGATCGAGGTGATGCACCTCGTGGAAGCGCCACAGCAGCGGGATTTCGTGGTTGGCGCGGTGCCACCAGTAGATCAGCACGTCCAGCAGAACGATATCCAGGGCGAGGCCCGGCAGGCCGGTCCACCAGGCCGGGCGCCAGTCCAGCGCCTGCCCGCTGGCCCAGAAAGTGAGCGGGAGCACGATCAAGGGCGACAGGAGTGAGACCGTCAGCCAGAGGCCGACGTTGCGCAGCACCCGATACCAGCCGCCGGCCACCGGCCCCTGCACCGGCAGCGGCCGCGCCGCCGGGCGCCAGCGCTCGGCCAGGAACAGAAGCCCGAGCCAGGCCAGCACGGCCAGGCCCTTCCAGGCGAGGAGACCTTCGAGATCGGTGAACATGGCTTGAGATATGGCAGCCCGTGACAGGCGCCGCAAGTCACGCCGCCGCGACCCGCGTTCAGGGTGCTTGTCACTGCGCCGCAGCGGTATTACCTAGATTGTCATGACCAAAACCTCTCCCCTGCCCCTGGTCGGCGTGCCGGCCTGCGTGCGCGACACGGACGGCCAGCCGTTTCACACGGTCGGCGACAAATACGTGCGGGCCCTGGCGGTTTGCGCCGGTGTGGCGCCCCTGATGATCCCCTCCCTGGGCGAAGACCTGGTGGACCTGCGCCGTCTGGTCGGCTCCCTCGACGGCCTGATGATGACCGGCAGCCCGTCGAACGTGCACCCGGACCACTACGGCGTCCCGGAGACCCCGGCGGCCGAACCCTTCGACCGGGAGCGCGACGCCACCAGCCTGGCCCTGATCCGGATCGCGCTGGAGGAAGGGTTGCCGCTGCTGGTGATCTGCCGTGGCTTTCAGGAACTGAATGTGGCCCTGGGCGGGACGCTGCACGCCAGGGTGCATGAACTTTCGGGACGCATGGACCACCGCCGCCCCCAGCATCCGGAGCTGGACGTACAGTACGGACCGCGCCATCCGGTAACGCTGCGCGCGGAGGGCCAGATCGCCGCTTTGGCCCGCGCAGCAGGCGTCGAGGGCGACCTGATGGTGAATTCCCTGCATTGGCAGGCCCTGGACCGGCTGGCGGACCGCCTGGTCGTGGAGGCCGAGGCCGAGGACGGCACGCCCGAAGCGGTCAGCGTGGCCGGCGCCAAGGCCTTTGCCCTGGGGGTCCAGTGGCACCCCGAGTACAAAGCCTGGGAAAATCCCTTCTCGCGCCAGCTCTTCGAGGCTTTCGGCGCGGCGACGCGGGCACATGCCGCCGGCCGCGCTTCCAAGGGGGTCTTCCCGCTGGCGGCGCTGGGCCAAGCCTAGAGCGGGTCTATGCTGCGCGTCCGGCGATTCCGATCAATCCGGATCTGATCCAGGGTTGTGGCCGAAACGGGCTGCTTTGGAAGCCCTCACGCCGCTTTTTGCCTCAATACCGCAAAACGCTGCGGTTCTGCGCCGGACAGACCCATATATTCCTGCATTTGATATGGGATTTTGCCGGTTTTGGAGAATCCTCGCCCGCCACGAAAATGTGAGATTGTAAAGCGGGCGATCAATCCTAAATTAGAGCTTAACAGCCGGTGCTGCAAAAGCGCCGGCCAAGGCGGAAGGATGCATTCCCCTGCTGTCCTTTCGCTTCTCCGCGGAGAAATGGAACGCCCGGATCCCCCCCGACCGGGCGTTCCTTCTTTTTCAGCCTCCGGCAATCTGTCCGCACCCTGTCGCCAAAGAGGTTATCCCTGGCAAAAAGCCGTGGTGGACTTCAATCCTCCGGATAAAACCTCTACCTTGGCCGGCCGGTCAGCCGCGGCCGCGCGGTCGAGGCTTTCGGCCGACCGTTTCTGTTACGAAATGAAATGACGCGGTTGTTCCACACCCGGAACGACCTGCTTTTCCCCTTGGAGAGCCCATGCCCCTCAGGATTGCCACCTGGAACGTAAACTCGGTCCGCCAGCGCCTCGCCCATATCGGGCGATTCAGCAAGGAGCACGAACCCGACGTGCTCTGCCTGCAGGAAATCAAGGTACAGACCGAGGACTTCCCCCTGGAGGACATCAAGGCTTTTGGCTATCCCCATACGGTGGTGCATGGCCAGAAGGGCTACAACGGGGTCGCCATCCTGTCGCGCCGCCCCCTGACGAAACCGCGCATGGAAAGCTGGTGCGACCGCGACGACTGCCGCCATGCCGCGGCCACCGTCGACGGCATCGAGCTGCATAACTTCTACGTCCCCGCCGGCGGCGACGTTCCGGATGCGGAACAAAATGACAAGTTCGCCCACAAACTGCAGTTCCTGACCGAGATGGCGGACTGGGCCAGGCGCGACAAACTGGCTGAACGCAAGGCCGTGATCGTCGGCGATTTGAACGTTGCGCCCCTGGAGCACGACGTCTGGAACCACAAGCGCCTGCGCCGCAATGTCGGCCATACGCCGTTGGAGGCCGAACACATGGCCCGACTGTGGGAGGCCGGCGGCTTGATCGACGTGCCCCGCCACTTCATTCCGGAACCGGAACCACTCTATACTTGGTGGGGCTACCGCTTCGCCCAGGCCTTCGCCAAGGACTACGGCTGGCGCCTGGACCATGTCCTGGCGACGCCGCCGCTACGTAAGCGATTGAAAGCGCTGGAAGTCGTGCGCGATACCCGAAGCTGGGAAAAACCCTCGGACCATGTGCCGGTCGTTTTGGACCTGGAATGATCTCGCTAAGGCCTGTACGTCTCCAGGGGAATCCGGGATCAGGCCTGGATCTGCTCTAGGCCTGGGGCCAGCGATACATGAAGTAGCGTCTCTCTTGTACGCCTGCCGGCAACGGCAGCGCTTCGGCCTCCGGCAAATTTAGTTCCTGATCCGAAATGATCACGCCGCCGGGCGCCATCAGGGCCGGCAGCCGGGCCGAAACCGTGGCCGCGGTCTTGGTGTCGATATCCGGGTGCCCGCTGCCGAGATCCACATGCGCCATGGAAACACTGGCGGCGAAGCGGTCTTGAACCGCGTCCAGGGTGTCGTCGATCAGGCCTTCGAACAGGTGGGCCGCGTCAGGAACACAATCCGGGTGGGCCGAGACCGAGCGCTCGAAGACGAAGATCTCGCGATCCGGACAGATACTGCGTAGATGATCGTACGTACGCCCGTTGCCGAGGCCCAGCTCGAACAGCGGACCGGGCACCTTCGCAACCATGTCGACGGCCCAGTTGAGGCAGTCACGCTGGGCCTGCAAGCGCCGCAGGAAGCTGTCCAGCCGGCTCAATGTGCGGCCTGTGCTTCGCGCAGCTGGGCGGTGGTCTGTTCGAGGCGGTGAGCCAGGACGCGCATGATTTCGACCCCCATTTCGGGGAAATCCATGAGCATGCGGAAAAACAGGTCGCCGGTGATTTTCAAGGTCGTGAGTTCGGTGGAGGCCTGCACCGTGGCGGTGCGCGGAATATCGCAGAGAATGGCGATTTCGCCCACGATCTCGTTTTCCGACAGCGAGGCGACGCGCAGCGGGCCGCTCGGCGTGTTGATCAGCACGTCCGCCGTGCCCTTGAGGACGATGAAGGCCGCATCGCCGGCTTCGCCCTGTTTGAACAGGACCTGGTCCGGCTTATAGGTCACCCGCTCGCTGGCGAAAGCCATGAGTTTCAGTTTCGGCGGATCGATTTTCGCGAAAATCGGGATGCGCCGCAGGATTTCCACCTCTTGGTCGATACTCATTCCCTGCTCCACTGTGCCTTGCTTGTTAGCCTGCCGCCTGAAACGGCGGTTCTTACCGTCTGTTCCTGATCCTACTCGGCCGCGATCAGGCCCTTGAAAGTCGACTCGCGCTGCGTCAGGTCGCCATAGCTGCCCTGTTCGACAAGGCGACCGTCGCGCATCACAAGGATGGTGTCAAAAAGGACCGCCAGCTCGGGACGCTGCAGAGTCCAGATGACGCCCTTTCCTCGGCGAAGATCGAGAATGCGTTCTGCGAGACGGCTTTGTCCGGCGCCGTCGAGCACCGCAGCCGCCTCGTTGATCACCAGGATATCCGGCCGCTTCAGCAAGGCCCGCGCCAAGGCCAGCTTCTGCCGCTGGACCGAACTGAGGCGTCCGCCGCCGAGGCCGACGTTGTAGTCCAGCCCGACCTCGATCACCGTTTCGCGCAGACCCAGGTCGTCGAGCATCTCGGCCAAGGCGTCTCCGACAATCTGCTCGGCGCCGGCCTGGCCGAAAGCCAGGCGCCCGAACAGGATGTTGTCCTGCAGGGAGGCCGCGGCGTTGTAGGCGTCCGCCTGGTAGAACTCGACGGCGTCGGGTGCCTGTTCTTGCAGCTGATCGGTCAGGCGGTGGCGCGCCGCCACCACGCGCTCGGCCATGGCTTCGTCGATGAGTCCGAGGCGGTGGCGCGCCTCGACGTAGTTGAACGGCAGGCCGAGCAGCAATTGCCGCGCCGGCTCTTCGAGGCTGGCCACGCCGGAACTCTCGACCCGGTTCATGATCGTGCCGAACTCCGGCAGGTCGTCGTCGCTGATGAAACTGAACTGTTCGAAGAACGGATGCCCGGGCGGCAGGTCGGCAAAGATTTCGACCATGGTCCTGGCGATGGTCACGCCCATCCCGATTAGAGCCTCGGTCAGGTCGGCCTCGCGCAGGATCGCGACGACCGTGGCGTTCTTTGCAAGGGCGGCAGAGGCGAACTCCGGCACCCGCGGCGTGCCGAACAGCAGGTTCTCGGCGACGCTGGCATTGGGGTTGTAACTCTCGGCTTCGAAGCGCACGACCACATCTTCGTTGCCGCCGGTCGTCAGCCGTTCGATCAGCGCCGCGCGCGCTTTGAGAACCCCTACGGCCACGTCGGGCTGACGCTTGGGGTCGATGGTGCCGGTCAGCCCGAAGCGATAGGCATCGTTCGTCAAGTCGACGGCCGAGAGCATTTCCAGCAGGCGTGCATTGATGTCTTCCGGGCCACTGGCCCCGGCCGCTTCGTAGTCGATCCAATCTGCATTGATGTCGAATTCGGGGTTGCCGGATCGCCGGGCTTCGATGAGGTCGATGGATTCCTTCACCTTGTCGGGGTCGGCCGGGCGCAGCGGTTTGTGCTTCAAGCCGTAGAGCAGGTTGTCGCGCAGCGATCCGGCGAAATGATAGGCATTCTGCCCGACATAGGCGACGCGCTGCCCGGCCACGGCGGCGGGCAGGCGCTCGACGTCGCGCCCGTCGATGCGCAGACTCCCTGAAGTCGGCGAAATGAGCATGGCGAGCATATAACTCAGCTGCTCCGTGCCGCTGCCGCTCGATCCGACGATGGCGACGTGTTCGGAAACGCCCAAGGTGAAGCTCACCGAGCGGACCAACGGCTGCTCGTTGTCGTCGAGCAGGGTCAAGGCCGAGGCGCTGATTTCCCCTTCGAAGGGGGCCCCGGAGTCATTGTCGACGGCCTGGCGCGACGGATCGATCAACAGAGGCGGCTGGAACTGCCCGATAACCTGTTCGTATTTGATCTGTACGTCGAGACGCTGCTGATCCCAGTCGATCAGTTCCTTGATCGGCGCCGGCAGGTCCTTGTAGGCGGCGATGACCGCCACCAGGGCGCCGATGTCGAGATGACCGGAAATCGCCAGCAGGCCGCCCCCGGCGTAGAACGCGAAGGGCGTCAGTTGGGCCAGCAGGTTGTTGAGGAACTTCACGAAGAACTTCCGCTGATAGATCTCGTAGCGGATCGTGAAGATGCGGCCGAGCCGGGCGGCCAGGTCCGCACGCTCGTAGTTGGTGGTGTCGTGGGCCTGCACCTCGACGCCGCCGTCGATGAGCTCGCCGATGCGCCCGGCCAGCTGGCGCGCGGTCAACTGGCGCTCGCGGCCCAGCACCAGAATTCGCCGGCGCAAGCGCGGGATGAGGAAGGATTGAAAAAGCACCACCCCCGCCGCCACCAGGCCGAGCCAGAGTGACTGCACCATGATGAACAGCAGCGCGGTCGCCGCCTGGCCGCCGAGGAACAGCGGCGAAGCGAAGGCGTCGCCGATGAAGCCGCCCAGCGGTTCCACCTCGTCCTTGATCATGGTGGCCATTTCCGAGGGCTTCACGCGCTTGAGGTGAAGTAGCGGGAAACGCAGGATACGGTCGGCGAGTTCGAAGCGCAGCCGCCGCAGCAGGCGCTCGCCCATGCGGCCTTTGCGCGTGTTGATCGCCAGCTTGAACATGCCGTTGACGATGACCAGCGCCAGGAAAGTGAAGCTGAGCCCAAGCAGCATGTCGGGCTGAACCAGGTTCAGACCCTCGAAGAGGTTGACCGGTTCGCCGAAAATCTCTTGGCCGAACGGCAGATCGAACCTAAAAAGCGTCTGGGTCGACCCCGGCTGTTCGAAACCATGGCCCTGAATGCCCTGATTGACGATCTGCTTCGGCAAATTGAGCGACAGGTAATAGAAAGGCAGCGACGCCAAGACCAGCAGCAGGATCGTCAGCTGCTCGGCCCGGCTGTGCCGCCAAACGTATTTGAAGATATTAGGTTCCATGGCCCCTCGTCGCCGGGCCCGGGCGCCGCGCCCCCGATTTGTGGGCGCCGTGACCGGTGCTATTGCCGCAACTTAGAGCATGATCAGCCGGAAATGAAACATTCTGAGACCCGTCGGGCCGAAACCCCGGTGCCCGAACAAGTCCCGCGCAAAGCCGGCGGGAGCCCCCAAAGAGAGCGCTCTTTCTGGCCGGACCCGCATTGTGCCATAGTCGCGGCGGCAATCTAAGCAGAGGGAGTAAGCGGCATGCAGGAGAGCCGCAAGGGCAAGCGCGTCCTGATTTACAGCCACGACAGCTTCGGCCTGGGCCATTTGCGGCGCTGTCGTGAGATCGCCCACACCCTGGTCGAGGCCCACAAGTCTCTCTCGGTGTTGATTCTTTCGGGCTCGCCCATCATCGGATCGTTTAATTTTCGATCCCGTGTCGACTTCGTGCGGATTCCCGGCGTAATCAAGCTGCGCAACGGCGATTACACCTCTCTGGCGCTGCACATAGACGTCGACCAGACCATGGCGATGCGCGCCTCGATCATCGAGCACACCGCCGAAGCCTTCGATCCCGACCTTTTTATCGTCGACAAGGAGCCTTTGGGCCTGCGCGGCGAGGCCGAGAGCACGCTGGCGTTGATGAGAGATCGCGGCACGCCCTGCGTGCTCGGCCTGCGCGATGTCATGGACGAACCGGCCCGGCTGGCCCCCGAATGGGAGCGCAAGCAGGCGGTGCCGGCCCTGCAGAAATACTACGACGATATCTGGGTCTACGGCCTGCCGCAGATCTGCGACCCCTTGGAGGGCATCGACCTGCCGGATTCGGTACGCAAGAAGATAACCTATACCGGCTATCTCAAGCGCAACCTGCCGAAGACCACCTCCCCTGTGAGCCTGGAAAAGATCTCCGAACCTTTTTTGCTGGTCACGGTGGGTGGCGGCGGCGACGGCGAAGCCATCATCGACTGGGTTCTGCGCGCCTACGAAGCCGATCCGGACCTGCCCTATCCGGCGCTGCTGGTGCTCGGACCCTTCATGAACAATGAAGCCCAGAGCGATCTCCAGGCCCGCGCCGCAAGGCTCGCCAACGTCGAGGTACTGACCTTCGACACCCACCTGGAACACCTGATGGATCGCGCCATCGGCGTGGTCTGCATGGGGGGTTACAATACTTTTTGCGAGGTTCTGTCCTTCGACAAGCGCGCCCTGGTGATCCCGCGCACCGAGCCGCGTATGGAACAGGCCATCCGCGCCACGCGCGCGCAGGAGCTAGGCCTGGTGCGCATGCTGCGCGACGACGGCAAGCGTGACGCCCGCCTCATGGCGACGGCGCTGCGCAACCTGCCCCTGCAGCGCCGGCCCTCGGATGTGGTGGTCCCCGGCTTGCTGGACGGGCCGAGCAACGTCTTGCGCCTGGCCGACTATTGGCTGGAGCACCGCTCCAGCCGCCTCAGCGTCGCCGCCGATACGCGCAGCAAAGGAATGCCGTGACGCCCGCCTCCCCGACTGCCATCAGAGACCCAGGGTATGACAGCGGAACGGCGAGACCCGCAGCGGGGCCACAGCGGGACGCCGTCGCGGTTGTCCTGAAAGGCTACCCGCGTTTGTCGGAAACCTTCATCGCCCAGGAGATTCTGGCCCTGGAGCGGCGCGGCTTCGATCTGCGCCTGATATCCCTGCGCCACCCCACCGACAAGAAGCGCCACCCCGTGCACGACGATATCCGGGCCCCGGTCAGCTATCTGCCCGAATATCTCTACCAGGAGCCGCTGCGGGTCCTGCGAGGGTGGCGGAAAGCCCGGCGCCTGCCCGGATATGCCTTGGCCCGCCAGGCCTTCCTGCGCGATCTGCGACGCGACCTCACGCCGAACCGCGTCCGCCGCTTCGGCCAGGCCTGTGTCCTGGCGGCCGAACTGCCCGGCGCCGTGACCCGCCTCTATGCCCATTTCCTGCATACGCCGGCCTCCGTGACACGCTACTGCGCCCTGATGACCGGCCTTTCCTGGAGCGCCTCCGCCCACGCCAAGGATATCTGGACCATCCCGGACTGGGAGAAGCGCGAAAAGCTGGCGGAAGCCGACTGGCTGGTCACCTGCACCGCCTTCGGGGCCGATCACCTGCGTGAGCTGGCGCCCGATCCGGCAAGGGTCAACCTCGTCTACCACGGCCTCGACCTGGGCCGCTTCGGCGCCACGCCCCGGCGGGAGAGCCCGCCCGAGAGCCGCCGGGACGGCGGCGAGCCGAGCAACCCGGTGCGCCTGCTGTCGGTCGGCCGGGCGGTCGAGAAGAAGGGCTACGACGACCTGTTGAACGCCCTGGCGGGCCTGCCCCGGGAGCTCAACTGGCACCTCACGCACATCGGCGGCGGCCCCCTGCGCGCGACCCTGCAACGCCAGGCCGGGGATCTGGGTCTCGCGGAACGCATCACCTGGATGGGCGCCCAGGCCCAGGCCGAAATCCTGGCGCAGTACCGCCGGGCCGACCTCTTCGTCCTGGCCAGCCGCGTTGCCGGGGACGGCGACCGCGACGGCCTGCCCAACGTCCTGATGGAGGCGCAGAGTCAAGGCCTGGCCTGCCTGTCGACCCGGGTCTCGGCGATCCCCGAGTTGATCGAGGACGGCGCCACCGGAGTGCTGGTGCCACCGCAGGACCCGGCGGCGCTCGGCAAGGCGCTGGCCCGCCTGATCGCCGATCCGGCAGACCGCCGACGCCTGGGGGATGCGGGAAAGCAGCGCATCCTCGCAGATTTTGATATGAAGGGCGGCATCGAGGTCTTGGCGCGCCTGCTGCGCCGGGAACTTGGCCAAGTGGCCGCCGAATAGTCAGAGCGACATTTACGAAAGTCCATCGTACAAAATTATGCGCATTGCGTTTTATGCCCCGCTGAAACCGCCCACTCATCCCAACCCCTCGGGCGACCGCCAGATGGCGCGTCTGCTGATGCAGGCCCTGGAGTTGGCCGGCCACGAAGTCGAACTGGCGAGCCGCTTTCGCAGCCGCGAGGCCGCCGGCGACCGAGACCGCCTGGAGCGCCTGCAGAAGGTCGGCGAGAAGCTGGCCGAAAGGTTGATCCGCCGCTACAAGGCCCTGCCGCCGCGGCGCCGGCCGCAGCTCTGGTTCACCTATCACCTCTACTACAAGGCGCCGGACTGGATCGGACCGAAGGTCGCCCGCGCCCTGAAGATCCCCTACGTGGCCGCCGAGGCCTCGGTGGCCCACAAGCGGGCCAGCGGCCCCTGGGCGGCCGCCCATCGCGCGGTGCTGGAGGCCCTGGACCAGGCCGCAGCGGTCGTCACCTTCAATCCGCTGGACGCCAAGCTGATCCCCGATCAAAGCGACGTGCGCCTGCTCAAACCCTTCATCGACACCGCGCCCTTCGACGCCGTCCGGCCGCTGCGCGACGACTATCGCGCGGTCCTGGCCAGCGAGCAGCATCTCGATCCCGAACTGCCCTGGCTGCTCGCGGCCGCCATGATGCGACCGGGCGACAAGCTGAAGTCCTATCAGATCCTGGCCCAGGCGCTGCGCGCCATTCCCGACATTCCCTGGCACCTGGTGGTCGCCGGCGAGGGCCAGGCCTACGACGCCGTGGTCCAGGCCTTCGCCTGGGCGCTGCCCGGTCGGGTGCGCTTCCTCGGCCTGGTCCAGCCCGACGTCATGCCGGCGCTCTACAGTGCCTGCGACCTGCTGGTCTGGCCGGCGGTGAACGAGGCCTTCGGCATGGCCCTGCTCGAAGCGCAGGCCGCCGGGATCCCGGTGGTCGCCGGGCGCAATCCGGGGGTCGAAACCGTGGTCGCCGAAGGGGTCACCGGCTATTTGAGCGACCCCGGCCTGGCCACCTTTGCCGCCAGCGTGCGCGAGATGCTGTCGCAAAAAGCCAGCCGCACCGCCATGGGCAAGGCCGCACCCAAGGTGATCGAGGAGAACCACAGCCTGCTGGCCGCCGCGCGCCGCTTGAACGCCATTCTCGAAGAGGCAAGCCGCCGGTGAGCCGCCTGCTGATGATCCGCCACAGCACCACCGCCTGGAACGAGTCCGGGCGCATCCAGGGGCGCAGCGATCAACCGCTGTCGCCGGCCGGCAGCGCCGCGGCGGCGAGCTGGGCTCTGCCGCCGGAAGCAGCCGATGCCGCCTGGATCAGCAGTCCCTTGACCCGCGCCCGCGATACCGCCGAGATCCTGCACGGCGGGCCGGTGCCCAGCGACCCGCGCCTTGTCGAGACCGACTGGGGCGACTGGGAGGGCAAGACCCTGGCGGAACTGCGCCGGGAGCTGGGGTCAGATATGGCGGACAACGAAGCCCGCGGCCTGGACTTCCGCCCGCCCGCCGGTGAAAGCCCGCGCGAGGTGCAACAGCGCGTCCTGCCCCTGTTGGCGGACTTGGCGAAAAAGGCCGGCACCGTCGTGACCGTCACCCACAAGGGGGTGATCCGCGCGGTCTATGCCCTGGCCAGCGATTGGGATATGCGCGGCAAGCCGGCCGTGAAACTGCGCAACGGCTGCGCCCAGGGTTTCACGCTGGGCGCCGGTGGACTGCCGTCCATCGATGCCCTGAACATTCCGCTGCAAAAATCATGACCGGGCGCTGCGACGTGCTGCTTTACGTGCAGCATCTGCTTGGCATCGGGCACGTTCGCCGCGCCGCCGTGCTGGCCCGCGCTTTCCATCGCGCCGGCCTGAAGGTCGTCTTCGTGACCGGCGGGCTGCCGGTCAAGGGGCTGGGTCTCGACGGCATCGAAGTGGTGCAGCTGCCCCCCGCCAGGGCGCAGGACGAGACCTTCGCCGTCATCCTGGATGAAAACGACCAGCCCATCGACGAGGCCTGGAAGGCGCGGCGTTGCGAACTGCTGCTGGAAGTCTATCGGCGCTGCCGGCCACGCGTGGTGATGGTCGAGCTCTATCCCTTCGGCCGTCGCAAAATGCGCTTCGAGCTCGAGCCGCTGATCGAAACCGCGCGGGCCGACAGCCCGCCGGCCCTCATCGCCTGCTCGCTGCGCGACATCGTCAACCGGCCGGAGAGGGCCAAGAAGACCGCCTGGATGGTGGACCACTTCACCCGGCAGTTCGATCTGCTCTACGTGCACGGCGACCCGCGATTTTTCCGCCTTGAAGACAGCTTCCCGGAGAGCGCGGCCGTGGCCGAGCGCCTGCACTACACCGGCTATGTCACCGAGGCCGGCGAGGTTGCCGCCGCAGCCGCAGCCAGCGCAGACCAGACCGGGCGCGGCGAGGTGATCGTTTCCGCCGGCGGCGGCGCTGTCGGCGGCGCCCTGCTGCGCCTGGCGTTGGCCACGCGGCCGCTGTCGCCCCTGGCCGACACCCCCTGGCGCCTGCTGATCGGCCCCAACATGCCGGAAGCGGCCTTCCAGGCCATCGCCCAGGCGGCGCCCTCCGGCGTTGTCGTGGAGCGCGCGCGCAGCGACTTCGCCGAGATGCTCACCCGGGCGAAGCTGTCGATCAGCCAGGGCGGCTACAACACCCTGATGGAGGTGCTGGCGACCGGCGTGCCGGGGGTGGTGGTGCCCTTCGCCGGCGGCACCGAGACCGAGCAGACCCAGCGCGCCCGGGTCCTCGCCGAGCGCGGCCTGATCACCATCGTCGAGGAAGACGGGCTGACTCCGGCGAGCCTGGCCGCGGGCATCGCCCGCGCCCTGGCCCGCGCCGAGGCGCAGGGCGGCAGCCGGGGCGAAGCGCCCTTCCGCCAGGACGGCGCCGAGAAAACCGCCCGTCACCTCGCCGCCGCGCTGCGGGAAGCAGGCTGATGGCCGGCGAAGAACAAGCGTCCTGGGCACTGTTGGAAACCGAGCTGGATGCCTGGTCCGCCGTCGGCCGGGAGGCGGAGATCTGGTGGCGCGACGACGATGCGACCGCGCCCGCAGCGGCCCTGGAGAGGCTGCTGGACCTGTCGGCCGGCGTCGGCGCGCCTCTGGCGCTGGCGGTCATTCCTGACAAGGCCGCGGCGGGCTTGGTGCGCCTGCTCGACGGGCAGCCCGCACAAACCGCCGTGCTGCAGCACGGCTATGCCCACAGCAACCACGCCGCGGCAGACGCCAAGAAGTGCGAGCTGGTCAGCCCGGCGGCACGCCCGGCGGTCGTCGAGGAACTACAGCGCGGGCAGGGCAGGCTGTTCGAGCTTTTCGGCGCCCGCTTTCATCCGGTCATGGTGCCGCCCTGGAACCGCATCGCCGAGGACCTGATATCGCTTCTGCCGGGCCTCGGCTTCACCGGACTGTCGAGCTACAGGCCGCGCAAAGCGGCCGAAGCGGCGCCAGGCCTGAGCCAGGTCAACTGCCACCTGGACATCCTGCAGTGGCGCCCCGAACGCCGGTTCCTCGGCACCCGGGCGGCGCTCGATTTGCTGATCGGGCACCTGGCGGCCAAGCGCCGAGGAACCGCTGATCCGGCGGAGCCGAGCGGCATTCTGAGCCATCATCAGGCGCACGACGCCGCGGCCTGGGACTTCCTCGCCGAGTTGCTGGCCCGGCTCGGCCGCCACCCCGCCACCGCCTTACTGACGGCACAGCAGGCTTTCACGGCCCGGCCCGCCGGGCGGGCGCAGCACGAGGCGGCCGGATGAAGCAGTTACGCTATCCGCTCCGCGCTCTCGTCGGCGACTATCTGCGCTGCGGCGCCGGCCTTTTCGTCGGCCTCGGCGTGCTGGCGGCGGTGACCCCGACGCCCACGATCCTGGCGATCTTCGGATCGCTCGCCGCGCTCTTTGCCGTCTTTGGCCTGCGCACCGCCCATCGCCATCACCTGAGAGTGATGGTGACCGAGCAGGAGATCGCCTGTCGCGGGGCCACCACCAAGACGATACCCTGGCAGCAGATCGAGGCGATGAAACTGCGGTATTTCGGCGCGCGGCCCAGCAAATTTCGGCCCCGCGCCAGCGGATTCATGCAGCTCACCCTGAAGGGGACGGGCAAGGCCATGACCTTCGAATCCAGCATCGAGGGCTTCGACTGGCTGGCCGGCCGCGCTGCGGCGGCGATGCGCGACAAGGGCCTGGCGATCGATCCGGCCACCGCCAGCAACCTGATCGACCTGGGTGTCGATCCCGGCGGCGGCGGGGAGGATTCATCTGACGGGTGTGATTCCGCGCCAAACGTCCTATAAACGCAGCGCAAAGAGTTCAGGACTTCGCAAGAAACAATGGGGAACTAGGACAGGGCTGTGCGGGATCTGCTGCGCATAAGGGACTTGAGGATCAGCTTCGATCTGCCGGAAGGCCGGCTCGAGGCGGTCCGCGGCGTGAGTTTTCGCGTGCCCGCCGGGAAGACCGTCGCCCTGGTCGGCGAGTCGGGCTCCGGCAAGTCCGTGGTCAGCCAGGCGATCATGGGTATCCTGCCGCGCTCTGCGAACATCGACGCCGGACGCATCCTGTTCCATGACCCGGTGCTGGCCGCCGACCGCGCCGAGAGCATGATCGACATCGCCGGCCTGCACCCCGACAGCCCATCAATGCGCGCCATCCGAGGCGGCCGCATCTCGATCATCTTTCAGGAGCCCATGACCTCCCTGTCGCCGGTGCACACCGTGGGCAACCAGATCTGCGAGGCCTTGCACCTGCACCGCGACGTCAGCGACGCCGAGGGCAAGGACCTGGTTACGGAGATGCTGCGCCACGTCGGCTTTCCCGATCCGGTCAAGGCGTTGAAGACCTATCCTTTCGAACTTTCCGGCGGTCTGCGCCAGCGCGCCATGATCGCCATGGCGCTGGTCTGCCGCCCGGCACTGCTGATCGCCGACGAGCCGACCACCGCGCTGGACGTCACCATCCAGGCGCAGATCCTGAAGCTGATCAAGGACCTGCAGGGCGAGCTGGGCATGGCCGTGCTGATGATCACGCACGATCTGGGCGTGGTCGCCAACGTCGCCGACGAGGTGGTGGTGATGTACCACGGCGAGGTGATGGAAAGCGGCAGCCTGGCGGATATCTTCCGGGCGCCCGAGCACCCCTACCTGAAGGCCCTGCTGCGCGCCGTGCCGCGCTTCCACATGGAACCGGGCGAACGCCTGGTGCCGATCCGCGAGATCAAGAAGCAGGACGAGGGCGCCTTCCTCAAGGCCGCCGCGCCGCACCGCGGCGAAGACGACAGCCCGATCCTGTCGGTGGAGCACGTCACCAAGCGCTTCACCATCCGCAAGGCCGGCCTCTTCGGCGGCGGCGGTGACGAAGGCAGCCTGCTGGCCGTCGACGACGTCAGCTTCACGGTCAAGCGCGGCGAGTGCCTCGGCCTGGTCGGGGAGAGCGGCTGCGGCAAGACCACGCTGTCGAAGATGATCATGCGCGCCTTGCAGCCCGACAGCGGCAGCATCACCTTTGCCGGCTCCGGTGGCGCGGGCAACGGCGGCGACGAGATCGACGTGCTGGCGCTGGAAGGCGACGCGCTGATGGATTTCCGCAAGCAGATCCAGTTCGTCTTCCAGGACCCCTTTTCCTCCCTCAACCCGCGCATGACCGTCGGCGAAATCCTAGCCGAACCGCTGGTGATCCACGGCATCGGCACCCCGGCGGAGCGCCGCAAGATCGTCGAGGAACTGATGGGCGTGGTCGGCCTCAACCGCCAGCACATCAAGCGCTATCCGCACAGCTTTTCCGGCGGCCAGCGCCAGCGTATCGGCATCGCCCGCGCCCTGGCCCTGCGCCCGCAGCTGATGATCTGCGACGAGCCGGTTTCCGCCCTCGACGTGTCGATCCAGGCCCAGGTGCTGAACCTGCTGAAGGATTTGAAGCGCGACCTCGGCCTGACCTATATCTTCGTCAGCCACAACCTGGCGGTGGTCGACTATATCGCCGACCGCATCGCCGTAATGTGCCGCGGCCGCCTGGTCGAACTGGCGCCGCGCGAGCTGTTGTTCCGCGCCCCGGCGCATCCCTACACCAAGACCCTCCTGGCGGCGGTGCCGGAGCCGGACCCGAACCGGCGCCTCAACCTGTCGGGACTGATGGAGGGCCGCGCCTCCGACCCTTCGGCCTGGCCGGAGCCCTTTCGTATCAACGGCGAAAGCCGCCTGACCATGATCGACCTGGGTGGCGGACACCAGGTGCGTGCCGCCGCCGGCGCGGCCGAGGAACTGGCGCACCGCCAGGCCGAGGCGCCGCGGCCCGAAGAGGTAGAAGTCTGATCCGATGCTGAGCTATTTCGCCCGCCGCATCCTGGTGATGATCCCGACTCTGTTGGCGATCAGCCTGGTGGTCTTCGTGATCATCCAGCTGCCGCCCGGCGACTATCTGGAAACCCTCATGGCCGAGATGGCCGCGCAGGGCGAGAAGATGGACCAGGACCGCATCGACTGGCTGCGCGAGCAGTACGGCCTCGACAAGCCGCTGATCGAGCAATACTGGCTGTGGCTTCTCGGCCTGCTGCAGGGCGACCTCGGCTATTCCTTCGAGTTTGAGCTGCCGGTCATCGACGTGATCGGCAACCGCTTCTGGTTCACCGTCCTGCTGGCCCTGTCGACGACGCTTTTCACCTACGTCCTGTCCTTCCCCATCGGCATCTATTCGGCGGTGCGGCAGTACTCGATGGGCGACTACGCCGCGACCTTCTTCGGCTATTTCGGCCTCGCCATGCCGAACTTCCTCTTCGCCCTGGTGCTGATGTA
>PJEL010001930.1_pt1 | contig 19783 bp, 13 predicted proteins | sample 1853271 | NCBI WGS metagenome assembly PJEL01 (sample SAMN08108733, study PRJNA415343) | Invertebrate metagenome, whole genome shotgun sequencing project. | host: Globobulimina | place: Sweden: Gullmar Fjord | collected 2015-08
TGAGAAAGCATGGGAAAGTTAGCTAAACTTCCCCATATTTTTATATGCCTTAAATCTAAAGGATACTCAATGAGTTACGATCAATTATCAGTATATCTTCAAATGGAATGAGTATATATACTCGACGTATATCAAGATGTATCTAAAACCGGTTATTTTTATACAGTAAAGACCGATTATCAGATATGCTTCAAATGGAAGCAGTATATTCTTTTTATATTGCGCAACTTACATTATTTCATGTAAAAATTTATTTAGAAGAAATTAATTCTTATTAGCTATCACAAGATCCACCACAACATCCTCCTTTATTTTCTTCCATTACATATTGTTCTTGTAGATAGTTTGACATATAATCAGCAGTTCCTTGAGCTGTTGCATGCATTGCTTTTTTTCCTTTACTCCAATTTGCAGGACAAACTTCGCCATACTCATTGACATGGTGCCACATATCTATAATTCTTAACATTTCTTCTATATTTCTTCCGATAGGTAAATCATTGACAGTCTGATGTCTTATAATTCCTTGTTTATCAATTAAAAAAGTACCTCTATAAGCAATTGGTAGACCAATAAACTGTAAATTGTTTTCTTCAGTATATTCCCAGTTTCCACCTAAAACTCCAAAATTCGCAGATATTGTTTTTGTAACATCAGCTATAAGAGGATAAGTAACTCCTTGAATTCCACCTTTTTGTATTGGAGTATTTAGCCATGCCAAATGAGTATTTTCAGTATCAGTAGAACAACCAATTACCGCAACATTACGATCTTCAAATTCTTGTAAATATTGTTGAAAAGCTATGAGCTCAGTTGGGCAAACAAAAGTAAAATCTTTTGGATAAAAAAAGAGTAAAACTTCTTGATGCTCAATATAAGTTTGCAATGAAAATTTTTCAACTATTTTGTTACCTTCAATAACTGCTGGTGCTTCAAAATTTGGAGCTTTTGATCCTACTAATGACATATCGATTTATTATTTTAAATACTACAATATACTGCTTCCAATTGAATAATATCTGATAATCGGTCATTACTCTTTGAAATCAAATGGTTTCAGATACATTTCATCTACGATTAGTATATTGTGATCTTAAGATGACCACAAAAACTAAGAAATGTAAAATGCGGTCTGGACGGGATTCGAACCCGCGACCTCCTGCGTGACAGGCAGGCATTCTAACCAGCTGAACTACCAGACCTATGAATTCTGATTTAAAATTTACCAATGTTGTGAAGATAACCAATAACGTATTAATTTACAAGAGTTAATTTAAAGAATTCCTGTTTTGCTAATTTAGTTTCTATTTTTTTTAGTTTTTTACAGTTTTTTTTACAATTTATTATGCAGTCTCTTTAATTTCTTTATTTGTTCAAAACTTTGTGATTGGGAATGGCTTTAAATATTTAATCTTTAAGCTCCCTATCTTAAATCTGAAGAAAAAAGGGTCTTCATAAAAGCCTGGCAGGTTCATTAAATGAGATATTTGCCACTAGGCAAACATTTCATACTAATTGCAAAGTTATATTTTAAATAAAAATTTTGCTCTTGTAATACTCTTGAAATTTTTAATTTTTATTGAGTCTCTTATCATATAAATTTCATACTCGACTTATACAAAGTTTGATTTGAAATTTTTTGTATTTTATAATTTTTATCTGAGATAATATATATATTAAAACCAAAAGAAATATAAATTGCCCAAGAAATTTTTATAATAAAACCAGATTTGGAAAACGTAGAAATTTAATCAAAAACTAAGTCTTCCTATATGTTTTATTTGATTAAAAATTTTACAAGATTAGCTTCTTTTTTTTTAAATAATATAATCTTTAAGTATATATATTAGAATACTTTTCCAAATATTTTAATAATAAATTAAAGTCTTTAGCATAAGGAGCTACTATAGAAATATTATCTCCATCCAAATTTTTAAAAGTAATTTTATAAGCATGAAGGGCAACTCTTTTTATTATAGGAAGTTCTTCAATTTCATTTTTTAATTTATAATTATTTTTTAATTCAGATAAATAAATATCTTTCCCTCTATATTTATGATCTCCAATTAAACTAGCTTTTTTGCAAGAGGCATGAATACGTATTTGGTGAGTTCTACCAGTTATTGGTTTACAATTTAATAATGTATAGCCATCAAATATCTTTTCAGTATAAAATAAAGTTTTAGCTTTTTTCCCTTTGCGGATATCTATATAAGCTTTATTGCCATTAAAATATATAGCTCCTCTAACAATCTCTTCTTCAAATTTATGTTGTCCCATAGTTACTGCATGATATTCTTTTATAATTTCTCTTCTAGAAAATTGAAAAGAAAGATGTCGTTGAGTTTCTTTATTTTTTGCAAATAAAATTACTCCAGATGTATCTTTATCTAAACGATGACAAACTTTTATTTCAGGATATTCTTTTTTTAAAATACTTAAAATATTTGGATCTTTTCCAATACGATCTGGAATTGTTGAAATCATTGGAGGTTTGTTTAATGCCAAATAATTATCATCTTCAAATAAAAGTAAATCTTTGTAATTTATGCTTTTCATTTATGAAATATAAAATAATATAAAAAAGCCATTATTAAATTAAGTAATGGCCTTAAATATACAAAAAAAATATAATTTATTATAACTGGACTTACACAAGATAGCTTTAAAATAATAAATACCGTTGTTTCTATAGCAAGAAACAGCTTATATAATAAATCTTGCGTTACTCAAGTTATAACTAAATGTTGCTTTATCTATTTTTTATTATGTTTTAAATTTTTAGACCAATTTTTAATAGTTTCAATAATTAAATCATGACATTTTATATTATCTACAATTGGAGATTCAAGGCCAGAAAATATCATATTAGTAAAAAGAATCATTTCTTGTGGTATCATCAAATATTTAGGATTTTCATGACAAGTTTGTATTATATATGTATTTAACAAAATATTATCAGGTATATTACCTTTTTGTGATTTTAAAGTACATAAGCAATCATGTTTTTCTTTATTCAAAATATTAAGTTTAGGATTTTTTAAAATATTGACTAATGAATTTATATTTAAATTACTTTCAAAATTAGGATTTTGCTGAAGTGAGTTTAGCATTTGTATGCAAAAAGGACTTTTAATATTTTGTAAAAAGTTTGAAAAATTCTCACTATTCTTATCTGGTAAATACGAACACATATTATAAATCTTCAAAGAACCAGTTACTTTTCCCTCATTGACATCTTTTGAGAATTCATTTAAGTCTTTTTGAAAAGAATTCATGAAAGAACTCCCTTGTCTAATATCTATTAATCCCTTAGGTTCAATCTTAGTATTCAATAATTTTTTTGTATCGTTAATTAAATTTTCGTCAATTAATTCAGAACCTCCTAAAGGGCAATTTTGAGTTATTGCTAAGATATTAGCTCCTTTTCTTGCTAACTTTATTAAAGTTGGTATAACAAACATTCCTTGACTATAACATCTTACAATCAAATTAATATTTTCAAATTTATCATTAAAATACTTAATTAAACCATTATTTAAACAATCATTTTGATCAGTTAAACTATTGAATAAACTTAATTCCTCTTGTCTAAAAGATCCTAGATTTAATTTACATGTATTCCCTAATGTATTTAAAATATAATTATCCCCTTCATCCATTCTATAAATAAGATTATTCAAGCCATGTAATGAAATATAATAATATGATGAGTATTTACTTTTTGAAGTTATATTAATAGGTTTTAATTTATAAGGATTTTCAATTTTAATATTTTCTTTTTCATCTTCATTAAAATCATTTTCAGTTTTATCTATATCATTAGATTCTAGATTATCATCTATTTGAATTTGTTCTGTTTTATTTTCTTTATTATTAGTTTTATCATTTTCATTATCATTATCATTATCATTATCATTATCATTATCTATCGTATCTAAAGCATTAGATAGAATTGAATCTAAATCTAAATCTTTATCATTTTCTTGCATTTTTTTAAAACCTGATCCTTTATTAGAACAATTAAAAAGCAAGCAAATTATTGATATCAGTAATAGAGATTTAATAATTATATTTATTGAATCTTTAGAAAATTTTCTAAATAATATTCTGTTTTTTATATCCATGGTTGTATTTATTTATTTAAAGTTTTACAATGAAAAATTAAAAGTATAAAAGTTTTTTTTAGAAAAAAATAAAAAGTGATTTTTATTTATAATTTTAAAGTATCAAAGACTTTAAATATACTGCTTCCAATTGAAGACTATCTGATAATCGATTATTACTCTTTAAAATCAAATGATTTTAGATACATTTCATCTATGATTAGTATATACTCTTTTGCTTCTTTTCATAAATTACCTTCCCTATATTTATAAAAAACATTTATTTGTTTAATCATATTAATAATTACAAAATTATGTTTTAATTATATTAAAGGTAATTTATTTATATAATCAATTTTTATATAGTACAAAAATATATTTTTATAATTATAATTAATTAATTTCATTGCATCTTTATTACCATTTAATTTATTATATATGAAATTTTTAAATACAATAATTTTTTTTACAAAAAATAAGTTCTACTTAGTATTAACAATTCTCATTCTTCTTAAATGTTCGAAAAATGAATCCAAAGAAATGTTTAAGCTAAAACAAAATAAAAAGAAATTAATACAAAACTCACAATATCTAGAAATGCAAGAAAGCAATAATGATAACATATTTATTCAAGATAATGATGTTTCCAAAAGCTTACAAACAAATATCTTAAACCATGAAATACCTATTAACTTAAATTTTAATGATAAAAATGAAGTTATTAATGAATTAAAAACTAAAGGAAATAAAAAAAAATCTAAAAACAGGCTTATTACAAGCAAATCAGATACATTAACATATATTAATTTAGAAAACACTCAAAACCAAGGAATAATAAAACAAAAAGGATATAAATTTTCTGAATATTTAATAAATAATTATAATAAAAAATTAAAACTTCCTTCAAAAACTCCAACTGAAAAACTTCAAATATTATTACAATTAAATAAAAAAAATGAAATAATTGAAATAATTAAAAATATTGAAAAAAGGAATGATAAAATAAAAAAAATTAAAAATAAAAAAAACTATTTAATTCAAGGTTATAGCATTATAGATAATCGAAAGTATTTAGAAGAACCAAATTTATGTAAAATAATAAGACAATATTATCAAGATAGAAAAATTTCTCCTCATATAAATTTGTTTTTAAAATCAAATTATTCAGAAAAAGAAAAAATAATTAGATATACTAATATAGCTAGACAAGCTTTAAATAAACTTTCTATTTATAATTCTATTATTAATGCAATTAAAAAAAATGATGAATATGAGATTATTTATCTTTTTGACTTAATTTATCTTTCTAAATTTGATGATGATAATAAAAATATTTTAACAAAAATTTTATATAAATGCATAGATAATAAAAAAATTAAATATTTAGATTTTTTTTTAAAATTTTATATGAAAAAATTAAAATATAATATTGATAAAGAAATATTTAAAGATTGTATTAAAAAAGCTACTTACCAAAATAATATTGAAATATTAAAATTTTTATTAAATTTTTATCAAAAAAATTGTTTATTAGAAGAAAATGAAATCTTTTTAAATTATGGAAATAGAAATTTATTTCAAGAAGCTTTACTACATACTAGAACATTAAATATTGCTCTATTTTTATTTGAAAATGATTATATAGATCCTTTAGAAACAGATAATCAAGATTATAATTCATTTTATTATGCTGCAAAAAAAATTGCACAAAAAAATTATCCTCAAATTTTTTTAAAAATGATGAAAAAATGTAAATATGATGAAAATATAAATTCTCACTCTATTAATGATAATAAAGAAAAAAAACCTATTTCTTTTATTATAGATGCCTGTAATACTGAAAACAATAAAGTTTACTATAAAATATTGGATCTTCTATTTAAAAAATGTAATGTTGAGCCAAATTCTAATTCAAAATTAAATAAAAGTCTTATACATCAGGGAATCGATAATAATGATCTAAACTTTGTAAAAACTTTAATTAATAAATATAATATTGATTTATCTAACGAAAGTCATGGATTAACTTCAATTAATTATGCAGCCAAAAAGAAAAGAAAAGAAATAGTTAAATATTTACGAAATATAAAAATTTCTAATAATGATTTAAATTCAAATTTAATACAAGAAGAAAAAGAAGAAATTTCTAATATAAAAAACAATAATGAATATGTTATAGAAATAGATGATGAAGAAAAATATGATAGTGATTCCAATAATTATAATGATAATTTAATGGTTAGAAATTCTAATGGAAATACTTGTTATATTTATGACCATGATTTAATAATTAATGATTTTAATTTAATAACTGGTGATTTTGAAAAAATAAATTTGAATGAATTTATAAATGATAATGAAACATTTTTAAACTATTTTATTTTACATAGCAACAACAAATATTTATATGGATTATTAAAAATAATTTTCAAATCTTCTCCTTCTAATCTAGATATTAATAAAAAATGCAGAAATGGAAATGGAATTTTACATAATCTTGTACAAATGAATGAAAAGAAATTATACAAATTATGTAAAATCATATTAAAGGAAAATAAAAAATCAGAAATATTTAAAAGAATTAACTTATATGATATAAATAATCAAAATAATACTGCAATGGATATAGCTATAAGACTTAAAAATATTACTGCAATTGAATTCCTTTGTACTATTGGGTATGATCCTTCATATAATAATATACATACCGGAACTGCTATTCATAAAATTATTGAAGAAGCTAACTATTTACGAACTAGTCCTATTTTAATATGGTATAGTTTATTTTTATTTCCTCCACGAGAATTTGATAGTAAATCAATGTATATTCTATTATATTTTTTAGAAGGATGTAAAGCTTATAAATCTCTTAATGAAATAGATTCTTCTTTTAAAAAACCAAAACATTTATTAAAAGAAAAAATTGATAATGCACTTTTTATTACAAGAAAACGACGATTAAAAAAACTACAAGAATATATTTCAACAGAAAAACATAAATCAAAATTTAAAAAATTATTCTGGATGAAAAGATATAGAAAAGCAAAATTCCCTTTAGCAAAATATAATGAATTATCTTGTTTTAAAAAGATTTTAGATAAATTTTTCAATTTAGAAAAAATGCATTATAAGCATGGAACTATCTGTACACTTCTTATACTTTTTAATATTTTGGGAGTTTTATCACTCAATTATAATACAGCTTTAGGCTTAGGGCTTATACTTTTTCCTTATTTATTTATCTTAGGAGATCTTATTTTTTCATCGTGTATTAATATGAGTTTATTTTATTGTACTTAATTTCTTGGATGAAAATCATGAATTATTTGTCTTAGATGTTCTTTATCAAGGTGAGTATAAATTTCTGTTGTACTTATAGAAGCATGTCCTAACATTTCTTGAACTGCCCTAAGATCAGCTCCTCTTTCTATCATATGAGTTGCAAAGGAATGTCTAAACGTATGAGGGCTTACATTTTTATTTATACCAGTTTTTTGAACAGCTTCTTTTATTATCATAAAAATCATTATTCTTGATAACTTCTTTCCAAATTTGTTTAAAAATAAATATTCAGAATATTTACTGTTAACATTAATTTTAGATCTAATTTCTTCAATATAAATTTTGATATATTTTAAAGCTATTCTTCCAATTGGGATTATTCTTTGTTTATTTCCTTTTCCTATAACTCTTATTATTTCTTCTTCAAATAATATATTATTTATTTTCAAATTTATTAATTCTGAAACTCTCAATCCTGCTCCATATAATGTTTCTATTATTGCTCTATTTCTCATTCCATGATTTGTTGAATGATCTAAATTTTCAAAAATAGATTCTATTTCATGCACTTCAAGTGTTTCTGGTAATTTATGATAAATTTTATTTGTTTCTATTAATTCTGTTGGATCCTCTTTTATTAGTCCTTCTGTAATTAAATATTTATAAAAACATCTTATTCCTGAAATTAATCGTGATTGTGTACTATTTTGAATTTTAAAATTTGAATTTAAATATGTCAAAAATTCGGTGATATGATTTTGGTTTACTTCTAAAGGTTTTATAAATTTTGAATTCATATAATCCCCAAATTTCTTAATATCTCTTAGATAAGCTTCAACAGAGTGCTTTGATAAAGCTCTTTCTAAACGTAAATATGTTTCAAAAGAATTATATATATATTGCCATTTCATTAAACTAATTATTTTACATCTTATCTAACTGAGAAGTTATTTCATAATAAATTTATATATACTGCTTCCAATTGAAGAATATCCGATAATCGGTCATTATTCTTTAAAATCAAATGGTTTCAGATACATTTCATCTACGATTAGTATATACTAAAAGTATATGAAGATGCGGAAAAAGGTCGTTGATACTCAGCGAGTTATGATCAGTTTTTCTTACATCTTCAAGTGAAAGTAGTATATATAAATCAATTTAAATTACGATCATTAATAATTTTCAGCATACAATTTGTAATTTGTTCACTTGATATAAATAATTTCAGGTTATCAGGAATTAAATTTTTTATGTAATACCTTTGTACTTCTTGAATTTTAGTTTTATCACTCCAATATTTGATACGTTCAAAATAATGCCTTCCTAATGCTTCCCTTCTTTTTTTAAAATCTTCATCACTAATATATAAAGCTATTATTCCCAATATATCACCTGGTAAATATTTATTAAATTTTTTTAAATCAAAACTTGTTAAAAGAAGATATGAATTATTTATAATCTTCCCTAAATTAGATTCATCTGTATAAGTTGCATCTTTAAATTTTTTGAATTCTTTGTATTGCTCTTCAGTTAATTTGTTTTCTTTTTTTTTAAAAAAGACTCTCCATTTTTCTTTTTCTTCTTCACTTAATAATTTTGCTTGTTCTCTATTTTCTAAATTATTTTTAAAATATTGTAATTTAGCAAAGCCTTTTAAATCAGAATAACAATTGTAAATTCTTTCTTGGATTGATACATTACCATTGTGAAACAAATCATAATTATTCTGCATTTCATTTGATTGATTTGAATTTGAACAAAAAATAAATCCAAATGAAGTAAATAATATTAGTATATTTGTTTTTAGCATCTTATTAATTTTGATTGTATCATATACTAAAGATAATAAAATAATTAAAAAAACAATTTACTATAATAATTTAAAAAATATGATTAACAGAGAAATCGCACCTAAAAATAAAAATATTAAATTTGAATCATTATTAAATCCAAATAAAGATTTTATAAATAATAATATCCCTATTTATTTTCTTGAAGATAAAGATCACCCTGTAATAAAATTTGATTTAATTTGCAATTCAGGAGTATGGTTTGAGCCTAAGATAGGAGTTGCTACTTTTGCAGCTAAAATGCTAAGAGGAGGAACAAAAACTAAAAATAGTAATGAAATTGAAGAAGAATTGGATTATTATGGATGTAATTTTAACGTTAATCTAAAAAGAGATTTTTGTCATTTATCTATTTTAACTTTAAATAAATATTTTATTCCTATTTTAAAAATTTTAAAAGATATTTTATTTAATTCTTCTTTTCCAAATTCTTATTTTGAACTTCAAAAACAAATAATTAAAGATAAAATTTTATTAGAAGATAGTAAAAATTCAAACTTGGCTATTAAAACACTTCAAGAATTAGTATTTGGAAAAAATCATCCTTATGGTAATAGACTTACTCCTAAAATTATTGATAATTTAAAATTAAATGAGATTAAAGAATATTATTTTAAAAATTTATTTTCAAATTCTGAAATATTTATTTGTGGAGATTTTAAAAAGAATGATGTTGATAATATAAAACAAAATTTCAATTCTCTTAATTATAATTTATATAAAAAAGAATGTTCAAATAATCATTATAAACCTTTAATAAAAAGTATATCAAAAAAAGAGAGTATTCAAGATTCTGTTATAATGGGAAAGCCATTTCCTTTAAAAACTCATGAAGATTATATTAATTTAGTTATTCTTAATGAGTTATTAGGAGGATATTTTGGTTCTAGATTAATGTCTAATATAAGAGAAAAAAGCGGATATACTTATGGAATTCATTCTAGAATTCTACCTATGAAAGAAAATAGTTTGTTTTATATAGCTTCTGAAGTTTCGAAAGGATATGCTTCCAAAGTTTTAAAAGAAATACAAAAAGAAATTGAAAGACTAAAATCTGAATTAGTTACTAATCAGGAACTATCTAGCTTAAAGCAATATATGAAAGGTAAATTATTATTATCTATTGATGGTACATTTGCCAAAATGGATAGTTTTATAAATGCACATAAATTTGGATTAGATAATTCTTATTATTCTAAATTATATTCTGCTATTGATAATATAGATTCTAAAAGTTTAAAAGATTTGGCTCAGAAATATTTAGATTTTGAAACTTTTTGTCAAGTGATAATTGAGTAATATCAAATCATTACTCCAGTTATTTTCATATAGTAAAGACCTATTACCAGATACTCTTCAATGGATTCAGTATAGTATATACTAATCGTAGATGAAATGAGAGCATTGCAAAATGAGTGTCGAGCGTCAGCTCGGCACTCTAAAATATCCGTTAAGCTAGATTTTTGTTACGCAAAATTAGTTTTGCAATACTCTCGAAATATATCTAAAACCATTTGATTCCAAAGAGTAATGATCGATTATCAGATAGCTTTCAATTGGAAGTAGTATATAATTAACTCAAGTTTCGTAGTATTAAAGAACCCCATGTCATTCTGAACATAGTGAAGGATCTATTTCATTAAATATGTTTTTAGTCTAAAAAATAGATATTTCACTTCGCTCAATATGACAAAAAGAAAATATAGCGCAACTTACGTTAATTAAAATGATATTAAATTTAAATAAATTAATTTGCTTGCTTTCCTAAATCTAATTCTAAAGGTTTTTTGGGATAATTTCCTTCCATTATATCTTGAATATGATCTCGTAAAACAATTGGATAAATAATATCTTTACAATTTTTTATTTCTTCTAAAGAAAACCATTTTATTTCTTTAACAACTGATTTTTCATGCTCAGTTAAGTTTTCTAAACTTAATTTTTTTTGATTTGAGAATCCAGTAATAAATCTATGTTTAATGTGAGTAAGAATACCAGATAATATTAAATCAAATTCTCCAAACCAAACAATTGGACCTAATTTAATTTCATCGCTTTTTATCGTTGCTTCTTCATAAATTTCTCTAAGAGCAGCTTCCTGAAGAGTTTCTCCTTTTTCTATTTTTCCTCCAATTGGGGTCCAGAATTTGCCATTATATTTATTATCAACACTTGTAGTTTTAGGATCATCATAGCCAATTAATAATAACTCTTTTTCTTGATTTAATAATAGTACTTTAACACTATCTCTAATAGGAATGTTTTCTTTAGCTTGCATAAGAATGATTTTAGTAAATTGAGACTGTTGCAAAATAGGTGATTGCCGCTGGACAATCACCTCCATTATCCAGCAAATCTAGATTTTTGTTTTCAAAATTTAGTTTTGCAATACTCTCAAATTGTTAAATTAAGAAAATTATTTTAAAAATTCACTTACTTTATTTATTAAAGCAGGGATATTACCTTTCTTTACCATATAACAATGTTCTAAACATTCTTTTGACTTTTCAATATTAATATCAAGATCATCAAAAAAATAAATAGTTGATTTAGAATATTGATTTTTAATTTTATTTAGATAATGCCTCTTAGTTAAAGCCCATTTATGTTTAACACTAATATTTCTCTTTTTTTTCCATAAATCAGAATGTTCAGTTGGATTTGTAATTTCTTCTTTTGAACTAGCTCCATATATTTTTTCAATAAAATTTATTAAATCAGCTTTTGTTAAAATTTTCTTTACTTTATTTACGCTGTTAGCTGTATTAATAAAGATTATATGACTTTTTTCATTTATTTTTTTAAATAATCCTTTTAATGAGTCCAAATGATTTCCGAAAATTTCTTTTAAAGAAAAACCATTTTTGACAATTACTGTTTCTGTATCTTTTAAAGTTAAAGTTAAATCAAAATCAAATACAAAGATTTTTTTAGGTTTTAATTTAGATTTAATACTTTTAAGTTTATCAGATTTTTTTAAATTCAGATTTTTCTTAGGTAAATTTGAAAATCCAAAAATTAATAAAATTAAAAGTACTGGTATTAGTAAATAATATTTATTTATCCTTTTCATATTTAAAATATTTCAAAAGCCTACTCATATAAAGGCTTCCAATTGAAGAATATCTGATAATCGGTCATTACTCTTTGAAATCAAATGGTTTTAGATACATTTCATCTACGATTAGTATATATAAAGATGTAAAAAAATATCATTAATACTCAAAGAGTTATGATCAATTATCATTACATCTTGAAATAGAAACAGTTACACTTTATGAGAGCATTGCAAAATGAGTGTCGAGCGTCAGCTCGGCACTCTAAAATATCCGCAAAGCTAGATTTTTGTTACGCAAAAATAGTTTTGCAATATTCTCTTTATATGTATAAAAAGAATTTAATCTTTAAATAAAAAAATAAATAAAATTTTTTAAAGATTCAAGTATTTTTAAATATTCTTATTCTAAAAGTCTATTTACTTCAGATATTGTTCCATCAATTTTTCCTGTAATTCTAAAACTATTTTTATATTTCTTTTTTGCTTCCTCTATATTAATTTCATCATCATCAAAAAAATAAATATCATTAACATTAAATCCTTTTTTTGATATTTGATCTAAGAAATGGGTTTTAATATAAGACCATTGTGTTTTACCATCATTTATTTTTGCTTTACCTTCCCATACCTTTTGATAAGATAAGGCATTACCTATATCATTTTCATTTTCTGCTCCAAAAATTTCGTCTATATATTCTAAAAGCATTGTTTTTTTAAGAATTTCTTTTACTTGTTTTTTAACTCCTCTTGTATTTAAAAAGATTGAATAACCTTTATTTTTTAGTTTTTTGAGCATATTAATGATATTATTAATATTTTTTTGATTACCAAAAATATCATTAATAGTTAAAAACCTAAATTCAGTTTTTGATATTTGTTTTTTATTTAATGGAGTACCTTTAGTATGTTTTATTGTTAAGGTCCAATCAAAATCAAATATAAAAGCTTTTTTAGGATTTTGTATTTGATTTTCGTTTGTTTCATTCTCAATTTTATTTAGGCCTTTTTCAGGATTTTGTATTTGATTTACATTTGTTTCATTCTCAATTTTATTTTGACCTTTTTCAGGATTTTTACAATATGAAAAGATAGAACCTATAAATAAAAATAAAATACTTTGGAATTTTTTTTTAGTGAAAAGGAATTTCATGATAAATTTATTTGATAAAATATAATTATAAAGAGTAGATATTTAGATTTTATATTTACTGATCTCAATTCCCATCTTGTTAGAATCCAATTTACTAAAATTTTTATTATTTCCTCAATATTTAGACTATATATTTTTCCCCATTCTATAATTTGTTCATACGTGATATTGTTAATAAAGCTTACATAATCAAAAATCAAAACCTGCATTTTTTTAAACAATTATGCAGCTTCTATATATGTGAATAAAAAAATATTACAAAAAAGATAAATATATATATTATATAATAATATAATTTTTTCTATATTATTCAAAATCTCCATTTTATATATTATACAAAACTATTAATTTTCATATTTAAAATATCTAAATTTATATTTTAATAAACTGTATCTTGTTACTTAATATAGTTATATATAATATATTAATATAGTCTTAAATCTAATATTTATATAAAAATTTTATATTTTGCATTTTTTTTATTAATTTTGTATTCAATTAAAATTATTAAAAAAATGCAGAAATCAATAAGAAAAAAAATAAGATATGATAAAATAGTAAATTGTACTATATTTATATTTTTTATATATCAATTAAATGGGTGTTCTAAAAAAAACACAAATAATGGAATGAAAAATAAGTCGATTGCCATAAATGTTGGTAAAAATTCATCAAGAATTTTAGACGTAAAAGATGATTATATCAAAGAGGTTTTTAAAAATCCTGATGAGTGGGATAAAAATTTAAAAGAAATAAATTCATTAAAACCAGAAATAATAAAATCTGCTTTAGATTCTATTATTAAAGATATGAGTAAGAAAAGAACTAAATTGAATGGAGATACTATATATCATTATTGCTTAAGAAAAAATTATAAAAATATAATTACCGCTTTAAAAAAATCTGGTTTACGTACCAATATAAAATCTTCATATGGATTAGATGCTATGCAAGCTGCTTTTGGTTCAAATAATCAAGAAATTATTAAAATTATGTTATCTGACAATTATGATAATCAATTATCTTCTTTAGATGATAAAACTTTGAATGAGTGTTATGAAATGGTAAATGAAAATTATTCTATAATTCAATTATTACAACCAATTATACATCCAAGCTTAATAATAGCTCAAGATGGTTGTTTGGTAAAAATATTATTGAAAAATGGGCAAGTTTTTAGTATTCCTGGAGATGCAAAACAAATTTGGAAATCTCTTTATCAATTAAAACATGGACAAAGCATTGATCCTGATGTGTTAACTTATTTTGCTACTCCAACTCATCATTATATTTCTTTGAATTGTGTTGATTGTGATAATGGAAAATATCATAAAGAGCATTATGGTTTTTATCCTCAAGGGATGTTATTTAGAAAATATCAGCATACAAATAAAAATGAAGAAGAATCAGATTCTCTTAATAATAATAAAAATAGTCAAAATCCCTTGCTAAATCCTGATGATAATATCACTAATTCTATAAATAATAAATATCAATTAAATATTTCTAATAATACTTGTAGTTTGGATGATAATATTTCTAAAAAAGGAGATAATTTAAGTTTAATTGAATTAATACCGAACAAAGATCAAAAAATTGAAAACAATAAATACCAATTAAATATTTCTAATAATACTTATAGTTTGGATGGTAATATTTCTAAAAAAGGAGATAATTTAAGTTTAATTGAATTAATACCGAATAAAGAACAAAAAATTGAAAACAATAAATATCAATTAAATATTTCTAATAATACATGTGGTTTGAATGATAATATTTCAAATAAGAGAAATAACTTAAGTTTGATTAAATTTGAGCCAAATAAAGATAAGAAAATTAAAAATGATAAACATCAATTAAATATTTCTAATAATACATATGGTTTGAATGATAATATTTCAACTAAGGGAAATAATTTAGGTTTAGTCAAATTCGAACCTAATCAGAAAAAAAATACAAAATATAAATCAAGTAATTATAGTAATTTTAAGAAAAATAAATATTCAAGAATATTTACTTTAATTCAAAATTTATTTAATAATAATAAACTTTTCTTTTTTAATTATTTGAATAAGTTTATTAGAACTAAAAATAAAAATATACTATCTATAAATTCAAAAGAATTTAATAATATAATGATAGATGAAATAAATCAAAATATAGATATGTTATCTTTAACTTTATCTGAATTTGATAATTTCACAAATCAATCATTAAATAATAATTTTATTTTAGATAATAAAGAAACTATAGATGCATATAAATTATGTGATAATACAACAGAAAATAATAATTTAAATAATAAAAATAGAGCATTTAAAACTAAAAACAATGATAGCTATAATAAAACCTTAAAATTTATTTATTCTCAATTGTCTTATTTGAAAAGAATGTTACTTAATTCGAAGAGTTTAATTAGTTCTGAAATGGAATATCAAAAAAAACAAAGGTTATTATTAGAAGAAGAATACATGGAAAAGCAAAAGAAAATAGAAAAGAAATCAAATACAATAAAAGAAGAGCCAAGTAAAGAGTTAAATGAAAGTTCTATTGATATTTCTGATGAAAAGGAAGAAACAAATTTATTTTCAAATATCAACATGGCAACACAAGCTAAATATAATGAATTTAAAAATGAATTTAATGAATTATTATTTATGCTTTCTAAATCATCAGAATTAGTAGGAGTTACTTTGCATACTATAAAAAATACACCTTCTTATATTAAATCAACTATAAATTATTTAAATGATAAAAGAAGAGACTTACGTCCATTTATTGCCATGACAGGAGATCAACTTGGTAATGTTGGTAATGAAACTTTTTATAGACAAAAATCGATAAATAATAATCATAATAGAATAAAATTTTATATTGATCCAACACAATCTAAAAAAGCTCTTGAATATATTAGAACTACAAAAAAATCTTGCAGCAAAGTTTCTGAGAGTTGCAAATACAATTTACTTGGAAGAAACTGTGTTGATTTCTGTGCTGAAGTTTTTAAATACTCAACAGATATTGATGATATTGATCCAAAGGTATTTATTTCTGATTCACAATTTGATTATGGATATATGAGTTCTTTGGAAAATATAATGGGAAATAATGCTAATTTTTATGCATATTTTAAATCAAGAGGATACTCTGGCTTTGATAGAGCTTTGAATTTAAATACCAAAAAAGAATCAAATCTTTTATCTATTAATCATAATTCAAATAATACTGATATTTTTCATAAAGATCTATCTAATTCTTTTAAAGTAATGTCATATGGAGAAAATAGTCAAATTGACAATTTATTCCCTGTATTAGTTTTGTTAAGTTTAACAACTATAAAAATCGGAATCTTAAAAGGGAATTTATTATTAAGATTATTGCTTATAATAGCAGTTATTATTAATCATACAAGTTAATACTGCATTAATTTTTATTCCAAGGCTAAGATTTTAAAATACTTAGCCTTGAAATAAATTTAATTAGGTGGCTTTATACTAATCGTAGATTAAATGTATCTGAAACCATTTGATTTCAAAGAATAATGACCGATTATCAGATATTCTTCATTGGAAGTAGTATATAAATAAAAAGTATGAAAGTGTGTTTATAGGATAAATACTTTCGAAAACATATCAATATTTAAGAAAATATTGCTCGGAGAATCTGATAAATTAGACTTTTTTCTGATAGCATTTTGTCAATATATTTATTGCTTTTTTTATAATTTACTTACTGACCTTACGCACTACCATCGAAAATAGTTTAATTTCGCACTTTTAAAAATTTAAAATCATTGATTTTATCTAAATTTTAAAGGTGCTGCGTAAGGTCAGTTATTTATATAAAAATTTAAAGGGGTCTTAAATAACAAAATAAATGTATTGAAATTTATTTTGATAAAAAGAAAAATGATATTACCTTTAATATCAAATACAATTATTTAAAATTAGGAGTGGTAATTACAAATACATATATAACTTTTTCATTATCTTTAAGAAAAGGATTCCTAATGCTTAATACTTCAATGCTCCGCTAAGCGGAGTTTCTTATACATAATAATCATACTTATAATATACTGTTTTAGCTTAAAAATAACTTTACATTTTTTAGTATTAATAGTATAATCTCTCATTAATTTTTAATTAAATATAAAATAAAAAGCTAAAATTTTTTATTTAAATTAACTATATACTACTTCTATTTGAAGATGTTAAAAAAAATTGATCATAACTCTCTAATTAACTCAAGTTGCGTAGTATTAAAATAGCTATAGAAGCCTATGTCACCCTGAACAAAGTGAAGGATCTATTTTATTAAATATTTGTTTTTAGTCTAAAAATAGATATTTCACTTCGTTCAATATGACAAAAGGAAAATATAGCACAACTTACGTTAATTATTAATGACCATTTTCTGCGTCTTCATATACTTTTAGTATATAATATTAACAATAAAAATCATGAAAAAATCAATTAGGAAAAAGGTTGAATTTGAAAATTCAGATGAACAATTAATAGAACATAATAATCCAAATCCAATAGGAAAAAAATGGATAGGATGGATGATATGGATAATAGCATCAATATTTTATGCATATCAATATATATTAAGAATTATGCCAAGTATAATATTAAATGATGTTATGATACAATTTAATATGGATGCAGCACTCTTTAGTCAATTTTCTGGAATATATTATATAGGTTATTCATTAGTACATTTACCTGTAGGAATAATGTTAGATAGATATGGTCCTAAAAAAGTAATGAGTCTATGCATTTTATTAACAATATTAGGTTCACTGCCATTATTATATACTACATTTTGGATTTATCCTATAATAGGAAGATTTTTTATTGGAGTAGGTTCTTCAGGTGCTATTTTAGGATTATTTAATATAATAAGATTAGTATTTAGTGAAAAAAGATTTTCAAGAATGTTAGGGATTTCTGTGGCTATTGGTTTATTAGGAGCAATTTATGGAGGGGGACCTTTAAGCTATATTTGTGAAACTTTTGGATATAAATTTATAGTTAAAATATTCATTATAGTTGGATCTATTTTAGGATTAGTAACATATTTAATAATACCTAACATTAGTAATACAAATCAAACTTCAATACTTTCTAATATAAAACAAGTATTTATTAACAAAAAAGTAATTTTATCTTGCATATGTGCAGGATTACTAGTCGGACCTCTAGAAGGATTTGCAGATGCTTGGGGTACTGAATTTTTAAAAAAAGTATATTTTTTGAATTCTACAACTTCTGCTAGTTTGTGTTCAATGATTTTTGTAGGTATGTGTTTTGGAGCTCCATTTTTGAGTTTAATAGCAGAAAAAACAAAATCTTATATTGGTACAATAGTAATAGCAGGTTTAATTATGGCTATTATTTTTGCGATATTAGTTTTGGGTAAATTACCTCTACAAATTATAGGAGTTAGTTTTGTTTTGGTAGGTATTTGTTGTGCTTATCAAATAATTGCTGTTTACAAAATTTCAACATATGTTAATAAAAATATTGCTGGATTGACCACAGCTTTAGCTAATATGATAATTATGGTTTTTGGATATGCTTTTCATAGTTTAATTGGATTTACAATAAATATTATGGGAGGCATAAATAGTCCAAAAGCTTTTATTTTTGGAATCATGACAATTCCAATTACTTTAATTATAGGGATTTTAGGATTTTTAATTTTAAATAGAAAATAATTTTATTAATGTAATCTATACTACTTCCAATTGAAGATGTAAGAAAAATTGATCATAACTCGCTGAGTATCCTTTAGATTTAAGCATATAAAAATATGGGGAAATTTAGCTAATTTCCTCATGCTTTCTCAAACAACTTTTTTGAAGTTAAAGAGGAAGCAAAGATAAAGGCGACCTAACTGAGTATCTAAGCTTAAAGGCTTAATCGTTGAACTAGGACCTTTATCTCGAAAGACTTTGGCAGTAAGGATCAAATAACGTTTCAGGTTTTTAGGCCTATTATATTTGAGTTCAGACAAGGGGAGATCTGAGATTAATCCACTATACAAATCCCCGGGACCTAACATGTAATGAACTAAAAAATAAAGATTCGTTATCAACAATAAACATATTAGAAAGAAGATTAGAATATCTTTCTAAGTATTTCAAAGGGCAAGGAGAAAATAATAAAAAAGGTTTTTTTGTACCCCAAGTCTATTATGAAGATTTACAAAAAATAATAAATAGGGTATGTCACGGATAAATTGGGAAGTTAAAAATCCTATATAAAATACGTATTTTGATGAAAAAAACATATAAATATATTTGTTTTATACTTAATTTTTAATAAACTAG
>PJEL010001931.1_pt1 | contig 19773 bp, 13 predicted proteins | sample 1853271 | NCBI WGS metagenome assembly PJEL01 (sample SAMN08108733, study PRJNA415343) | Invertebrate metagenome, whole genome shotgun sequencing project. | host: Globobulimina | place: Sweden: Gullmar Fjord | collected 2015-08
CGTGTTGGTGTTGTCCACCGTTCTCCTCAATGTCCTCATCATTCTACTTTCTATGAAACTGAGGGCCCGTGAAATTGACACGCTTCACAAAATCGGGTGCGGCAGACTCGCCGTCGCGCAGTTGTACACGATCGAGCTAGGCATCATCCTATTCTTCAGTTGCATTTTGGCGGGCGTCCTCACTCTCGGAATCCAGTGGGTTTTGCCCAATCTCATTCATACGCTGTAGATGCAACGCTTCCCTGCGGCCGATGAACAACCACAAATTCAGTGCAACCCATTTGCAGCTGGGTGGTTCGAATGTGACGTGCTGATGAAATGTGTCTGATCATGACTGCCTTCTATCTTTGGGATTATCACTATGACAATTCGCAACCCCTTGACAGTTCAAGCCAACCTAACTGTCTTCGCACTTGCTTCTGCTTTGATTTCAATCTCCTCTCTCTTCGCCCCGATGACTTTCGCGGCAGAGAGTCAGGCGGATGGTGCGGCAAACACCACGCTGGCTTCTGAAACCGATCCAGAATCGGTGATCAATGACGGCTCATCGTTGATCAAAGCGATGCATGCAAAGTACATTGACACATGGTATAAAGCGTTCACCATGACCCAGCGCATTGACTTTTACCGGGATGGCGAAGTGGCAAAGAGCGAAGTTTGGGATGAGTGGATTCAGAGCCCGGGACAAATTCGCGTGGACAAACGTGATGTCTCGCCGAGCAACACAACTTTGGTCACAGAAGGCCAATTACATGTGTTTCACGATGGTGTACAAGTACATAAAGCACCAATGATTCACCCGCTCCTCTTGCTCGGCTTTGATGTGTATGTACAAAGCCCCGAAGAGAGTTTATTGCAATTGAAATCGCTCAAGTTCGACACGACCTTGTTCTGTGAATCTGAGTGGAATGGTGAAGCGGTTTACATCATCGGTTCCGATGATCCGGAGCTCCAATCAAAGAACCAAGCATGGATAGCTAAGGACACGCTCCTCTTTGTTCGCATGATCACACCTACGCAGAACGGCGGTGTGAGCGAGACTCTCTTCAATGCGTACAAGCCTCTCGGCGAGGGATGGATTGCAACGGAAGTTATCTTCAAACGAAACGGTCAAATCACCGCTCTTGAAGAATACCTCGAATATGAGATACAGGACGATGGCATAGATGCAGCTATCTTCGATGCGACGAATCTCAAGACTGACTTATGATCCGCCAACTCTCTCGAAATGTCATGCACGTGTGGCATTGTCGATAAAATGCTGTAGGACTAACTGAAGTTCATCCACCGTTGTAGCTCTCTTGGAAAATTCGGTTGCATCTAGCCATAGCACTGGTTCAGTCTCGCCAGCGAATGCTCCAAACACTGCGGGCAGATCAACACACGCCAATGAAGCAAAATGTTGTTTCAGTTCGTTTCGATGCAGAAACAGGCATTCGATCCCCTGCTTATCAAGAGATTGTACAAAGTCCTTCCAGTCACGTTTGGGGCCGATGGCTGAATGCGTTAGTGCACATAAAGCGCAGTTGTAGGTGGAAGGCGATAGCATTTTGTGTAGTGAATCAACCACCCCTCTACCCCAGCCGGCATCAGCATTGTAAACGAAGATGATTTGATTGCGTTTGGACATGGTTCTTAATCAACCCTTCATACGTGATTCAAGGCAGGGAAGATCGTACAATCGCGGCAATGGCACGCCAAACTACATCACCTCCAACGCAAAGCACCGAAGGACCGCCGGAGGTTGTAAATACAGCCTTGGTGTTGTGGGTATTGTCGTTCGTACTGATCTTCATTGTCGCCTCGATTGGCCTCACCCTTCCAATGTTTCACCCCGGCAACGTTTCCACCAGCATTTCAGCATTGGGTGTCCTTATTTCCAATAGTGTACTCCCAATGGCGTGGTTCGTGGCTGCCGCAGGGTACGGCAGAATCATCCCTCTCCAAGACTATCTCTCAAAACATCCAAGAACTCGACTGGCGATTGGATGCGCCATCCTCCTTTGGCTAGATCATTCGCTCGGCGCACTTGGCCTTCTGCAATGGAGTGGGAACATTGGCGCAATTGCGATTCTATTGGTCGGCTGGGCGGGAATTGCTGTAGCCTTCCGATCATCTCGCACCGCGAATGATCAAAGCAACCAATCTGTATCTTCAAAATCAACTTGGATAGCCAGACTCACTTTCTGCGTGCCATTGGCTCTGGCTGTGACTGCAGCCACGTCAGCTCCGGGATTCTTGTGGGACTCGGAATACGGGGGCTTTGATGCGCTGAGCTATCATCTCCAACTACCTCGTGAATGGTTGGCCGCGAGACGAGTCGTTCCTTTTGAACACAATGTCTACTCCTTCCTGCCTTCTTATGTCGAAGCAGCGTATTATCACATCGGCATTTTGCAATCGATCATCCTCCCGACTGCGAACGGAGCATCGTTCAGCGACGGTGTGCAGGGAGGTGCAATCGCATGCCAACTACTACACGTTGGCTTCATCGTTGTCCTATTCGGCGTTCTGTGTGAGTGGTTGCAACAAGCTACCCAGTCTTCGGACGAGAACCCCGCATCGCAGCTTTTTGGACGATTGTTGGCAGTGGGCATGGTGAGTGTACCCTGGGTTCTCGTGGTCGGTTCATTGGCCTACAACGAAATCCCTGCGCTGCTGTTCTTGGCTTCGAGTCTGGTTCTAATAGGCGGCGCAAAAAGGATTCCACCTTATCTGCTAGTCTATGCAGGCTTTGTATTAGGGTGCGCTGCAGGAGTGAAGTTGACGTCAGCGGGTTTTGTTATTGCACCTGTTCTAGTTTGGCTTACCGCAACGAACATCAATAACCGGAAGAATGTGATACGGTCACTCATCATGATTGCAGTGGGCGGTAGCGTAGCCCTTATTCCATATGCGTTGCGGAACTTCGTCGCCACCGAATTCACCAATCCGTTCTTCCCGTTTCTTACTTCTGTTTTTGGCACCGCCCATTGGAATGATGCAAATCTGAGTCGATTCAATGCTGGACACATTCACGCAGCCAAATCATTCGCAGAACGATTGGCTGAGCTTTGGCCGATGGCTCTAGCCAATCTGCAATGGGCAGGCTGGTGGTGGTTTGCGATCTTGGCTGGCGTGTGGAGCATCTCCAAACGCACCACGCGCAAACCTGCAATGGCATTAGTCTTGATGTTGTTTTCCCAGCTCCTGTTCTGGATGTTCTTTACTCATTTGCAGTCGCGTTTTCTGCTACCTGCGCTTGTTCCAATCACAGGACTCATTGCGCTAGCGGTACGCCCTCCTGCTGCTGCAGGGAGTCAGCATCGCAAATCCGTGACCATCGTCTCTCTCATCTTTGTCTGGACAATTTGCGTATCATTGTACAACTATACGATTCAACGAGGTGGACACCCCACTATCGGAATAGACATGCTCGCGCCTATGTCAGGTGTCAATCTCAACGCACAGGAAGTTGAGATCATGGGTGAGCAAAATCCATCCATTTGGATCGGCTCACAATCAGCACTTGATGATCGCACGATCTACTTGTTGGGGGATTCGACGCCTTTCTATTTTCGGCCGCCATTCGTATACCACACGACTTGGGATGAATCCCCATTAGGAGAATGCATCGCCAAATTCCCCAAAGCCCCAGAGCGTTGGGGAGAGTTATTGCGAGGTGATCATCAAATAGAATTCATCTTGATCAATTGGAGTGAGCTGCATCGCCTATCCGAAGTTGACAATTGGTATGACCCGCGTGTAACGACTGAATCGGTGCGTACTCTCTGCGATCTCCCGACTTCAAAGACGATTATGCGATGGGGTAACACACACGAACTCGTCCGCCTTTACTCGCCTAAATAGGTTACTTTTCTAGCCGCCAATCGCCTCCTGCGTACACTGTTTTGCAGGATCATTCGAAAAATCTGGACCTATATCACAGCAGATTTTGCTCCATCGGGTAAGGTGAATTGCCGGCCAACGCTTTTTCTAGCCATGTCTTCGCCGGTGTAGAGGACCCCCGATTGCCCCTCATCTGTGTTTCCACCTGCGACGATTCACCGTTGCAGTGTCCCATTTATCAAATGCTTGAAGGAGCAATATGATGCAAATGTCGTCTTCAATCCGGTCGTTTTCGCGAATCGTATTGGGTGTTACCGCTACCTCTACAATCCTGTTCTCACCGCCACAGGTGCTGGCTGATCCGCTCAGCTCAGAACAGGTGTTGCGAATTGAGTTCACCACTTCGCCGCCGTTCAGCATCGTACCAGATGTGATGATGGTGCATCTGGGAATTGTCGATGTCTTTCCTGCTCACACTTCTCGTCAAGCCGAGCTGTGGGACTGTTCAGATCTTCTGGGGACTGCAGTAACCACCTCATTTGGTGGACATGTTGGTCTTCTTAGCCTCAACCCCGCTAACTCGTTCAAGACTGCGGGCAGCCTCTGGACTTTTGACAACCCGGGCGTTGCGGATTTCACTTCAATACACAACGGATCAATCAAAGGGCGCGTGTATTACACAATCCAAACTGGAGCAATGGATATCCCACTCTCATCCGTCAACCTTTCGCTACTCAAAGCGACAAGTGGCTCCGGCGGATCTGGATCTTCACCTGCTCCTGCGATCTCAAATGTGCAGATTGTTCACAAGCAATTGGCTCCCACTCCCGGAACCGCGGGGACGAACAACACATTCAAAGTCACCGGCGCTGTTCCCAATCACAAAATTGTCTTCGCCTACGGTTTCAGTTGTGGGAACACTGTCGTTCCAACATGCAGCGTTGTCGTCGACATCAAGAACCCGAAGATACTCGGCTCCACTGCAGCCAACGGTCTCGGCGAAGCAACTGTCGTCAAATTCGTACCTGCAGCCGCCGCAGGAAGAACAGTCCTCTTCCAAGCGGTTGATCAGCAAGATTGTGCCGTTTCCAATATGGTAAAACACACATTCTAATATAGACTCGAATCGACTTGTGACTTCAATCAAAGCACCTCGAAGAGGCTGGAAACAGCCCTTTGAGGAATTCGAAAATCGCGAGCGCGTGCAGAACGCACGCGCCATTGCGCAATACAGCACTATAAACTTCAAGGGATTCTTGGTATCCGATCAGACTTGTTGAAGGAATCGCAAGTCGTTGCCATACAGCCAGCGAATGTCCGGAATGCCGTATTTGCGCATGGCAATTCTCTCAATGCCCAAACCGAAAGCGAAGCCGGTCCATTCCTCCGGATCGATATTCACTGCTTTCAGAACATTGGGATCGACCATGCCACATCCGCCCAGTTCAACCCAATCCCATTTGCCTTTGATCTTCATTTTCATGTACATCTCAGCACTAGGCTCGGTAAAGGGGAAGAAACTGGGGACCAATTTCACATCCGCCTCTTCGCCGAAATACGCTTTGGCGAATTGCAGTAGAGTCGTTTTCAAATCAACGACGGACACGTTGCGGTCAACGTAGAGCCCTTCGATTTGATGGAACATGAATGAATGCGTCGCATCGACTTCGTCCGGCCGATACACCCGCCCCATCGACACCACTTTGAAGGGCGGTTCCGAATTTTCCATCACTCGGATCTGCACCGTCGATGTTTGCGTGCGTAGCAGATTCTTTCCATCGAGATAAAAATTGTCCAATGGATCACGGGCGGGATGATCATCTGGAATATTAAGGGCGATGAAATTGTGCCACTCATCTTCGACCTCTGGCCCTTTGGCGATTTTAAACCCCATGCGAGCAAAGATTTCAGCGAGTTCGCTGATCGTTCGGGTAATCACATGGCGCTTACCCAATTGAGGATCAACGCCTGGCTCTGTTATATCAAACAGCGTCTTGCCCGTAGATTTCCCTTTGGCCGCCCCCGATCCACTGTCGCTTTCTCCGCCGGACTTGGCTTTAAAAGCTGATTCGAGGGCGTTCTTGGTCTGGTTCATCTTTTGGCCGACCGCGGGTTTGTCAGCCTTGGTGACATCTTTCATGCCACCCATCGCCTTTTTGAGACGACCTTTGGTCCCCAAAAAGGCAATTCGCCAATCTTCCAGTGCAGTAGCATCACTCGCCTGTTCCAAAGAGGCGAGGCCTTCTGTCTCGATCTGCCCAATTACGTCTAGCATTGATTCACTCATGATGCTCCAAGTTTAGGACCGTTCATAGGAATTTTCACATTCCTGTGGTGCCCGGCTACGATTTGCAGCCTCGAACCACTATCACCCCCAAAAATGTCGGGAGATTACGCCGTGTCCCATGTGACGTATTCTGAATATCTACAGCTGGACAAGATCCTGACCGCCCAACAGCAGCAGTCAGACCCGCCAGAACACGATGAGATGCTCTTTATCATCATCCATCAAACCTATGAGCTCTGGTTCAAGCAAATGCTCCATGAGATTGACCATTTGATCACAATGCTGGTTCAGAACCACCATTCGAAGGCAAATGCTGCAATCACGCGCATGCTCACTATTCTCAAGACCATTGTTTCTCAGATTGATATCCTGGAAACGATGACACCGCTCTCTTTTAGCTCGTTTCGTGACCGCCTACAGACTGCATCTGGATTTCAATCACTCCAATTTCGCGAAGTTGAGGTCATGCTCGGCTCCCGCAGCCAGAATATTCTCTCGCACCAGCCAGAGGGCACGCCGGGACACGCCATATTGCAAAAACGGATTAACTCCCCCACGCTCTATGATGCCCTACTCACCAATCTCTCCATGAATGACATTTCCATTCCAATTGAAATACTTAATCGTGACCATTCCGAACCCTTGGATGCCAATCCTGATGTGCAGACCGGGTTGCTTGATGTCTATCGCAACCACGCTCCCCTAGCTCAGCTTTGCGAACGCTTTGTTGATTTTGACGAAGGGATCCAGGAATGGCGATATCGTCATGTCAAAATGGTCGAACGCACTATCGGTACCAGATCCGGATCAGGTGGGTCCGCTGGCGCAGACTATTTGCGCAGCACATTGTTCCAACCTGCGTTTCCTGATTTATGGGCCATTCGATCTGAACTCTAGATAGACTAAAGACGATTCCTCATACCTAGCCAATCCCCATGAGTAACACCACCAAAACAACGCCGACCGCTCACCTGACACTCCCAGAATTACAGAGTGACCCGAATGCGCTCGCATCACATTACACTCACTTTCGTGTCCATGAGCGAACACTACTCACTGGCCATTCTCATCAAGCGTGGCCTGATTGCAGCTTGGATGGGCAACGACATGCGTGGCAGGACGCTGCAGAGTACGTCGATGATAAATGGGCGAAAGCACTCGCTCAAGCAGACCTCGTCAAAGCAGGTTTTCGACGACTGCTCAACGACCCCAGCGGACATTACGCATTGGGCTCCAGCACGCATGAGCTACTCCTGCGGTTTCTTTCAGCCCACGACTTCGCTGCCCGACCGCGCATCGTCACAACCGATGGAGAGTTTCACACCATCCGTCGGCAGATGCAACGACTGAACGAGATCAACGCTCTCGACATTGCCCGAGTACCAAGTGCTGATCCAAACAAGATTGCAGAGCTATTGTGTGGCGAGATTGATGATTCGACCGCTGCGGTCTTAGTGTCGTCCGTGCTTTTTCGAAATGCAAACATCGTTCCCAACTTGGATGTGGTTCTGCGCAAATGTGAAAAACATGGCACGTCACTATTGATTGATGCGTATCACCACCTCAACGTCGTCCCGTTTGACATCCTTGAGTTTGACCTTGAAAACGCCTTCATCGTGGGGGGCGGTTATAAGTATTGCCAATTGGGTGAGGGTAATTGCTTCCTCCGTTGGCCGGCGAATTGCACGATGAGACCGGTGCTCACCGGATGGTACGCTGAATTTGATGCGCTCGAGGCTCCGCCCGGTTCTGATGAAGTTCAGTACAGTACGGGGGATGGGCGATTCGCTGGCTCAACTTACGATCCAACCAGTCACTACCGTGCGGCTCGCGTGTTCGAATTTTTCGAATCGAACAACCTCACGCCAGAATTCTTACGTACGGTTAGCCAACACCACATTAGCCTCCTTGCTCGGACTTTTGACGCGTTGGATGTACAACCATCGATCATTCGACGAGATGTCGACGCACCTTTGGATCGTATTGCAGGCTTTCTTTCACTCGTTACTCCCCACGCTGAATCATTACACCAGAAGCTACGGGCGCATAATGTCCTCACAGACTATCGAGGCGAGTATCTTCGCCTCGGACCCGCCCCCTACCTCACAGATACACAACTGACCTCAGCGGTTGAAGCGCTCAACGCATGCATTCTTGATCTAACACTCTGAGTGCGCTCTTCGACCCCACTTCCTTGAATGCTAGCTCAACTATGAAACTCCTACGATTTCTTCATCCCGAGTCACAACGCGTCGTTACAGCAGTGGATTGCATGGACGGAACGGCACTGCCTTTGGCCGGCTCTGTTCTCGATCCCATTGAACCTCTTGATGAACCCATTCCATTTGATGAGAGCAACCTCGTTGCTCCAATCCGACCGCCCGTCATCATGGGGATCGGCATGAACTACAACGCGCATGCCCATGAGCAAGGCAAAGAGCCGCCAACACGCCCCATGATGTTCATGAAGAACATCAATGCGGCCAATGGTCCGTTCAGCGATATTGTTGTGCCAAGGATCTGCCAAGAGACGAATCAAACTGATTTTGAATGCGAACTTGCAATCGTCGTTGGAAAGCCAGCCAAGAACGTATCCGTTGAAGATGCTTCTGATTACATACTTGGATTCACCGCAGCAAATGACGTGAGCGCACGAGTGTGGCAAAAGAAGCTAGGTGGTGGGCAATTCAACCGAGGCAAGTCCTTTGACACGTATTGTCCCATTGGACCACGTATTGTGACCGCAGATGAGATCGACGATCCAATGAACCTTCAGTTGTCCACGACGTTGAATGGCATAGTCATGCAAGACTCCAACACCGGTGATATGACTTTCAATGTGTATGAATTAGTCAGTTTCCTCAGCCAAGGGACGACCCTTGCGCCGGGTACGCTCATCCTCACCGGAACGCCACAGGGCGTTGGTTTTGCCCGTGATCCACAGGTACTACTTCAACATGGGGATATGGTCGAAGTCACGGTGGAAGACATCGGCACACTCAAAAACAGAGTTGTGTGGGAATGAAGTCGCACGACTCCGACGTGAGAGAGAACATCAGATAGTCATAGATTTCGCAATGCACGTCTGACGGCATACGCAGTTTCTTTGGTCGGCGATTCAGCTTGCCAACGATCGCACACTTCGCGCACCCAATTGGGATGCGTCTTTCCCGCATCGTTCAGCCAGTTGCCAACCGAATCACGAACATACTTGGAATCGTCCGACCGCACCGGCTCAAGCAATCGCAAGCCCGGCTTGGGATCATTTATGAAGGCACGAATATACTTGCACCACACACCTCGAGGGCGAGTAAGTTCGGTGGCAAATCGGCGTATGTTCTCATTGGCATCGATCACCCAGTCGTCCAAAATGGTCAACCCTTGATCCAACGACTCAACGAGAATCGGCCGAACCGCCATCCAAGCCCACTCGCGCACACCAAAATGCTCGTCGGCAGCGCACAACCGTAAACGATCAAACCGGTTTTCGAGGGTGAGGCTCCCATCACAAGCGTCAACGAACGGCACCCACGATCGCGCCATGTCGGATGTATGACTTCCAAAACGTTGAAGCCAATCCTCTCGCTCCGAATGATCCTTCAGTACAGAGTGAATGAATTCAGCAGTCCGGGAGATTCGTCGGGTAAATGTGAGCTCTGCAATGCCTGCCACTGCCTCATTGATCGCTTTCTCGCCACATATCTCAGTAAATCCTATTGCATTTGAAACAGATTGAAAAAGCGCACCTTGATCGATCGCAAGGGTCTCCACAAGATTGACCGTTGGAATAGCACCAATATTGAGCGCTTTCAAAACAGGTTCTGGAATCTCCTTTCGAGACCGCGCTCCGGTACGTTCTAGCATTTCGACATATTCACTCTTGGGTGCTGAAGCTGACATAGAGAATCGTAGCCATCTTCGATCAACAGTCTCCCTCTGTTTGGAATGTCTGCAGGAGTAGAAAACTGTCATGATTAATGAGAAACACCCCGGAAGCGTTATAGCTTCCGGGGTGCAACCGTATTCGATAGTCTCAAACCAAGGATTGTAAAATTAATCCAAGGAGGTTGAAACAAGCATTAGTTCCCACTATACGAGACAACTGCGTTGATCGCATTGTCCAGTCGGGTAGAGCATTCCTTAAGATGGGAACGCGTGTAATCATCTAACTTCTGATTTGTAAGAGCGTTGTCAATATCACTCTGCAACTCATGCATCGACTCGAGTGCCAAAGACTGCACTGCACGCGGTGTGCTGCTGAAGCCGTTTTGCGAACTCAAGTCAATCAGGTTTGCAAGATACTCTCGTTGCAAGTTGCGTCGCAGCGATGAGATCATCGGCTGTCGGTTGCTGTACTTCGCGGAGCTCTTTGATTTGCCGTTGATCTCGCTCCACACCGCATTGGTGACAGCATCCATCAGTTCGGGCAATGTCAGGGCATCTTGATCGGCAGGCGTCAGCAGTTCATTGTCATACACTCGACGCAATTTGGTCGGACTCATCAGTCCGAACAATGTACCTCGCTGAATGTTCATGACCATGCTATGTATCGGAAGTTCAGGTGAACCGGCGGAATTCCCCCAGTGATTGAACTTATCTGTACTGAGATACTGGAGCAGCTCAGGATCCATATCGTATGCTGAATCTGGGAAAGTATTGTCAATAACAAAGGACAATGCTTCACGCTGCTTAGCTGCTTCGACGGGGGTGAGCGGAGGACGTGCATTCGGGTCGCCCTTACGGTCACGATTGACGTACGTGCCGCCAATAAAGCGAGTCACATCATTTACCGCACCTGCTTGTTGATACATCAGCTGAGAGTAGAACGATCGAGCGCGATACCACGCATCGCCATCTTGGACCGCACGGTCGAGCAGATTGCTGCGCAGTTGGTTCGCTTGGTCGATCTGTCTTTTTGCGTAGGCAATTGGATCCTTGGCCATGTCAAATCGACGCACCAAGGGATCGGGGCCAGATGCATCTTCGTCAGTGGCATACACCAAACTCGGTTCTGCAACGCGAGCGGTAATATCTGCCAACTTGGATTTATCTTGCGTGTACCCATACTCGATAGCCCACAGATCGTAAGGCCCAAGCGTCGTGGTCATGAAATCGCCTTGCTCAGTACCTTCGGGCGCGATGTTGATTGGGTTGTAGTCCATGACCGAGCCGACCATTGGTTCGCCAACACCATCATTCATCTCATCAAGCGTCTTCCATGTGGATGCTTTGAAATTGTGACGCAGACCCAGTGTATGACCGACCTCATGCATCACGATTTCTTTGATGACTTGACCAATGAATTCTTCGGGCAGACCATCGATCAACGTGTCTTCGTCGTATCCTGCAAGGGTAGCGGGATCAAACGCGAGTCGAGCCATATTCAATTGATGCGCCATGCCGACAGCATAGTTGCATTCACGGTTCTGTTGCACCACTTGGCTAATTTCAGAGAAGGAAGTGGTCTGGTTATCGCCGTTTTGCTGCTTGAAAAGTGCTCGTTCTTCTGCAGACATGTTGGGTGAACCATTATGGGCAACGTGACTGCCTGCATTTGGAGACAGCGAGCTCATATGATTGCGTGGATCCCATCGTGGGTTTTGCGCCAACCAGGCCAACGATTCTTCGTCCGCGTCTTCGGTGGGCAATTCTGCAATCAAACGTTGATAATCAAGCGCGTAATATCGAGCCATCGAATCGTCAAATATGATGTCCGCATCGAGGATTTGGCCAGTCGTAGGATTGACACGGCTGGGGCCCATTGCAAACGCCCGTTCGGAGGTGATCCAACGGAAGAAATTGTACCGCACATCTTCTGGATCATAATCCATGAATGCTTTGGTCTTCGCGTCTTGCTGACGTACTTCGATCGCTCCGTCGATGCCAACCTGCTCGTAAGCATTGTTCCACTCGAGGATACCGTCCCGCACATATCGGCGGTATTGAACCGGAATGGTGTGTTCCAGATAAAAGATTATTGGCTGCTCAGGAGGTGATAATTTCAGCTTTGGATCACGCTTCTTGAGATTCCAACGATTGACATAGCGGACAAACTGCTTGCCATCATCGCTGGATTGATTGAAGTCTTTGTAGACCGTCATGAAATAGCCGATGCGCTCGTCTGCTTCACGGGGTTGGTAGTCAGACTTGGGCAGCGAACTAATTGAATAGTGCAACGTCGTCAGACGACCATCAGAGCCAGGCCCCTCAAATGCGATCTCAAGATTGCTTGGGAAAGCCTTGCATTTGTCGATCTTTGAAAGCCCCGGATTCATCGGCATGCCGAATCGTCCTGATTGTCCGATAAGAAGATTGTCCAGATCAATTACCGGACCACCGCCCTGACCCATGCTCACGATTGGGACAGAAAGGACCACTCGATCGGTGTAGGTTCGCTTCACTGAAGCGCCCAATTGTTGGCTTCCCTTGGATTGGTACTGCAGTTCAGGCTCCATGAGGACAAGCTTGGTTCCGACTCGTGTCCAATAGACATACATGTCCATCCATTGCCAGCCTGTGAAACTGGACCCGCCTGCAACGGATGTAGCAATGAATATCTTTTGGCCGTCAAAATTGCGAGGCAATTCTGCGAGCAACTGTTGCTTCTTGTTGTTGCGATAAACCGTATAAAGTGATCCACGCCCATCTGCTGTGGAGGTGACCTTGGCATAGCCTTCCGATACCTTTTCAAAAGGCGGGAAGTCAGGCTTCTTTTTTTGGTCTTGCCCCAGAGTTACGCCTGCCGCCATCAGTGCTGATCCGCAGATCGCGAGCGTACATGCGGTGATATGTTTCATTGCACGGTTCCTTCGATTGGTGTTTGAATGATGCCTGTTTGATTGGTATGTCACATCTGACTCCTGGATATCTCGAATGTCCGCTTTGCCACCACCCACATCAGGCGTGATCACCATCTGCATGCAACAACAAAACGGAATTAGATTTCGTTCGCCTGCTCTATCGTTAATGTAGAGCCCCTCTGTCATCGACCACTGACCGTCATGACATACGCAATAACCCCGATCGGTCCTTGCCGATCTAAATCAGGACATGTGTACGTGCGCAAGCATCGCGTGGTAGATTGTGATCATCCGCCGAACAACGTCAGCAAGACCCCTGATTCTACTGGCAGAGTGCTGGTTGGTTCTGCGCCAATCTATCAGAATGTCACCGGAAAACCGGTTGCAGCTCCCTTTTTTGCCACTCGAGGGCTTGATTCTGTGCAGTAGCGTGGAAACCATCTTCTCCCGCCCCCATCGTCTAGTGGCCCAGGACGCCAGGTTCTCATCCTGGAAACAGGGGTTCGACTCCCCTTGGGGGCGTTATTTGCATTTCAAAAAGGTCAATCAGACACCCGATCGCTCTACCTGGGGAGAGCGATCGGTGTATACATGCAATACCGCTCAGCCTCCTGCTGGTCGCCGATGGCGCAGGTGACCCCACAACAGAAGTGCGACTAGATCACTGGAGAAGCAAAGCCAAAGCTGATTTTGATAGTGCCAGCGGATGCCAGTTACCACACCAACCATTGGAACCTCTCCCCTGTGCTCGTGCTTTGCTGATGCCGATTGACCATCATTTCAGAAACAAGGTAGTCAATGGTCGTGAATTGGTCACCAATAGCGTTCGACGTGCAAGTTGCCAGGGTTTCGACGGGAGTGAACGACAAAGCCAATCTGCTCGAGCGTGTCGGTCATCTCATCGATCATACCGGGCGTGCCGCACAGAAAAATATGGGCGTTCACAGGAGATGGTTCCCCACCCCACTTATCTTGCAGAATTTTCTTGCTCCAAAGGTCTTGAATATATCCGACCTGCCCATTCCATGAAGCAATCTCATCTTTAGGGCGACTGATGATGGGAATGTAGTCCATGTTGGAACAATGATGATCAAGCGTCCGGAGCTCGCCGTAATACCCGAGGTCAGCTGAATGACGCGCGCCATGGAGAACAGCGATCTTTTGCGGCCCGTCACAATGGAGTTGACTCCGGAGCATACTGATGTAGGGAGCCAAACCCGTCCCCGTCGAGATCAAAACGATATTACGATCCGGAGGTACTTCTGCAAGTGTGAACAGCCCGCTGAATTTCGGAGAAAGGAAAATTTGGTCGCCCGGCTGGAGCGCAAACAGACGCGGAGTCAACTCTCCGGATGAGACCAACGCAATATAGAATTCCAAATACGATTGCTCTTGGGAAGATGAAGCGATCGAATAGGCGCGCTTGATCAACTTATCTAATTTTCCGTTGCTCGATACAGTATCCCCAGCTGAATCGTGACTGATCTCATTTGCACTTTGCGATCCTTGAGGGATTTGTCGAAGTGCCGACACGGGTAACCCGAGTACTGCAAATTGGCCCGCTTCAAATGACTTGAGGTCCCACCCGTCTGGGACCACCCGAATGACAACAAGCTCGGGCGTCAGTTCTATTCGTTGCGTCACAATTGCATTGAGTTCTGCTGGCATGACATCTCTTCCATCATTATCGTCGCAACGTTGATGAAGTGGAGCTGCCTCTTGATACTTCAACGGCAGCTTTAATTGTAAATGCTCGCCTTGTTCGATCGTGGACTGAGATCAATCAAATGGATAGGGATGGAATGATCCCTCATCCGAGTTTGAAATGGAGTTTAGAGACTTCAACGGGTTCCCGGCTGAAACGAATCGTGATTTGAGAAATTTCGCCGGTTTTCTTGAGGTAAAGCACCACGAATGCCGTGTAATCTAACTTGACTCCACAGATGCAGCTGAGTTGGTCACGGGTGGGTCTTTGGAAATCCAATCGAGATGACCTGCCATGACGGCCGCGACAGGGCGGGTGTATTCAGAGCGATCAAACAGCATGCGCAAGATCGCCGCGATAGGCGTTGCGAGAAACATGCCCACAATCCCCCACAGCAACCCAAAGAATATGAGTGATAGCAACACCGTAACCGGATGTAGGTCAAGCGAATCGCCGAGCACTTTGGGTTGAACAATATTGCCGACACAGAATTGAATGCTCCCAGGGATGATGATGGCAGCTGCTTTCACCAAGGGTAACATTTCAGGGTCAAGCAGAACGACGGGCAGTGGCAGCAAAGTAGCGATGATCGAACCGATGCTTGGAATGAAATTGAGCAAGAAGGCAAGGAATGCAAACATCCAGGCGTAGGGGACACCTAGCACCGTAAGAATGGAACCGACGACGATGCCGGTGGCTGATGAAATGAGGATCATTGAAATGATGTATGTCTTGGCCTTGGCTTCGATTTCATCCATGATCGAGGAGGGTTGATCTTTCGATGAAGAGCCGCGCCCTAACAAAAGGAAGATGGTAAATATGAGAACAAGTATCCCATTTGAGATGATGCTCATAACCTGATTGACCATCGCGGTAAGGAATGTACGAGCAGATTCGCCCGCCAGCGAGGTGATTTTATCAATTGTTTCATCCTGCGAAACGCCAAATCGATTCACGTTGAATCTGCCAAAGACTTGTTGCATTGCATTTTCGAGTTGGGTGGCGTAATTCTCTGCGTCATTGGCTACCCCAGAGACAAACACTGAAACGATAAGCCCTAACACGATCAAGATGAGTACTGCAAGAAAAGCGGTTGACAATATCGCGATCTTTCGAGGGACACCGATTCGTTTGATTTGTAGATCAATCAACGGCGTAAGGGCATAGCTAAAGAACACCGCCAAGACAAATGGAACTAAGACTGTTCTAAAATAGAACATGGCCGCTGCCAATGCCAATCCGGTGAGGATGAGCAGGCAGATTGTTTGTATGCGAGATTCGGCTTGGATTTTCGGCATGTGTGATGACGTCTCGTGTCAACCCATTCCACTTTGAACGTTCAAACTGAAATTGACAACGGTTTGGAAGAACAACCTAATGTTTCAATATCGTCGGCATGATCGTATGCAACGCGCAACAAAAAGGGCAGGAGTGGAACACTCCTGCCCGGATGGGATTGTTGCTTGTCAGCGGTTCAGGCAATTAACCTCCGACTTTGCCCTTCTTGGAAGTACCTTTCTTGGCAGCCAACGCTTCATCAACCATGGCGATGTATTTGGCGGGGTTCTTTAGCACACTCTTGATGCAACCACCACAGCACACTTGAACGAGCCGATTGGCGACCACGACATTCTGCGGTCCGCCCATGGAATCAAGACTCTCGCCGGAAATGGCACATTTGTCTAACGGGTAGTCTGCGGCGTATTTTGCGATGACTTGCTCATCAACCTTGGCGAAGTGCTTGACAGGATCTGCTTTGAATGACTTGATGCATCCGCCGCAACACAAACGTACGAGACGATTGTTGTACACAAGCTCGATGGGGTCACCCATTCCGCCTAGTTCGCCGCCTGAAATGACACATTTGTCCAAGGGGTACCAATCACGCTGCTGCTCAATGATCTTCTCATCGACCTTGGCCCAGTACTTCTCTTGATCGGCTTCGAATTTGCTGACGCAACCACCACAGCAAAATCGAGCTTCGCGACCATCAAATTCCTTGACAACAATGTCCTTCATTTCGCCAAGCTCTCCGCCAGAGACTGCGCACACATCGAGTGGGTATGCGTTGGGCACAACATCAGTTGCTTGAAACAGTGCCGCTTCAATAGTTTGACCTGCTGCTTCGGCAGCCTCGCCTCCATCCTTGCAGCAAGCACCCTCTTTCTTTCCTTTGGCCATATCTGCACAGCCCTCCTTGCCTTCACCTTTGTCTGCGCAGCCTTCTCCTTTGGCGCCGTCTGCACAGCAACTATCTTGCGCGAACGCGGGAGTGGCAACAAGGGCAATCGCCAGTAGGCCAGCGCCGAATGAAACACACGAACGATTTGTCATCTTTTTCAACATTACTGTTCTCCTATAAGAACAAATGGGAGTTATGGAGTACTTACTTGACTCCGAATTTTGATGATCAGGCACTTTGAAATTGACGCACTCGCCACTTCCACTCCTGAACGGAACTATACAATAAAGGAACTACAAACAAACTCAGCAGGCCAACGCACATTCCGCCAAACGACGGAATGGCCATGGGGATCATGACGTCTGCACCTCTGCCTGTTGAAGTGAGAATGGGAAGCAGGGCGAGGATGGTGGTCGCGGATGTCATGATGCACGCACGTGACCGCCGAACGCCCGCTGCCGCTGCCGTCTCACGGATGGAATTGATCGAATCAGGAACGTGCTTATCAAACTGCTGCTTGAGAAAGGTTGCCTGGATGACACCATCGTCGGTCGCGATACCGAACAGCGCGAGGAAACCAACCCAGACTGCTGCGCTCAGGTTGATAGGCTGTACTTGCAACAGATCTCGCAGGTTCGTATCAAACACAGCAACATCAAGAAACCAAGGTTGGGCGTAGAGCCATAGCATGATGAAGCCACCACCCCACGACACGCCGATTGACAAGAAGACAATGCCCGTTGTCAACATTGAACGGAACTGGAAATACAGAATCATGAAAATCAAAGCGAAGGCAAGGGGCAGGATGATTCGCATTCGTTCCTTGAATCGAAGCTGCTGCTCGTAGGAACCGGAGAATCGATGACTTACTCCCGTTGGGATATGCAGTTCGCCTGATTCGATCAGAGATTGAATAGAGGTTTGGGCACGTTCGACCACATCAACTTCTGCGAAACCTGTTTTGCGATCGAAGAGCACATACCCGACGAGCGCAGTATCTTCACTGCGGATCATCTGTGGACCACGCACATAATGCACATCTACAACGTCGGTCATTCGAATGGGCTCACCCGAAGGGGTGGGAACGAGAATGTCGTCAATGGATTCGATGGAGTCACGCAACTCGCGCATATATCGCACGCGCACCGGGTATCGCTGCTTGCCTTCAACCGTCATAGTGACGGGCTTGCCGCCGATCGCGACTTCAATGACATCTTGTACATCCTGCACATGGATGCCGTAGCGGGCGATTCGTTCACGGTCAATCTCAATCTCCAGATACGGTTTGCCCACAATGCGTTCTGCAAACACTGTTGCAGGTTCTACTCCCGGCACATCCTTGAGATGTTTCTCCAACTCAACTGAAAATTGCTCAATCGATTCTTGATTCGGCCCGAACACTTTGATCCCCATCGCCGCCCGGAAGCCGGTCTGGAGCATGATCAAACGAGTTTCGATCGGTTGCAACTTCGGGGCCGATGTTGAGCCCGGCACTTGCGCCACTGCCACGATTTCGTCCCAAATATCTTGAGGTGATTCAACATGATCACGCCACTGTCGGAACGGCCGGCCGTTATGATCCGCGATAAGGGCACCGTTTTCGTCATATTCAAATTGCTGAGTTGCTTCATCAAATGCAAAGTGCAATTGCCTGCCATGAGCGTCCTCTTGGTACTCTGATTTGTAATTAATGATCGTTTCGACCATAGAAACGGGTGCAGGATCAAGTGGCGAATCGACACGCCCAATTTTGCCTACCACATCTTCAACCTCAGGAATATTCGCAATGGCAATATCCATTTTTTGAATTGCGTCCAATGCCTCGCCGATCGATGCATGTGTCATCGTTGTAGGCATGTACAAGAAGGAACCCTCATCAAGCGAAGGCATGAATTCCTGACCGAGTCCCGGCAACCTGTTCGCCACACTTTGCACTTGTCTATCTTCCTGAATGCGATCAGGCAACCAACCCCAAACACGATCGAAGCCTAGCCAGATCGTAAGACCGAAAATCGCAACCACACAGGGAATAGTCAGCACCGCCAATTTGTGATTGAGCGCAGTTCGCAACATACGTGGATACACTAACAGGAACACATAAAACGCGCCCAACAGTCCCCCGATGATGCTTGCGACAAATATGACATTGCGTGCCATTCCCGCACTCGGACCAAGCGGCTCCCACACCTCAACCAACAGCAACAGCACGAAGAGCACTGCTGCAAGATGCATACCACCGACGCACAGGCGTTGGACTATTCGAGGTAGCCAGGTTTCAATCGCCCAGAACGAACCAATGCCAAAGACAATGCATCCACCTAACACATGTACTTGAACTGCAACCGCGATGCCGATCATCGCAAATATCGCGCCGACGAGCTGTCGCAGTCGGCCCGGTTTGATGTGTACGGAAACAAAAATGTGCGCAAACGGTGGCAAAACAATGAGGGCAATGAGAATGGACGCCAACAGCGCAAACGTCTTGGTAAATGCAAGCGGCTGAAACAATTTGCCTGCTGCACCCTCCATCGTAAAGACCGGTAGAAAACTGATTACAGTTGTCATTACCGCCGTCAAGATGGCGCTACCAACTTCGACCGTTGCTTGGTGAATAACATCAATGGTTCGCTGGTCAGTGCCTTTCGCCTCTTCCAGTCGCTTGAGAATGTTCTCGCTCAGGACGATCCCCATATCAACTATCGTGCCGACTGCGATCGCAATTCCCGAGAGCGCGACGATGTTGGCATCAACCTCAAAATGTTTCATGCTGATGAAGGTCATCAGCACTGCAAAAGGCAACATGCCGGAAATAAGAACGGTGCTCCGCAAGTGCATGACCATCACTACAACCACGATGATCGTCACGAGTATTTGCTGTTGAATGGCCGACTGAAGCGTTCCCAATGTGTCATGGACGAGTCGGGTTCGATCGTAGAAAGGGACCACGTTCACTTTGGACACAGTGCCAAAC
>PJEL010001932.1_pt1 | contig 19769 bp, 39 predicted proteins | sample 1853271 | NCBI WGS metagenome assembly PJEL01 (sample SAMN08108733, study PRJNA415343) | Invertebrate metagenome, whole genome shotgun sequencing project. | host: Globobulimina | place: Sweden: Gullmar Fjord | collected 2015-08
CGGTTAAACTAGAAACTTTGTACGATGTGTATATAAAGGAGTTCAGATGTTCGGATATTACGCAGGGATAGGCTCACGAGAGACCCCTCAGGAGGCTCTAGAGCTTATGGAAGAGATAGGGAAGTGTTATGCTCAGGCTGGATGGATACTCAGGTCTGGGGGTGCCTCAGGGGCTGATATGGCCTTTGAGGATGGTGCTGGTGATAAGTCTGAAATATATAAGGCTAATATTAAAGATAAAGTAAGCCCTATTATTTATGAAAAGGCAAGAAATATTGCTGGTAATTTGCATCCTGCATGGGGTAGTATGCCAGAGTATGCTCAGCAACTGCATACACGGAATGTTTTCCAGATATTAGGTAAGGACTTATCAACTCCTGTTACGGTAGTTATATGTTGGACGCCTGATAAGTGTATTAAGCATGAAGACAGAACAAGGTTGACAGGAGGCACAGGAACTGGTATAAGTGTAGCTGACATGGCTAATATACCGATTCTTAACATGGCTAGGCCAGATCATTTCTGGAGAGCTAGCTTGATAACTAAAAGGGTGTAAATGTACGAACCACTTGCCAGGAAATACCGACCAAAGACCTTTAGCCAGGTCTTTGGTCAGAAGACTTCGTCTACAATCTTGATTAACTCTATTTTAATGGGTAAGGAGATTAAGACAATGCTTATAACTGTCATTAGAGGTACTGGTAAAACTACCCTAGCTAGGTTATATGCTAAAGCATTAAATTGTGATAACTTTAAGGAGCTTAAGGATCCTTGTTGTGCTTGCGAATCGTGCTTAGAGGCTGAGAATGGTTCTCATCCAGATATATTAGAGATAGATACAGCTTCTCATACTGGTGTTGACTTCGTACGTGATCTAGAAAAGATAACTCAACAGATACCTTTATATAATAAGAGGGTTATGATATTTGATGAAGCTCATATGTTTAGTAAGCAGGCTCAAGCTGCGGTACTAAAGCCGTTTGAAGAGCCTCCTGAGCAATTAGTTGTTATGTTAGTTACTACTAACCCTGAGAAGCTAATGGATACCATTAGATCTAGGTGTCTAAGCCTGCCATTAAAAGCCTTAACATCGCAAGATGTTGAGGCTAACATGCGTTATATTCTTGAACAAGAGGGTAAAGAATATACGGAAGATTTTATTAGTACGTTGGGAAGAATTGGTGGAGGTGCTCTAAGAGATGTTCAACAAGTGTTAGATCAGTGTCTACTAGCGGCGGGGGATCAGGCTGTCGATATTAGCTATTTAGAAACTTCAGTGGGGGTAGTTTCTACAGCACAGTATCGGCAGCTTGCGCCGGTATTATGCGCACTAAAGCCTAAGAAGTCATTGGAGTGGGTTAATAAGTGGTATTTAGAGGGTGTTGACCTGGAACTCCTCTATATAGAGGGAGTTCCAGCATTACTTAGGGATTTCTCTGTAATATTGGCAGGAGCCTATCAGGTAACCCTGATGACAGGGTTACCTGTGGAGAAAATCAAAAAGAAGTTGACATTAAACTATAATCAGGTTAAGATGATTATTGAAATATGGGAAGAGCTGTTGGAAATGATGAAAGCAACTTCTCAACCTAAATTAGTCTGGGAGATATTTTTTATGAGAATATGTGAAGGAGAATAATATGGGAGTTTTAGCTTGTAATAGGTTTTGTTGTGATAATATTATGTGTGATCGCCTTTCAAATAAATATGGTTACATTTGTAATGCATGTTTTGAGGAACTTTGTAGTCTAGGTGTGCTCCAAGACATCGAATCTTTTTTAGATTCAGAAAAAGAAGACTGTAATAATATTGAAGCTGCAGAGGCTTACTTTAATGTAATCTTTCCTGAGACTGCGGGTAGCTAAATGAAAGAGTATAAAGATGGTTTATATATGGCTGAAGATATAACTAAAACTGAATCAAAGGGTATTATAATTTTGTGTAGAAGAACAGATGGGAAATGGCATATAATGACTGGTATAGCCTATGGCTTTTCCAAAGAGTTTTGTTGTGGAGACGACAAGACTTTTTTTAAGTCAGCCAAGCTCTTAATGTATTACCCAGGAGTTCCGATACTTGAAGGAGAATAAATGTACGTACTAGACAAGAATGGTGGTCAATGGGCTATTGATGAAGGCCTAAGAGATAGAGCTTCTCAAATAATTGATAATTTCGACCATTTAGTTGGTCATGTAGTGCTAGAGCAGGTAATCTTTATGAGATTGTCTGGCGGTAAGGCAAAATGGCACGGTACTTGCTATTATATTGGTAAGGAGCCTATAACTATTCTACCTAAGTTTGTTGCGTATAGGCTTAATGAATTTGGATTACTTAATTTGAACAATACTTCGTTTGACTTAGAAGGTATGGATATATTTGACATTCGTTATGTTATTGCTATTAATGATGATGCAATAGGGGAAGCTGACGGAGATATTCAAAAGGTAGAAGACATTACTTTACTTCATGAGTTAATGCATATTCATCCAGATGGTGATAAGATAGTTACACATGATCTTAAGGATTTCAGTGTTTTGGTTGCTAAATTTGGCCCTTACTGGGGTAACGGCCAAATTTCTGATGAAGGTGAAGAGGCCTTATTAGACGCTCAATTAGGTGGAGCTGATGAGTTTGACATGGGCTTACCGCCACCCTTTGTTCCAAAGAGTGGCGTTGGTGATACTAAAATAGAGGAATCAGATTAATGGTGAAAAAGGTTGACATTTTTATGACAATGTGCTACCTTCTTGCTGAAGCTAGTAAAGATGACAATACTAAAATAGGGGCAGTAGTAGTTGGGCCTGACGGAGACATTAAGAGTACAGGCTGGAATAGCTACCCAAGGGGTTTGAACGATACTCTCGATTATAGGCAAGATCACCCTGAAAAGCAATATTGGTTTGTTCATGCTGAAATGAATGCAATTTTGAATGCAGGCAGAAATGGCATCTCGTTAAAAGATTGTATATTGTATACTACAGCTTTTCCCTGTCATACCTGTGCTCAAGCAATAATTCAGTCAGGTATTGATATTATTGTTTATGATACTCTGCTAGACGGGTGGTCGGAGAGCAGTTCAAGGTCTGAGGCTATGCTGAAAGAGGCTGGAATTATGATGCTGAAGTATGGCGGAAAGTATGTGGATGTTAAACGTAGGGTTAGTGGTCAAGTATCCGATTTGGTGGAGGTCGATTAGTGAGTGATTTCAAAGTTTCAATAGACAATAAGGGTTTAATTAATATTGCTTGTGGTGAAATACTCCCTGAGACCGATATAGCGGAGATGCTAGAGTTTGATGAGCACAGATTAGAAGAGCTTTATCAAACACATGCGGCTATACAGGCTCGTTGGGAACAAATGACTATCAACTTGAAGGACCAGCACGAGCGATTTAAAGAGGAGTTCGAACAAAAATGGTGGGCTCATAATAGGCGATTTGCTAAGCTAGTCTTAATAGGCTATGGTGAGAAGACTCCCACAGCCGGTAGTATCAAGGATACTACCGTCTTGATATACTCAAACGAGACTTCTCAGTTAGAATTAGACAAATTTGCTGATATAGCTTATCAGGTAGCTATCAAGAAGACTATGGGTTTTTCAGATGTAGATATAACAGGCTTTACCAATCTTATGTATAAATACATAAACATGACACCTCCATGGCATTTTGAGGTATTACTAAACACAGTGAAAACGTTAGAAAAGAATTTTCTAACGTTTCAAAACATAGCAAAAAGATTAGATTCCAGAGCATATCATATGAGGGATCTAAAAGAATTAACAATGCAAAGAATGGGCAACACAGGCCCAATTCACGGATAAAGGCTACAACGCCAAGGAGGAAGTATGACGAATATTCAAATTACAATGCCAATTGAAGATGATGAGGCAGCAGAAAAGGGTGCTGGTGGGAATTCTAACCCCTCTTTTCTCTATAAACCTTGGCCTGAGGCTGTAGGAACCTCGTTTATTAACGAGCTGTTTATACCACTGTATTCACCTGCAGCTTGGGGTATGTTTAACCCAACTGAGGAATCAGCTAAAAGGCTAGGTACTTCATTGGTTAATCCCCTGATAGTTGAGGGTATGCCAGAGCTATACACTTTCTATTTCAAGGTTCCTACACATAAGGTTGCTAATTTTCAGAGACCTGATGGGACTACTGGTTTTGCCAGTGTTGTATGTCCTGTTAAGCTTAATTACTTCCTAGAAAAGCACATTGGGCGTAAACCTTTATTTGTACAGCCTAGATGTCCTTTTTGCGAAGCCCAAACCAAAGCTTGGGCTGAGCATAATGCTAGATGGAAACAATTAGGCATTGATAAGAAGAGCCTTAGCAAAGACGGTTATCTAAGTACTGTTGAAGGTGATGCAGTCTTGAATGAGACCCGTCAAAGGGCCTATTCATTTAATGTTCAAGAAAAAGTAGTATTGAACGTATTTGACCATAACAAATTTACAGGAGAACGTCCCTTAGATGAAGGCGAGTCTCATGCGTATCGTACCTGGTTAGCTCCTAAGACTATTCTTGACGGCCTAGTTGCTGCATCTAAGTCTGCATCTAAAAGTGGAATTCCTGCATTTTATGATTTTAGTAATCCAGCAGGTCTTCAACTAGTTAATGTTACTAAGAATACTGAGAATTGTACTGCTGGTAATTTTAGGGATACTAAATATACGTGTATGATGGGCGCTCCTTATCAGTATGATAAACCTTGGATGAATTATTTGACCAATCTTGGAAGTATGCCTGATCCTTCAGCTGCTCTAGTAATGCTGCCATATGCCGAAGCCTCTGTGTATGCAGAGGCTGAAGCTTCTGATAATACATCATATAACGCAGCGCCTGCGGAGCAGGCAGCTGCGCCAGTAGCTCCACCTCCAGCACCCGCTCAAGCTCAGCCACCAGCACCTGCTACGCAGGCTGCTGCGGCACCAGTTATTCCTGAACCTGTTGCAGAACTTGTTACTACGCAAGCTCAACCGCCAGTAGCTCCTGCTCAACAGCAGCCTGCTGCTCCGGTAGCTCCTGTAGTAGCTCCACCTCCTGTACAAGCTCCTGTAGTGGCTCCACCTCCTGTACAAGCTGTACCACCTTCTACAGCTCCTGCACCTAATGTGCAACCACCTCCTCCAATGCCGCCAGGAGCAGCTGCCAAAACAGCTGCACCTGCTCCTACAGCTCCAGCACCAACACCTGTGGCAGGTGCTGGTGCTCCACCGGCTCCTACAATTCCTGCTGTAGCTCAAGCTCCAGATCGCCAAGCTCCTAGTGATGATGGCGACGATATACCCTGGTAGGGTATGATTAAAGGCTTAACGGGATCCCACCCTTTCTCTAATAAGGTTTAATTAATTAACCGGGATCCCTTAAGCCTCTTTTTTTAAAAGAGGATAAATAATGGCTAAACATACTCTTAAAATAGAATTTGAAACTGAAGCTCAGTTAGAGGTTTTTTCTAGTTGGCTAAGTAATATAGGTGAGCAACACTATTGGACTGATTGCGAGCATAATAATGAACCTGAAAATATAGTGGATATTTTTGATTATCATACAGAGGGTATATACCTTAAGGGTAATATTATTAGAGCTACTACTGTGATTGAGGATTAATAATGGCAAAGAAAAAAGTTAAAAAAGTAGTTGAACCTGGATCCCGAATTGAGAACGTAGTTGCTCAATTCGGAAAGCTTACTAAGAACGAAGGCCTTATAACGGTTCTTGGGGCTGGAGATCCTATTATTGGCATACCTTCAAATTCTTCAGGTATTTTCTCATTGGATAGAATATTAGGAATTGGTGGTTATGCTCAGGGTAGAATAATCGAGATATACGGTAATGAAGCTTCAGGAAAAACAACCTTAACTTTGCAAGCTGTAGCGCAAGCCCAAAAGGCTGGTGGTATTGCTGCATTCTGTGATATGGAGCATGCTATAGATCTGGGCTACGCAGCTAACCTTGGTGTTGACCTTAATTCATTAATATTTACTCAACCAGAGTATGCTGAGCAGGCTTTAGATATTGTTGGTAACCTAGCTAAGCTGCTATCTGGCGGTGACATCATTGTATTAGATTCTGTAGCAGCTTTAACCCCGAAAGCAGAGCTTGATGGGGAGATGATGGATCAACAAATGGGTCTTCAGGCTAGGATTATGGGAAAAGCTCTAAGAAAGATAGTAGGTACTGTTTCCTCAACTGGTGTTACTGTTATATTTGTGAACCAAATTCGTCAAAAATTAAACATAACTTTTGGTGATCCTACAGAAACTCCTGGAGGAAAGGCCTTAAAATTTGCTGCATCACAACGGTTAGACATACGTAAAATTGGGTTGTTGAAAGAGGGTACCGATGTCTATGGATCTAAAGTACGTATCAAGATAGTTAAGAATAAAGTTGCTCCACCTTTTAGAGAGTGTGAGCTGGAATTGATATTTGGGGAAGGAATCCCCAAATATCTGGACTTGTTTAATAACGCAGTTAACGAAGGCTTTATAGAGCACACTGGCGGAGGCAACTACCTTTTAGACGGAGAAAAATATTGCAGAGGTAAGCAAGCTACAATAGATCTCTTCAAAGAGGATAAAGAGCTTATGGATAATATTGAGATGAGATTGAACGAGATCTATCTTAAGAAATAAGGCTTATTATGGATAAAAAAGAAAAGATAAAAGAATACAATAGAAAATATTATTTAGCCAATAAAGCTTACTATAAGGAACACTGCCGTCTCTATAGAGAAGCTAATAGGGAAAAGGTGAAAAAATTTAGGAAGGCCTATAGGGAAGCTAATAAAGAAAAGCTAAAACAAGATAGGAAGGCTTATTACCAAGCTAATAAAGAAAAGATAAAAGAGAAGCATAAAGAGTATATTGAAGCTAATAAAGAAAAGGTGAGAGAGTACCATAAAGATTATTATCAAGCTAATAAAGAAAAGATAAAAGAGTATCAAAAAGCCTATTATCACGCTAATAAGGCTTGATTAATGAAGAATTTAACTAAACAGATAATGATGGATGTTGCGAGTACTGTATCAGAAGGTATGAGTGCTTGTAGTAATAGTTTTGGTAGGGATTATTTTGTTAGGCGTAGGTTATCATTTCGAGCATGGCTTTTGCTAAAGCATCGTATGCTAGATGCTTTAGCAAAGGAAGTAATGTGGGACTATTATTTGTTTAAGAGCCTTTCTTATCCTGTAGTTATTAAGACTGATTATGATACTGAGCGTGAAAGTATAGTAATCAGGCAGGCTTGGGTAGACGGGGTCTTTTACTGGCACTCTCCTGACATTATGGGGTATTCAATAACTATGTCTGATTATGGTGAAGGTAGATATTAAGTAAGTCCTTGACAACTCCCACCTTTTAGTGTAATATATTAATAGTTTGAATAAAGGAGAATCGATGGATCATATACGTTTAATTTGCTACGCCGATATTCATTATGATGAACTCGGCGCTAAGTGCGTTACGATAGAAGACTCCGAACAAGTTGAAAGGGCTATTTTTGATAGAGCCGAACAGGGTAAATTCGACTTTACCCTGTTCGCAGGTGACCGGTTCCATAAACGTGAACCACATGATGAAGTAAAGGTAAGAGCCGATAGAGTTATTTATGATTGCGTTCATAAGGGTAGTATACCTCATTACCACTTAGTAGGTAATCACTGTTGGACAGAAAATGACAGGCGTTGGCATACTTCAGAATCATTAAAGCTATTTGATAACGTTCATATAATGGAAGAATCCAAGACATACTCACACGGTGAGAATGTCTTGATACATGCTCTACCAGCTGATTTTGAATTAGACCTTAAGAATTATGATATGGATGATAACAAGCTTAATCTGTTCGTTTTCCATGATACGGTCAAGGGTACCTTCATGAATCAGGAGAAAACTATGGCCTTTAACAAGGGCTTGGATGTTGAGCAGTTTGATATTCCTCAATTCGATTTAATTTTAGCGGGTGACATACACGTCCGCCAGAAGTTTGATCTCAAACATACTGGCGGAGGATACCTTGGATCAGTTACGCAAAGGAATCGCGGAGACTCTAATCAAGAGCGTGGCTGGACTGAAATAACTGCAACTAGGCAGAATCATACAAGTTCATGGGTATTTGATGTCCGCTTCGTGCCTACAAAAAACCTCTTCACGAGGTTATCTTGTGGGATCGACGATAACACTCAATTTACTGATTTACACTTCGACGAATCTGATTTTGTAAATCAGTTCGTCGAGATAAAGTTAATAGGCAACAAGGCTAATGTGGATAGAATAGCTGATGATGACTGCTGGTTTAAATTGAAGAATAAGTTTAAGCCTAGACAGCTAGAATTTCTCAGAGCTTACGAGACTTTACAATCTGATGTAACGGTTGATCTATCCTCATCTAACGGTGTACTAGATGATCTTGATCTATATTTAAAAAGCGGTTTTGCAAGTTTAGGCAATATTGACTCTGACAAGGTCGCAGACCTTGTCAGGAGGCTAAAACGTCAGGAAGGACCTATTCAATAATGGCTAAGATATTTGAATATCCAGAAGATATGACATATGAATACAAACCGCGTATGCATATTATCTGTACAGAGGTGGATACTGGTGAGAAGAGACTTTTTTCATCTAGTAGCCTATATAGCTATAGAGGTACGTACATCTCTAACCATGATGGTGGGTTTAAAGCTATCATGGAGTATTTTGCTCAGTGTGAAGTGTGTGAGCAGCCTTATCATTTTAGGGACTCTAAAATTATTACAGAGGTAGAGCCTAAACCTATAGTGCTATGTAACAATTGTGTTATTAAGTATTTGTTAGAGGGATCAGACTCTTTAGGGGTCTTGCTGTATGGAAGGTTGACAGATAATGAGACTAGTTAACTATAGATGTGAAAAATGTGATAAAGAGTATGAGGAATATTTTAACGACTCTGAGGATAAGCCTGAGATGTTAGAAGACCCTAAGTGTGAGTGCGGTGGAACGTATTCTAAATGGGACATTAAACAGAACGACCAAGTTGATACGGGAGCATTTGCATAATGAAAAAAGAAACAAAACAAAATATATCTCTAACATTCTTTTTTATAGTAAGCCTTACAAAATTGTTAATATTAGTACCTTTTGTATTGCTGATAATAGCCTCAATTATGCAGTCTAGCCTGCTGTTAAAGATTGCGTTTGCTATGGCTGTTGTTATAGTAGCTATAACTTTTATTTCGATGTTAATATCATCAATTTTTATAGTCTCTGCACGCGGTAAAGGCGGACCACTACTTAAGTAATGAAGAATCTGTTTAACATAATGGGATGTAATTATAGTTCGGCTATAGTACAAGATGTCCGTAAGGCTCTTTGGGAGCCTTACTCATATTGGTATCTTAAATCTACTTTGATAGATGGATTAGACCCAGAATTTGATGAGGATACTTGGGAAATATTATACATAATTAGGTTTCATGTTGCTGAATATATAGAAGAAGGGGCGCTTTAATGAAATATATTGTAAGAATAGATCGATCTTCTATTAAAAAGAATCCAGATGCTGGTCGAACTATGTTTCCTATGCCAGGTTGTTGGATGCCGGATGGTAAAGGTGGTATGACCAGAGGTGTTAATATGGTATATCAAATGCAGCCAGATCCTAATTATTTGGCTAAAAATGCATATTGTGAAGTAACTTGTGCATTTTGTAGCTCAAAGTTCTCACACAAGGATCTAGAAGAGGACCGTGAGTATATCTATCCAGATGAGGATTACTATTATATAGATAATATATGCCCAAAATGTGGACAGAGAGATTGTTGCGAAATCGAATACGAAAAATTTGACCAGAAAACTGGGAAGGTTATAGAGGTTAAATAAAATGACTCAAAACATGCTAATACTAGATTCGATTAACCCTACTGGGATGTTCTCCTACGGTATGAGTGATGACATATCTTTACGTAACAAAGGTAAAGTATATCTCAAGGGTGTAAATGCTGATAAAGGTGGGGATTCTAATGGATCCGGTAAGTCATCATTATTCAACGCAATCTGTGAGCTTCTCTTTAAGGAGAACCCCACAGGCTGTAAGAACGATGACGTTATCAACAGTGTTTGGGGGAAAGGTATGGCGGGACGCCTTACCTTTACTAATCCTCAAGGAGATCATTACAGAGTAACGTATTGCAGGTCTTGGAAAGACCCAATATATGAGGCTGATAATGATAATAAAGTCGCTTACTTAGGTACTGCTCTATTCCTAGACCAATATATTGATGGAGTTTGGGTTGATAGGCGTGGAAAGGGTATGCCTGAAACTTCTAAGAGAATTCAAGAAGTTGTGGGTATGACTTATGCAAGGTTTGTTGCAATATCTTATATGTGTAATAGGGTTGGAGATCAATTCTTAAGAGGTACTAATAAAGATCGTATGAACCTATTATCAGGTATTACCGGTATAGGAGAGTGGGATTTCGTGTTGGATAACTGTAGACTTAAGAAAAAAGCTCTTAATTCTCAAATACAGGGAGTTGAAGGTAAGATTCACTATGAGAAAGGCGCTCTTCAAACACTTCAAGAACAGTATCAAAGTGCTATTTCATTTGATTGGGATACTTATATAGCTGATAAAGAATCTAAACTTGAAGAGGCAAGACTAGGTTGGAAGCTAAAAGCTAAAGAAATATCTGAGCAAGAAGAGAACATTATTCTGCTTAGAGAACAACAAGATAATTCCTATAACAAGGATACCGTAGCCACCCTCTCGCAGAGGGTGGCTAGCCTCCAATCTGAGCTTCGTGGTAAAGAACGTGAGCTAGCTCAGCCGCTTAGGGTCGCAGACGACCCTAAGCAGGCTCAGGGCCTTAGGATTGTAACTACACAGATAGGTGAGATACAAGGTTCTTTAAGGGCTTTTTTAGGAGCTAATAGTACCTTGTTGGACATGGATGATTGCCCAACTTGTGGAAATGAGATTTCAGAGGTACGTAAAAGTGGTCTCCGGGGTAAGGTAGATGATTTAAACAATCAACTAAGAGAGCTTAAAGAGGATCAACAAGATCTAAACAAGCAGCTTTTAGAGAAGCGGGCTGAGGCTGAGATTGCAAGTCGAGAGGCTAAGCAATTAATATCTCAGGAGGTTGAGTCTTTAAGGGTTGCTATACGGTCTCTCAACGAGGAGATTAACGAGGAAAGGTCTAAGTCTTTAAAATATGATTCAGAGATTGCTGGAGTTAAGCAGAGAATAGCAGAGATTAAAGGCCTTCAGCAGCGGTACGCTGCTGAAGGTGAACAGCACAAGTCTGCAATTGACCAGGCGAAGACTAGTATTGAGAACACCAAGGCCTTGGGTTCTCAAATAGAGGGTAAGAAAGAGCATGTAGGGTTTTTGCAGGGTGAGATTGATCAAATTAGTGAAGATTTAGATGTTTATCTATGGTTAATTGACAATATTCCATATATTAAGCTGCATAAGATGTCAGTTGCAATGGCTGAGATTAGTGATTTATGTAATAAGTATTTTGAGGAGATAGGCGATTCAATGAGAGTATCAATTTCTAGCTTTGAGGAAAAGACTAGGAAACGTAATGCTGCAGATGTTAAAGACCTGATGAAATCAGATGTCAAATTAGAGATAACAGATGGTAATAAGAATATCAATCCCAAGCTATATTCAGATGGTGAGGCTGGGAAGGTAAGCATAGCTATTATTAGATCTTTGAATGAGATGGCCAGGAAGAGTGGCCAGGGTTGTAATTTAATGGTTATGGACGAGGTATTCAGTCATGTGGATACAAATAATAGTCAAAAGATAGCTGACAACATGAGTAAGATGATTAAACGTGGGACAATATTTTTCACGGATAATTCAGGTTTTGTTGAGAATCTTATTAAGTTTGATCAGATTTGGACAGCTAGGAAGACTAACGGTCAAACGGTTATTGAGATGGAGGAATAAGGGATGTCTGAGAAATATGTTCAGATAACACCTTGTTATAGTATGCCTGAATCTGAATTTAACAAGATTAAAGAGCGTCAGCAGGCAGCTGACGCTTTGGGCAAGTTCTTTAGGAAGAGTGATGATGAGTATAAGGTGTGTGCTTGTCTAGGTTTGGGTTGTGGAGATACTGGGTGTGGTGTTTGGTGGGACCTGTTTTTACAGAGTCATAAAGACGAGTTTATTAAGGCTGTTTTGGACATTGTATATAAGGAATAAATTATGCTACTTGACTATAATGAAAAAGAAGAGGGCTGGCCTGAGGGTGTTATATCTTATAAGGGTCAGTTTGATGATGGTGTTGTCAAAGACGGTGAAGAGGGTACTTATTGGGTTTGGTATAAACATGGTGGTTATGATCAGCCGGTGATGGCCTTAGACATGAAAGTAGGGGATCCTTTCTACACTGGGTGTATCTATAAAAAGGATGATATTGAGATGCCTAACTGGCCTATTAAAAATAAGGAGTCTAAATAATGGTAACTGAACTAGAAAAACAATGGGCTGAAGAAGAAGCTAAAGAAAAAGTTAAAGAAACTCCTGCTGCCTTTATACCTCCAGAGGCTGAAGCTCCAGATATGGATGAAGTACCTTGGCCTGAGGATGATAACGTAGCCGAGGATATGAAGAGTGCAATAGAGTCTCATTGGATAGGCAATCCTCTTGTAGCAGGTAACAACACTTTTATACCAATGGGTATTATAGAAGTTAACCACAAGCAATTTATAGGTGGTGTAGCTGAACTAAATGGGCTATCATTAATAGATCTAGGTAGTGACGCCAACTTCAATGGTGGATCCTGTATCATGGTATTCCCTATGTCTCTCATGGAGCAACGCTACCCAATTCGTGAGCCAGACCCTAATGATCCTAAAGATATGGGAGAATGGGGTCTTAGAGTAGGTATCAAGTACATCTATGAAACTCTTAGGGATGTAGAAGAGATGCATTTTCAATATGACTCATTATACATGCTTAGGGCTAATAGAGAAGAAGACTTAGCAGTTGTTAATCATTATGCTGATATGTGTACAATGTTTAAGTCTCAGAACAGCGGTATTGCTCAGCCTAATGCTGAAGAGATTGCCATGGTTAATAATAGTGTCAAATCTTAAGCAAAATACTGGCATGATTGCCAGAGAAGAAGCTGACAAGAAAGCTCAAAAGATGAAATCCTATATGAAACTTGTTGATTATAGGGTTACTGATGAGAATGATATAATGCTTATAACAGGTCCCTATGCAGGCCGCCACGTCAGAGCCCTCTGGCTAGAGGGCTCTGACCAAAGAGACTATATAATTAAGAATTTATATAGACGTGGAGATGACAACGTAGTATCAATTCTTAAAGAATTGTTTTGTAAATAAAATGATTAGTTTAAGAGAAAAGATAAAGTGGGATATTAGACTTAATATTGAGCGTTCGGTTATAAAACAAGTTAATAGTCAGGCTATAGGTCTGGTCCTGGACGAGGCTTATGATCGGATTAGGCTTTTGAGTAACTGGCATGTTAGATGGGCTATTTTTAAGTATGTAGAGGGTTTGGCTATAGCTAGTAAGGAGTAGTATAATGCTTGCAGGACTTGTTTTTATACTAATATGGTTGGTTGTTGTAGGTATTATAGTTATTACATACTGCTTATGCAAAATAAGTGAGATGTTGGATGCAATTATAGACGAGCTTAAGAAGCTTAATAATAAGGGGGAATAATGTCTAGTATATTAATAGGTTATTTACTTAAGGTAGCCTTCATCCTATTGTTTGGAGGTGCTATCATATGGGTTATGCATAAGTTTTTCACTGATTTATATAATACTTTAGATAGATTAGATAAGCGTATTGCTAATCTTGAAGAAGTGAATAAGGAAGAGTAATATGAAACATGTAATGTCGGGTATAGTTTGTTTTTTAGTTGGTTGGGCTCTGGCTGATATACTTATAATGCTGATAAAGGCTTTTATATAATGAAAGAGGTAATGTCAAAGGTATATCGAGATCAAATCCATATAATTACGTCTCAATGGCCTAAAGTTCCAGATTATGTTTTAAATTCCCAATCTTCAGGGTATACTGTGACCAACCTTAGCTGGTTTCATGAAAATCTCCCTGATTATCAGGGTGCTCAAGATCCTTTTCAGGTTGTTTGTAGGTATATGGTTTTAGAATTCATAAAGGAGTTGACCGTCAAATCTCATGACTCTATAGCTATACCACCTTTTTATAGGAGATAATAATGAATATATTTGCAATAGATCCTGGCCCAGAGACAAGCGGAGCTTGTCTCTGGGACGTTACTAATCAAAAAGTGATATGGAGTACTAAGGACATTGAGAACGAAGAAATACTATATTATTTGTCAGATTGTACTCTTTTTAGGCCTAGTGACGTAGGTAAGGTGTCATTTGATAAGGTAGCTATAGAGACTATTGAGCCTATGGGGCTAGGTATTGGTAAATCAACTATCAATACTGCTATATGGGTTGGTAGATTTTATGAGCGTGCATTAGACAATTTAGATCCAAATTCAATTAAGTTGATCAGGCGTGGAGATGAAAAGATTACCTTATGCGGTTGTAAGACCTTTATCAATCCTAATTCAGGTGCTCGTAAAGGTGTTGGTAATAAGCAGATTAGACAAGCATTAATTGATAGATTTCCCCCAACTGGAGGCGGTAAAACGCCTCAAGTTGGGACTAAGAAGCTTCCAGGACCGTTGTATGGCATTTCAAGCCATGCATGGTCCGCATTGGCCATAGCAGTAACTTGTGAAGAGCAATTAAAGGAGTAAAACAATGAGAGATAAGCCGTATGATGAATTGATAGTAGAGTATGAGGAGTTAATAGAGCTGGTACATGCCTTAATAGATGAGTGGGATGATCCAGAGTCTACATTAGGTGATCTAGGTATCAAGGTTAACCTGTTAGAGGATTTCATAGATGACCACTAAGGATATGTTACCTTGTCGGTTCTGTGGTGGTACGGAAGCTTATGTTTATATATCGGACATGTGCAGGCATGATAACTATCATGTTTGTTGTGATCAATGTGAATATTGTGGGCCAGCGTTTAAGGAAGATAAAGCAAAGGCTATTGAGGGTTGGAATGCTGAATATTCACATCCACCTGTTTTAAGGCCTGGTACTAAAGTTTTGTATGAAGCCGGGTATCTTAATATAAGTAGTATTATAGAGATCAAAGAGTTGAAGTTTGGTACGTTAAAAGATGCTTACGAGATCCTAATAACCGATGTAACTGGTAAAGTATGGGATTGTGAAGTAATGTATCTACATGAAATAAAGGAGTAGAAAATGTATAAATCAGAATTTGTTGATATTACCAAAAACGGTAAAGTCCTGGCTAATAACATTTTAATAAGAGTATTCCAGGATGGTAAAGTTATTAAGGGCTTAGAACTGAACGTAGTTAATAATGATCCTTTGGAGATAGAGGAGGTATGTGCTATCTCGGGCCGTGGTAGTATTCCTCTAGTGATAGCACGAGAGCCTTATAATAAGCACGCAGGTACGGAGTCTTCAAAAGGGCTAGCTATAGTTGTAACCCCTGATCTTGATCAGTATGATGTAAGCCCTGATGAATTTGATAAATTAACTTTAGAAGTTAAAGCTAAAATAAAGGAGTAACTATAATGAGTGAAGAAGTAAAAATTGAGATTCCTGAGGTAACAATTGAAGCTCTAGCAGTTCAACATAGGGCCATCATTAAGATGGATGATGAACAGCTTAGAGAAGATTTTGACACGTTCTGGAAAGAGAATGGTGAAATGCTGTCTAAACAGTTCAATTACAAGGGTAAAAAGCTAAAAGGCGGCAAGACCGACCTTAAGCGGGCTAAGGCCGCTCTTGAAAAGTCTGTAGGAGCTGGCAAATTGTATGCTCGCGTAGTTGCGGAGCAACTAGGCGACCGTGTAGAGGCCGAGGAGGACAGGCGGGTCATGACCATCAATGCTGTATCTTTACATAACTTTGAAGGTGAAACCCAAACTATGGGAGTAATACAGTTCTTTTACTGGCCTGAGATTCATTTTGACAAAGACAAATTGAATCTGGAAATTACCCGTAGGGCAAAATTTGACGAGGAAGAGCACAGAACTTCCCGTCAAAATCAGCTTCAACAACAGCATGCTATGTACACCAAATTTGAAGGTGAAGGAGTCAATGAGAACCAAAGAGTTCTCATTGACGTTATATCAGCATGTAATGGGGAAGCTTATGATAACCTTACGTATAGAGGTCAATGGCGTGAAATTAATCAAATAGTACCTGATGAGGTTAAAGAAGCCGTCTTAGAACATACTTCAGGAGACCTGTTCGAGATTGATTTTGATAATCCTGTACCAGGAGAACTTAATGGTGAGAACGTCCATGCTCATGTCAAGCTCTATGAAGTTCAGGATATTGAGCTATTAGATATTGAGGGAGATGAACTGTATGAAGCTTCTGACTTTGAGTCTAAAGCTGATTTCTTGAAGAAATTTTCAGATGAGTTCAAGGCATATACAGATAATGCTTCAAAATATCAAGCATTTAATGAGGTTATTACACAAATAGTTGAAGAAGCTTCTGAGATAGACCCTATACCGCAACGGTGGTATGATGTTAATGTAGAGGGGGTTATGCAACGTCATATCGATCAGTTTAAGGGTGATAAGAATATGGCTATGAGAGCAGCTGGTGCTAAGGACATGGAAGAGCTTCAACGTAAGTTTGAAGGACAAATACATCAGGAATCATTACAGCAATGTGCAATCAATTGGTATGCTAAGAACTTTAACACACCTAATGATGCTGAAGCTGTGTCTACTGATTTGTTGACCAAAGTGATTTGGTCGGATCCGGAGGAATAATAATTAGACATTTTACTTGACAAAGTTAGCATCTTGTGCTAATCTTATTGAGTATTGAACATATAGTGCTTCTTTCACTCTTTAGGGTATATTATCAATGGTGGTAATAATCCTAGGAGTGAAAAAGTGCATGAAAATCTTGAAGTTCTAACCTGTAGTACCCCTTATTGCAACAATACTATACTATCTGAGGATACTTTAGTCTCTAATACGTCTTATGTATTTTGTCCTGCTTGTCGTAAAGAGCACCCTTCTTTAAGGGTGCTCAAGGCTCAAGTTGAGCATGACCGGCCTATTAAGGAGATTATACTGGATGCTAAGATATTTCAATCATGCAATGGCATGGCTGATTATGTAGGTGTCTCCTTTGTGACCATGTATAAGTGGATCACCCAATACTTTGGAATGACCTTCCAGGAGTTCCGAAGGGAGCACATTTGCAATTCCTCAAAATGCTACCTTCTCAACATTAAAAGGAGTTCATATAGTCGAAACGACTATATTCTCAAAAAAATCCGTTCTAGGGGCAGGTACTGTGCTTGTATAAATGCACTAGCTCCAGATCATATAATGACCAACTGCCCACCCACAGAAATATCAGACATTTTAAGGGGTTACCCTAAAATTAAGCGAATATCAGACAATTTGTTTGCTTTAGCCTCCAAACCGGCCCATATTTGGCCGGTTCGGTCAATATATTGCCCATATAGGCCCGTAATGGCTAGAATATTGTCCAAACCGAGGCCTATTCACTTTTTTGATCGGTAAGTTAAAGATCCCTACAATTACTGTAATATACTAGAATAATGAAAAGAGAAGATTCAGAATATTTAAAAGGCGTAGCCAAGAGATCTGGCTATGATTTTGATCGTCGTAAGAAGAGATCTTTTTTAAATCCTTTAAAAAACTCCATGTTTAGGGAGATGATTTATATAGCCTTAAGGTACATGGAGCAAATATCGGTTCAGACAATGGATTGGAAACTTACGGCAATTACTAAACTTTTACAAGCTTGGGTAGACGACCGGGAATATTTACTTGACAATGATCAAGAGATGAGTCAACCTGACTATAGTGAGTTTACAGATACAAATAATTATTTGTAGGAGATTAAAACAATGAGCGATAAAAAATCACATCACATGTGGAATGCGGAATCTAATGATGACGGTAAAGTAGTTGTCAACAGAGCTACTGCGGAGCGGGAAGATCTAGATGATTTTGAATTTGCTAAATCTATTTCGGCTAGCGCTTGGGGTTTGTTCGGAGCAGGTCTTGCAGATGAAGTTGGTTCAATGAAAGCTGACAGGATGCCAGCGGCTGTTAAAGAACGTTTAGCTGTTGTTGCTACTGAGCTTAAAGAGGCCGGTGAAGATGGTCCTGCGGTTAAGTCTTGGAAAGAGTTGGACGAGGCTTATGGCGAGGATCTTATGGCTGAAGCACGTCAATGTATAGCACACGGTATGACAACTCGTCAAGCTTCTAAGTTTTATGAGCTTCCTTTCATTGCTGCTGCAGATCTTCTAGAAGATGCTGAAATTATTGGCAGAACAGCTATGAAGGATATTGTAGATCGTATAAAAGCTGGTGACGCTTCGGTTATATCTGAATATGGTGAGCCTGCTAAGCATGCTGCTAGCGTATGCAAAGAGGCTCGTAGCGGTCTGTGTAAGATAGCTGTAGATCAGTCGGCTGCTGATTATTGGGTATCGTATTACGGTGATTACGGTAAAGACTTGGTATCTGATGTTAAAAAGCGTGTTAAAGCTGACGTAGCCTGTGAATGGCTAACCAAATGTGGTGTTGATCAAGCTGCTGCTGATTATTGGCAGAACTATTTCACCGAGGGTGGCTATGGTAAGGCTATGACAGAGACACTTCCTAAGAAAATATCTCCTGCAGACTCTAAAAAGAAAAAAGAGGACTAAGATGGGGTTATCAAATAGCAGCCTAAGAAGAATTGCGCAATCTATGTCTGCGCAACCATTAGAAGAGCTTTTATATGCTGTGGAAGGATTACCTACTGAACTTGGTATCGGTATTGTAGAAGAGATAGAGCTATTAGTCGGAGCATCAGCCCAGGTAGGCGCTGCTCCGGTAGACGCTCTAAGAGATCTTTTAGATCCTAATTTAGTTGATGAAGCCTCGGCAGTCAATATGCTTAAGAGGGTTTTCAGCTTATACGGTATTCAATAATGAGATTCTTAAGAAATATTACAAGTTTTAGAAGGATTGCTCAATCCATAATGGAACAGCCTGAAGCAGAGCAACCCTCTATGGATGATCCTGTAACTTCTTTAAACGAGTTAAGAAGGACCATGAACGATTCTCAAATTCTAGAGGCTTGGATGCAAATGTCTCCTGCTGATGGGGAACTTAATACTGCTTTGATAGGAATGCTTAGGCATTATCAGACTGATGCTAATATCCTAGAATCTTTAGTTGGTATGTTACCTGATGATGAAGTTCAAATGGTTTTTAATGCAATAAGGAGCATGTAATGAAATTTTCAGACGAAAGTATACGTCATATAGCAACTAATACTAGAGTACAAAAAGAAGCTCAGCAACCTATTCAAGAATTTGGTTCAACTGCTGAGAGTAATTTGTCAGTATTAGTATCTTCACTTAATAGTGATCCAGCTAGGCTGGAAGAGGCTCTTAGTTTAATAGTTAGTAATCTAGACCCTACCGCCGCCGACCAAGCTGTTAGAGCGGCTATGGCAACCCTGTTCCCAGAGTCCGTTCCTCAATAATCCCCCTATCAGGCAATGAGACCTGTTAGTTCATAAGGTTATAAGCCCTATGTAAAGCCGCTATCTAAAAATAGCGGCTTTTTATTTAATCCCAAACCTGATCCCTAGCCTGATCCCTAACCTGCCAATAAACCTGCCAATAAACCTGTATATAAACCTGCATATAA
>PJEL010001933.1_pt1 | contig 19765 bp, 12 predicted proteins | sample 1853271 | NCBI WGS metagenome assembly PJEL01 (sample SAMN08108733, study PRJNA415343) | Invertebrate metagenome, whole genome shotgun sequencing project. | host: Globobulimina | place: Sweden: Gullmar Fjord | collected 2015-08
GGAGTTGATTGCACATGCCGCTTGGTTGGATCACCCTTGTCATCTCAGCGCTGATCACCGCGACGATCTCCGGCATACTGGGCATGGGCGGCGGCATCATGCTGCTTGGCGTGATGGCGACGTTGTTGCCGCCCGCCTGGGTCGTTCCCCTGCACGGCATCGTGCAGCTCTCCTCGAATTTCACCCGGACACTCGTTTTTATCCGGCACGTGCGCTGGTCCATCTTCGCGATCTACGCGTTTCCCATGTTGGGCGGCGTTGCGCTCGCCACAAGCCTCTGGTCGGGAGCCAACCTTGCGTGGTTCAAACCGGGAATCGGCGTCTTCATTCTGCTCTTTCTGCTTTGGCGCCGCTTCAAGCCGGTCATGCGCAACCTGCCACTTTGGGTTTACGCACCGCTCGGCTTTGTTGCCGGTTTCATCACGCTGTTCATCGGTGCAACCGGACCCTTCATCGCGCCATTCTTTCTAAGGGACGATGCGGACAGCGAGACGGTGATCGCGACGAAGGCCGTTTGCCAATCCCTGGGGCATGCGCTCAAAATCCCGGCATTCCTGGCGCTCGACTTCAATTTCGTACCGCATCTCCCGCTGCTCGCGGGCATGATCGCGGCGGTGATTGTGGGAACCCTCGCCGGTCGCTGGCTCCTTGCCCGGATCTCCAAGCGGCGATTCGTCGCGCTCTTCGAAATCCTGCTCGTCATTATCGCGATCTATTTGATCCTGGGTGCCCTGCGCTGAGTCGCGCGACCCAATCAAGGGTCGGCGTGGGGATCGGGAGTGCGGCATGGGGAGAAGGAGGCCCGGGCAGGGATAAGATCCCTGCCCGAGTCGGATGGGAACCAACAGTCCAATGAGACCGGTACTAGCCCGGACCCCAGTGGTGGCCTCTCGTCAAGAGTGTGATGATGACCATTGCATCACTTCTCTTTAGCAGATGATGTACCAGGAGATCTCGTCATTCCCGATTGTGGTGAGTGTTTTGGATCCTGCTGCCAATAGGAGGGTTAGGGCTCTTCACTTTCCAGGAGAACCTTTCAATTTGACAGATATGACACATGCGGATCTCCCCGTCGAATTAATAGGTCTATAAATTAGACTGAATGTCCTATAATTGTCCTTGGGTGTATATTTTAGACTCGTCTTCACCGCGCTCAATCCCAAGGAGGGCCGAGACTTGAACCCCGTCTCCAAACCCACTGTCCTCATCGTCGATGAAAAAGCGGAGATCCTCCATCTCTGCGATCGCTATCTCGGGGATGAGTTCCGGTTTGAACAAGCTCGTGATCCGTTCGCCGCCCGCGATCATCTTCGCCGGGATTCGGATACCGCCGGCGTCATCCTGGATCTGTCTTTTGCCAAGACGCCCAGCAGCCGCCTGTTTGGTTCGGCGGACGATGCTCGCAACGAGGGCCTGCATACCCTCCGCTGGCTTCGCGACGAGTTTCCATCCCTGCCTGTTTTGATGATCGCGGGCAATCGCGAGCAGAATGCGGCGCTTGTCGCCGTGCGACTGGGCGCCGAATACCTCTACTGGGGCGATCTCGTCGCCGATCCCAAAATTCTAAGGGCAAGACTGCGCCGCACTCTCTCGCCGAGTTCCGAGGAGACCAATCGCGTGCTCGCTCACTTCCATGCCCACGGCGTCGTCGGCAGCTCGCCCCGATTTGCGAGAACTCTCATCGATCTGAGTCGAGCGCTGGTCGGCAGCAACCCTATCCTTCTGCTCGGGGAGACGGGAACGGGCAAGGATCTTCTCGCCGTCGCGGCGCACGCGCTGGGAGGCGACGCAAAGCGACCCTTCGTCCCAATCAGCACGGCGGCATTGAGCGAGACCTTGATCGAAAGCGAACTCTTTGGGCACTCCCGAGGCGCCTATACGGGAGCTGAGCGCGCGCGTATAGGCAAAATGCGGCTCGCCCACGGGGGGTCGCTTTTTCTCAACGAGATCGGCGATCTCTCGCTCACATCGCAGGCCAAGCTGCTGACGGCTCTGGAGGAGAAACAGATCGTCCCCGTCGGTGATGAGAATCCCTACCCCGCGGACTTTCGTCTGATCGCCGCGACATCCCGCGATTTGCGAGGGATGGTTCGCGTCGAGAAATTCCGCAAGGACCTCTTCTATCGTCTCGCCTGGAATACTATAGAGATCCCACCGCTCAGAGAAAGGCGGCAGGATATCCCCAAGCTCATTCAACACTTTCTGCGCAGTTCGGAGCGTTGGGGCAGCGGGATCTCCGGCGTGACGCACGAGGCCGGCGAATATCTACGCACGCTCTCGTGGGACGGCAATATTCGCCAGCTCAGGGCCGTCATCGAGGTGCCGAGCATCAGCGCCGAGCATTTCATCACGCTGATGGATGTGCGCGACATATTGTCCAGACAGGGTGCGGGGGACAGCGGGGACGAGGCGATCAACGCGGCTGCGGATGTTGACGCTCAGACAAAACCCGGCGGTGGATTCGCTCCGCGCAGAGCGGAAGCCCGGCAGCCGGATTTCGGCGAACTGAGCTACAGGCAACTGACCGAGCACTATTTTCGTCACCTTGAAAAGCTCACGGGGGGCAACCTGCTCCAGATGGCGAAGATTGCCGGGATCTCGAAGGCGACCGCTTACAATTGGAAGCGCAAGTACCTCCAGTGAGAGATCTCTGGCCTCCGCGACAGGTCAGGGCTAAGCTCACGACATGAATTCGAACAGTTTCGATCTCGACGCTTATCTTGCCAGAGTCGGTCTCGCTTCATCCCCGAAGGCCAATGACGATGGGCTGCTCGCGCTGCACGGAGCGCAGTTCTTTGCGATCCCATTCGAGAATCTGGATATCCAACTGGGTCGTCAGATCAACCTGGATGCCAATTCGCTTCAGAGGAAACTCGTAGACCACCGGAGGGGGGGCTACTGTTTCGAGCTTGGCGGCCTGGCGCTTCTCGCGCTGCGCGCCCTCGGCTTTGAGGTGCGGCCGCTCCTCGCGCGCGTGCATCTGGGAGATACCATCAGCGCCCGAACGCATCAGCTGGATCTGGTTACGGTGAATGAGAGCCCCTGGATCTTTGACGTCGGTTTTGGCGCAGGGGGCCCACGATCTCCCATGCCGCTCGAGGAGGGGCGGGTGGAGGAGCGAGGCGGTTGGGTAGCCCGCCTCATTCGCCGCGAGCCCTGGGGCTGGCTCATGCAAACGCTGATCGAGGATGAGTGGGTGGATAGCTATAGCTTCACCCTCGGGCACGTCACGGCTCAGGACATCGCTCTCGGCAACTTCTACACTTCGCATTCTCCGGATTGCCATTTTACAAGACAGCGAGTTGCCAGCGCTCCTCGGGAACAAGGGCGCATCAGCCTGATGGACTTCACGCTGACGGAGATCGGCACCGGGGGAAAGAGAATCCGTGAGATCTCACCGGGCGCCCCCTACATTGCCGCACTCGCCGAGCTATTCGGAATCGACCTCGATGCGCGCTATGAGGAGTTTGCGGACCTGCCCGAATGAAACTCCCGCCATCGGTGATACGTAGTTATTCCACCCCAGGGCAGAGCGTACGCACGACGGCTCGCCCCCCGACCCGAACAATTCAGGAGACAATGATGGGAAATAGGAGCGAGTTCATCCGTAAGCCGATGGTGACGGCGCTGTTTGGGATCCTGATCACATTCATGGGAGTTGCCGTCGCCAGTGCCGGCCAAGAGGTTGTTGAAGGCGGAGTTCTGCACGTCCGTAACGGCGCGGAACCGAGCCAGGGCAAGGAGACGCTGAACTTGGAAGAGATGTGGCGCATTGGCGGCGACGAGGATGAAGGCTTGCTGCTTGGAGTGGTCAGCGAAGTCGCCGGCGATGCCGCGGGGAACACCTATGTCATGGACGCGCAGCTCTGCGAGGTGCATGTCATCGCGCCGGACGGAGAGTTGCTGCGGACGATATTCCGGGAAGGGGAAGGGCCCGGCGAGGTTCATCGACCGCGTGACATGGTAATTACCGCTGAAGGCGTCGGGCTTGCCCAGGAGTTTCCCGCGAAGATCGTCATGGTCGATTTCGCGGGCCTGCCTCTCCCCAACATCTCGCCCGTTACGGAAGGGGGCCTGCCCGGCCTGGTTTCCGTTACGCGATCGGGAGAAAACCTGCTGGTCTCCGGCAGCCTCAATCTGCAAGGGGATACTCCCGGCGTTCAGGACAGGATCTACTTCCTGTCCAGTTTCTCGCAGGAGGGCAAGGAACTGGTCAGGTACTGCGCGACCCCAGGCTCCTATGATTTCAACAACTTCGTTTTTGCCGAGACCGTGCACACTCCCAGCTTCTGGTGGGGTTTCACCGTCGGCCCCGACGGCCGGATATACGTTACCGAGACGCGGGAAGAGTACGCTATCACGGTTTACAATGCCGACGGATCGATCGATCGCATTATCGAACGGGAATACAAATCGCTGAAGCGGAGCAAAGATGAGCGCCAACGCATTAAAGCCATCTACGAAAGTGCGACCAAGGGTATCCCCGTTCCGGTCACGCTCGTCATCGATGACTACGAGCCCGACATCGCATTTTTCCACCGCGGCATCCGAATCACCGACGATGGTTCGATGTGGGTAACGACGAGTCAAGGTATTACCGATCAAAAACCGGGCATTCTCGCCACCTACGATGTCTTCGATCCGCGCGGGCATTTCGTCAAGCAGGTTGCCGTTGCCTGCGAGGGAACGGGCGCCGCCGACAACCTCTTCTTCATCTCCGACGACAGGGCGGTTCTGGTCACTGACGCACTGGCGGCACTCGGAGCGCAGTTCGGCAGTGGCGCCGCGGCCGATTCCGATGCGGATGAGGCAACACCGCAGGAGATTATCGGCTACCGCGTTCCCTGACTTGGTGATTTGACCAGTAGTCGCCCCTTTTGCCCTCGGTCAGATTTTGCCCGCGGCTGCAACTCCAGCGTAGTTGACCCCTTTGCGGATCGCTGCTAAGTTGGCCGTCTGCGGGCCAATCGTCCGTGGAATTATCATCGAAACACTCCGCCCCCCGGCAAATCGTCGGCAGGGGCTGACTGCGTTTTCGCCGGAATCTCGCGACAGCCAACCCACGGAAGAAGCATGTCCTTCATCAAAGATCTCGGTCAACTGCAAGGCAGCGGCGCCACGCTTCGGAACGAACTCGCGAAGGGCTCGCTGCGGCGTGTCGTCACGGGGCTGAAGGGATCGAGCCTGCCGCTTCTGCTTGCCCGTCTGGAGCGAGAGATCAGCGAGACGGAGAGCGCGCAGGATCGCATCGCTCCCTGGCTGATCCTCTGCACCCAGGCCAGCGAAGCCGAGGCGATCGCCGAGGATCTGCGCACCTTCGGAGCCAAGGGCGTGGAGTTCTTTCCCGAGCTGGAGATCCTGCCGTTTGATCGACACAACGCCGATCACAATATCGTCTCTCAACGCGTCGAGGTTCTCGAAGCCCTGACCGAGGGTCGGGTTCGGTTTCTGGTGACGAGCGTTCGCGCCTGGCTGCGAAAGGTTCTGCCCCCGGAAGTGTTGACGCAGCGACGAATCAAACTCAGTGCGGGCGATGAGTTGGATCTGGACGAGTTCGCCGAGCGCCTCTCCGCGATCGGCTACCGCAGGGTTGGGATGGTCGAAGAGCCCGGTGATTTCGCGGTGAAGGGCGGGATCCTCGATCTGTTTACGCCGACATGCGAGGAGCCTTTCCGTCTAGAGTTCTTCGGCGATGAACTGGAGAGCTTGCGCCGATTCGATCCCGGAACTCAGATCTCAACGAAAAGGGTGGACTCCGTAAACGTCCTTCCATGCAGCCAGGTGCTGCTCGGGATGGACGATAGGCACAGAGCCGTGCGGGAGCTGCACAAACTCTATCCCGCCGAATCCCTCTTGACCGAAGATCTGGCGCACAGCTTTCTCGAGGGGATCGCCTTTGAAGGATTGGATCGCTATAGCGCTTACTTCGTTCCCGAAGCACCGCTCAGCCGATACCTGCAGGGGACGATTGAACGACCGACCCTTTTGATCGACGAGGGCGCGCTGCGCGAACGTTGGAATCACATGAGCGATGAGATCGAACGTCGCTACAAGAAGGGTATAAAAGCCGACGATCTGCTTCCGGAGCCGGACAGTGCCTACCTGCCCCGCGACGCTTTCGACCGTCTGCTGGCCTCGCACAACCTTTTGATGATCGAGGACGAACTCGCCGAGAGCCTGGCCAGTCCGCGCGCCCCCGTGCTCAAAATGGGGACGAAGGGGCAGCCCGCATTCGGCAGCAGCGTCAATGAATTGCGATCCAACCTCGCCGATCTATCAAAGCAGGGCTACCGGCTCTGGATCTACTGCGACAACAAGGGGCAGGCCGATCGCCTGACCGATATCATCTCGGATCAGGCGACGGATCTTCATCTTCCCGTCGGCGACCTTCAGAATGGGTTCCTTATTCCCGCCGAGAAGATTTGCATCTACACGGATCATGAAATTTTTGATCGCTACAAGCGTCTGCGTAGGCGTCGCCGGCTCTTCAAGGGCGCCGGCCCGATTCGCGATCGGGCTACCTTGCGCACCGGCGACTTCGTCGTGCATGTGCAGCACGGCGTGGCGAAGTACAAGGGGATGAAAAAACTCGACGTGCTCGGCGAGGAGCGCGAGGTGCTGCACCTAGCCTATGCCGACGAGCAGCAGCTCTATATTCCCGTCGAGCAGATTCATCTCGTTGAGCGCTACTCGAGTAAGGAGGACGGAACACCCCGCCTGAACAGGCTTGGTGAGAAGGCCTGGATCAAGACCCGGCAGAAGGCGGAAAAGGCGATCAAGGAGATGGCCGCCGATCTGCTGCGACTCTATGCAATGCGCGAGTCGAGCAAGGGTTTCGCCTATCCCGAGGACACGCCTTGGCAGAAGGAACTCGAGGCGAGCTTCCTCTATCAGGATACTCCCGATCAGGCCACAGCGGCCGCCGAAACGAAAAAGGACATGCAGGCGGAACGTCCCATGGACAGGTTGGTCTGCGGCGATGTCGGTTTCGGCAAGACGGAAGTTGCCATTCGCGCGGCGTTCAAAGCTGTGCAAGCGGGCAAGCAGGTCGCCGTTCTCGTTCCAACAACCATTCTCGCTCAACAGCACCTGCAGACATTCGGGGAGCGCCTGCGTGATTATCCCGTGCGTATCGACATGGTGAGCCGATTCCGCACGAGCAAGCAGATCAAAGAGACGGTCTCGGCCCTCAGCCGAGGAGAGGTGGATATCATTGTCGGAACGCACCGACTTCTCTCGGCGGACGTCGCCTTCAAGGATCTCGGATTGTTGATCGTCGATGAGGAGCACCGCTTTGGCGTTGCTCACAAGGAAAAGCTGAAGCGCGCGCGCGCCGCCGTCGATTGCGTTGCCCTCACCGCAACGCCTATCCCACGCACGCTGCACATGTCGCTCGGGGGAATTCGCGATATCTCCCTGATCCGCACGCCGCCGCGCGATCGCTTGCCCGTCCATACGGAGATCATTGCCTTCGACGAAGAGCTAATGCGCGATGCTATTCTCCGCGAAGTCGATCGGGGTGGGCAGGCCTTTTTCGTTCATAACCGCGTCGAGACCATCGAGGCGATGGGATCTTTCCTGCAGAAGCTTCTGCCCGATGTGCGCATTCGCATCGGGCAGGGGCAGATGTCCGAGAAAGAGCTCGAAAAGGTGATGGTTGATTTCATCGACGGCAAGTTCGAGGTGCTGCTCAGCACGATGATCATTGAATCCGGCCTCGATATCCCGCGCGTGAACACAATTCTCATCAACCGCGCCGATCGATTCGGTCTTGCTCAGTTGCATCAGTTGCGGGGCCGAGTCGGCCGCAGCCGCCAGCGCGCCTACGCCTATCTCATGATTCCCGCCGACAGAAGTATCACGGACGACAGCCGCCGGCGCCTGGACGCCTTGGTCGAACACGATGAGCTTGGAGCGGGTTACAAGCTAGCGCTCCGGGATCTCGAGATTAGAGGCGCGGGCAATATGCTCGGGGCGCAACAGCACGGTCACATATCCGCCGTCGGCTTCGATCTCTACCTGCGTCTGGTCAGCGAAGCGGTCCGGCAGCTGAAAGATGGCAAGAGCTTCAGTCAGGACACTCGCGTTGAATCGCATCTCCAGGCGCACTTGCCCGATGACTATGTCGAGGATCCCGAACAGAAGATGATTCTCTATCAGAAGATGGGCCATGTTGACGGCCTCGAGCGTGCGGAGGCCATGAAGAGCGAAGTGCGGGACCGCTTCGGGCCATTGCCTGAATCCGTCGAAAACCTGTTCGTACTCCTCGATCTCAAGATTCTTGCGCAGTCCGCGGGCATCGCCAGGGTGGATCTGCGCGGCAGGCCGAGACTCGAGTTGCAGGAGGGTGCGACGCTCGCGCCGAAGGATATTGCGAGACTCAGTGAAGAGTTTTCGGGCGCACTGGAATTCAAGGGCAGTTCTCCCCCTGTATTGGAATTGAAAGCGAAGGGGGAGCGGGGATTGAAACTGGCCCGCGCGCTGCTGGTGGCGATGGCGGGTTCGGCGCGATCCGTCGTGCCAAGCTGACCTCGGCATAAGACGGCGGCTTCTATCGGCGATGCACCTAGGTGGGCTGCTTGCTCAGCAGTTCGTCGGGGGCTTGGACCGATTCGACGTCACCCGGCCGCTTGGTTTTCCTTGTTTTGGGAAGACGGATGATGAACGTGGTGCCTCTGCCCATTTCGGTCTCGATGCTCAATTCACCGCTATGTTTTTTGACGATCAAGGTGTGGGCGATATTCAGGCCCTGACCCGTGCCTTTGCCGAGCTCCTTGGTCGTGAAGAAGGGTTCGAACACCCTGTCGAGATTTTCATCCGAGATGCCCGTACCCGTATCCTTGATTCTGATCTCGATGTTATCGTCAAGCAGTCGAGTCGAGATCGATATCGTCCCTTTTTCTTCCTTGGTCTCGCTGATTGCCTCCTCGATGGCGTGCCCCGCATTGACGACGATGTTCAGGATAACCTGGTTGATATCGCCGATGAAGCAGGGGATGTTCGGCAGCGTCGGATCTAGATCGAGATCAAGATCGGCAACAGTCTTCCACTCGCTTTTAGCGATCGCGATGGTCGTTTCGATGGCCTTGTTGATGTTTCCCGGCCGCATCGAATTTCCACCGGGATGCGAGAACTCCTTCATCGCCTGAACGATGGTCTTGATGCGATCGACACCGTCGAGGGACTGAGCGACGGCTGGGGGGATCTCCTCTGTGAGGAAGTCGGTATCGGCCTGGTCCAAAGCTTCGCTGATCGCCTGGGCAAGTTCTGCCGCCGCGGGCTTTTCCGCATTCTCTAGAGTCAATCTCTTGACCTGATCCAGAACATCACCGAGCTCTATGAAGCTAGTCTTTAAAAAGTGGATATTGTCGTTCACGAACTGGGCCGGCGTATTGATTTCGTGAGCGATTCCCGCTGCGAGCTGTCCGATTGCTTTGAGCTTGTCCGCCTGCAGAAGATCGTGCTTCATCTGCTCATTTTCCCGCTCGGCATTCTTGCGCTCCGTGATGTCCCTCAAAATACCGACAGCATGCCACCGGTTCTGCAGCTTCATGCTCGAGAGCGATAGCTCGCAGGGCACGCGATTGCCGTCCTTGTGCTTCCCCGGCAATTCCAAGGTGGTCCCGTCGATCGGACCAGCGCTCAATTCGCCAACGCCCGGTAAGGTCTGGAATGCATTTTCCTGCGGGTCCACGGGGTAGAGCAGGTCATCCAGTGCGTGGCCAAGCACCTCATGCGCGCTGTAGCCGAATATCCTTTGCGCGCTGTCGTTCCAATAGCTGATCTTGCCCGCGTCGTCGATGATGATGATCCCATCCTGCGCCGTTTCGCCGATGGTTCTGAACATCTCCTCGCTTTCGCTCAGGCTGTTCGCGATCGATCGGATCTCATCCTCCATCACCTTGCGACTGGTGATATCCGTAATGATCGCGAGCATGGCCGAGATCTCATTATCCTTCCACACGGGGCCCAGCCGGATCAGCGCCCAGGTCGTGTGGCTGCTCTTCATGCGAATCTCGGTTTCGACGACCACTTGCTTTTGAGTTTTTACTACAACATCAATCCCATCGCGCATCGCCTCGGCTTCAACCGGATTCAGAAATTCTATGATGTCGCAGCCGATGGCTTCGTCGCGCAAGCTTCCCGGCAGTCGTTTGTTGACGAAGGTGATTTGTCCATCGAGAGTGGTTGTTATGATGTGATCCGGAATGCCGCTTACCAGCGCCCGCCATTCGGATTCCATATCATGGACTTTGGCGAGGGAGACCTGCGAGTCCGCGACGAGTTCGTCAAGTGACCGGGTTTGGTTTTTTAGATCCCTGTCAACCTTGCCGAGGTAGATATAGGCGATCATGTACACCGCAAGGCCAAGCGTCGAGACGATAAAGAAGGTCCATGCGCTTCGTCTTCTTAGATTGATCAAGTCAGCCGATACGTTTTTTGCGACAACGATTTTTCCGACTCGCCTGTCGTAGCTGTCAATCAACGGCATGAACCTACACAGGAATTGGCCCCGCTCCGTCTCGATCTTGAATTGCCTTTCGGTGCTATGCCCTTTGAGTCTCGATAGTTCGACACGCAGCTCTTTCATGGGTAATTCAGGAGTATGGCGAGAAACGATATAGCCATTCAGCAGATCCCAGCTTCCCTCCTTGCCAAGTGACTTGAGCCCCGCCTCCCAATTGGAACGATCCACGTACTGTTTCTCGATCAAGAACATCAGCTCGGCGCTGATCATTCTCTTCAGGCCGGGGACGATATGATCGATCTCCTCGCCGAGCTCGATATATCCGGCGAGCTTGCCATCGATCATCCAGGGCCTCACAACCCGCAGAGTGAAGGTTCCGAGCGGGCCGAGCTCAAGCCCATAGTGTGTCTCGCCCAGCCTGGACGCTTCCTCCATCGTGTGGCGCTCGATGAAATCTCCGAACCGCTGCGGGTCGTGAACCCTGAGGAAGCAATTGCCGTCAAGCTCGTGAAAGTAGAAGTGAGTTATATGAAATCGCGCCTGCATATCCTCGAGTTTGGTTTTGGCAATACCGAAAAGCTCATCCCTGTCTTGCCGCCGCCAGGCCGACTGCAGACCGGATTCCGTTTCGATTCCATCGAGAAGCGCGATCATCGTCTCCGTGTCTTCATCGACGTGCGATAGGAGTTCGCTCTCCAGAGATTCGATGGCGGTACCGAGGTTGTTGTCCAGCACCTTGCGGGCGAAAAGGTTGAAGCTCAGAAGAGTGCTGATAAGGATGAAGCCAAGCGTAAAACCGAGCGGAGCTAAGATCCGCCTCCTGATGTTTCCGCTACCCTTGGCATCCTGAGACATCTTTTTATTCCTTTTCAAGCAATGTGCGCCGGCTCAAGGCGATCCGGTCTCCGGGAAAGAGATCTTCTCTCTGGTGAGATCCTGGAGCGCATCTGTATTAGTATCGCAATATTCTTTTTTATTCTTGAGGATTAATTGCAGAAATGATTCAAAATTATGGGCCGGAAATGGGCTCCTTGGAACTTCCTGGATTTTGACTGATTTAAGCCCCACCGGTGACAACAGCCCTAGAACTGAAAGCGGGATAAGGGGAAAGCGCTTTTCGCCCCCCCGGAGACAGGGCCGCCGAGTGCACGGAATGCAGACATTTAGTGTCAACTACTTGACACTGACCAGCTTAGGGGATTATCTCCTACGGCGAGGTTCCCGCGCCACAGAGCGGGGGACCACTTGCCTACGACCTACTAAATCTCAAGCGAGGTGTTTCTATGGCCAGGGCGTTCCTGCGGACAGCCCCAGCGCTGCTCTTGATGCTGACGATGATTCTCTTCCCCCTTCTCGGCTGTGATGGAGGCAAGAGTCCCGACGATGTCGCCATGACATTCAATGGCACCCCGATAACGCTCGGCTACTTTGAGATGAAGTGGGCGAAGCTCGCGGAAAGCGACGCGGATTTCAGACCGACGCCGGAGAACATCGATTCGCTCCGGGCCGAGGTGCAGAAGATCATCCTTAACAAGGAGATCATCGTCGCTCAGGCCTTCAAAGAGAACTACGTCGAGGACGAAGTCTATCAGACGGCCAAGGCGAACCATCGCGATCAGAAGCTAATCGAGTTCCTGCGCGACAAGCATATCAATTCCCGCGTCCCGGAATTCGACGAAGAGGCAATCAAAGGCCACTATCAGTATGTCGGTATCACCATCGAGACGCGCCATGTCGATGTCGATCGCGAAGAGACGGCAAGGGAGCTTGTCGCAAAGATCCGTTCGGGGGAGATGACCTTCCACGAGGCGGTGCTTGGGCACTCGACGAATCAGGATCGCCACTCGGGGGGTTCCCTCGGGACGGTTGCTTTTGGCAACAATATCAAGTCCGTCGAGGATGTGCTCTTCCATCTCGAAGAGGGTGCCATGAGCGATCCGATCAGGACGCCCTACGGCTGGAGCTTCTTCATCGCGGACAAAGTGACGAAAAACCCTCCCGGCGAGTACGGCGCTGTTCGCTCTTCAATCATCAATCGGCTCAAGATGCGCGCCATGCGGGAGTTCGGCGCCGCCCATTCCGAGAGGGTAATGGATAAGTACGGTTTCAAGTTCGACTACGATGTCGCCGAGATCATTCTGGAACTCATGCCGGACGACCTCACGCCTTCGCAGATGCAGAGTGCGCGCGCGACGACCGTCGAGAAACCTATCCTCAAATTCAATGAGGAACAGCTCAAGATGGCCCTCTACGAGCTCGAGGGAGAGCTCTATACGCTCAAGGCATTCTCCGACGAATACGATCGTCTGCACGCCCTCGCCCGGCCCCAGAAAGGCAATCGCTTACAGGGCATCTATAATTGGGCCCATCGCAATGTGATCAACAAGCTGATGCCACGGGAGGCGAGGCTCGAGAATTTGGATGACGAGCCGCTGTTCCAGCTTACGATGAAGGAGTTCGAGGAGCAGGCCTGCATCGGCGTCGTTCGCAGGATGCTCGTCGATCAGCCCATCGTGCTGTCGGATGATCAAATCCGAACCTGGTACGATGACAACCCCAGCTACTACACGCTCAAGCCCCAAGTTCGGGTCATTCAGATGGCCAATATCGACGAGGAGCAGATCCAGCAGGCCTATGAGCGCCTGCTCGCCGGCGAGGATTTCCACGCTGTCGCCGACAAGCATTCCGTCGTTCCGGAACACCAGATGCTTACGCAGCCTTTCCATCCGGATTCAACGCTCGATCCAAACAACGGGGCGATCGCCGGCATCCAGCGATTGGAAAACGTCGGCGACTTCACGCGGCCTTTCACGAGTCAGGGCTACTGGGGGCTTGCCAAGCTCCACGAGAAAGTCCCAGGCCGCCTGATGGACTTCGAAGAGGCCCGGGAGAAGGCAAGCGCCGATCTCAGAGAGATCACATCGAATGCCCGGCTCGACTCGTTGCTGAGCGTTTGGCGTGATGGAAACGAGATCGAAATCTTCGACAAGGTGATCAACAAGGCCGAAGTGGGCGTCGTTGGATTTCTGCAACCGTGATTAGCTCGTCATTCTCGATCCGGTCGCTTCGCTGGACCTACCTGCTTCCCTTGCTGTTGCTGCTGCTGAGCTGCGGCAAGGGGGAAGAGGCGCGTCAGCCGGGACGCGGAGCACCCGCCGAATCCCTTTCGCTGGAACGGCTCGATTTTCTCGTGAAGGTCGGTACGGCGGCGTTGAGCGAAAAGGAGTTCGAGGCGCAGATCCCGGAAGAGTTCAAGGGTTTGCTTACGATCGACGAGAAGCGGAGCTACCTGGATCGCTGGGTTGATACGCAGCTTCTTTACAACGCCGGTGTTGCTCAGGGGCTCCTCGATGATCCCGTTCTCACAGAGCGCCTTGCCCAGCAACAGAGAGAGTTTGTCGCAAACCACCTGCTGCATCAGATGCTCGAAGAGCGCGTCGTCGTGACGGATGGAGAGATCTCCGATTACTATGCCGAGCATCTCGAGGAGTACTCATCGGAGTATCGCTATAGGGAGATCGTCGTTCGCAGCAGGGAGGAAGCCGTCGAGATCGGCAAGCAATTGGCGGGCAAACGGTTTTCGTTCAAACGCGCCGCCGAGCAGCACTCGCTTGCGAGCTCGGCGAGAGTTGGCGGCGACATGGGCTGGCTCGCCAAGGGAATGATGCCCCCCGAAGTGGAGGAGCGGGTGATCGCCATGAACAAGAACGAGATCTCCGAACCCTTCGAGACGGCCTGGGGCTGGGCGATCATCCAATTCCGAGAAAAACGGCAAAGCGAGACCGCCCTCGATCTTCAAGAAGTGCAGGACGAAATCCTTCGATATCTAACCATGGAGCGCAAACGGCGGGTCTATAGAGAGTTTCTCGAAGAACTGCGCAGCAGCTATCCCGTCAGCTATCATCCGGACCTCGAAGAGCGGATGCTTGCCGATCGCTTCTCACCTCCGCCCGGGACAAACCCCTAAAAAAGAAGGTTCAATTCCATGCAGCGACGCACTCGATCGCTCAATTGCAGACGCTCAATTCTATCGCTTTTCGTCGCGATTCTGCTCGCGACGGGTGTCGCACAGGTTAGAGCTCAGGTGGCCGACGCTCCGAATGAGGACGCCGCCATGATCCTCGAGCGCGTCGTCGCGTCGGTGGATGATGAAATCATCCTGCTCAGCGAACTACTCGCCGAGGTTCAGATCTACATCATGCGCACCGGCAAGCAACCCAGCCGCGACGACATCATCAGCCTGCTCGATGAGGCGCTGCAAAACAGCATCCGCGAAAAATTGCTCATCGCCAAGGCAAGGCGTGAGGAGATTCAGATCGGCGATGACGAACTCGAACGCGCCATGGATCAGCATATCGCCAGACTCCAGGAGCAGGCGGGCAGCGAGGCTCGCTTCCAACGGGAACTCGATCGCGAAGGCCTCAGTCTGCGCGATCTAAGAAAGAAGCTTTCGGATCCGATGCGCAATCAGATACTCGTTCAGCAGATTCTCGAACGTCTTACCTACGGCGTCGAGGTGGGAGAGGACGAGGCGCGTCGGTTCTTCGACGAGAACAGAAACAACGCCGAGATTATTCCCATGCGCCCCCAGATGCTGGCTCTCGCCCACATTCTGGTGACGCCCAATCCCGACCCCCAGCGCAGCGAGGCCGTTCAGGCCAGGCTGGAGCAGGTGCGGCAGCGACTGGCCGCAGGGGATGATTTCGCCTCTGTGGCCACGGAGTTCAGCGATGGCCCCGCCGCCACGCGAGGTGGCGACATGGGAACCTTCCGTCTCAGCGACATCGCCATTCCCGCGATCGCGCAGGCGCTCGTCAACTTGCCCGCCGGTGAGATCGGCGATCTGGTCGTCAGCGAGCAGGGGCTGCACCTGCTCAAGATGGAGGAGAGGCAGGGTTCGCAGGTGCACTTCAGCCAGATTTTTTTCGCGCTGCCGCTAGGCGAAGAGGACAAGCAGCGGGCCAGGGAGTTGGCTCGTGAAGCATGGAAGCGTCTGCAGGCGGGGGATGAATGGGATATCATCGCCGCGGAGTACAGCAACGACAGCGTGACGAGCGCGGACGGCGGGCGATTGCCGCTGATCGGCCAGGACCAATTGGATGAGCGCTACAAGAGCGTTATCGAAGTGCTCGAGCCGGGCGAATACTCGAGCGTGTTCCTCGCGGCCCAGGGCTATGAGATCGTGCGTTTGGTTGAACGGCAGAAGGGTCGCAGTTTCGAGTACGAGGAGATCTCGCAGCAATTGCAGGGGGAGCTGCTCGGTCGCAAGCGCACCGAGATTCTGGAGGGCTACGTGAAGGAGTTGGAGGAAGAGATCGTCATCGTCCGCAACGGCATCCCGCCGATCGAAGAGATCGCCGGTCTCTGGGAGCGCCCCTGAGATGAGACTCGATGTCTGGTTGAGCAAAGTCTGCCTGCTAAAAAGTCGCAGCCAAGCAAAGACGGGCTGTCAGTCGGGTAAAATCCTGCTGGCGGGGGAGCCGGTCAAGGAGAGTCGACTCCTGAGAGAGGGGGATCTTCTGACGCTGCAGTTTCCAAGCAAGTCGGTCGAACTCAGGGTGCTTGCCCTGCCCACGGGAAACGTCTCCAAAAAGACCGCCGCAGACTACTACGAAGTGATCTCAGAGCAACCCATCGATGAGCGCGAGTTCTGACGGGTCGAGCGCATTCTGGGTATTGAAAAAAGGGGCCGAGTCGTCAGACGATTCGGCCCCTTCGTAATTGTAGCTATCGGCGCAAGCCAAAGGCTGAATCAGGTGGTATCAGAGTAGCTGACGGGGCCGCTCTTGCTGCCGCCACCATTGCCATTGCCCCCACCTGAGCCGCCTGAGGAACCGCCGGAGGAGCTGCCACCGGCACCGCCGCCACCCGCGCCTCCGCGGGAGCGTCCGCTGCCTCCTCGCCGTCGCCGTCGCCTCGGTCGCCGGCGAGCGCCGCTGCCCGGCGCCTGCCCCTCATCTTTCGCGGCGATGGGCTCGTTACCGCTGCTGGGAGCGGGACCGCCGCCGCGTCCGCCGCCACCGCCGCGGCTACCGCCGCCACGTCCACCGCCGCCGCCTTCATCGCGTCCGCCGCCGCCTCGGCCGCCTTCATCGCGTCCGCCGCCACCGCCTCGGCCACCTTCGTCGCGTCCGCCGCCACCGCCTCGGCCGCTGCCGCCGCGTCCACCACCGCGTCCGCCACCGCCGCGACCGCCGCGTCCGCCACCGCGTCTGCCGCCGCCGTCTCTGCTATCGTCGCGTGCACGGTTGCGGAAGTAGTCCTTCCGCTTCTGCCGCCGCTCCTCGGCGATTCTCGTCATTTCGTCATCGCTGGCTCCCTCGTAGCCGCGATTGCGATTGAGCGACCACTTGAGAGCGGGGGGAGTGATCAGTGTTGTCACGATCACCATGATCACAACGGCGCTGAATGTCGAAGGTCCTACGACGGGCTCACCGTTGAGGATGAGCCCTGCGCCGATCCCGGCAAAGATCAAGCCGACCTCGCCACGTGGGATCATGCCGATCCCGACCGACAGCTTGTCGAGCCCCTTCTCGAGAACACCGAAGGAGCAGACCTGCTTACCGATGATGGCAACCACGGTCAGCAGCCCCGCGAACTTGAGAACAGACGAATCGGCGAAGGTGCTGAGGTCCACCTGATAGCCCATCCTCACGAAGAAGATCGGCACGAGGAAGCCGGCGAGGGGGGCGAGCAGTTCCTCGATCCCCTTCTTTTCGCGATCGCGCAGCTCCTTGTAGTGAACCTCGTCAAGAATCAGACCAGCGGCGAAGGCGCCGACGATCGTCGCGAGACCAATCTTGTTGGCGACCCAGCTGAAGAAGAACAGAATAATCAGACTGGTCGTCATCAAGATGTGACTGCCGCGCAGCCGGCTCGCGATCTTGAACAGCTTCGGCGCCGCCCACTGGCCGACGACGATCGCGAGAACGAGAAAGAGCACTGCCTTGGCGATGATCCAGCCGACGCCGAACATCGACATCTCGACGCCCGTGTTCGCCGCTTGGATGAGGCCGACGACGACGGCGAGGATCACGAGACCCATGACATCGTCGATCACCGCGGCCCCCAGGACGATCTTGCTCTCCCGCATCTGGATCCGCTTCAGGTCCTTGAGGACCCGGGCGGTGATCCCGACGCTGGTCGCGCAGAGGGTCGCTCCGATGAAGACGTGAACCCAGATCGACTGATCGGGGATGATCCAGGCGCTGACGCCCCAACCGAGAAAGAAGGGGACGACGACGCCGAACAGCGCGACCATGAAGGAGGACGCGCCGACGCTCATCATCTCTTTCACGTTGCTCTCGAGGCCGACCTCGAAGAGCAGAAGAATGACACCGAGTTCACCGAGAATCTCGATGATGCTCTCTGCAGGCAGAGAGCCGAAAACGGGCTGGCTGATCAGAGATTCCCAGCCGTTGAATCCAATAAGGGCAAGATTGCCCAGTATAACGCCGAAAACGAGTTCGCCCAGCACTCCCGGCTGGCCGAACCTCTCCATAACACTGCCGCCAAGTTTGGCGGCAAGGAGGACAATCATCAAAAGCGAGAGCACGGGAAGCACGGGGCTGCTGTGGCCGCCGCCGTGGTCATCCCCATGCGCGGCATCAACATGCGGGGCTGCGCCAGTACTCTGGCTGCCCTCCGCTTGATGCCCATCGGCGGCCTCGGCCACCGCATGCTGCCCGTCGTCCGCGGCGAGAGCAGGGGCCGCGCCGGGCAGGAATGATGATTGATCTCTTTTCAGCGTTCCGGATCCGACCAAGCTGAATAGCGCCATGAATACGAGCGCCACTCCTGCCAAACGGAAGATCCGCATGCTGTCTCCTTTAAGGGTCAGTGGTTCTAGTTTAGTTCCGCAGCTGTAAGGGCTTGCAAAATGATTCGTTAAACGCGGAACCGCCAGAGCAGATTAGGACTAAGGCTGAGATTTCGTCAAGAATTGTCATAACCCCTCTGCCCAGGTGAAACTGGTTTCGACCTGAGCCGTACAGTTATCATGCCTGGATTAAAAATCAGCTCGATCAGCGTTTGGAGGAGATCATGAGGTACAAAAGCACACTCGGGGTCACTATTCTGGCTCTCTGCATCGCCGGAGTCGCCCTCGCGGGGCCTTTCGAGCGGCAGATCAGCCGGGAATTTAATGCCGCGGGTTTGAGCGACTTCCGCCTCGACAATCTGGCCGGCAAGGTGACGATCCAGGGTGGGAGCGGCGACAAGATTTCAGTGCGCGCTACCATCTATTCCGAAGACCACGACGGTCTATCGGCCTCCGAGGTCAGTGATCTGCTCGAGGTCGAGGTCGTCCAGGATGGGGATCGGCTGGAGATCAAGTCCCGTTATCCCTTAAGCGACTACCGCCGCATCCACTATGGCGCCGAGAAGAAGGGCTTCTTCTCGGGCAGCAATTCGACGGTGCGCATCGATGGCAAGAAAGTGAAGATCACGACCGGTCGCCGAGGCGGCGGTCTGCCCCTCTGGGTGGACTATGAGATCACCCTGCCGCCCGGGCTCGACACCGACCTGCGCAACTATGTCGGCAATGTCCGTTTCTCGGATGTCCGCGGCAACTGCCGCGCCGATCTGGCAAGCGCGGATTTCGTCGGCCGCAACCAGCGCGGCGACCTGATGGTCGATAACGGCAGCGGCGACATCAAGGTGACGGATATGACCGGAACCCTGAAGGTCGATACGGGCAGCGGCGACGTCGAGGTGGAAAACCTCACAGGCAACTTCGACGGCGACACGGGCAGTGGCGACATCGAGCTGCGGGATGGCAATGGCGAGAGCCTCAAGGCCGACACGGGCAGCGGCGAAGTGGTCCTGCTCGGCGTCGATTACCCCCGGCTGCATGTCGATACGGGAAGCGGCGATGTTCGCGTCAGCACCCCGGGCGGCGAAGTGGCGAACTGGGAGGTCGATACCGGCAGCGGCGACGTGACCTTCCTCTTCCCCACCCGCGGGACGAGCTTCCAGCTGACCGCCGACACAGGCAGCGGCGATGTCGAGTGCGACCTCGAGACGACCAACGTCACCATGCGCCACGGCGAGATCCGGGCGCTGAAGGTGGGCGGCGGCGAGGGCCGCATCCTCGTCGATACGGGCAGTGGCGACATCATTTTGCGCGAAGGCAGTTAGTGCGGTAGAGGATTACCCTTCCAGAAGTACCTCCTAGTCCCGACCCAGGTCAGAGAGGGTCGGGGCTTTTTTATTGCTAGCTCGACGGTAGGCTCGGCAAGGGCTTGAGGTCTCCGAATCGCTTCGGATTCGGAGGCGCTCTTCGGAGACCTCAACCCC
>PJEL010001935.1_pt1 | contig 19759 bp, 18 predicted proteins | sample 1853271 | NCBI WGS metagenome assembly PJEL01 (sample SAMN08108733, study PRJNA415343) | Invertebrate metagenome, whole genome shotgun sequencing project. | host: Globobulimina | place: Sweden: Gullmar Fjord | collected 2015-08
ATTCAACCACTTTGCTTTTTTACTTAGAGCAGGCGGTAGTGCCAGGCCCGGGAATCTGATCGGCTTAATGTCTTTTTTTGCATAGGCAAAGACAAAGAACGGGATGTTGCAGCCAAAGGTGATGAAACCGGCCAGGGTTTCCATCCTCTGGAAGTTGCTGAGACCGGTGGCACCGCTGGCTGTTTTTTTCTGCATATCATAGATATAGTTGGACATGATATGACCGCCCAGCGAATGGGCCAGGACAATCAGCGGCGTATCCGGGTTGGCAGGGTCGTCAAGGCTGGCAACGCACTTGCTCACCCGTTGGTGGATTTTCTGGTAGGTGGTGTTTTTCTTGTCTTTCGTCTTCCGGTAGGCTGAAGCATCCCCGAAAGAACCAACCATGAAACTCCGCAAGGATATAAAGTCGAAGTCCGTGCTGTTTTTTGCCTGGTTGATGTAATCTTTCTGTCTTTTTTTCAGAACATCAGCCCAAAAGATCTCCCCCCACTGGACCTGGCTCACCCCGGCAGCACCAAGCCGGTCATTGATCTCATCGCGCAGCGGCTGGGAATATTTCCTGTCCTGCGATCCCATGCCATGAATGACAGCTATTGCTAATCGGGCCATGGTCTTTTCCTTAGTGAAAGCAGCGGAGCAAGGACTGAACTGTTTTTGCTGCAGCCTGGCTATTTCCCGCGTTTAATATCTGGATAATGTTTTTTCATGCTCAGGATGTATTATCAGCATGACTGAATGGTTGTTTTCGAAAAAGCTTCTGTATAACTCGCCGGCCTTATCGCCAAGGTCCTTGAGTTCAACAGTATGTTGACGCAGTCTATCAGGCATAATAAAAGAGAAATTTTATTGGATAGTATAAAAGTGTTCTCAACAGTAACAGGCATGGAAGCCGGGCCGGCTTTTTGCAATTAAAGAACTTTGACCAGTCCGTACTTGAGGCCGTACTCCATGGTGCCGTCGTCATTAACCCTGGCCCAGACCACCTGCGCCTCATATTCCGCCAGGGTGTCCTTGTCCTGGAGTTGAATGCGGATCTCCTGGGGCGCCTCTGTCTTAATGCGCATACCGGTGTCTGATATGTCAACCACCGTGGCCAGGAAAATATCATTTTCCGGGAAGACGCTGACTTCAGAGTTTGCCGATTTCCTTACTGACACACGTTTTTCAGCAGATATTTTATCGTTCATTATTGTGCTCCCTGCTCTCTGCGCAAATGGATACACGCGTTGTTTGTTCAAGATGGTCCTGTTCAATGAAACCGCACGGTTATGTATAATATATGGAGAAAGTTATGCTCGGATAACAGGATAAAAGCAAGAGTTTTTTGAAATTTTTATGATCCGTAAAAATTGTCGGCTGTTTATGTACGACAAGGAGAAAATCGGGCGATTGCTGCTGGTTTAATATCAATTGCTGGCAAAGATGTATTCCACCGGCTGGATGCCGAAGGTCGAGGGGTGGTAGGTCTCGGTAATGTTCTTTAAGTAATTGCCTGTTTCCGGCTCGCGGTCAGCAAGATCAATGACATCGCCCTGCATGTAACCGCCCTTGTTGTCAGGATGCATCAGCCCGACCAGTGGCCTTCTTTCGCCTTTTTGCTGAGGGTTTTTTATGACAAGCGCCAGTTCCCCAGTGTTTAATCTCAGGAGTGTGCCGACCGGGTATACTCCCAGCAAATTGATGAAGACTTTTACCAGGATGGGATCAAAGTCCTTTTCAGCACCCTCCAGGATTAACCCCAGGGCCCGATCTGGACTCATTGTCGTTTTTCGATACACCCTGGGGGACGTTACGGCATCGTACACATCTACAATGGTAAGGATTCTGCCAAACAGGCTCAACGGCTTCTGCCAGTTGGCATAGGGGTAGCCGGTAAGGTTGTATTTCAGGTGATGTTCAAAGGGGGGCAGTAGAATTTTGGCTTTCCGGTCACTGGATGCCCTGAGTTTGGTGATCAGGCGGGCGCTGTTAAGCGAATGATCCTCCATGTATTTGAATTCCCGGTCATCGAGCTTGCCCGGCTTGTTGAGAATTTCATATGGCACTTCAATTTTGCCGAGGTCATGGAACAGTCCGCATAAACCCAACCGTTCCAACGAACTGCGGGACAGCCCGATCCGCTTGCCAATGCACATGGAGAGGATGGCCACATTTACCGAATGCGTGAACGTATAATCATCAAAAACCCGTAGGGTGCTGATCGCCGAATATACCTCGTCATCCTCAAGCAGGCTGGAAACCATAGTCTGGATTACCCGGATGGTTTTTCGCATGCCCGCTTTCTTCTGGTCCGCAACTTTACCGGCAACCTCTTTAAATGAGGCCAGTACATGGGTGTAATCTTTCCTGGCACGTTCTTTCCGGGCAGCCTCATCCTGCTCAAAGGATAACTTACCATCGTCAGGCTGTTCGGGCTTTTCGACTATGGTCACCCAGCCCATTTTTTTCTTTTGCAGGGCAGCAGCCAGGAACTCCAGGGAATATTCCGCCTGGTCTACAGCGTTAAGGCCGCGCATGAAAGCCAGGATATTGTCAATGGAAACATCATTAACAGTATGGAAGAAATGCAAGCCCTCAAGGTTCCTTTGGTCAAAATAGTGCAGCATATTATCAATGATAATCCTGGTGTCTTTTTTGTAAGCAAGCTTATCATCCTGGATAATAATGTGGCCGCTGGAGACTTTTATGGCAAGGTACTCATCTTCAGTGGTGAGCCGGTCAACGCATTCCAAAAATTTACTTACCCCGTCCAGCACCAGCTTATTGTTGGCTTTGTGGATCCTGGCGGTCTGCAGCAGGCTGTAAAAGGCACGGATGAAGTCCTCGTGGGCCTGTTGGTTATTCTCCATCTGCTGGCTACTCATTGCTTGGATCCCCAGGTTCGTTAATTATTGCCATAGATTCATGAAATGCCCGTTTTATAACGGGGAATTTACTGGTTGAAGCCTTCAGGAGTATATCTTTTGCCTCCCAGGTATCTATTAGGGCGAGAGCACATGCTGCCCCCTGTCGATGGATTAACTTGCCAAAGCCTGTAAAGCTGTTCCAGCCGTTTTTTAGTAGAATTCTGTTAAGAAAAGGGACAGAAATAGCTGAACCGCAATGACCAAGAGCTTTGTAGCAGGCAAGAATATGATCCGGTTCGCTGTCAGGCAGATTTTTCTTCATGTATCCCATCAGGAGATTCTCTAATTGCTCAGATTTCCGGCTGCCCAGCCAGGCAAAAATCTCCTTTCGAATAGGCTCATAGGGGTCCCTAATAAAAGGGAAAAGTCTCTTAATGTTGTGCGGTTCTTTGCTGATCAATATCCTGATGGCCAGAGTGCGTACTTTATCGGAGGGGTGGTCGAGCATTGCATAGAAGATTTTTTGGGCTCGTTCACCCTGCAGGCGTCCAAGTATGGTTAAAAGCCGTTCTCCCATTGCTTCGTCTGGGTGCTCCAGCAATTGTTCGAGCGGGTTGAGGTCCTTCAGGCATAAATACTCTATGACCTCCTGGAGCATTTTCTGGACTACAGGAGACCTGGTTTGCAGCATTACAGGTCCGAGCATCAGGATTGTTTCAGGAGAAAAATATAAAAGTACCTGCCGTAAAATCTTCACCTGTTCTGTGTTTCGACCATCAACTTTCTGCAGCATGGCGGCAACAGGATTAAAAGTATCAGGTTTCGAGAGGTTATCAAAAAAGCGCTCTATTTGGGACTTGACCCAGTCGTTTTCTTCCTTGATATTCCTGTAAAGCAGTTGGTGGAGAGCTTGAAACAGTTTAAGCACAGAGCTGAATTTTCCCAGTTCAAGATTTTCAACCACCTCTTCCATGGTGAAATCCAGAACAGCAGTAAAATTTTCTTCATCTTCCTGGGAGCGTAGGATTATCATCAGAACATTAAAAACATCTTCGGTCTTGTTCCAGTTTTCCTCCTTCAGGACCATATTGTGCAGCACTTCTTTTTCAGTCGGGGTCAGCTCCCACAGAGTATCCCTCAACGAGGGATCGGCTATACTTCTGGCAGGCTCCTCCTGCCTCAGGGCACTTTCCGACAGTTGGGTTTTATCGAACTCGCTGGCTATGTCCTCGTCATGGCCAGCGGCTGTTTTGTTGAGGTTGGAAAAGTCAAGCAGGGGTTCTTCTTTCCAGAATATATCTATGGCCTCAAAGCTGATATGTAAGAAATCTTCGTCAATCAAGTCGGTAACAATGTCGCCTTCAGTTTCTTCGGCAAGGCTGCGATACTTGTGCAATATCCTGAAAAGGAGGGAAAGTTCCTCCAAGTCCAGGCCGGGCTGGAATTCTATCCACTGAATGCCGTCCCGGTAAAGCAGGAAGGTTATGTCATCGGTTGCTGATTCCGGAGCCGCCTGGTGAACAACCGTGTCAGAATAGAGCAGCCGCTCCTTTTCAACATGCAGGTGGAGGTCATCAAAAGCATGAAAAAAACTGTTAAAAACTGATAGCAGGTTTTCTATGGATTTTGTGGAAGTGGCATGTCCCTCAGGATACAGGGAGTAGTTTTTATAGGCCATGAGCAGAGCATTCATCACCTTGTCGACACCTTGCAGCTCGCTTTTGGAAACGGTTTCCTCCCCGGAAGCTCTATTATGTTCTGTCGTTGGGTTTTCTGCCTGCATTGACTGGTTCTGTGTCATTGATTGAGGTGGGCTCCTGGAATGAAACAAACTTGATACAAACGTAATCCTTGTATCAGTGTATGTTCTTTTTATCAACCCTTTTAGACAGATATGACATTAAAGCTATCGTGCATATCTAAAAGCAATGATTTTTTCAAATTTTTTATGGCAGCGACAGTTACCGGATGATTTTGTCCGCAACGGACAAAACAGAGAGATCTCCCCATGCCTGATGCATCTGGGAAACTTTAATTTAAGTTGGTATTGAAGAGGTGATTCAGGCGCTGCCGATCAGTCCAATAAGCTGCCGGCCGTCAACCAGCTCAATCGGTTTGTCTGCGGCAAAGCGCAGGGCATCCCTGCTGAAAGTGCCGGAGGTTATGATGATCGTGCCGCTGGCCTGCCGGTCGTACATTAAGGAGTACATTTTCTTGATAACTTTTAAGCCTATTTCACGGCTCTGCCAGTGCCGGCAGCTGACCAGGTACAGGTTGGCACTTTTTCGCAAAACAAGGTCAATGCCCTGGTCTTCTTGGAATGCGCTGTGTTCCAGGACCAGGTAACCGGTGCGGCCGTATGCGTCAGTTACAAGGCTTTCAAACTGTTTATTGGAAAGGGTTTGGACTGCCTGGATCTCTCTCTGCAGGTCATGGAGCTTTTTCTTCCTGCGGCCGGAGTTGAGGAGAGAAAAAGATACGGGGGCCAACAGCGCCAGGGCGACAACCGGGGCGAAAGCGGGTCCTAAGCTTACATTCACCTCATTGACAAGAGAACCCTGCTGCTCAAACAAAGGTACGATATAGGTAAGCAGGAGATATGCAACACTGGAAATGGAAACATAGATCCACCAGGGAACCTGCGATAGGAATTCAAGAAAATTCAGATCTTTTCTGGTCCTGTTTTTCTTCATATCGAGCCCCCGTTTTGCAGGTTTCAGGCAGCTTGGCGCTACAAGCACTGAAATGAAAATAAATCACCACAATGTGGTTGAAGAATATTTTATAGCATACTTTGCAAACCAGGGACAATGGAAAAATAATGCTTTTGGGAAAATATTTAAAAAGTTATATAAAAACAAGCAGATAGGTGAATTTTATGAGGGCAGAAACGCAGCTTCCTGCAGGCGGTAAAATTCTGTTGCCGCCTATGTATTGGTACGGCAGATGACGGAGTTTTTATGCTGCTGCTAGAGTTGCCGGACAAGGCTCAGCATGCCTGGTGAGCCAATGTGTTCCTCAAAGTACGTGTCGCGTTTTTCCTCGATGATTGCAAAGCCCATTTTTTGGTAGAGCCGCAAGGCAGGTTCGTTGCCGATATACATGTTTACCTGTGATAGTTTGTAGCCCTGTTTTTTCCCTTCAGCCAGTGCCTTTTGCAATAAACTTTCCGCTATACCTTTGGAGCGGTATGTCGGCAAGGTCGCCACACTGTCAATAACCCGGGCATTGTCTATTTCCTGTGGCAGACAGGCCATGATTCTGGCGGCGCGTTCATTGGCTTTCCGGTATGTCTGTTCCGGCAATTGCATTTTTTTGTAAACTATGGGGATCGCCTGCTGCAATGCCTGGTAGCCCATTTCTTGAGGATTATAACTCCCCAAGCTGCCAGCCGGAATGTTATCATCTGTTTCTGCAATAAAATAACACGAATAATGAAATAAATGGGGCGGTCCGGTAATGGTGATATTTTGCAGGAAACGCAAACACTGCTCTTCGGGGAGCCCAAGAACCACTTCCCATATCCCTTTTTTAACATGGGCGCGTCCTGCTATGAGTATGGACCTGGCCAAAAATGGAGCATCCTCAGTGCAGGCATTTCGTATACTAATATTCACGGGCTTATTGTCTGAAAAAAATGGTTCGGAAATCAGTTAGTTATAATCAGAAATCACTATGAAATATGGCGAAGAAAGTCAAGGGAAAAGATCCTGATGATCAGGTCTTTAGCTATAGCTCATTTTAAAGTGATCAGAGCCGTGAAAATGCCCCCTGATTCCGTCACTGAATCAAGGGTATTGCCGGTCCGGCTGCACCAGGCTTTGATATCCGGCCCAAATGCCCTGTCGTTGGCAAGCACTTCCAGGGTCTGACCGCTGGACATTTCTTTTGTCTTTTTAGTGATCTTGACTATGGGCATTGGACATACCAGCCCTTTGCAGTCTAATATTTGATCAGCCATTGCTACTCACCTTCCCGTTTTCGTTTCTTATTAAGAGAAAAATAACCCTGACAACTCACCAATTGGTCCATTTTAACCTGTTTAAATTATTTCAGGGGAATAAGACTGTCTCCCTGAAAAGTTCCTGAGCTGTCACCGGTAAAATCCCATGTCCGAAAAACGGCCTGGACCGGTCGACATCTAGTTCCATGACACCCGATGTCTGCTGTTTTAGGCCTTTTTACAGCGCTATCCTGTAAACAAAAGAGGAGTCGCATCAGTCTTTATAAGTAAAGAACACAAAATGTTTTCACAACTCATAAGGAAAAGGTGACGCTATGAAAAAACAAATTATTTTGCTGTTGCTTGTATCTGCCATATTTTGGCTCGGCACCGTTGCACAGGCAGCAATTATTGTCGGCCGCATCGGTCATGTGGAAGGTGATATTTACCGTTATATGGATGTTGGGAAAGAATGGGTGCCGACCTTTGTCGATTCACCGGCCGGCACCGGCGACATACTCTCTACCGGGGCCGGCAGCAGGGCGGAAATCAATTTTCCGAACCAGCTGGTGGTGCGGCTGGCCGAGAATGGTGAAGTGGAAATTGTAAATCTGGAAGATGGTATTGGGGAGTTCCACCTGGTTGCCGGCCTGGCCAGGTTCTATAACAACAGCAATACAGGAACACTGAAGATCAGGACGAATCAAGGAGTGCTAAACCTGCCGGCCGGTTCCATCGCCGACCTGCAGGCAGATGGGACATCAATACAGATATGGTCTGTACGCGGCGGTTCCACTTTTCTCGCCATGGCAAGTGACAGCCGCACAGAGACACTGGAGGTAATTGATCAGTCCACCAGCCTGACAATTTACCGGAACTCTGTAGCAGCCGGTATCGGGCCCATTGACAGGAGCTGGCATAACTGGTGTGCGGAAAGGGAGAATGTCTGGCATAAACGTCAACTGGTCCGCTCTGAATATATGCCCGAGCCGCTGCAGGAACATGCCTATGTTCTGCAACCGCACGGCAGGTGGCGGCGGGTCTACTACCGCGGTTACTATTACTGGGCCTGGAAGCCGAATCGTATTGCTGCGGGCTGGGCGCCTTATACCTCGGGTTACTGGTACGACTGGCATGGCGATCGGGTCTGGGTTGACCATAACCCCTGGGGCTGGGTAACCCATCACAATGGACACTGGATGCATGTGCACGGCTCCTGGATGTGGACACCGTATGTACACGTAGCAGCCACTCCCGGAGTTACGGTTGCAAGCTTTTCTATTGTATTCGGCCCGCGTTACCGGTCCCATTGGCATCCGGGGCGGGTTCGCTGGATTACCTATAATGACTACGTGGGCTGGCTGCCATTGGCTCCCTGGGAAACCTATTACGGTCACCGCCGGTGGGGGCCCGGGAGCAGGGTGGCTTACAGTGGCACGGGGGTCAATATCAGGATCAACATAAACCTGGCCGACCACCATTATCTGGACCATGCAGTTGTCATCCCCAGGCACCATTTCAGGCACCGTGGACCAGCCGTTGCCAATAACTACAATACGGTGAAGATAAAAAATATTAACAAGGTTGTAAGGGACCATACTACGTCCAGGCGACGGGTTATCTCTAAGCATAGAAAAGTTGACAAAAAAGAGGTTGCCGCCACGCAGAAAACACATCGCAGCAGGAAGGTTGATGGGGTAGTGCTTACCAAGGTGAAACCCCGCAAGAAGGCAGGGATTGCCGCTGTTGGGAAAAGGACAGAGCATCCTGTGAGGGTCACCGGGAAAAAGACGGTGAAACGTAAGCAAAGAAGTGTGACAACGAGAAATGTGGTGCAGGAAGAGCAAAAAAGAAACGAAAGACACAATTACAGCCGCAAAAAAGAGACCAGGAGCCTGGACAAGCAAAAGACTGCTGGCCGCAAAAAGCGGTACAGCATGAATCATTCAGGATTTACGGCGCCTTCTTCTCTTTCTCGCAGGAGAGGACGCCTTTAGTTCCTGCAACCGTTTTTCAATCTCTTCGCTGAATGTGAACCGGCCTTCCAGGACACAGCCTGGACGGCCGGGAATGCACTCGGATTTAAGCTTGATGCAGTTTTCTGCATTGAAGTCAAAGTTTTTGCAGGAAAAGGTCATATCAATCCAGGTACCTACTCCTGAACAGGTCAAGTTTTTCAAGGTTGTTGATGACCCTGATGACCTCCTTGGTGCCATCAGAATAGACCTGTTGGATGTTGACTAGACCGCCTGCTTTTATGACTTCTTCTGCTTCTTGAAAGGTTGTCTCCAGAAATTCATTATTGCCGTTGTTCCTGGCAGTGCTCAGTTTTGGTTTGCTTATTGTCAAAAGGCGTTTTTCCATTACATTCCACTGTCAGTAATATCACTGATTCCTGATTAACCGTTAAGTTCAGCAAGGGCTGCAAGGGCCGCATCATAGTCCGGCTCCTGGGCAATTTCCGGTACCTGTTCAGTATAGGCGACCCGGCCTGATTTGTCGAGCAGCACAATAGCCCTGGACAGGAGTCCTGCCAGGGGGCTGTTTGCAATAGTCACGCCGTAATCAATGCCGAATTCGGGTGACCGGAACACAGATAGCGAAATGACGTTGTTGAGCCCTGCCGCTTCACAGAATCGCTGATGGGCGAAGGGCAGGTCGGCTGAGATGCACAATACCACGGTATCAGGTGATTCTCCTGCCTCCTTGTTAAAGCGGTGCACCGATGCGGCGCACACCGGCGTGTCAAGACTGGGAAAGATATTCAGTATGGCGTTTTTGCCGGCAAAATCCTGGGGACCGACGTCAGTCAAGTCTGTTTGGGTGAGTTTAAAAGAAGGGGCCTGCATGCCGAAGGTCGGTAATTCGCCGACCGTTTCAACCGGATTTCCCTGGAAAGTGATCTGGGCCATGATAATCTCCTGGATTATTGAACAATAAAGTTTGATGGCGTCGTAAAAAGTCCGATCTACTGCGTCGTAACGCATTTTTGTTCGCTCGGCATACCCCATGTATGGCCTCGCTCGCAAAAATACATCACTCCTTGTATACCGAACTTTTTACTTATCCATCCCATGACTTTTTACGAGAGTATAAAGTTTATTATCAGTTGTATAACCGTCTCTTTCAGATCGCTGTCAAACAGCCGTTGGGCATGATCCGATCCTTTCAGCTCATGGTATACTTTCGGGTCGGCAGAAGCAATATAAAGGTTGTATACTTCAGCGCTTGAACTGATCATATCGTCTTCAGCAACAATAAACAGTTTCCTGATATTTCTACTTGTTAACGGTTCACCTCCGGCCGGAGCCAGCAGGATTACCGTATCAACACCTGGATCAATTTTCTGTTCCTGCAGGGTGAAAAGCACTCCCGCACCACCGGCGCTTGCCCCGACAATTGCGATCTTGTCAACCCCCATTTTTTTTAGATAGGCAATCCCATTTAACAAGTCGGCAGTGGAGCCTGAATCAAGCGCCACCGAGCTGATCCCCATCTTCTGGAAACGCTCAGCCAGGAAATACCAGCTTTCCTTGCTGAACATGGCCCCTGGCGCAAAGATTACCGCCCTTTCGGGCTTGGCCGGGAAAAAAGCGGCCTCGGTCTCCGCCTTGCCTGTCAGTGCGATTTTTATTTCCTGCAACTGTCTGTCTCCGGCTGAAGTAGATGTCTGCCATAACATACCAAGCATTGCCATGCATGCCAAACAGAAGAAAAGTTTCTGGCGCATTTGTCCTCCTCCTCACTGTTACTGGCTAAAACCAGTAAATCTGTTTAAAAATAATTGCATCCCCTCCGTCTTGAAACGGACCGGATCCCACTCCTGATAGGAAATAATTGGCTTTTGATATGCTACATGATTTTTTTGTATCTCTGTATGCCCAAGGAAATAACCGGGAAAAAAAACCTGTAAAAAAATAATGGGCAGAGCCTGTGAGGCCCTGCCCATATATTAAGGAGGAGAAGAAATAAAGCATTTTTATTGCTCTTTACAACTACTATAAGCATGAATGGAGATGAATCAATGTCTGGAAAATTATTTTAAAATGAACAGGTATGCCACGTAGGAGAGCAGCAGGATCAGGCCGTGGGAACGCAAAAGCCCTTGCTGGACAGCCAGGATGGGGATCAGGACAGCAGAGAGACTGAACATGACCGGCAGGTCCCTGGTCAGGATCTGCGGGGAGATGGCAAAGGGCTTGAGCAGGCCGCAGAGGCCAAGCACCATGAGGAGGTTAAAGAGGTTGGAGCCGAGCACATTGCCGATAAGGATCTCTGTCTGGCGCTGTCGTATTGCGGCCAGGCAGGAGGCGAGCTCCGGCAGGGAGGTTCCCACCGCCGCCAGGGTCAGACCGATGATCAGTTCACTGATGCCGAAATAACGGGCAATATCTACAGCCCCGTCAATGAACAGGCCCGAGCCGATCGCCAGAAGTACGAAGCCGCCGATGATCAAGCCGCCAATGGCCGGTACGGAAAAATTATTTTGTGTTGTGTCATCACCGGGTTCTTCTTGCTGAAAAGATTTGTTTTGATTTGTCTGCCTGAAGCTGATGATGGTGTAGAGTATGAGGGCGGCCACAAAAAAAAGGCCGAGAGGCCATGGAAAGGTGCCGTACCAGGATACCAGGGCAAGTAAGACAGTTGCCGCAAGGATGATATACAGTTCCAGGTCAACGGATTTGAATTTTACAGGCAGGGGGGCAATTAAGGCTGATATTCCCAGTACCAGGCCGATATTGGCAATATTGGAGCCCACCACATTGCCGGTGAGAATATCCGGATGGTCCTGGTAAAGGGCGATCAGTCCGACAAAGAGTTCCGGCATGGAGGTGCCGAAGGCCACCACCGTCAGGCCGATGAGCAGGGAATTCATTCCCCATCGTTTGGCAAGCCTGGCAGCGCCGGTTACCAGGAATTCGCCGCCGGAAGTCAGCATGGCCAGTCCGGCGAAAAGCATCAGCCAGGAAAAAAGGATAGAATTTAAATCGGGCTCGCCGTTCATTTGACAATATCAGCCAGCAATTGGTCGCCGTGAAGCTTGAAGGCCTGGTCAATCAGCTGCTTGAATTCCTTGCGGATGTTTGGAAGCGGTACCAGCGGCGGCACAGAAGTCAGGACTTCGTCTATCGGCGGCGGCGGTTCGACTTTCATTTTCTTGTCCAATGAGTCTTTAGCGCCCTCTTGCGGTTTTGCCAACATGGAACCGCTGCCACCGGCCGAATCAAGGGAGCGGAAAAAATTCATGATACTGCTGATATCATTTTTTTTGTAAAAAAGAATGATCTCCTCTTTTATAGTGGCATGCATGAGATGCAGCTCTTCCAGTTTTTCACGATAATGGTCAACATGCTCAACCAGTCTCTCATAGGCACCCAGTATCAGGTTGCTGAAGCGGCCTGCCCGGGTCAAGCCCTTGATCTTTATGTCCTTGAAGACCCTGCTCCTGATGGTGGGGGAGTCGGGTATGTATGAGTCATAAAAAAGTTTTTCCTGCAAGCCGGAAATCTCCACAAACCGATGAATGAGATCCTCATCTTTGAGCAGAATGTATATGCGGATAACCTCAAAGGCAATTCTGGTCTCCAGGATGGTAGTCTGCCACTGGATTTTTTCATCGAGATCAAGCTTGTCTTCCTCGATCATCTTGCGGAAACCGAAGTAGCGATCAGCAAGCTCCTTTTTAATCTCAAAGGCCAGGACATCTTCAAAATTAGGCTGCATTTTTATAGGTGCACACTTTGTTTTTATAAAGCCGTTATTTTTTCTTGACACTCTAGGTGGATATGTTCACTATCTTTGACATATTAACGGTGATGATGCAGCAGTAAAATAGTTTCGGCACTATACATATTTTAACTCTGAAATGCACTAAAAGAGAAAAAAGGAATTGCAATACATTTTGCAGGTCAGGAGATATTGATGACTCAATCGTTTGAAAATAATGACGCAGTCCAGCGCGTCAAAGATGCGGCCCAGATTGTAGATATTGTCGGTGAATGTGTCTCACTGAAACGGGCCGGCACCAACATGAAGGGCCTTTGTCCCTTTCATGGCGAGAAAACCCCCTCCTTTATGGTAAGCCCCGAACGCCAGACATTTCACTGTTTCGGCTGCGGAGAAGGCGGCGATGTCCTGAGCTTCGTGATGAAATACTACAACCTGACCTTTCCCGAAGCCCTTAAGGAACTTGCCAACCGTTACCAGATCACCCTGCCGGAAAAAAGATTTAGCGCCGCTGACCAGAACAAGGCTGAAAAAAGAGAGAAGCTGTTTGAGGTCAATGAAAGGGCGACCCGTATGTACCATGAATTCCTCATGAACCATGCTGAAGCGGAGCAGGCCCGCAGTTACCTGGCAGGAAGGGGCATTTCTCCGGAAATGATCAAAAAGTTCAAGCTTGGTTATGCGCCGGCCGGCTGGGATTACCTGCACAACAAGGTGTCAAAGTCCTCAATTCCGCTGGCCGATGCCGAGGCGGCAGGGCTGCTGGTCAAAAAAGATAAGGGTGGTTTTTATGACCGGTTTCGCGATCGGATACTTTTCCCCATATTTGAGTTGACCGGCCGGGTTGTGGGGTTCGGCGGTCGCATCCTGGGTGAGGGGGAGCCCAAATACCTGAATACCCCGGAAACGCTGGTGTTTGACAAAGGCCGTATGCTTTTCGGATTGTACCGGCACCGCGACACAATCCGCCAGACGAGACAGGCTGTCATCGTTGAGGGCAACTTCGACCTGCTCTCCCTGGTCGTCCATGGCATGGAGAATGTGGTTGCACCGTTGGGAACGGCCCTGACCCAGACCCAGGTGCGGATCCTGAAAGGGTATGCCGATGAGATCATCCTGCTGTTCGATGGTGATGTTGCCGGGGTGAAGGCCGCCATGCGGTCCGTACCATTATTTCTTGCCGAGCAGGCAGAAGCCCGAGTAGCATTGCTGCCGGCAGCGCATGACCCGGATTCCTATATCAGGGCGCATGGTAAGGAAGGGTTGGAAAAATACCTGGATGAAGCCCTGCCATTGCTGGAGTTTGCCTTTGAAAACCTGCAGCAAAAGTATGGATTGTCGATGACCGGCAAAGGAAAGATCCTTGAGGAACTGGGACCATTTATCGAGGCTTCGGCAAACAATCCGCTGCAGCAATCTGTACTGATCTCGCAATTCAGTGAAAAACTGGGCCTTGATCCCGAGCAGGTACTGAAGGGCTTCCGGGCAACAGTGAAACCACGGCAGGATCGACGGCCCATCGGCGCCAGAACTCTCCCGACAGAGACAAAGGATGATAAAGAGGAAATTCAGTTATCGAGGAAACAGGCGCAGTTGATTGAGTTCCTCATTTTCTATCCGCAGTTCCTTGGACGGTTTCAGGAGGCCGGTATTGAGGAAGTGATGGAAGAAGGTTCCGGCAGAAATATCCTGGAGAGACTGCAAAAGACGGTTGAGAGCAACCCGGCGGCCGGGCCGGAACAATTCATGGAAACACTGGGCCCCGGTCCGGCAAGATCCTATGTATCAAGACTGCTGATTTCGTCACCCTTCCTTCAGCAAAGTGAAGAGGATGACATGCAGGAGCAGATGGCTGAGGAAATGCTTGTCTGGTTGGTCCGGTATCGTTTTAAAAAAGAGATTGAGCAGGTCAGCCGGGATATCAGGGATGCCCAGCAGGCTCAGGACAGTAAACTGCTCGAAGAATTGGTTGTCAGAAAAGCTGAATTAAATAAATACATTGCTTCCATGGATGATGGAGGCGACCAGTGAGCAGCAGCCGGCAACATATTGAAGCCTGGCTGACCCTGCATCTTGCTCCATCGCTTGGCTCCGCGTCATGCAGAAAACTGGTCAAGCATTTCGGCAGCCCGGAAAGGGTCTTGTCCGCAAGTGCTGCCCAATTGCGGGCAGCGGCAAGCCGTGTTCGTCAAAAGGCTATCGCGGCGCTATGCGGTAGCGGCAAGGAAGAACTTGCAGTGGCGGCCAGGCAGGAACTGGAACGGGCAGAAAAATCTGGTATCGAAATTATCAGCATTGATGACCCGCGTTACCCCGCCCTGCTGAAAAATATCCATGACCCGCCGAATGTTCTTTATGTGCTGGGCAAGCCGGAAGTGCTGGACTGCCGGGCTATTGCCATGGTGGGATCACGCGCTGCGACGCATTACGGCAGAAATGTGGCCGGCCAGCTGGCAGAGGGCTTGGCAAGACAGGGGTTCACCATTATCAGCGGTATGGCCCTGGGCATTGACACCGAATCCCATAAAGGCGCTCTGGCAGCAGGTGGCATGACAATAGCCGTCCTGGGATGCGGCCTGGATGTCATCTACCCGCCTAGCAATCATCTGCTGTATAAACAGATAATTGAATCAGGCGCTGTGGTGAGCGAGTATCCCCTGGGCACCGAGCCTGACAACTTCCGGTTTCCGGCCCGCAACAGGATTATCAGCGGCCTGTCGCTGGGCGTGGTGGTCGTCGAAGCCACCAAGCGCTCCGGTTCACTGATCACCGCCAACCATGCCCTGGAGCAGGGCAGGGAGATTTTTGCCGTGCCGGGCCGCATCGACTCGGTGAAGAGCACCGGCAGCCATGCGTTGCTGCAGGAGGGCGCCAAGCTGGTACTCAATATTAATGACATAACCGAAGAACTTGTACCCGTAATGCAAACACAGTCTGGTGGAGACCTGTCCCGGACAGCAGAGGCCCCATCCGGTGTGGAAGGTCTGAGCCCGGAGGAAGAAAAGATCTATGGGTTTCTTGATGTGTATCCCAGCTCCATTGATGAGATAGTCAGGCAGAGCGGTTTTACACCCCAGAAGGCCAGTGAGCTGCTCCTGCTGCTGGAGCTGAAAGGTGTAATAGAATCACTGCCCGGCAAGTCCTACCAGAAGAACTCTACCCTTGCCAGCTGATATAATTGTTTAAAGGTCAATATGTCCACTGGCAATGCTAACTTGATTTATAAATTTTAATGACATCGCAATCATTGAATATTCAACAGGCATATCAACTGGCAGATACACATTATCAAGCCGGCAGACTTCAACAGGCAGAACAAATATGCCGGCAGATTCTATCTGCAAAACCTGACAATCCGGAAACAAACCGTTTACTCGGTGTAATAGCTTGTCGGGTTGGACAGAATGATTTGGGTATTCAGCTAATCCGCAAATCAATAAAGGCCGCACCTAATTATGCCATGGCTCACCTCAGTCTCGGCAATGCACTTATTGCCATGGGGGCTTTGGACGAGGCGATTGAAAGTTTTAAAATGGCACTGACTATTGAACCGAACATGTTTTGGGGGTATCTCAATCTCGGCACGGTATATAGTTATAAGAACCTTCATGATGAAGCAATAGAATGTTACAGAAAGTCTATTTCCCTCAGACCAGACTTTGCGCTCACCCATAATAATCTTGGTAATGCATTGAAAGATAAGGGTAAAATCGCTGAAGCGATTAAAAGTTACCGAAAAGCACTTAAAACCAGACCAAATTCAGATGGAACACACTCAAACCTTATTTATGCCTTACTTTCCAGTCCCTTTATTACCCGGCAAGAAATTTACACGGAAGCAAGAAAGTGGGAGCAGCAGCACGCCAAACCAATTTATTCAAAACAACGACCCCATGACAACAGCATAGATAAACCCCGTCGGTCAAGGATCGGCTATGTCTCTCCTGATTTTAGATCTCATCCTATAAACTTTTTTTCGAGCCTGTCTTAAAATCCCATAATAGAGAATATTTTGAGATTTATTTATATGCCAATGTAAGGAATCCCGATCAGGACACCAAACGTTTGCAGACAGAAGCGGATCGCTGGTTGTCCATCGTGGGAATCAGTGATGAAGGCGTTGCCGAGCGAATCAGGGAGGACAGAATCGATATTCTTGTCGATCTGGCAAAGCATACAGCAGACAACAGGTTATTGGTTTTTGCGCATAAGCCGGCCCCTGTCCAGGCAACCTGGATGGGGTATCCAGATACCTCCGGAATGCAGGCGATCGATTATCGTTTTGTGGATGAGTTGATGTGTCCCATGGGCAAGATAGATGAATTAAACAGCGAGGAACTCATAAGGCTGCCGTACGGGTATTTTTGTTTCGAGCCGAGAACTGATGCTCCAGATGTTGTGGATACCCCAGTTAAAAAAACAGGGCGGATCACTTTCGGATCATTTAATGATCTCCATAAAATAAATACGGAGGTTATTGCTCTCTGGTCAGAGATTTTAAATAATGTGCCCAATTCACATCTTTTGTTTGTTGGCAAGGCGTTTGTTGAAGTGTCAGCAAAAAAATATTTTCTGGAATTATTCTCTAAACATGGTGTTGAAGCTGAAAGAATAGAGATGATTACCAAAGTCCCCTTACATGACTATTTGGCTCTTTATGGGAGGATTGATATAGCACTGGATTCCTTTCCCTATAACGGGCATACCACGACCTGCGATAGCCTGTGGATGGGTGTACCGGTGATTACATTACAATGCCGGCCAAATTGCTGCAGAGTTGGGGGTAGTATTTTGACCAGGATAGGCTTACAGGATTTGATTGCTGAAAATAAGCAGGAGTACGTAAATAAGGCAGTAGCCCTGGCAGAAAACCATGACCGCTTAGCGTTATTGCGGGCTGGCATGCGGGACAGGATTTTAGCTTCGTCACTTTGTGATGTTAAGGCTTTTGCCAAAAGCATAGAAGATGCATATTTAAAGATGTGGGAAAGATATATATCAAATTGAATGAGATGGTCATTATTGCCCGGTTGTTGAACATACCCATCAGCAGTTGGTTGCCAAGGGGCAATGCTTCTCTATAGGAAATGAAAAAAGTATGATACTAGAAGAGTTCAAAGCCCAATCCCAGGCGTTTATTTTTAATTGGTACAGAACAAGCGAAAATGCCAAAAAACTCCAGAAACAATTTTCCGATTTGGGAATAGAGACCTATGTAATTAACAGCCACGAAGAAGAAAACAATAACGGGTTGCCTAATTGGATTAACATTGGTGAGTCTGGCTATATGGTTCAACAATATGCGAAGGCAAAAGAACTATTTAGCAAGACATATTTTATAGAGATGTTTGCGGATATATCTGATGTGAAAGCTGAGCTGATTTTACAAAGGGCTTGCTACGTATTCGGGAAATACGAATGCGGCGTATATGCACCAAACCTTGATTATATATTCTGGAATTTTGATACGAACAAGCTCCACAAGCTTGAAGAAAACCTCTATGAGGTAAAGAACCCAGAGAGCCTCTTTTCAATCATCCACAAAGATATTTTATCAGAGGTGGTGCTAAATCCTGTGAAGTACAAAATTGGATGGGGTATAGACTTTCTTGTTTGTGTTCTGGCATCTCTTCAAAACAAACTTGTGATCAGAGATTATATAACTACTGTACAGCACCCACGTGATAGGGGTTATCACAATCCTGAAGCAATTAAAGAATATCATGAGTACCTTAACGATTTAGGCGAAAAATTAAAAACGCTAGTTCTTCAAATGGTGAATGGGGCGGTTTACGACCTGAGAAAAGAGAATGATTTGTAATTATTAATGTTTTTCAAGTTACATTTTTAGATTCAACAGTCATTTGTTTATAAATCCAGTCATAAGTTTTCTGCATCCCGGTTCTCAATGGAATAGATGGCTTCCACCCTAAGACATTTTCAATGAGTGTATTGTCACTATTCCTGCCTCTTACCCCTTGAGGAGCATCAAGTTTGTAATTCCTTGTTAATTTTACCTCTGCAATATCTTCAACTAGATCTACTAATTGGTTAATGGTGACCAGCTCACCGCTACCCAGATTAATGGGTTCAAAGAAATTTGTTTGCATCAATTTCTGGAGACCTGCAATGCAGTCATCTATATACATAAAACTCCGACTTTGCTTTCCGTCACCCCAAATCTCAATATCACTATTTCCAGAAAGCTTGGCATTTATAATTTTTCTGCAAATAGCCGCTGGTGCTTTTTCTCTTCCTCCATAATATGTCCCATAAGGACCATATACATTATGCAATCTTGCAACTCGCGTGCGAATACCAAAATCTTCAAAAAAATGTCTACACATTCTTTCACTGAAAAGTTTTTCCCAGCCATAACCATCTTCCGGCATTGCCGGATAGACATCTTCCTCTATTAAGGGGTTAACATCAGGAGAAGCCTGTTTTTCTTGTTTATAAACACATGCAGAAGATGAGTAAAAAAAATCTTGTATATCATGCTCTTTGGCAGCCATTAATAGGTGGGTATTTATTAGTACTGACAGCATGCATAATGCCTTATTGTTTTCAATAAAGCCCATGCCGCCCATATTGCAGGCGAGGTTATATATCACATCGCAACCTTTGGTGAGCTGGACACAGTTATCTTTGTTTTCCAGGTTGGAGGAATAATTTTCAGCAGCATCGAAAACCTGGTACCACTGTTCAAAAGACTTTATATCTGCAGAAACAACATTGTATCCTTGCTGCAGAAGATGGCCTGCTAAATATCCTCCTATAAAACCACCACCTCCGGCAATAAAAGCTTTTTTCATTTCAGACCACAATTATTGTTGTGAGATCTAATTACATGAAATTATATCAAACATCCTCTGAAAGTCCAGCTTGCTGCTGTCAAAATTAACTAACAGAGTCCCTTGAGGAAGTTAACATTACCAGTGGTAATGTTAATTGGTAATCATCTTTCAAATAGTCAACATTGTGGCAAGAAATCTAAACTTTTGATTAAAGATAATATATAGTATTGTTAATCGGCTAGGCGTTTCACAAAATCAAAACAATGGCAAGTTGTTTCAAATGGATTCAATTCAAGACAAAGATTTAGTAAAATCTAGATCACTTATTTTGGGACTCTTAGAGAAATGTAATTTTTTTGAGGGTTCAAGTGCAGATTGTCCCTTATCTGAAATGCGCAATAATGCCAATGATGCAGAAAAGTTTGAATATGTTATGGGGCTAA
>PJEL010001936.1_pt1 | contig 19756 bp, 15 predicted proteins | sample 1853271 | NCBI WGS metagenome assembly PJEL01 (sample SAMN08108733, study PRJNA415343) | Invertebrate metagenome, whole genome shotgun sequencing project. | host: Globobulimina | place: Sweden: Gullmar Fjord | collected 2015-08
TTAAATATTGTTTTATTTACTATTGTATATTTTATATCAAATGTTTTTATTGCATTTATTCTTTCTATTATTTTGATGTATCTTGTTAATAGATTTGTTGATAGTAAAAAAAGTTTTAATTAGGAATTAAATATGAATATTTTTAAAAGTGCTAAAGATAAAAGATTTTTAAGTGTATTAGTTATTATACTATTTTCATCTACTTCGTTACTATTAACTAGTTTTTTAGTGAATCAAATAGTTTTATTTGAGACATTTTCTATTATTATTATTACAAAAGTGATAGCTTCAATTTTACTTTTTGATGATTATAAACTTTCTTGGTCTAAAGCATCAACTAAAACTGGTTTAATAAAAATTTTGCTTTCTTTAATTAGTTTTTTTATTTATATGCCAATACTATACTATGCTTTTGATATAAGATTTAATCTTTTATTTATAGATTTGATTTTTTATACATTTGCTTTAAATATTTTTGTTTATTCATATAAATATTATCATAGTATTGGGCATAATCAAAAAACTAAAAAAATGGTTATTTATGGTGCTGGAAAAGCAGGACTTCAATTACAACGAGAATTTTTAAATAGTGATTATAAAGTTATTTGTTTTATAGATGATGATGATATTCTTCAACGTCGTTCAATTGATGGTATTTCTATATATTCAAAAGATAAGTATTGTAGTTTTTTTAAAGATGATATTTTTGATATGATGATTATTGCAATGCCCTCATCTTCAAAAGAAGAAATTAAAATTGTATATGAAAATATGCAAGATAATTTTAAATCTATTAAAATACTTCCATCACTAGAAAATATATTAAAAAAAGAAGAATTTTCTAAACAATTAAAAGATATTTCGGTTGAAGATCTTTTAGCTAGACATCCCAAAGATTTAGATACAAAAATTATTAATTCTTTTATAAAAAATAAAACTGTTCTAATTACAGGAGCGGGAGGAAGTATTGGTAGTGAAATTTCAAGACAATGTGAAAAATTTGGAGCAAAAAAATTAATTCTTCTTGACCATAGTGAATATAACTTATATCAAATTACGGATGAATTAAAAAATGATTTTCCAAATTCTGATATTATTTCAGTTATGCAAACGGTAAGAAATATAAATTATCTTGAATCTACATTTGCAAAATATAAACCACAAATTGTTATTCATGCAGCTGCATATAAACATGTACCTTTAGTAGAGGATAATATTTTAGAAGGTATTTCTAATAATATTATAGGTACAAAAAATTGTATTGATATTTCTATTAAATATAATGTAGAAAAATTTGTACTTATATCAACTGATAAAGCAGTGCGTCCTACAAATGTTATGGGAACAACAAAAAGAATATGTGAATTATATGCACAAAATGTAAATCCTCATAATACAGAAATTGTTGCAGTTAGATTTGGAAATGTACTTGGTTCTTCTGGTTCTGTAATTCCAAAGTTTAAATCACAAATTGAAGCAGGAAAAAATATTACAGTAACTCATCCTGATATTACTAGATATTTTATGTTAATACCTGAAGCTTGTGAGCTTGTTCTTCAAGCAGGCTCTATTGCAAAAGGTAGAGAGATATTTATTTTAGATATGGGTGAACCAATCAAGATAGTTGATTTAGCAAAAAAGATGATTTCATTATCTGGACGTGATAATATAAATATTGAATTTTGTGGATTAAGACCTGGCGAAAAATTATATGAAGAATTACTTATAAATGATTCTGATAGAAAAACTCAATATGAATCAATAACGGTTGCAAATCCTACCCTTTTTGATATTAATGATTTAAACGAAAAGATTGAAAAACTACTTACTTGTGATAATAAAATAAAACAATTACAAGAAATAGTTCCTGAGTTTGATCATAAGTTAAATAATTAAACCTAATTTTTGGTTTAATTATTTATATACCTTTTCTTCATACTCTCTTTAATCATCCCAACATCAACAATAATAAATCCATCCACACAATCAGCAAAATCTGAATCAATATTAAATGATAAAAATTTAACTCCACTATCTTCTGCAACTTCACTATACTGTTTGTAAAGTGTAGGTACAGAAACATTCATATTTGCTAAAGTAGATTTTAAATATTTGAAATCAGCCTTTTTATCATTTAAATTAAAAAGTTTTTTTATTTCATTTATATTATTTGCATATTGATATTCTTGTTTTGCATTAACTAAAGTTTTTTCTTCTTTAAAATAATGAGAAAAATAAAATACCATCATATCTTTAGCAACTTTTGGAAAAGTGGCACTCATTGATACCGGACCAAACATATATTTTATATTTGGATTTACTTTTAAATATGCACCAATTCCATACCATAGATAGTCTAGTGCTCTTGTCCCCCAATATTTTGGTTGTACAAAACTACGTCCAAGTTCAATAGAATTTTTTAGATATGGTGTAAACTCTTCCTTATATTTAAATAAATTGTTTGAATAAAAACCTTTTACTCCAATATTTTTAAATATAAAATCAGAGTTTCCAATTCTATAAGAACCTACAATTTCTAAATCATTTTCATCCCATAATATTATATGTTGGTAATAAATATCATATTTATCTGTATCTCTTTTTTTATTTATTCCTTCACCCACTTTTCTAAAAGATAATTCTCTTAATCTTCCTAATTCTTTTAAAACAATAGAGTCATCTGTATAATCATATAAATATATTTTTTTTCCATCTTTTGTTTCACCTATTAGTTTAGAATTTTTTAATTCTTGAATTAAATCTTTTCTATTTACAGGATGTGCAATTGCACTTTGAGTTTGAAAGAATGATTTTTTTCCTTTTTTTAAAGAATATAAATGTTTTTTATATAAACTTAAAAGATAAGATTTACTTAGTCCTTTTGGTAAGATATTTTCATTTGGAATGATTTTCCCTATTTGAATATTTATTCTTTTAGATTTTTTATTAAACATTTCATTTGATAATAATAGTGTTGAAAATGTTTTATTTAAAACTGAAATTGTATAAAATGTTTTAGAGTTTTTTGCATCTAAAAATATAGGTAAAATAGGTGAGTTTGTATTTGTAGCAAAATTTAAAAAACCCTTACTCCAAGTAGGATCTTTTATTCCCTTTGTTGTTGCACGACTAACTTGTCCTGCTGGAAATATGATTACTGCTTCTTCATTATTTAAAGCTTCATATATTTTTTTTATATCATCTTTTGATTGTCTGTTTTTATAATTATCTATTGGAATAAATAAAGAATTTAATGCATTAAAACCTTCTAAAAAATCATTTGCAACAATTTTAACATCTTGTCTAACTTGTGAAATAAGTCTTAATAAACATAATGCATCAAGTCCCCCTAATGGATGATTTGCGATAATTACCACTTTACCACTTGATGGAATATTTTGTAAGTCACTACTTGAAACTGTGTAATCAAAATCAAAATAATCCAATACTGCATCTACAAACTCAAAACCTTTTAAATGAGAATTCTGTATTAAAAAATTGTTTATTGAATCTTCATGAACAATTTTTTTTGCTATTTTAAATAATGATTTTTTTAAAAAGTTATCTTTTTTATTTATATTTGGAAACTTTTTTTCTATTTCTTTTTGTACATCAATCATTTGTACTCCTTAGCGTTATTTTATAAATATATGGTTACAAAAAGGTGACATTATATTTTTTGAATTTAAATTATTATTTAAAGCTATTTTTTTAAATACATTATGTTAAAATCTCTTTTTTAAAGGAATCAAAAATGAATAAATCGGATATTACAAATATACTTACAGTTCTAATAATGGCATATGGTTACTCAAATGGAAACGATACAATCTTTATGGTTGGTCTTTTTGCACTAAGTGGTGCGGTTACTAATACTTTGGCAATTCACATGCTTTTTGAGAAAGTTCCTTTTTTATATGGAAGTGGAGTTATTGAAAATAAATTTGGTGCATTTAAAGTATCAATCCATAACTTATTAATGAATCAGTTCTTTACAAGAGTTAACTTATCGAAGTTCTTTGAAGACGAAATGAATAGTGCAAAAAATACAATAGATTTTGAGAAAATTTTAGATAAAACTGATTTTACTCCTGCATATAATTCATTAAAAGAAGCAGTTATGGAATCTTCATTTGGTTCAATGTTAGGAATGTTTGGTGGTGAAGCTGCTTTAGAACCATTAAAAGAACCATTTAGTTTAAAATTACAAGCATCAATAATTAAAATTACAAAAAGCGAAGAATTTCAAGAAATCATATCTGATAGTTTAAAATCAGAAGATTTATCAGATGAAATTTATAATAAACTTAGTTCAATTGTAAATAAAAGACTAAATGAATTAACACCAGTAATGGTAAAAGAAATGATTCAAAATATCATTAGAGAACATTTAGGATGGTTAGTTATTTGGGGTGCTGTATTTGGTGGACTAATTGGTCTTATTAGTACACTTGTACTGAAATAATTAGAAAAATAAAAAAAGATAACTAGGAAAAAAGAATGGAAAAATTAGAAGTATTAGTATTATTAGATGTTGCTGGTTTACAAGATAAAGAGAAGTTTGAAAAACATTTAAAAAAAGAAGGTTTTATTATAGTTGAAGGTGAAGATTTTGTATATACAGCACAATCAACAACAACAACTTTTTCAACAAAAGCTTATATACTAGAAGTGTTTAGAAAAGGACTTACTAAAAATGAATTTTCTGATGCTAACTTGATTTTTCTTTTAAATGAAACACCATATCCAGCATATTATTTTGATAAAGAAACTAATGACTTTGAACTAAGTGAAGTACAAGAAGAAAAATAGTGAATAATATATATGAATTCTTAAAAGATTTAAAAGATGAAAAACAATTAAAACAGTGTCAACTTCTAATTGTAAATGATGATAAACAAGCTCAAATTGCTTCTGATATTGTTTCTTTTTTAGGACATAAAGCTTTTGTTTTAGCAGATTTTAGAGCTAACTTTGGAGATGATTTATTATCTTTTTCTACTGAACTTCAAGATATTACTAAAGCTTTAAATGAATTTTATTCTTATAAAAAACAAAATAAAATATTAATTGCGCCTATAAGAACTATTTCCTTTCCTCTACCAAAAGCTGAATGTTTTGACAGTTTTGAAATTAATTTTGCTGATACTATAAAAGTTGAAGAGTTAAAATCAAAACTTTACAATTGGGGTTATTATTTTGTTGATATTGTAACTTCTGAAGCAGAAGCTTCAATTAGAGGGGATATTATTGATATCTGTCCTTTAGGTGAAGAGTTTGGATATAGAGTTTCACTATTTGATGATGAAGTTGAAAGTATTAGAAAGTTTGATATTGAAGACCAAAAGTCATTTAAAGAAGAACTTGATGGTTTTACAATTACTCCTGCTTTTTTAGCTCTTGATGAAAATACTTATTCTTCAATAAATGAACAAGTTCAAACAGTATCAAGTGACGCATTTATTAAAGATATTCATTCTTTAGGATTTTGGTATCTAAATGATTTAGGATCTTATTTACCTCATGAAATGGATTGTTTTATAACTGCTGAATCTCTAGATGAAATAGATGAAGTATATTTATTTGAAGAAAAAAGAATAAATAAAGATAAGTTTTTATCAACTCCTGCAATTTTTAAAAGTAAAACACATAAAGAAATTGCACCTGCTAATGTAAAAGAATACATATCTTTTCATCAAGATAAAAAAGTTACTGTGATTTCAAGCACAGAAGCGAAAATAAAAGGTTATGATTTAGATTTAAATGACAAAAATATTAATTATGTATTTGAACCATATATTTTAAATCTTGTAAGTAATAATGAAGTAATTATTTCTTTAAATAAAGAGATAAAAAAAAGAAGAAAGAAAAAAGTAAAACTTGTTTTAGATGAACTTCAAGTAAATGATTATGTTGTACATGAAAAACATGGTATTGGACAGTATAAAGGAATTGATCCTGTAACTGTAATGGGTGCAAAACGTGATTTTGTAATTGTTATGTATGCAGGGGAAGATAAACTTTTAATACCTGTTGAAAATATTGATTTAGTTGATAGATATGTGGCTGATGGAAGTTCTTATGCTACTGTTGATAAATTAGGAAAAGGTTCTTTTGCTAAGTTAAAAGAGAAAGTAAAAGATAGATTATTTGCTATTGCAAATGATATTATTAAACTAGCAGCTGCAAGAGAACTAATAAATGGTATAAAAATAAATACTGATAAAAAAGCACTTGTTGATTTTGCTAAAAGTTCAGGTTTTGATTATACAAAAGATCAAGCAAGATCTGTAAGAGAAATTTTTGCTGATATGAGTTCTGGTCGAGTGATGGATAGATTACTTTCCGGAGATGTTGGTTTTGGTAAAACAGAAGTTGCTATGAATGCATTATTAGCAACTATTTTAGAAGATAAACAAGCTATATTTGTCTGTCCTACAACACTTTTAGCAACACAACACTATCATGGTATGAAAGAGAGATTTGAGCCTTATGGTATCTCTATGTCAAAACTAGATGGGAGAACAACAGCTAAAGAAAAAACTGAGATTAAAAAAGGTCTTGCTAGTGGTGAAATCCAATTTGTTATTGGTACTCACTCCTTATTAAACATTACAGCAAAAGATTTAGCCTTAGTTATTATTGATGAAGAACATAAGTTTGGTGTAAAACAAAAAGAGAAGCTAAAGAACTTAAGAGAAGATGTACATATTTTTTCAATGTCTGCAACTCCAATTCCAAGAACATTAAATCTTGCCCTTTCAAAATTAAAAGGAATGTCTTCTCTTCTTACACCGCCAAGTGAAAGATTAGGTGTTAGAACTTATGTAAAAGAGTATAGTGATAAATTAATCAAAGAGATTGTTTTAAGAGAAAAAAGAAGAGGTGGACAACTTTTTTATGTTCATAATAATATTGCTTCAATTGAAGCTAAAAAAGCAGATATTCAAGAAATTATTCCAAATATAAAAGTTGAGATTATTCACTCAAAAATTAAACCAGCAGATGCAGAAAAAATTCTAGATAGATTTGAAGCAAATGAATTTGATATATTATTAGCAACTTCAATTGTAGAATCAGGACTTCACTTACCAAATGCAAACTCAATCATAATTGATGGAGCAGATAGATTTGGTATTGCTGATTTACATCAATTAAGAGGTAGAGTAGGTAGAAGTAATAAAGAAGGCTTCTGTTATTACGTAGTTGAAGATAAAAAACAAATTACATCTGATGCTGTAAAAAGACTTGTTGCTTTAGAATCAAATTCATATTTAGGAAGTGGAACAGCTTTAGCTCATCAAGATTTAGAAATCAGAGGTGGTGGAAATATTATAGGTGAAGCACAAAGTGGTCATATCAAACAAATAGGATATGGTTTATATCTTAAAATGTTAGAAGATGCACTTGCTTCTCTAAGTGGTGAGGCAAAAGAAGAGAAAAAATCTGTTGATATTAAATTATCAATCTCAGCATTTATTTCAGAAGATTATATAGTAGAAGATAGAGTAAGATTAGAACTTTATAGAAGATTATCTAAGTGTACAGATAAAGAAGCTGTATATATAATAGAAGAAGAGATGGAAGATAGATTTGGTAAACCAGACCTTCCAACCAAACAATTCTTAGAGCTTATTATGATTAAAATATTAGCATTACAAAAAGGTATTCAAACTATTTCATCTTATGAAATGAATATTACATTTACAAAAAGTGATGATACAAAAGAAAGTATCAAAAGTCCAAGTAAAGATGATGATGATATTATCATTACTACTTTGAAGTATTTGAGGAAGTAATTTCTTAAGAGTTTAAAGAATCTAAAAGTAAAAAACTTATATTAGATTCTTTAGTTTAGGAAAACAAACGAAAGTACAAATCGCAAAAAAAATACTTTCTAGAATAAGTTAGTTCGCGGCTAACTTATTTATAAAATGATTATAATAATAAATTGTGTGGAAATAGGGTGGTAGAGAAAATTTTTAAAAGTTTCTATTTATAAATAATTGTATTTGGTTTAAAAACTACCCATGCAAACCAAAAATGACTTCCATATTCTATTTTTTTAAGACTTTTCCCTTTTAGTTTTCCTTCAATTGCTGTACCAAAAATATTCCATTTAGATTTTGTTTGTCTATCATAAAAACCATCATCATAATAAAAATCTAAAACTTTACCATCTAAAAAAGAATTATATAAAACAACAGTACCAATATCTTTTGAATTTGCTATGCTTCTTTTATCTAGTGCTGAATTAACACCTTTTGTATAAAAGAGTGTTAAGTTTGTATTTTCAAAACTATCATTTATAACTTTCTCTTTTTTTACATCTGTATATGAATATGCTTTATCTTTATTGTTTATAGATACTGTAGCAACTCTTCTCATAGGTGCTAGTCTTTTATCTACTTTTTGTTTTAACATAAAAGGTGTTTGATTTATATTGTCATATCCAATATAAGGGTTATTACCATAATCTCTATTATGACCTGTATTTTTTGATAAAATTTGTGTATCTTTAAAGTTTGTATATATATCTTTAAATGAGACAATAGATGAGGGAATTTGTTGAAGTCTTGTATTTATCATATCTCCTACTATTGCATTTCCTGTAAATTGTTGCCATAAAGATTCGCTTTGTCTATCGTACATAACTAAATCAGAATTTCTCAAAAGTCCAGATGTTCCAAAATCATAAGTTTTACCGTTTATATTTCTATCAAATACTATTGAGGCATTACATAATGGACAAAAAGTAATAGTGATATTTTTATTACTTAATTTGTCATTTACAATTTCATGCCAAATTAGTATTTGTAAAGGGTAGGCTTTTGTTTTACCATTTATATTTACAAAAATTAGAGGTTCGGTATCTTTTATCCAATATTTAGCTTCTTTTGTAGATACAAATTTAGGTTTATCAATAGCAGGAATACCATCTCTTGATGGACCTCCACTTAATAGTTCATTATAATTTATAGTATGTTTTTTCCAGTTAGTATTCCAAAAAAGTGTATGCACTTTTAATGAGACACTTCTATTATCATTTATTTGTATTTCATTTGAAGATAATATACTTGAGATAATTAGTAAATAAAAAAATATTTTCATCTTAAAATCCTTTTATATATAAGAATATTATAAAATAAAAGTATAAAGTATTTGTGAAGAAAATAGTGAAAAGGTATAAAAGGGGTTTTATAAAAAGGAGAAAAAGAGAAGTGAAAATCGCTAGAAAACACTCTCTTTTGCTATAAGTTAGTTCGCTATAACTTTTTATAAAATATAATAATTCATTGTATTAAGTTAAATAATCTATAAGATATATATTTATTTCGGCATTATAGCGTTAAAAACTTATTTTAAGCTTAGCTTTTACTTTAATTATTAAAAGTAATTTCACATACAATTTGTGCATGATCACTTGATAATAATGAACCATTATGTTTATTTATAATATGTTCATTATATATTTCATATGAAGTAATTTTTGCTATATGATTTTTATCTTTTTTATTAAAAGTATTAGATACAAATATATAATCTAATACATTTCCTTTACCTGCAAAATAACTAGTAGGAATTCTTTGTTCTTCTTTTGCTTCTGGGTGAGGATTATAAACTTCTTTATCAAAAAGATAATGTGCATCATGTAATATTAGATTTTCATTTGAATTTTCATCATGATATTTTTCATTACATAAAGCGTCAATTGTCATTGAAAACTCTTTATCATTTAAATCACATAAAAAAATAGTAGGAGTATCAATAGTTTTTTTAATATTAAAAAACAATGAAGATGCTTCACATAATCTTTGTTTTAAAGAATTTGAAAATCCTTCTTTAAGTGCTTTTTCTACTTGTATTTTTTTATCTTCTAAGGTATGAGTTTTATTAAATACATATTCAAATTCATTATCTCTATTTGATTTTAAGTGAGAAACGTAAACTATAAGTTCTTGTTTATTAGGAAGAGTAATATTCGCTTTTATCGGAATTCTTGAAAAACTAAAAGTATCATAGAAATCATGTTTCTTTAAGCTTTTAAAATTTGCTTTTACTGTATATAATTTTGTAATTGGATATTTAGATGCAATTGCAACTAGTGTACTTACATATACTTTTGGATTTGTTTTAGATGTTTTTGCAACATCTACTGTTTTAAAGTATATAAACCCTAAGTCAGTTAGGAGTTCTTTTAATGCTTTTACTGAAAAAACTTCTTGAAATCCAATGATATCACAATCCATTTTTTCTACTTGTTTTTTAATCCATTTTGTTTTTTCTTCCCACTGTAATGGACTAAACTTTTCTTTTTTTGTATACCAAGAGTAAGGAGGTTTTACAAATTGATAAAGGTTAAATGTTCCTATTCGTATTTTCATGGTGCAAGTATATCAAAATATTCAACAATCTTTGGTTATGATTGCAAGATGAAAAAAACATATGATGTAATAATAATAGGTTCTGGTGGCGCAGGAATGATTGCTGCTATAACTGCTCGAAAACAAGGTAAATCAGTTTTACTTTTAGAAAAACTTCCTACACTTGGTGCTAAATTAAAAGCAACAGGTGGAGGTAAATGTAATCTTACTAATACTTTAAGTAGTGAAGATTTTATGAATTCTTTTGGGAAAAATGGTCGTTTTATGACTACTGCAATTGATATGCTAAACAAAGATGATTTAAGAGAATTCTTTTTAAGTATTGGTGTTCAAACAGATACAAAAGATGGCTTTAGAATATTTCCAGTTACTCATAACTCTTCTACAATTATTAAAGCATTAGAAGCTGAATTAAATAGATTAGAAATAGAAGTTTTATGTGATACAAAAGTAGAAAGATTACTTTTTAATGGAGTTAATATTACAGGAGTTGAAACATCAAATGAACAGTTTGATGCCTCAAATGTAATAGTTGCAACTGGAGGTTTAGGCTTTCCAATGCTTGGAGCTGATGGTGATGGTTATGAGTTTGCAAAAGAGCTAGGACATAAAGTTACTGATCTTTATCCTGCAATGCTGCCTATATATGTAAAAGAGACTTGGGTAGCCAACTGTACTGCTGATACTATTGCTAAAGCTATAATAAAAGTTGATTTGAAAAAAGCAAAAAAACTTAAAGCTATAGGGGATTTGATTTTTACATCAAAAGGATTACGAGGTCCCGTTATTTTGGATTTCTCAAGAGAGATTACTCCTTTATTAGAAAAGTATGAAGAAGTACCTCTTTTAATAAATATGGTAAAAGGTAAAAATGAAGATGAGGTTTTACAACATATCAAAAAACAATCATCTTTAAATCTTGAAGCTAATGTTCTTGAAGTTATTTCTACTTTACTTCCTCTTTCTGTTTCAAAAGAGTTATGTTTAATTTCAAATGCACAACTAGATAAGAAGTTTAAAGATCAAAATGGTCAAGTGAGAAATGACTTGGTTAAAATAGTTGTTAATACACCTTTTACAGTTACTGAATCAATTGGATTTAAAAAAGCTATGATTACAAGAGGTGGAGTAACACTTAAAGAAATTGATTCTAAAACTATGCAGAGTAAACTAGTAAAAGGTTTATATTTTTGTGGGGAAGTTATGGATCTTGATGGACCATGTGGAGGATATAATCTTCAATGGTCTTTTTCAAGTGGAAACTTAGCTGGACATTTACTTTAAGCATTAAATCATATACGTAGTATTTCGGCCATTTTCTTTTGCTTTATATAAAGCTTTATCAGCAGCTTTATATAAAGTATCACTATCAATAATTTCTGAACCTTTTTTTACAACAAGTCCAAGAGATATGGTAATATATTTACTTACTTCATTTTTTTTATGTTTAATTTGAAGGTTTTGAATATCTGTTCTAATAATATTTGCAAATGAATAAGACTCTTCTTTATTTTTAAATGAGAATAATAATCCAAATTCTTCTCCACCTAATCTAAATACAAAATCACTAGCTCTATTTGCATTTAAGCTTAAACAATTAGATACTTTTTTAAGTGCAATATCACCTTCATGATGACCATATGTATCATTATATTTTTTAAAGAAATCAATATCTAACATAATAAAAGAAAGATAATAATCTTCTCTTTTTGCTCTATTTATTTCTTCTTTAATTGTTTTATTAAAAAATCTTCTATTGTAAAGATTAGTTAATTCATCTGTAATTGATAAATACTCGACTCTTTTTTTATCTGTAATATTATGTTTAATTGCTGTATAACCAATAATTTCTTTATTTTCATATATTGCATGAATAACAACATCAACCCAAAAAATTGTTCCATCTTTTGCTTTGTTTTTTATTTCACCTGACCAAGTTTTATTAGAACGAAGAGTAATCCATAATTGTCTAAAAAATTCTTTCGGTACATCTTCTTGTCTTATTATATTATGTGGCTTACCAATTAATTCATCTTCTTTATAACCAGAAATTTCGCAAAATGCTTTACTAACACTTCTTATAATTCCTTTTTTATCTGTAGTTGAAATAATTACATTATCATTTACAATTTTAATATAATCTTGAAGTTTTGATTCTGATTTGTTTCTAGCTCTTAATGTCCTATTTAGACTTTCTCCTAATATCTCAAACTCTTTATAACTTAAAACTTTTGTATCAATCTCTTTTGAATTTAAAGATGCATATTTAAAAGAATTAATTAAATATCGTATGTTTTTATCAATAAATTTTGATATTTTTTTTGAAATCATATAAATTAGTAGAGTCAGAAGTAAAATAATTAGTAAAACAATTAATATTTGTTTATTAATAGTACTTTTTAATATACTTTCTTTTCTAGATAATTCTTTTTCTATATCATCAAGGTATAAACCAGTTCCAATTATCCAATTCCATTTTTTATATTCTTTTACATAAGAAATCTTACTATAAAGTTTTTCAGTATCAAGTTTTTTGAAATCATAAAACATAAAACCATCATTTTTATTTTTTATTGCTTCTATTTGTAAATTATATAGTTTTAGATTTTTATATTTTGTTGGTGATGGTAATTTTTTTCCGTCAAAAATCATAGCTTCTTGATTTAAATTATTAACAAAAATATAACCATTTTGCCCAAACCTAATATTTGAAATCCAATCTAATATTTCATTCTTAGTATTTTTTATAATATCATCAGTATATTCACCAGTTCCAATATGCCAATCAAATGGTTTAAATATTTTTACAAAAGATAGTTTTCTATATACTTTTTTATTATCAATTTGCGGTTTTATAAATTCGTTTAAAATATAACCGGATTCTTGTTTTTGTACAAGTTTAGCTTGTTTTTTTACAATTAAATTATATTTGGGATCTTTTAATTTCGAAAGACTTACTTTCTCATTTAATTTTGATTGTTTATTATATAGGACATGTTTTGAATCATTTTGATTTATAAATACATAAGAATCTTTATTACTAAAAGAAATATTTTTTAATGTAGTTACTATTAGATATTTAATCTTATCTTCTGATAGTATACTTTTATTTTCTTCATATATTGATGTTGCAATTATATGTGCTTGTTCAACTCTTTTCTTAATTCTTCTTTTTAATTTCTTTTGAATTAGTTCTTGTCTTTGATCTATAAATTTATGTACTTTTAGTACTTCTCTTTTTATATTTTCTTTTTTAATTTCAGTAAGTTCTTTTTGAATATATTCTTTATCTATTGTAAAACTATTGTATTGAAAGATTAAAGATATGCTAAAAGCAGTAAAAATAAAAAAGAATGTAATTATAAATGTTGCTTTTGATATTTGAGTAGATAACTTCATTGGAATACTTTATTGTCTAATTTACAATATTATAGTCTAAATCTAATAAAATATGCAATTAGTTATTTATGTTCATGAACATTAACATACTGTTAAAATGCGAATGTTATAATTTCTTTATCAAACGTTTCATAAAGTGAATATGTCAATAGTAAATAAATTTAAAAATAAATATATAAAAACTATGAGTGAAAAAAGAGAGAATATGATAAAATTCAAAGCAGATTTTATTGAAAAAGCATATTCTATTTTAGATAATAAGCAAAAAGTTAAATTACAAATATTATTTAACAAAAACTAGTAAATAATAAAAGGATAAACGTGATAAAAATTGCAATGTTAGAAGATGATGTTGAATTAGCAGATGTCTTAACACAATATTTAAAACAATTTAATATCCATGTAACAAATTATGAAGAGCCTTTTATGGCTCTTTCTTCTTTAAAAATAAATAAATATGATTTATTCATATTAGATTTAACCTTACCTGGAATGGATGGATTAGATGTTTGTAAAGCTATAGTAAAAGATTTTGATATTCCTATTATAATTTCAAGTGCAAGAAGTGATATAACGGATAAAGTAACCGCTTTACAGTTAGGTGCAGATGATTATCTACCTAAACCATATGACCCAAGAGAACTAGAAGTTAGAATTAAAACAATTTTACGAAGATTTAATCATTCCCATAGTAAAGATTTAGAAGAAAAAAAGAAAACTTTTGTTTTAGATAGTGAAAAAAAAGAGATTACAAAGAACTCAAAATATGTTAAACTTACAGCAGCAGAGTTCGAAGTTTTATCATTAATGATAAAAAGAGAAAATTTTGTTATTTCAAGAGAAGATATATTTGATAATTCTGATTTATTAAACCAAGACTATGAAAGTTCAGGTTCATTAGCTGTAATAATAAATAGGATAAGACATAAGATTGAAGATAATCCAAAAGAACCAAAGTATCTTCAAACAATTCGAGGAATGGGGTATAAATTTATACAATGAATAGACAATCAATATTTTTTACAATTACAGTAAGTTTTATTATATCAATTATTTTAGTGATTACAAGTTTTGTTATTTTAATGACAGAAAATTATAAAACTAAAGAATCATTACTTTTTGAAAAATATATGCCTATTATTAAAAAAGTTGTTAGAAAACACCATAAAGGTGGATTAAATCTGGAATTTGCAAAAAACTTAGAAGAAATTAATTATTCAATAATTCCTAATAAGGGTGAAATAAATGCAGTTACGTATAATCCTTCAACTAAAATTTTAATAGAAAGAAAAAACTCAAGAGATAGAGTTTTATTTAGAGTTTTAAATTTAAATAATAAAAACTATTTATATATGAAAAAAAGAAATAAAACCCTTCTTATTCGAGATAATAGTTCAGCTTCTGATAATACTAATATTTATGTAAGTTTAGTTTTTGCTATTGTTATTATTACAATTATTTTAATGTATTTAATTACAATTAGAAAATTAATGCCACTTAAAATTTTAAAAGATAAAGTTAAAACTTTAGGTGATGAAAATTTTGATTTTGAATGTTGTAATCATGATGGTAAAGATGAGGTAACTTTACTTGGGATGGAATTTAAAAATACAGCACTAAAATTAAAAAGTTTAAAAGAATCTAGAAATGTATTTATCCGAAATATAATGCATGAATTAAAAACACCAATTACAAAAGGTAAGTTTTTAACTCAACTAGAAAATAATGAAGAAAACAATGAAAAATTAAAATCAGTGTTTATTAGATTAGAACAATTAATAAATGAATTTGCAACAATAGAAGAACTTATTTCTTCAACAAAAAATATTGATAAGAATTTCTATTTCTTTGATGATATTATTGATAATGCAAAAGATATCTTAATGACTGAAGAAGAATCAATTAATGCAGAATATGAAAATAAAAAGTTAAATGTAAACTTCAAACTATTTTCAATTGCAATAAAAAATTTGATTGATAATTCAATTAAATATTCATTAGATAAAAAAGTTACTATTAAAACTGAAAATGAAGATATAATTTTTGAAAATACCGGTGATGAATTAAAGTATCCATTAGAAAAATATTTTGAGCCATTTTTTGCAAATGAAGAAAAATCAAATGACTCTTTTGGATTAGGAATATATATAGTTCATAATATTTTAAAAGCAAATAATTATACTTTAGAATATGAATATAAAAATAATATAAACACGTTTACATGTAAAAAGGATGAGAAATCTACGATATAGCTATTGTTGGAGCAGGTGCAAGTTCACTTATGCTTGCAGCAAATTTAGATAAAAAAAAATATAAAAAGATTTGTATAATAGATTCAAATGCAAAAGTTGGTGCAAAAATAAAAGTTTCAGGTGGAGCTAAATGTAATATTGCAAATGAATTTGTAACAAAAAACAATTATTTAGGTGATAGAGATTTTGTAGAAAAGATATTAAAACAGTTTACAAAAGATGATTTATTAGAGTTTTTAAATAAAAATGGAGTTAATCCCAAAATTAATCCCAAAATTGTAAAAGGTACATATTTTTGTAATAGTTCTCAAGATGTTATTGATATGTTTTTAAAAATTACATCTCACGTTAAAAAGTATTTAAATACTGTAGTAACAGATTTAGATTTTGATAAACATTTCAAGGTTAAAACAAAACAAAATATAATCGAAGCAAAAAAAGTCGTTGTTGCAAGTGGTGGATTATCTTTTAATTCATTAGGTGCAAGCTCAATTGCATTTGATATTGCTAAAAAATTTGGACATAGTGTTGAAAAACTAGAACCGGCACTTGTTGGTTTTACTGTTCAAAAAGATCAATTTTGGTTTAAAAACCTTTCTGGTGTTTCAACTCCTGTTCATACTTTTGTGGAAGATAGAAAATTTGAAGGATCACTGTTATTTGCTCATAAAGGTTGTACTGGACCAGTTATTTTAACTTCTTCTTTATATTGGAAAAAAGGAAAGATGGCAATTGATTTTCTACCAAATCAAAAAATAGACAATATTTTAAAAGGTAATAAAAAACTATCAACTGCTTTACCTTTTGCTAAAAGATTTACTTTAGAGTTTTTATCTTCTATTGATGTTGAAGATAAAGCTATTTGTGATTTGAAAAAAGAAGAAATAGAAAAAGTATCAAAATTAAAATACTATGAATTTGCACCTGCTGGAAACTTTGGATATACAAAAGCAGAGGTAACAAAAGGTGGAATTTCAACAGATGAAATTGATCATAATAATTTTGAATCTTTAAAACAAAAAGGTTTGTTTTTTATCGGTGAATGTCTTAACTTAACGGGTGAATTAGGTGGTTTCAATTTCCAAATAGCATTTTCTTCTGCATATATTTGTTCTAAAAAAATATAAAATAATTTAAAAGTCTTGAAAATTATCTATAATTAAGTTATTATTCCATCAATTTATATAAGACAAGGTTATTAAATGATTTTTGGAAAGAAAAAATTAGAATTACAGAATAATTCACTAAGACTTGAAATTGAAGAACTAAAAAATAAGTTGTCTCAAAAAGATAAAACAATTGAAGAAATGAAATATGAAATATCAAATATTCAAGAAGTTGATACATCTAAGAATGAAACTTTAATAGATTTATTTAAAGAAATAGCTAGTCTTTCTCAGGAAGAAGGACTTGTTGTTTTCTCTCCTGAAAACGAAGTGTTTTTCGCAAATTCAATAGCTAAAACAAATATTATTGATTTCAATATTGTATTAAATGCAGTATTGAATAATCAAGATAGATTAGTATTAGATGATTGTGAAGCTAAAATCATTATAAAGAACTATAATAACTATAAAATAATTTCATTAAAAAAGACATCTATTCATGATAATAAAGATGGTGGATTACTAGATAGACATAATGAAAATATGACTAATTCTTTATCAAGTACTCAAAACACATATCTTTCTTTACTTGATGAATTAAAATCTATGATGAAAGAATCACGAGAAACGGCGAGTGGTTCAACTACAGGATTAACTCTTACAACAGAAATCGTAAGTGATACTAGTAATTTAGAAAATGAAATAAAAAAAGAAAATGAAATTGTAAATTCTTTAGTTTCTAAAAGTAAAGATATTTCAAATGTGATTAATATAATTCAAGAAATTGCTTTTCAAACTAATATTCTTTCATTAAATGCAGCAGTAGAAGCTGCAACAGCAGGAGAAGCTGGAAAAGGTTTTGCTGTTGTTGCTCAAGAGGTTAGAAATCTTGCTAATAGAAGTGCAGATGCTGCAAAACAAATAAAAAGTGTTGTAGATTCTATTCAATATGATACTGCAAAAATCAAAGATAGTTCAGATATTGTAGCAAACGTAGTTGGTGAAACAAAGAATAGAGTTGATACCTTAAGTGATTTAATGAATATTTTTCAAAAGAATGCAAATAGATCTGTATATGAAGTAGAAAGTATTTCAAATAAAATCTTTATTAATCTAGCAAAACTTGATCATGTTATTTATAAGAACAATTTATACCAACTAATTTTTGGTGGAGAACATAACTTTAAAGCAGTAGATCATAATAACTGTAGACTTGGAAAATGGTATAACACAGGACTAGGAAAAGAAGAATTTAGTTTTGTTCCTTCTTATAAACACCTAGATAAACATCATCATTTAGTTCATCACGAAGCAAATTTATTAGCAAATGAATGTTCAGGACAATCAGTTTCTTGTTCAAAACAATTAATTGAAGATAAAATTGAACTAGTTGAAGAATCTAGTGCTCAGGTATTTATTTATCTAGATAAAATTTTAGAAGAAAAAAATGAAGCTGTAATGAAAGAAGCTACAAAAAAACTTTTTAATTAAGGAAAATATTATGGAAGAAAAATATTCAATTTTAATTGTTGATGATGAAATAGAAATTTTAACAATGTTAACAAGATTTCTTACACGCGTTGGTAAATATGATATTTCAACATATACAAATCCATTAGTCGCACTAGATGCTTTATCAAATAGAAAATATGATTTAGTTTTATTAGATATTATGATGCCTCAAATGAATGGATTAGAAGTTTTAGAAAAAATAATGCAAAAAGACTCTAATCAAAAAGTTATGATGATGACTGCTTTTTCTACGTTGGATAAAGTTTTAAAATCACATAAAGAAGGTGCTACTAATTATGTTATGAAACCCTTTGATTCTCTACAAGTATTAGAAAAAAAGGTTTGTGAAATATTGGAATCATAAATAAATGAAAAATAAAAAACTACGTTTAAAATACAGTTTTTTATTTTTTATAGCTTTTGCTTTTTCTGTATTATTTTTAAATATTTATAAAAATAATCAAATAGAATCTATTTTAGCTTTAAATATAAAAACTATAAAAAAATCTTATGCAAATATATATAATCAAAATAAAGAAATTTCTGAATTAATTTTTTACAACAATTTACTTTTTGATGAAAAGTTATCAAAATTAATACAAAAAGAATCAAAGAAAAAGACTTATGAATATTTAAAAGAAAAATTTTTTTATTATAAAAAATTTGGAATTTCTAACATAAATATTTATTTCCCAAATAATAGAATATTTCTAAAGATGAATAAAAATAAAGAGAATTATTCTAAAAGTGAAAATGATAAAATTTTGAATTACGTTCATATGTATTTAAAAGATTATGAAGGGATTAGAGTTCATGAAAAACTTGCCAGTATTATATTTATTAAACCCTTACTTGATAAAAAATTAAAACATATTGCAACAATAGAATTAACTTTTTCATTAAAACATGTATCTAAGTTAATGAGAAAGGATTTAGATTATAGTTTTTCATTTATTGTAAATAATTTTAATTCAAATAATAAAAAAAATATAGATATCCTTATGAAAAACAATAAAAATATATCACTAATCAACAAAGATTTATCTTCTACTTTTGCATTTCCAATTTTTGATTTATTGAATAAAGAAAAACATATTTATTT
>PJEL010001937.1_pt1 | contig 19749 bp, 16 predicted proteins | sample 1853271 | NCBI WGS metagenome assembly PJEL01 (sample SAMN08108733, study PRJNA415343) | Invertebrate metagenome, whole genome shotgun sequencing project. | host: Globobulimina | place: Sweden: Gullmar Fjord | collected 2015-08
TACCTACCGGGCAGCGAAGCGGGCTCTTCCCATGTGAAGTAGGGCCAACCGCCACGGCTTTTGAAGCACCGCTTCAAGTGGCTTTTGGCGACTGCCAAGGAAGGCAGGCCGGGAGGTACACCAGGGACGGTAAGGTTGATTGCTGTCCAATCAAACGAACAGGCTTTAGTCTATATTCTTTAATCCCGAAATCCTTTGAAAGAAACCAGCCGCCACACCCATCCCAAGCCCTACATCCGTTAGTTCCTTTCAGGGCACGCCGTGAATACGTCGCTGCGCTCTCCCTGTAGGCTCGACCCCGGCCAGCCATTCCATGCATTCATGGCGCTACGCTCCATGCCGGGTGAACGTCCCAGAAAGAAACCAACGGATGCAGTGCTGCCAAACACCTGAGTAGATTCAAAAAGATCAAAAACAAGATTCTTTTCCAGAACAAAACCAATTAGCGTATAAATATGGAACAGTGTTTTGAGACAAAAACTTACCGCTTTCGCATTACGTTCGAAGCTCCGTTAGATTACAATGAGTATCCCCGAAAAATCACTCTATAAGCAGCTCAATAATTATGTCGCTAAGAATTGTTACTCTTGGTTTTATAGCCCTATATAGTTTATTAGCACTATTACATGCATGGTTATTACCCTTTTCTGCAGATGAGGCGCATTATGCTTTATATGGAAGCTTTCTAGACTGGTCTTATTTTGATCACCCTCCGATGGTGGGGTGGCTGCAATCAATCGCGTTACTTTTTTCTTCTAGTGAATTCTCTCTTAGGGTTTTACCGATATTATTTAGTGCAGGTTCACTTTTCATTTTATTTGAACTAGCTAAAAAAGATTTTGGTGAGAAAACCGCATTTATTACATTATTACTTTTTATTAGCGCTCCAATTCTGCAAATTTTGCCTTTTGGAATGATTCCAGAGACGCCTTTGATTTTGGCTGGTTTATTAAATATTTGGATATTGAGAAATATTGAAAGTAATGACGGTCAGAAGTTAACTGATTGGCTGCTATTAGGTCTGATCTTAGGATTTGCGGGATTAAGTAAATATACCGGAGTGACATTGGCAGTATCGACTTTCATTGTGCTCTTCATGCAATTTAACCTAAAACTATTTAAACAGTTTGGGCTTTATCTTGCTGGGATTATTGCTGCAATTTGTATCCTACCTGTACTGTATTGGAATCTTCAAAATGATTGGATTTCATTTTTATATCAATTGAATCATAGTGCTGGAAAAAGTGAATACAATCTAGCATCGGCATTGCGAATGCAGGTTACTCAATTTGCTGCATTCGGACCTCTGATCTATATCTTCGGTTTAATCGCGATCATTAAGTTACGTAATAATACGAAAGCTAAGACTTGGCTAGTATTTGCTTTACCTATTCTGATCTTATTCTCGATACTATCGGCTAAAGGACGCTCATTACCGCACTGGACTGAGTTAGGTGTTATCTTCATGATGCCCTTGATCGCTTATTTCATTGTTTCAAATATAGCGTCTAAGTGGGTTAAGCGTTTGGCAATTGGTTTAGCCTCTATAAGTTTGTTATTAACCCTAGCGGTTCAGGTTTTGTTAACGGTGCCTAAGATCGCTTTTGATGATTATCGTCATCCTTTAGCGGATCTTATGGGTTGGGAGGAGATCTCAGAAAGAATTTCAGCACAAGCTAAACCGGGTGATAAAGTATTTATCCCTAATTGGTCTCACGCTTCTCGTGTTGCATGGTATGCACGACCAATGCCTGTTAAAGTATTGGATTCTCGATTTGATCAGTTTGACCTATGGTTTGGCTCAGCTGAGATTGGCGATTCCGGTATTTTGTTATTACATGCTGATCGTAAGGGTTTTAAGGAAGAGTTACTTAAGAAGTTTGTTCGCTGTAACTTCAAGGATGAGTTGGAAGTGAAGATTGATTCTTCATATGTTAATTATTTTAAACTTTATCGATGTGACCATTATATTGGTGCTATTAATAAAGATGTAGGCAATAAAGGCGCAATTAAAGAAAGCGTTGGCAATGAATAGTGGTTTTAACTATGTCTGATAAAAATATTTCGATCGTCATCCCTACTTATCAAGAAGTAGAGAATATTCCTTTAATAGCTGAAGAAATTAATACCGCTCTCGCTGGTGAAAATTTCGAAATCATTTTTGTAGATGATGACTCGCAAGATGGTTCTTTTGATGCTGTGACTAAAATTGCGCATGAGATTCCTGCTCGCATTATTGTGAGAACGGAAGAGCGTGGGCTTTCTACTGCTGTAATTCGAGGAATTGAAGAAGCTGTCGGTAAATACATTGTCGTGATGGATTGTGATTTATCGCATCCCGCCACAGCAATTCCTCATATGGTTGAAAAGCTAAAGTCTAATGAAGCTGATTTTGTTGTTGGTTCTCGTTATGTCGAAGGTGGATCATTTGACGAAGATTGGGGCTTCTTTAGATTATTAAATTCGAAGGTTGCTACTTGGTTAGCATTACCCTTGTGTCACGTTAAAGACCCTATGTCGGGATTTTTCTCTTTTGAACGTGAAAGGTTAGAAAGCACAAAAGAATTAGCACCAACCGGCTATAAGATTGGTTTAGAAATCATGGTGAAGGGCGAATTCTCTTCTCCTGCTGAGCAGCCAATTCACTTTAAAGATCGCGAGTTTGGTGAGAGTAAGTTAGATTTTAAAGAACAGTTACTCTACCTTAAGCATTTACGTCGTTTGTATAAATTCAAGTTTCCAACGGCTTCTGAGTTTCTTCAATTCGGTTTAGTTGGTGGTACCGGTTTCATTGTCGATAGTCTGATCTATTTTGGTTTACAGCTCTTCTTAGGGCTTAACCATACGACGGCTCGTGCTATTTCATTCTGGCCTGCGGTGACTTGGAATTGGTTCTGGAACCGCACGGTCACTTTTACTGATAGGCATAAGTCGAAAAAGCTCACTCAATGGGTTTCGTTTGTACTGACGTCCTTGGGTGGCTTCGCGATTAACTTTGGTAGCTATACCTTATTAACCAGTTATGTGCCTTTCTTTATGGATAATCCGTTTATGGCCTTTATCATTGGCGTACTAATGGGGATGGGCTTTAACTTTATGGTTGCACGCATTTTTGTATTCCGTGAACTTAATGAAGAATTAGCAGACGAAGCAAAAGCGAAGAAAGAATAAGATATAAGTAGCTAAAGCAATACGTCCTGTATTGCTTTAGCGTTTGCTAGGGCAAATAAGTTTGGCTAAGGCTAGCCGAATTTTCTAAGCGTATCGTACTAACCACCTTTAACAATAGGGTCGGCGTAACTTAATTTCATATCCCAAGGGAAGCGAATCCAAGTATTTTGGGTTACTTCTTCTACGTAGCTATCCACATATTCGATTCCCGCAGGCTTAGCGTATAATGTAGCAAAATGGGCGTTAGGAAATTGGCGACGAACTTCAGCGGCTGTTTTACCGGTATCGACTAGATCATCAATGATCAACCAACCTGCGCCACCGTCAGGAAGGTCAGGAGTTTTATTTAGAGTGAAACCGCCACGTTCTTGGCCGTCATAGCTTGATATACAGATAGTATCGATCAGACGGATGTTAAGCTCGCGAGCAATAATCGCTGTAGGCACCATGCCGCCACGGGTGACGGCTAGTATTCCTTTCCATTCCTGCAAGTCATGCAGTGTGCTTGCTAGGCGGCGTCCTGCTTTATGTAATTCTTCCCAGGAAACGAAGAAATCGAGTTCATACTTACTCATAGCATCATCCTTTTGACGGCATGTTGGAGTGTTAGCCGCCTCAGTTAATCAGAAATATAATTAACGCCAAATTCTAACACATTGGTCAGATATTTGTAGGTAACAATATCTGACTCCTTATTTTATAGCGATGGAATGCAGTCTATAGAACGAGCTTAGCCGCTGACTCCCTATGGCGGATTTGAATCTCATCTATGTCACTTTTTAATAATTTGCCTTGTTCTACTTTCCATTGGCCTGCCACCATGACGTAGTCTGCACTATGGGCTCCACATAAAATTAATGCTGCCAATGGATCATGAGAGCCGGAGAAACGGGGTTCATCAAGGTTAAATAAAGCAATATCGGCTTGTTTGCCTATAGCAAGCTCACCAATATCATTGCGGCCCAATACCTTTGCAGAGCCTTTCGTTGCCCAGTAAAGCGCATCTTTATGAGTGACTTCATCAGCTTGATAGCGCAAACGATTAATCAATAGCGCTTGACGGACTTCTTGAATCATATTCGAGCCATCATTCGAAGCAGAGCCATCTACTCCTAATCCAACAGGAGCGCCAGCGCCTTGTAGTTCTTTAGTGCGGCAAATACCCGAAGCTAAGACCATGTTAGACGAAGGGCAGTGAGCGATGCCTGTTTTCGCCTTGCCTAAGCGCTTAATCTCTTCGTCATTAAAATGAATGCCATGGGCCAACCATACATCATCAGCTAACCAGTCGACTGACTCTAAATAATCTAATGGGCGTAATCCAAAAGTTTGTAGACAGAAATTATTTTCGTCTTCCGTCTCAGCCAGGTGTGTATGTAAGCGCACACTATTTCTACGAGCGAGCTTCGCTGTTTCCTTCATTAAATCTGTGGTGACAGAAAAGGGCGAGCAAGGGGCTAGAGCCAACTGAACCATAGCGCCTGCTTCGGGCTGATGGAATTGATTAATGACTCGCTGGCAATCATCCAAAATAGCGTTATCAGCTTGAACCGTTGATTGTGGCGGTAAACCTCCATCGTCTTGTCCTAGGCTCATGGAACCTCGAGTGAGCATTACACGATTGCCAATTTTGCCTGCAGCGGATACTTGAATATCAATGGCTTCGGTTAATGCTTGGGGGAAAAGGTAATGATGGTCAGCAACGGTGGTGCAGCCCGATAGCATGAGTTCAGCTAAGCCAAGCTCAGTGGCCGCATGCAGCATATCTGGCTGCAGTTTAGCCCAAACCGGGTATAAGGTTTGTAACCAAGGAAATAAACGCTTATTCAATGCTGGAGGAAAAGCACGAGTTAAGGTCTGATATAGGTGGTGGTGAGTATTCACTAAGCCAGGCAGTAATACATGGCGGCTAGCATCAAAGACTTGATCAATAACAGATTGAGGTTTTGCGTCTTGGGCAACTAACTCAACAATAACTCCATTACGGATAACAATGCCGTTGCTGGCATCTTGTTGATTGGCGGTAAATACAGAGAGGGGTTTTTTTATCCACAGACTCTGTTCTGTTGACGTATTATTTATCGACGAAGAAAGCATGTTGTCACCTTTTAAATCGAGAATCGCTCAGCGATGAAAATTAAAAAAGAGTGCAAACGGAAACAGGGGGATAGCAGTAAAATTAGCAAATACTAATTCACAAATCGCCATGCACAGAATGCGTACATGGCAGTGACTTGCGTGTTAATCTGCCGATAGAGCTATTTTACAGTATATAAAAGCGAATTAAAGCTTATGTGTTGGGGTTAAGCCGCAACCGGTAAGAATCATATGGCACAAAAAACGACTGATGCGTTCAACATCGTCTGCTTCATATTCTAATTTATTAGTAATGGTCAAAATCTGAGTTTCAAAATCGGCATAATGCTGAGTCGTCGACCAAATCATAAAGAAAAGGTGCTCAGGATCGACCTTAGCCATCTTGCCCTGTTCAATCCAAGTCTCGATGATTTTGGTTTTAGCTCTTAACCAAGTACGTAGGTCTGTACGTAGGTATTCGTTGACATTGGGGGCGCCCTGAATAATTTCAGTAGCAAAGATTTTTGACGAATTAGGATAGCGAATGGCCAGCTCAACCTTAGTTCGAATATAAAACTCTAAAGTCTCAGTCGGGTCATCATGAACGGTAATATCGGTTAAAACTTCGTTCCAACGCTGAACAATATCTTCTAGTACGGCGTTATACAGCTTAGCTTTATTGGTAAAATAATAGTGCAAGTTGGCTTTTGGCAAGCCCGCAGCGTCAGAAATAGACTGCATGCTGGTGCCTTTGTAACCGTGCTTAACAAACTCAACTTCTGCTGCTTGCAGGATTTTTTGACTATTTTGTTCGCGGATTTTACCCGGTTTGTACTTCTTAGTATCGCTCACCAAAGGCCTCGTCATTAACAGTATAAGGTGACATCATCCGCTGAATAATACGGATGTTCATTGTAACAGAATGTCATGCTGAACGAAAAACTCATCGGCTTAGCAATAGATTTGTATCAAGCTAATGTGAACAATCTGTCCGTGATCAGTTCAATTCAGTCAGCTTCATCGGTAATAGTGTCGATGAGGCTGACTGAGATCTAGGCCTTAATAGGCCTAAGGGCTGATAAAGGCTTAGCTCTTAGGTAGCTGGCCTTCAACCCCTTTAACGTACCAGTTGAAGCCTTTCAAAGCGCCATCATCTAGTGTTTTTCCTGCGCCGATTATTTCTTTGCCAGACTGGTCGAAAACAGGGCCATCAAATACGCGCATAGAGCCGTCTTTGATTGCTTGCTTTTTCTTAGCGACTAATGCTTTAACATCCGCAGGAATCGCATCGTTTAGAGGCGCAAGATCTGTAACGCCTTCAGCGATACCAGGCCAAAGGTCTTCAGACTTCCAAGTTCCATCCATAACCGCTTGAACTTTCGCTGCGTAAAGAGGACCCCAATTGTGCACAGTTGAAGTTAGATGAGCTTTAGCACCGTAAGCACTCATATCAGAATGGTAACCGATAGCGAAGTTACCTTTAGATTCAGCCGCCTGAATGACCGCTGCTGAGTCTGTATGCTGAGTTAGGATATCTGCGCCTTGTAACATTAATGTTTCAGCCGCTTCACGCTCTTTTGCTGGGTCATACCAGGTAGAAGCCCAAACTACTTTTACTTTAACGTTAGGGTTAACTTCTTGTGCACCTTTAGTGAAAGCGTTGATACCGCGAATTACTTCAGGAATTGGGAAGGAAGCAACATAACCCAGGACATTAGATTTAGTCATCTTGCCGGCGACTAAACCGGTTAAGTAACGACCTTGATAAGCACGGGCAAAATACGTCCCCGTATTCTTACCACGCTTATAACCCGTTGCGTGTTCGAACTTAACTTTCTTGAACTTCTTCGCAACTTTTAACGTTGGGTTCATATAACCAAACGACGTGGTGAAAATTAAGTCATGGCCTTTAGACGCTAGCTGGCGAATAACACGTTCAGAGTCAGCACCTTCGGCAACACTTTCAACGTAGTTGGTTTCAACTTTATCGCCAAATAGCTCAACCACATATTTACGACCTTCATCGTGTCCGTAAGTCCAACCAGCATCACCGGTAGGGCCAACATAAACAAAGCCGACTTTTAATGGATCTTCGGCAGTGGCAGCATTAGCACCGAATGCCAATGCTGCTGTCATAGCAAGCTTAGTTAGATTCTTTGAATGCACATTACTCATAAGCATGGGTATGCTTCCTTTTAGTTCACTTCAGTTAAAGTTCAAATATAGTTCAGTTAGATATTAAAATGGTCCGCCACTATCTTGCGGCGATACCAAATACTTTACAGTTAATACTACACCTGCGGTCTATAAGGCCGACCTAGTGCAAGTGGTGTACTTAATTTTGCTTTAGCGGCATCGCTGGCGATGATGACCAAAACAATAATGGTGGCGCCATAAGGCAGCATAGCGAGAAGGTTCGGAGAAGCTTCAAAGCCAAGTCCTTGCAGAACCAAATGCATGATGCTCGCTGCACCAAATAAATAAGCCCCTAATAAAATGCGTTCAGCTTTCCAGCTGGCGAATACTACAAGGGCCAAAGCAATCCAACCGCGTCCTGCGGACATGCCTTCACTCCACATGGGTGTGTAAACAAGGGAGAGATAAGCACCGGCTAAACCGGCCATTGCACCGCCAAATAAAATGGCGCCATAACGAACTTTCATTACTGGAATGCCAATAGCATTCGCCGCTTCAGGGTTTTCACCCACAGCACGAATCGTTAAACCTAAGCGCGTACTGCGGAAGCACCAGAAAATAAGTGCAAACATAAACCAAGAGAAGTACACCAGTGGATCATGGGAAAATAAAACTTTACCGATTACTGGAATATCGCTTAAAAACGGAATTGGGAAAGGGGCAATGCCGTCAATTGCCATTCCCACATAACCCGCGCCTAAAAAGCCACTGAGTCCAGTACCAAAAATGGTGAGAGCAAGTCCTGTCGCTACTTGGTTAGAAACCAGTGTCACGGCTAAGAAAGCAAACAAAACCGACATCATCATGCCGGCTAAAACTGCAGCGATAATGCCTAAGCCTGCATGACCCGTGACGACGGCAGCAATAAAACCAAGCGCCGCCCCCATTAATACCATGCCTTCTTGCCCTAGGTTTAGAACCCCTGATTTCTCACACACCATTTCACCCAGCGCGATTAAAATAAGCGGCGTACCGGTACGTAAGGTCGCGAATAAAATATTAGTGAATAATTCAAAATCCATAGTACTAGCCTCTTACGCTTGTGCAGGGTTGGTAGAACTGCTGATAGCACGAGCAGCTGGCTTACGCACAATGCGATAGCTAATTAATAAATCACAAGCCAATAAATAAAATAACAACATGCCTTGGAATAAACCGGTTAACGATTTGGGTAGAGATAAATCCATCTGTGCCATTTCACCGCCCATATAAGTTAACGCTAATAACATACTGGCAAAAACGATACCGACCGGGTGCATGCGACCGAGGAAGGCGACAATGATTGCAGCGTAACCATAGCCGGGGGAAATATAGGGGTTAAGCTGACCTACCGAGCCTGTTACTTCACTGACACCGGCTAAACCCGCTAACGCTCCACAGGCTAATAAAACAAACCAGATTAACCGCTCTTCTTTAAAACCGGCAAAACGTGCGGCGGATTTATCTTCACCCAATACTGCAATTTGAAAGCCTAATAGCGTCTTCGACATCAAGGCCCAAATAGCAGCCACTGCAATCAATGCAAAGAAGATACTAATGTTTAATCGATAATCATCGGATAAAACTGGCAGGGTAGCGAAATCAGAAAATAAAGCTGACTCGGGGAAGTTAAAACCATCGGGATCTTTTAAGGGACCATGCACTCCATACAATAACCAGTTAAGTGCTATATAGTTGAGCATGATGGTGGTGAGAATTTCATTGGCACCAAAGCGGGTTTTTAACAGTGCGGTAAGGGCACCCCATAATAAACCGGACAGAGCGCCAAACAATAATACGAGTGGTAAAACCCAAGCCCCTTCTGCTTCTAATAATTCTAGCGCGATATAACCGCCACCTAGACCACCAAGAATAAATTGCCCTTCTGCCCCAATGTTCCAAATTCTTGCTTTAAAGCACAGCATTAAACCCATCGCACATAATGTCAGAGGGGCCACTTTAACCCCTAATTCAGTCCAGCCATACACATCGGTCAACGGGGCAATGAAGAACGTATAGAGTGCATGAAAAGGATCTTGCCCTAAGGTAGCAAATAATAATCCACCGCTAATTAGGGTTAATAAAATCGCAAATAATGGCGATAGGTACGACATAGTCTTCGAATCAGACGGTCTTTTTTCTAAGGTAATATTTAGCATAATTATAGTGCTCCTTCTTGAGTCGGATCTTGAGCAGGAGCTTGCGAAGCGGAGCTAGGATTTACATCAGCGGTTATTTCGTGATTTTGAAAATCTCCCGCCATCCATAAACCTAATTGATTAATCGAAACGTCATGAGTTGGAGCAAGGGGAGAAAGTTCACCATCACAAATGGCACAAATGCGATCACTAATGGAATACAACTCATCAATATCCTCAGAAACCACCAATACAGCACAACCTTGATCACGCAGTTTAATTAATTCATGACGAATCAAAATAGCCGCGCCAATATCGACACCCCAAGTTGGATGAGAGCAAACTAATAGCTTTGGATTCTGTAGAATTTCACGACCGATAATGTACTTCTGTAAATTCCCTCCCGACAGGGACTTTGCTTGGGCATGTATACCGGCCGCTTTTACATTAAACTTTTCAATAATTTTCTGGGCGAATGCTTTCACTTTACTGGTATTGATCAAACCGTTTTTGGTTAGGTCACCCTGATAGCCGGTTAATAAACCATTATCTTGCAATGACATATCCGGTACTGCCCCGCGACCTAAGCGTTCTTCCGGAACAAAGCCTAAACCTAAAACTCGACGCTTTTCTGGAGTTAAATTGCCCACCGCTTTCTCGGCAAAAAATACAGTCTCTTTTGCGCTGGTATCTTCACCACTGATTAAATTAAGCAGTTCTTCTTGGCCATTACCCGCGACACCGGCAATACCTAATATCTCTCCGGATTTAACCTCAAGAGAAATGTTTTTTAGCGTACAGGCAAAGGGATCATCAGATTGATGGCTTAAATCGACAATGGATAAGTAGGTCTCTGCCCCTTCAGCCTTTTTATAGTCTTCGGTAAGTGGAGTATCGTCACCGACCATCAAACGAGCAAGTTCTTCTGTGGTCGTTTCTTTTGGAATACAGTGACCACTGACCTGGCCGGCTTTTAGAATGGTCGCGTGATCACATAAAGCGCGTACTTCGTCGAGCTTGTGAGAAATAAATAAAATACTGCAGCCTTCATCGGATAATAAATGAAGGGTTTTAAATAGGGTCTCAACTTCTTGCGGGGTTAATACCGAAGTCGGCTCATCAAGAATCAGAAGTTTCACGTCTTGCAAAAGGCAGCGAACAATTTCAACGCGCTGTTGCTCACCAATCGAAAGGGTATGCACATAACGGTTAGGATCAAGCTTCATACCGTAATGTTCAGAGACTTCAATAATGCGCTGCTTTAATAGCTCAAGAGACTTGGCTTCCTCTTTTGGTAAACTCAGAGCAATATTCTCGGCCACGGTTAAGGTCTCGAATAACGAGAAGTGCTGGAAAACCATACCAATGCCGAGTTCACGAGCATGAGCCGGGCCTTTCACCACAATCTCCTGGCCTTGCCAACGCATGGTGCCCTCATCGGGTTTAACCACACCATAAATGATTTTCATCAGGGTGCTCTTACCCGCGCCATTCTCCCCAAGCAAGGCATGTATCTCACCCGGGGCAACCGTCAGTTCGACCGCTTGATTGGCGATACAGCCAGGGTAGCGCTTGGTTATATTGTTCAGTTCAATTTGATTCATGATTCAATTCTTGACCAGTTAGCCAGCTTTATTAAGCAATTTCTTTGCCAAAAGTCAGACTATAATGCGATAAAAATGAAAAAATCTCAAAAAATTGTTCAGAAGGTCAGCTTATATCTGACTTATAAAGGCAGCTTGTTAAAGATTAAATCCATATAAGGTTATAAATTAACCTAGCTATACTTATTTTATGGTCTACAAATGTGCGGTCATGAACTCGGCTGAGCATAATTGGTGCAAAAACTTAACCAATTAGTTATGTAAGTGGTCATATAGAGCCAGTTTGGGAATTGCTTTGTGATACTAATATTCTCTTTCCTGTCGAAGGGGATTAATGAACGGGTTGAAATAAGTGCTTGAAGGCCTCTACGCTAGATGTCATGCGGGGTTGACAAGATTGGTATTAATCTTGAAACGATAATGCTGACTTAATAAAAGCTGTCTGATTGGTCAGAAATTTGATTAGTCGTAACTTTCGCGTAATAATGCGCGCAATTATATGTGATGAATATGAGTAAACCCGTGATTAGATTTTGTTTAAATGGTAGCTGGATCGAAGAATCAGCTGTCTCAAGCGACATGACAGTATTGCGCTATTTGCGTACCCAGCAAGCTTTGTCTGGTACTAAAGAAGGCTGTGGCTCTGGTGATTGTGGTGCTTGCTCTATATTAGTCGGTGAACTTTCTATTGCAGATAATGGCGATCGCAAATGGCAGTACCAAGCTATCAATGGCTGTATTTCCTTTGTGGCTCAGCTAGATGGTAAAAGTCTAATTACGGTTGATGCATTAGCGACCAAAGGTTCGGCAAAAGAAAAGACCGCCGACCAGCTACACCCAGCGCAACAAGCTATGGTGGATTATCATGGTTCGCAGTGTGGTTTCTGTACCCCTGGAATCGTTATGTCGTTGGCGGCACTACACGAAAATCAACGCTTAAACAAAAATAGTGAACCCGCGGATCATCATAAAATTATTGATGCACTATCTGGCAACCTATGTCGTTGTACTGGCTATCGTCCAATTATCGAAGCCGCTGAAAACATGAACAAGTATCAGAATAACAGTACTGATGCGGGCCAAGTAGGTATCTGGCAGCCAGAAGCCGAGACAAAATCGGAAGCGCCAGTTGATGTGGCAGCAGAAACGGAAGCGGGTCTTTTCCACGCCGCTTCAAATTCTGATATTGCAAGTCAAAGCTGGTCACCAAAGACCGAAGACGAATTAAAAACCTTATTAGCTCAGCACCCTGAAGCACGTATGGTCGCGGGTGGTACGGACATCGCCCTTGAAGTGACCCAGATGAACCGTCGCTTACCTGAACTGATCGCGATTAATGATATTGCTAGCCTAAAGACCATTACTATAGAAGACGACGCCATTTTAATTGGTGCAGGCGTGACTTATAGTCAGATGGAAGCAACCTTAAACGAACACTTCCCTGAGTTCGGCCAGCTATTACACCGCTTCGCATCACGCCAAGTACGTAATAACGGCACTATGGGTGGCAACGTGGCTAACGCATCGCCGATTGGTGATACTCCGCCGGTATTATTAGCCCTAGAAGCGTGCATTGAATTGGCCAGTACCGAAGGTAATCGTTGGATGCCGTTGCATGAGTTCTTCTTGGATTATAAAAAGACAGAACAAAAGCAGGGCGAATACCTACGTATGATTCGTATCCCGCGTTTGCAAGCGAACCAAGCTTTAAAGGTCTACAAAATATCTAAGCGTCTTGAAGATGATATCTCTGCGGTATTGGCCGCATTTAAGTTCACCTTAGCGGGTGACTTAAATGATAAATCGGGCGCGCAAACAGTCACCTCAGTATCTTCTGGTTTTGGTGGCATGGCAGGCATTCCAAAAGCCGCAACGAATTTAGAGCAAGCGTTAGTGAATAAAGCAGTTTCTATGGAAGCTTTTGAAGAAGCCGCTCAGGTGCTTAATCAAGACTTCGCGCCAATGACCGACGTACGCGCCACTTCCGAATACCGTATGCAGGTTGCACAAAACCTCATTCAGAAATGTGCTTTTGAACTTTCCAATCCTAATTCAGTCACAAGAATAGAATCGCTTGATAAGAGTGGGCTATCAGCAGGTGAGGTAGCGAATCATGCGTAAATTAATCGATTTACCAACACAAGAGTCAGAAAACTCTTTAGACAAGAATGAACAAAAGAACCGTCCAGCCAAAGTAAAAAGCAAGGGCCAGACAGGTTCGAACATGAAGCACGAGAGTGCGGAAAAACATGTTACCGGTAAAGCTGTGTATGTTGATGACATGCCAGAATTACCCAACCAGTTGCACATCGCAGTGGGTGGCAGTCAGCATGCCCACGCGAAAATTAAGTCAATCGATCTCACTTCAGTTAGAGAAACCTTGGGGGTCGTCGATGTGATCACGGTACATGATGTACCGGGTCATGTTGACATTGGCCCCGTTTTTTCTGGAGACCCAGTGCTGGTAGAAGAGCTATGCGAATACATTGGTCAGCCAATTTTCGCCGTCGCTGCCGACACCATGGAAATTGCTAAAGCCGCCGTCGCTAAAGCATATATCGAATACGACGTATTAGAGCCTACGCTTACCGTAGAAAAAGCCCTAGAAGATGAATTCTTCGTACGCCCAACGCACCATCATAAACGTGGTGATTCTGCTAAAGCGTTAGCAGAAGCGCCAAACCGCATTCAAGGTCAGCAGCACGTTAATGGCCAAGAGCACTTTTATCTAGAAGGCCAAGTCTGTTCTGTATTGCCAACCGAAGACGGCGGCATGAAGGTATACAGTTCGACTCAGCACCCAACCGAAGTCCAAAAGCTGGTGGCAGAAGTTTTAGACGTATCCATCAACAAGGTACAAGTCGAAATCCGCCGCATGGGTGGTGGTTTTGGTGGTAAAGAAACTCAAGCCGCACCACTGGCCTGTATCGCTGCTATCGTTGCCAATAAAACCGGCCGTCCGGTTAAGTACCGCATGTCTCGTCATGACGACATGGTGATGACGGGTAAGCGCCACCCATTCTTTAATAAGTATGACGTTGCCTTTGATGAGCAAGGCATCATGATGGGTAGTGAAATAATGGTTGCGGGTAACTGTGGTAACTCACCGGATTTATCCGATGCCATCGTCGACCGTGCTATGTTCCACTCGGACAACGCTTACTATCTCAACAACGCCACCGTTACAGGCCACCGTTGTAAAACTCATACCACCTCGAATACCGCTTACCGTGGTTTCGGTGGTCCGCAGGGTGTGATCCTTGCCGAGTTAATGATGGACGATATCGCCCGTCACTTGGGTGAAGATCCGCTAACCATTCGTAAGCGTAATTTATATGGCATTAAGCACGACCATATCCGCACCGCGGATGGTGAAGTGGATGAGCGTAATCAAACTCACTACGGTCAAACCGTAGAGCACAACGTATTACCTGAGTTAATCGAAGAATTAGAAAAGACTTCGGAATACTGGCAGCGTCGTGAAGAAATTAAAGCGTTCAATGCCAACAGCCCATTCTTGAAAAAAGGCTTGTCATTAACCCCCGTTAAATTTGGTATTTCGTTTACCGTACAATTCTTGAATCAGGCCGGTGCGCTTGTTCACGTTTATACCGACGGCAGCATTCACTTGAACCACGGCGGTACAGAAATGGGCCAAGGCTTGTTCTTGAAAGTGGCTCAAGTAGTTGCGGAAGAATTCCAAGTAGACCTAGATACCATTCAGGTTTCGGCAACCAATACCGAGAAGGTGCCAAACACTTCGCCGACGGCAGCATCGTCAGGTACTGACTTGAACGGTATGGCCGCTCGTGATGCTTGCTTACGTATTAAAGCAGGCATGGTGAAATTTGCTGCTGAGCATTATGGCAGTGAAGATGATCAAGCACAGGAAGACAATGTTCGTTTCGATAACAACAATGTTGTTATCACTAAAGATTCTGGCGAAGAAGTAACAGTCCCGTTTGCTGATTTTGTACAGCAAGCTTACATGGGTCGTGTACCGCTTTCTTCTACCGGTTTCTACAAAACACCTAAGATTCACTACGATCGTAATACCGGTAAAGGCCGTCCTTTTTACTACTACGCTAACGGCGCATCCGTGAGTGAAGTATTGGTGGATACCCTAACCGGTGAAAGCCGTTTAGTGCGTACCGATATCTTGCATGACGTAGGTCGTTCTTTAAACCCAATCATTGATAAAGGCCAGATCGAAGGCGCTTTCATTCAAGGTATGGGTTGGTTAACGACCGAAGAATTGAAATGGAACGACCAAGGTCGTCTAGTTTCTAATGGCCCAGCGACTTATAAAGTACCGGCTGTCGGTGATGCTCCGTTCGAATTTAACGTCAACCTATTGGAAGATAGACCAAACGGTGAAGAAACGATTTATCGTTCTAAAGCCGTGGGTGAGCCACCATTCATGTTAGGTATTTCAGTTTGGTCTGCGATCCGTGATGCGGTTGCTAGCCTTGCAGATTACAACTACGGTGCGCCTATGGATACTCCGGCAACCCCTGAGTGTGTATTGCGTTCTGTACAAGATACGAAAAACTTTGTTCATAACTCTGCTCAAGGTAAGAAGGCTTAATCATGTCAGCACCTAAGCCCGCCTTACAATGGTTCGATGCCGTACAGTCTTTACAGCAAGCTGGGGATGCGTACGCATTGGTGACGGTTTTAGGTTGCACAGGCTCTACCCCTCGTGATCACAGCAGTAAGATGGTGATCACGCAGGAAGAAACTTTCGATACCATAGGTGGTGGCCATCTCGAATTTCTAGTGATGAAAAAAGCACGAGAAATTATTGCGACTAACGCAGGTACAACAAAAGTTGAGCAAGAAATCCACCACTTCCCATTAGGCGCTTCGTTAGGTCAGTGCTGTGGTGGTAGTGCGACGGTTTTAATTGAAACCTTTGCTGCTTGCCAATTTCATGTCGGTATCTTTGGTGCCGGCCATGTGGCAAAAAGCATAGTCACCATTTTGGCTGGCCTGCAGTGCAAGGTGAGTTGGATCGATTCTCGAGCAGATGAATTTCCCGCTGAAATTCCAGCTAATGTCAGAAAAATTGTTGCCACAGAACCTTGTGATGAGTTAGAGGACTTGCCAACTGGCAGTGATATTTTAATTCTAACTCATAACCATCAGTTGGATTTTGAGCTGTGCTTAACTGCGTTAAAACGTAATCGTAATCCAATGCAGCAACTGCGTTCGATTGGTCTTATTGGTTCAGAAACCAAGGCGTTACGTTTTCACAAGCGATTAACTGATCGCTTGCGTGACCAAAATCCTCAAATACAAAAAGTCCTAGACGAGCAAATCGAATCGATTCGCTGCCCTGTAGGTTTAAGTTCGGTACCTGGAAAACTTCCTATGGAAGTCGCGGTATCCATTGTCGGCGAATTAATCGCCATCGACCATGCTAGTAATCAAGTGACTGAGGAAATCAGTGCGGGTGCTAGTTCTCTTAATGACTCTAATATGAGTTCAGATTCTCAAATTAGTGAAAAAGCCCAAGCATTAGCCGCAAGTTCAAAGAAGAGCCGAGGATTAGCTTGGAAAGATATCAAGCAACAAATTAATGGTGAGCTCGATAGCAAAGGCCAAGGAACCGTTTTACACCTTGGTAGAACGTCAGATATTGAAGAATCAAATAAATAAGACCATCGCTGCAAGTAATTTTAAAAAACTGAACGCGAAAGCAAAGAATTAATAAAGGAAAGAAAAAGAAATGAGTTTAGTCGCTAAAGGCAATCGTTTGTCTGACAAATATACTGATCTAGCTGCACGTCGTTTAGGCGGGCAGGCACTTTCATGCAGCAACGATTTTTTTGCTGAAATGGAAAATCTATTAAAAGCAGAAGCACCTATTTTTCAGCCAGGTGTTTTCACCGAACGTGGTCAGTTGATGGATGGCTGGGAAAGCCGTCGTCGTCGTTTTTTGCCAGACGGTTCTTCTGATGATGGTTTGCAGTATGACTGGTGTATCATCAAGCTAGGTTCTCAAGGTGTTATCCGTGGCATCAATGCTAATACCGCTCATTTCTTAGGTAATGCCCCACAGCAGGTTTCTTTAGAAGCTTGTAATATTCAAGGCGAGCCAACAGATGCTACCGAGTGGACGCCGTTGATCGATATCACTGCTGTTAATCCAGGAAGCGATAACCTTATCGACGTAGATGCTGCTAATCCAGCGGCTGAAAAAGTTTGGACTCACGTTCGCTTTAACATGTTCCCAGATGGTGGTGTTGCCCGATTAAACATCTATGGAGAAATTGTTGCGGACCAAAACTGGTTCTTGAAAGGCGAACCATTAGATCTTGCTTACATCAAAAATGGCGCACGCCCAGTCGCTTGTTCTGATAAGTTCTTCAGCGCACCCGAAAATGTATTGATGCCAGAACGTGGTGCTAACATGGGTGACGGTTGGGAAACTAAGCGTCGTCGTAGCAAAGGTGATGTTGAAGTAGACCGTGGTAACGACTGGTTGATCGTGCAATTGGCTACCCGTGGCAATATCGAAAAAATCTTAGTTGATACCTGCCACTTTAAAGGCAACTACCCAAATGCTTTCTCGCTAGAAGGCGCTGTATTAACGGCAGAGCAAGCGGCCAATGTTGATGCATTAACGGCAGATTCTCACTTGGATGCACGTTTTGATAAAGGTGCTGTAACCGAGCAGCTAAATATCAAATGGACGCCAGTGATTGAGCGTACTGCTTTATTTGCCGACCGAGAACATACCTTTAAAGATGAAGTAACTGCGAAAGAGCAAAGCTTCACGCACGTTCGTTTAAAGATGTACCCAGATGGTGGCATCAGCCGCATCCGCTTATGGGGATTCTCAGCGTAATGTCTGATTTAAATTATTCCATTAGTGAATTAAATGCGCTGTCAGTAGAGGATGCCAAAGTGGCATTCTCTAACTGCTGTACCTCTCAATCTTGGATTGATGGCATGGTTTCAGCACGCCCGTTTATTACTAAAGCTTTATGTCACGAAACTGCATTATCGGTTTGGGCAGGTTTAGGCGAGCAAGATTTTTTACAAGCGTTTGAAGGTCATCCAAAAATTGGTGACGTGACGAGCTTGCGTGAAAAATATGCGCACACTAAAAAGCTAGCCTCTGGCGAACAGTCAGCTGTTGATGAAGCCAGCGAAGAAGTGATTCAAAATTTATCCAATGGTAATACCGAATACGAAGAGAAGAATGGTTTTATTTTCATTATATGTGCCACAGGAAAAAGTGCAGCGGAGATGTTGGAATTATTAAACCAACGTCTACCAAATGATCGCGACGTAGAATTGAAAAACGCTGCTGCAGAGCAAGCAAAAATTACCGCCATTCGAATTGATAAACTCATTCCGGCAGGTTAAATAAAATTTATCAATTTCTTATTAGCAGTAACGAAATCATGATTATGTATTTATTCCACGAAACGGCGTAAATACTTCCCTGTAGCCTTAGGTTCGGCATCCATGCCTCGCATATTCGCTACACAAACACATAATCATGCTTTCTTGTTGGTTGATTAGAAATTCGATCTTATAAATTAAAAGAAGAGTAAGAACATGGCTAGCCCAATTACGACTCACGTTTTAGACACTAACCTTGGTAAGCCAGCGGTTGGTGTTGCAGTAGTACTTTTTAAACTAGACGCAGACAAGCAGTATCAACAAATTGCTTCTGGCGAAACTAATAGCGATGGCCGCATCGTAGATTGGTTGGAAGGCCAGCAACGCGAAGCGGGTATTTACCGCATCGAATTTGCTACCGACCCATACTTCGAAAAGCAGGGTATGTCTTGCTTCTACCCAATAGTGACTTTTGATTTCCGTATCGAAAACCCTGATGAGCATTATCACGTGCCGCTATTGGTTTCTGCCTACGGCATCTCTACGTACCGTGGAAGCTAAAAGATGGCTACAGAATATAAATTAACTCCCCAACCATTAACTAAAGAAGCATTCGCGCCTTTTGGTGATGTGGTTGAAGTGCCAGATAATAAAGAAGATCCTTCTCTGATTATAATTAATGGCGGCAATACCGAGCGTTATGATTCTTTGGTGAAAGTTGAATTAGAAGCCGCTGGCAGCTCAGAAAAAGGGGCGCCTGAAACTCACGCGGTCATTAACATCTTCCGCGCATTGCCTCGTCCAGTTTCTAAAGACTTGGCAATGGATATCGAAATGGTTGAACGTCACCCATTTGGTAGCCAATCTTTTCACCCGCTTTCAGGTGAAGAGTATTTAGTGCTGGTGGCGGATGCGGTTGAAGAACCAACACCAGAAAACCTGCACTTGTTCATCGCTCGCGCTGACCAAGGCATTAACTACCACAAAAATACTTGGCATCACCCAGTATTAGGTTTGAACAAGGTATGTGATTTCCTGGTTGTCGACCGTAAAGGTGGTGGTAACAACTGCGAAGAACATTTCTTCGGCAAAGATGTAAAGATTCAAATTACTTGTTAAAAAATAGAGCTTATTAAAAAGCTTGAATGAGAATATAAAATTATGAGCAGTACACAGAGCACGACTGTCTATCGAGCCGCGATACTTAACTTCCTGTCTGATCCTGATAT